>Ga0209499_1001654_pt1 | contig 15100 bp, 11 predicted proteins | sample C_130208_EF_Meta_FD_187306 | JGI IMG/M metagenome (GOLD analysis project Ga0209499, IMG submission 187306) | Freshwater microbial communities from Lake Croche, Canada to study carbon cycling - C_130208_EF_MetaG (SPAdes) (version 2) | ecosystem: Environmental > Aquatic > Freshwater > Lake...
CCTTTTCATATTCAAAAGGCTTTCTTTTTAAAGTAAATACTTTTAAGAAAATGTCATTTATATCTTTTTCCTCGAGTGAATCTTTTAATCCTTCGGTATTTTGAAATATTTCAACAATATCATTTTCCCTTTTGTAATTTAATTCTCCATACCAAGCTCGGTCTTTTAATTTTGAGATTAGTCCAAATAATTTTCTTGTTTCAAATTGCAAACGCACTGAGTATCCTTCTGGCGCATAGGTTTTCCAATATGCTTGACTATGGGGATTGAGCGTAAAACAACCAACGAATAATTTATTTAGAAAAGTTATCTCAGATTTTTCATTTTTGTATTTAAATAGAAAATTATCAAACGGGTCATTCCATTTAGTTGGTGACACAAATGCAAGTTGCTTTTTATGTAAGACTTCCAAAAATCTCTCAAATGGCAAATACTTGTAAATGTATTTATGGTCTTCACAGAATTTATCTATGACATGACTATTAGAGTCTAAAAGACGTATGTACTCGTTTTTGATTTCAAGATTTAGATTCCTTGAAATGGATTGTATATCAGAATAATTCTTCATTTTAGAGTCAAATAATTTACTTTTTAACGACCTCAAACTTCTTAACCTTCAACAAAGTTTTGGATAAGTGGTCAAAATCTCCGTCACATGTAATCAGAGTTGCATTGATTGTTTTGGCTGTAGCACCAATCCATAAATCATTTTTTCCCATTGTAATATGTGCCCCTTCTTTAGGATTACCATCACTGTCTTCAGCTTTATTCTTGCTGAAAGAATCGATTAGGATATAATTATCAATTAAATGTTTGTCATTATGACTTATATCAATCGTAAGAACCCCCTTCAGAAATAAGTTAAGGCTATTAAGTCTTTGTCCTCCCCACGAATTGATTTTTACAAAAGTCAACAGTTCGGCTCTTGTAACTACCGATATTATCTGGCGTGGTTGAGGATTTAAAGAATCAAGCCACTCTTTTATTTCAATTCCTGTAGTATTGCCTTTCAATAAATGAATTATTGCACAGGTATCTAAAACTAAATACTGCATTTTAAAGGTCGTTTAAGAGTTTGTCAAATTCCTCATCTGTTTCGTCCCCTGGCCACATACCAAAAATTTCATTCACCCAATTTTTAATCGGTTTTCCTGCAATTTGTTTTTGTATTTGCTGTTCAACAGTTTCAGCAAAAGGTAATTTAGAAAAATACTTGTCTTCAGGGATTGCTTGATAAATTCGCTCTATCTCAATGTAGTTTAAACGCCCATTGGGTTTAAAATGCCCTTTACCATAAACAGTCGCATCAGTACCCCATAGTTGTTTGATTTCTGAATTTAAACTTGCATCTATTAATATGCCATTTATAGCTCCTTGTTCTGTGTTTATTGTGACTTTGGACTTACTGTGCTGCAATACATCTATTTTGCCATTTACAACAATATTTTGAGGTTCAGGATAACTCTCTTCTAACTGTTTTATTCGATTAAAGTCTTTCTTTTTTAATGTGATTGTTGGAGTTACATTATTATTAGATATGATTAATTCTTCTTTGTCGTCTTTGAAGAATGATTTCAAATCGATTAAATCCTTTATTAGCGGTTTGTCTAAAAATGGCTTTTCTTCGTCTTTATCATCAAATGCCTCGGTAAATGCCAACATGAACAGTGACATTGGTGTTTGCTTAAATAATTCTTTCGTAACATTAGGCCTGAAAGCATCTATTTGAATGCCTGATAATGTTCTTTCAAAAGATTGCGTCTCACAATTGAGGATTGTGCTCCCCTCCTTAATCCCTGTTAATCGAATTTGAAGAGCTTTTTCAAGGTGTTTTACATCCTTCCCTTTTTTGTGAGAAATACCCCCAATTCGAATTTGAAGAGCTCCTTTTGCAATTTTGGAAATCTTTTCTGCTAAAAAGGATAATCTGTTTAAGTCAATAGTACCATTGGGTTGGTCAGAATTATTTAGCTTTATGTCGTATGGTATAATCTCCTTTTTCATATTTCTATCCCCACTTTTTTAAGGTTTAGTTTAATCCGCTCTTGCAATTCAATTGATTGCTCAAAATGAGATTTTAGGTTCTCAGAAATCACCGCAACCTTGTCTTCAAATGAAACACCGTCATCTTCCACATCCTCCGTTCCAACATAGCGACCCGGTGTTAAAACAAAGTTATTATCCTCAACTTCCTTTACGGTTGAAGATTTACAGAACCCCTGAATATCTTCATAATTCCCATCCTTTGACTTCCAATTATGATACACATCGGCAATTTTGGATATATCCTCATCCGTAAATGCTTTGTTCTTTCTTGAAATCAATCCACCTGATTTACGTGCATCTATAAACAAGATTTCATCTTTTCGGTTCCTATATTTTCCACCGGTTCTATTACGTGCCAAAAAGAATAGACATGCAGGTATCTGAGTGTTAAAGAATAACTGAGTCGGAAGTGCCACCATGCAGTCAACAACTCCTTCCAAAATCATATTCTTTCTAATCTCATTCTCTCCACCTGAGTTGGAGGTCATTGCTCCATTAGCAAGTACAATCCCAGCCATACCACTTGGACTCAATTTGTTGATGACCAACTGTAACCAACCATAGTTGGCATTACCTGAAGGTGGCACACCATACTTCCATAGATTAGAATCCTGTAGTGATTCCGAACCGTAATCAGACACATTAAATGGCGGATTCATTATGGCGTAATCTACTTCAAGGTCCTTGTGTCTGTCATCATGGAATGTATCTCCCAATTCAATCTTCGCATCAATACCACGAATGGCAAGATTCATTTTCGCCAATCTATATGTAGTAGGATTACTTTCCTGACCATATACGGAAATGTCATCTAAACGACCGCCATGGGCTTGAATGAACTTTTCACTTTGGACAAACATGCCCCCACTACCACAGCAACCATCATATATACGACCGTTATATGGTTCCAACATCTCAACAAGTAGCTTAACGATACTTTCGGGAGTATAGAATTGACCACCTCGCTTACCTTCTGCATCAGCAAACATCCCGAGAAAGTACTCGTAAACACGACCAAGAAGGTCTTTACTATTTTGGCCAGGTTCATTAAATCCAATATTACCAATCAAGTCAATCAACTCACCTAATCTTTTCTTATCTAACGCTGGTCTTGCGTAATCCTTGGGAAGTACACCTTTAAGGTTTGGATTCTCCTTCTCAATGGCATCCATTGCATCATCAATATCCTTACCAATGGTTGGAAGTTTGGCTCTCTCAAATTGTAGGTATTTCCAACGCGCAGATTGAGGAACGAAGAACACGTTCTCCGCCAAGTATTCATCTTTATCCTCCTCATCAGAAAGACTGTCTTTACTTAATCTTGAGTGAAGTTCTTCGAAACTATCTGAAATGTACTTTAGGAATATTAGACCAAGTACAATGTGTTTGTACTCGGCTGCATCCATATTGTTGCGTAATTTATCAGCAGTGGCCCAAAGGGTCTTTTCTAAATCTTGTATCATATAATCTTAGGTGTACTCCTAGGTGGAAATTTACAGAAATAATATCAGTTTATTGATATTATATCATCAGGCATACTCCTAATCATACGGTTCACGGGCTCCATGCTGAATACTATAACCTCTAATATCCATTGTCCTCAAATGTCAATTTTATTGAGCTCTAAATTAGAATCGTCAATTTTAATATTTTCGACTTTCCTTATTTTATTAAATTTCGTTGTAGCGTAGTTCCTACTATTTAATTATTTTTATCGTATTAGATTATTATAATGACCTATAATACATTTCAATTTGACAGATATATTAATCCATTCGATGTAAAGGACGGGATTGATACACTATCAACCTTTGTGCCTGAACAAGATGATTTCTCACTTTAAAAAGATGAAATCAAGTTGATTAAAACCAACTCTTGGCACATTCTTGGCACAAACCAAAAATATCAGATAAAACTCTCATTGAAAAAGGTCTAAAAAACACTAAACCCTCTACTGGACTTGAACCACAAAAATCGATGAATGGATGTAATAGGGAAGGTTTTTAAACGAAAAAAGTCACCATTTCTGATGACTTTCCTGTTTGCTCCCTCTCTTGGGCTTGAACCAAGGACCCCATGATTAACAGTCATGTGCTCTAACCAACTGAGCTAAGAAGGAGTTTTACCCATTATGGGAACGCAAAAATAGAGGTCTATTTCTTTAAATGCAAGATAGCCCCCTTATTTTTTTGATTTTATTTCTTCTCAGAAGCCTTTTCGTCCTTCTTGACTTCCTTTTTCTTGACTAAATCTCCCGCCTTCAACTTCTTAGCCACCGTCGCATATGGCCCCGAAATGATCTCTTGGCCATCCGTCAAACCTGATAATATCTCAATATTTTCAAAATCTGAAATACCCGTCTTCACCTCAATCTGCTTCACTTTACCGCCCTTCTCCATCACAAACACAACCTCTTTCGTATTCTCTTTACGCTTCTTCGCCGCATTCGCATCCTCCTGGGTCACGACCGCTGGCCCCTCTTCCTTCTTCTCGCCTCCCATCGGTGTCGCTACCTCCACAGCACCGATCTCCCGCGTCGTCACAGATGCCAATGGCACCGTTAACACCTTTTCTTTCCGGTTCGTCAAGACCTCCACCGAAGCCGTCATCCCTGGCTTCAGCGGATACGACAATTTGCCCTTAATCAAATCCTGATACGAACTTCTTAACACACGAATCTTCACCTCAAACTCTGTCACCGCATCCGTCGTCACCGAAGCCACACCCGACGAATTCGCTGAACTCGCAATCTCATATACCAACCCTTTAAACTTCCGCTCAGATGACGAAAATGCATCCACATCTATCATCACCGAATCCCCCAAACTTACCCGCGTTATATCATTCTCATTCACATTCACCCGCACCTCCATATTATTTAAATTCGCAATACGCAACATCTCCGTTCCCGCCATCTGCGAAGTTCCTACCACACGTTCCCCTAACTCTACGTTCAACTTCGAAATAATCCCACTCTGTGGCGCATAAATCGTCGTCTTTGTTAAATTCGTACGCGCCTCTTTCAAGCCCGCCTCCGAACTCTTCACATTAAATGAAGCAGCCTTCACATTCGCTTTCGCCGCCTCCAAATCCTGCTTCGCCACCATATATGCCGATGAAAACTGATCAAAATCCGAATCCGAAATCACCTTATCCGCATGCAATTTCATATTACGATCATAATCCATCTTCGTCTTACTCAATCGCGCCTCACTCTGCGCCAATACCGCCTTACTCTGCTCCATACTCGCCTTCGTCGCATTCACCTGCGCCTCCGCTCGAGCCAATAATGACACATAATTATCCGGACGAATCTTCAAAATCTCCTGGCCTGCTACCACCGAATCTCCCTCAGCTACCTTCAAGGACACAATCTCCCCAGATACATCCGGCGAAACCTTCACTTCTACCTCCGGTTGTATCTTCCCAGATGCCGATACCTTTTCAATAATCGTCGCGCGCGTAACCTTCGTGAATTCTACCTCCGTCAACTCCGCCTTGCCTATCCACTCCATCTTCTTTGCTAAAAATAATCCTCCCAATACCACCACAATCACCCCACCGATGATGATCCATGTCCGCTTACTATTCGTTGCTTTTGCCATAATCGTACCTGTTAACCAGAGACCCTGCAGCCCCTTCGTTTGCTTTTTTTAATATTAAAATGTTAAACTCTTTCCTTGATAATAATCCAAAATCTTCGTCCGAAACACATAATCATATTTCGCCTGAATCAATCCCAATCGCGCTCTGTCCAAATTCGTCTTCTGCAAATTATAACTCACAAAATCAATCGTCCCCGCATTAAAGCGACTCTCCGATGCCCGAAACGATTCCTCCAAAGCCGAAACCTGAACCGTCCCCGCCTCATATTTCTTCGCAGCATTCAACATATTCACATAGGCCTGTTCGATATTTTGACGCAAAGTCAAACGCGCCTGTTCCGCCGCTATCTCCGCATTCTGACGCTGTAAATTCGCCTGCGAAATCCGCGTCTTATTCAAATACTTCGTAAAAATCGGAATACTCAAATTCATCGAAATGACTTTGTTCTGCGTATTGTTCAACTGATCAAAATAGTCCACCGTTCCGCTTTCCACCACATTCGCTTGCGTCGTCGTAATCGGATAATTTTGGCCCGAAATGGCCACATTGCCCAAATTAACCGTCTTCGTACCCAAAATCTCATACGACTTTAAAGCATTCGATTGATTCGCCGACCAGCTCCCATTTAAACTCAAACTCGGCAAACGAAATGCCTTCGCCACCTCCACGCTCTTCGCCGCACTCTGAACCCGAAAATCCGCCGCGCGAACTAAGGGTTGCGCCGCAATCGCCTTCGCATAAATATCAGAAATGCCTGTTTCATACGCCTTTGCACTCGGTACTGGCACTTGAATCCGTTCTAAATCAAACACACTCATATTCGAATCATTCAATAATTGAACCAAGGTCAAGCGATTCAAATCCAAGGTACTTTGGAATGACACCACATTCGATTCCTCATTCGCTAATTGCGCCTTCAAATCCAATAAACTCGAATTCGCTAAAGTCCCCGCCCGAACTAATTTCTCCGTCCGGTCAATCTGCAATTTGGTGATTTGGGTTTGGTTTTTCGCAATGGTCAATTGATCCTCCGAATTCAATATCGTTACATATGACAACACCACCTGCAAAGAAATATTATCTCGAATGGACAATAAATCCTCCCGCGAAGCCTTTAAACTAAAATCAGTTTGGGCTATACTATTCTTCAATTGGCCCCCATTAAATACCAAAACGCTAGCATTCAAGCCCACGTTATTATAATTAATGTTCCGGGAATCATAGCCGTTCGTATAGGGGTTAATTGACCGACCAAAACTCGCCGCCTGATTAATATTTCCATTCAATGACGGCAATTGATTATATTTCGCTTGCTGATACGAAAGTTCCGCATTCTTCAAACTTACCTCATAAGATTTTATATTCAAATTATGCTGTAAAGCCGTTTCCACGGCTTGAGATAATGTCAAGGTCGGCACTCGTCCATTGCCTTGAATCGCTGTTGTTTGGCCGAAAGCCATCAGGGTCAAGGCCGACAAAAGGACCGTGAACATGGTTTTGGGTATACGTTTTGTTAATGCCATCTTTCCTCAATATAATTTGAATGCAAATTTACGTAATTTCGATGGCCTGCTAGGTGATTTTTGGATAAACGGCAAGCAATAAGGATAAAACCCTCATTTAACGCAGCACCGCAAACCGGCGTTTAGCCTCTAGTCGTGAAAATGCATTGAAATGCCACCATTCATACTGAATCGGCATAAAGCCTCCGTGGACCATGGCCTTTCTTAAAATGAGGCGATTTTGATAAAATTTTTGGGCTAATTTCCCAGAGGCCAACAATGCCTTCTCCCGCGAAGGATATGCCATTTCACCAAAATAATCAAAAGGCGTGCCCATCTCCAAGGGCCGCCCCTTTTCGTCCGCCACCGTCAAATCCACGGCACTTCCATAATTATGAATGGAATGCTCGGTAGGATTAGCGACATAATTACTCCGGACTTTTGGCGGATATTGAGGCAGAGCATTCCATAGGTCCCATTGTTTCGACAGCGGGCGTGTGGCGTCATAAATCAGAAAATGATAGCCGGGGTGATGGGCCGACAAATACGTCTGCGCTTTCTTCAAGCGCGCGACCACCTCTTTTTGTAAATAGGCTTTTTGCAAACATCCATATACGTTTTTGTGCATGAAATTATCGGAGGTGGCATATTTCAGTTCGACGAGAATGCCAGGAATGGCTTGTTGGACTTCTACGAGCCCCTGTTCCGCCATCGTTTTTTCATACACACAGGTAGATTCAGAAAAGATAGAGAGGAAAAAAACAAGGAAGAGCAGAGCCATGTTTCAAAAAGAATTTCCCTAATTTAGCCAAAATTTATTTCTCTAAAAGGCTATGGCATTAAATTGGATTTGGTTTTTGTTTTTTGGGGTGGCTTTCGTGGTGGCCTGTATCCAATTTGTCTTTTTCGGAAATGCCGATATCTTTAAAATCTTGGTGGACGGCATGTTCGATTCCGCCGAAATGGCCGTGATGAAAATCGCACTACCGCTCGCGGGAGTCATGACATTTTTTATGGGTATTTTACAAATCGGCGAAAAAGCCGGCGCCATTCACTTTTTAGCCCGCCGTATTCGTCCTTTTTTCACCCGCCTTTTCCCTGAAATTCCTCAAGACCATCCGGTGCATGGCCAAATGATCATGAACTTTTCGGCCAATTTACTTGGCCTCGATAATGCAGCCACGCCTTTTGGTCTAAAAGCCATGCAAGGACTCCAGGAATTGAATCCGAGTAAAGATACCGCCTCGAATGCCCAAATCATGTTTTTGGTGTTACATAGTGCCGGGCCGGTGTTGATTCCCTTGAGCATTATGGCCCAACGGGCCATTTACGGCGCCCAAGATGCCTCTGATGTATTTATTCCTTGCCTCATGGCCACCTATGCGACCACCATGACTGGACTTATTTGGGTTTCCATCAAACAGAAAATTCGGCTTTTCGAACCCGTACTTTTTGCCTGGATTTCAGGCTTAACATTACTTTTGGGAGGAATTTTATGGTATTTCAGTAGCCTAGCAAAGGAGCAAATCGAGCTTCAGTCCAAGGTTTTGAGTAATGGCCTTTTGTTCAGCTTGATTCTGTCTTTTATCGTGGCAGCCTTTTGGAAAAAGATTGATATTTTTTCCACCTTCGTCGAGGGTGCCAAAGGCGGTTTCGAGACTTCCGTTCGCATCATTCCCTATTTAGTGGGGATGTTGGTCGCCATTTCCTGCCTGCGCAATTCCGGCGTGCTCGGTTTTATCGTGGATGGCATGAAATATGTGGTGGATTTGGTGGGCATTGATAATCGATTTACGGATGCGATGCCTACGGCACTATTGCATCCGATCAGTGGGAGCGGGTCGCGCGCCATGATGATCGATACGATGAAGACCCATGGGCCGGATTCCTTTGTGGGCCGACTCGCCTGCGTCTTCCAAGGTTCCGCCGAAACCATTTTATATGTAGTGGCTTTGTATTTTGGCTCCGTTCATATCAAAAACATTCGATATACGTTGTGGGCAGGATTGTTCGCGGATGCGGTGGGAATTATAACGGCGATTGGGGTGAGTTATTTGTTCTTTGGCTAAATTAAAGGAATCGAAATACTCAGGTTTCCTCCGAATACGTCCTTTTTCCAGTCGCCGGTATCGAAACCGATGTTCGCTTTTAATTCAGCTCCTTCGCTAATCCAAGGCAAAGGCCTTTTCCATTGTAAGCCCGCGGAAATTTGCCGTTTTACGGGTGTATATTCTCGGTCAAACCAACCTATGGCATTTGACAAGCTCCCGCGAAAGGTTAAATGATTTTCGCCCAACAAGCACTCCAATCCGAAGAAAAATGCCTCTACTCGGTTATTATCAAAGTATTCGTTTTGGGACGGATTTAAATCTGTTTCGGTATCTAAAGTCATTAAGGGTGAACCAAGGCCTTTCCCCATATAAGACCAGCCTTCAGGATAAATACCATTATTAAAATAATTATCCCGCCCTCTTATGTTTAGTTGAACATCAAATTCAGCCCCACCTTGAGATGTCGTATTAAAATATTCTGCAACAATTTTTAAAAGGCCTTTTTTTGCATTTCGTGTAAAGGAAATGCCATGTAAACCATCCGTAATATTGTTGCCATAATACAGAGAGCCGTCTTCATAAATGCTTTGGCGATAGAAAAATAATTTCCCCGCATTCAGTTCTACCTCCATACCCACATCGACCGTTCCCAAATGATTTCCTAGGCGGTTAAAGCCTTCAAAAGAACCATAAGTTGCCGTATCTCCCCCAGCTCCAGCTAAAGATTTTCCAGTGATTACATAAAAATAATCGGAAAGTAAATTCGCTTTCGATCCTGAAGAATTCGTTATGGAAGCATTTAAGTACCGCTTTGATCCGCCCCATTGCACCTGGTGATTAAATCCACCATAAAATTTGACGGGCCAAGCGGGTTTTCCTAACCGCCCATAAAATGATTTTTGATGCAAATAAACCTGGGTGACGTTAGAGCGGTCTCTATCAAACCAGCCATGCACAAAATTTCCCTTAAAGGCCGCGACACCGCCTAAAAATCCCGGGGCCCAATAGTCATTGACAACGATTTCAATTTTTGGCATCGGCAGCGCATTCCCTGATAAAATATAGGAGCCCGAACTCAAGGTCGTGTCGGTCAATCCTTGAATGTATTTTCGTCGACCCGCCGACATTTCAAAAATGCCAAATTTCCCTTTGATATACGCTTCTTGTAATAAAAACTCCGATTTTGTGTCCGTTAAATTCACACGCGTGCTAAGACCCATACCCCAGTCGGCGCGCCGACCCTTCCGATAATCCATCTTAGCCGACAATCCCGCATTCCAATAACTCTCCCAAGTAGGAACCTCGCCAAACTGATTCGCCCGTAACCAAAAGGGCGTATAGTTGCCCGAGGTATATCCACCTCCCATCGAAAATGCTGAAGCATAGGTCCGCTCCTGCGCTAAAAGCCCAAACGAAAGCAAATTCAACATCGTAAATGCCGAAATCCAAATGCCAAGAAAAAGAGCTTTTCCTTTATTCATTTATTCTTTTGAGTGGCCTAATTTAGCCACTAATTCAAATCCTAAACTTTCAATCCGCAAGCGAACCTCATTCTTATTCTTCAATCCAACCACCTCGGCCGTTTTGCCCTTTAATGGACCCGTATCAATCGTAATAAAATCACCCACCTGAACGGAAGAACCCACAAATTCGACCTCCACATGATCCGACAAAAACCGTTGAATCGCCAAAATCTCCTCATCCTGAATTACCGCTGGCTTACTCAACCAATACACAAAATTCACCACTCCAAAAGTCTTTCGAACCACCTCGCCTTGTTTGACTAAATTGATGTTCACAAAAACATAAGAACGAAACAAAACCTCCTCGACGATTTTTTTGCGGTCTGACCACTGTTTCTTCCTTTTCGTCACCGGACAATAACAATCAATACCTGCCTCCTGCAAACGCAGAGCCACCTTTTTCTCCATCCGAGACTTTGTATATATCGCGTACCAGGCCATTTTTTATAATCGAGCGTCTACCAAAGACTTATCCAAAACTGATTTAATATCAAAAATAATCCCATCTTTCGCCTTTAATTTGACAAAAGGTAATTCCAAAAATTCTCCATGCGCCACCGTCAACACAATCGCATCATATGCCTCGGCCAACGTCTTCACCAATATTATCCCATGTTCTTTTTGAACCTCCTCCGCATTTGCCCATGGATCATACACATCCACTTCCATCCCAAAATCTTTCAGCTCTTTGTAAATGTCTACCACACGCGAATTACGAATGTCCGGACAATTTTCTTTAAAAGTAATCCCCAACATCAAGGTCCTTGCCCCCCCTATCTTTTTCCCCTTTTGAATCATTAATTTAACCAATTTATTCGCCACAAAAATCCCCATGTTGTCATTCACCCTTCGGCCCGATAAAATCACCTGCGGATAATACCCTAAACTTTCTGATTTGTGCAACAAATAATAAGGATCCACCCCTATACAATGACCCCCCACCAAACCCGGCTTAAAATTTAAAAAATTCCATTTCGTTCCCGCTGCTTCTAATACCTCCGTTGTATCGATTCCCATCCGATCAAAAATCAGTGCCAACTCATTCACAAACGAAATATTCACATCCCGTTGCGCATTTTCTATCGCCTTACTCGCCTCGGCCACTTTAATCGAACTAGCCTTGTGAGTACCCGCATGAATGATAGAGCGATATAAAGCATCCACCTGTTCCGCGACTTCTGGCGTAGAACCTGATGTTACTTTTTTGATTTTCGTTAAGGTATTCACTTTGTCGCCCGGATTAATCCGCTCTGGCGAATAGCCACAAAAAAAGTCTTGATTAAACACCAAGCCAGAATATTTTTCTAAAACCGGAACACAATCTTCCTCGGTACAACCCGGATAAACCGTCGACTCATAAACGACCACATCCCCCTTTTTTAACACCCGACCGATCATCTCAGACGCCTTTAACAATGGGCTCAAATCTGGTTTTTTGAAATGGTCAATCGGGGTGGGAACGGTCACAATAAAGGTATTGCATCCTTTCAAATCATCCGTTTGGTAAGAAAATCGCAAGGAATCCGACGACGCCAATTGGGAATCCGAAACCTCTTGGGTCCGATCAAATCCACGCTGCAATTCCGCAATCCGCCCCTGATCGATATCAAATCCTAGGGTAGGGTATAATTTTCCAAATTCCACCGCCAAAGGAAATCCCACATAACCTAAACCGATTACCGCAATGGATGGATGCATATTATTTTTTTGAAAATAAAGCGACGTCAGAAGTCATCATGTCTTTTACCAAAGCTGGCAAATCATATTCAAGGGTCCAACCTAATTTTTCTTTGGCTTTGGTCGGATCACCGATCAACAATTCCACTTCCGTCGGACGGAAATACCGCGGATCTACCGCAACGACCTCTTGCCCTATCGCTACTTGGTACAATGGATTCGAACAGGAAACCACCGTCCCCACTTCGTTTTCACCTTCGCCGTTAAAAGCTAATTCGATGCCCACTTCAGCAAATGACATTCGAATAAAATCCCGAACTGTGGTCGTAATTCCAGTTGCGATGACAAAATCTTCGGGTTTTTCTTGTTGCAAAATCAACCACATCGCCACCACATAATCCTTCGCATGTCCCCAATCGCGTTTCGCATCGAGGTTACCGAGGTATAATTTATTTTGTTGGCCTAAAGCTATCTGCGCCACACCTCTCGTAATCTTACGTGTTACGAAGGTCTCCCCGCGTAAAGGCGATTCGTGGTTAAACAAAATCCCATTGACAGCAAACATATCGTAGGCTTCGCGGTAATTTACTGTGATCCAGTATCCGTATAATTTAGCGACCGCGTAAGGCGAACGAGGATAAAAAGGGGTTTTTTCAGATTGTGGAACCTCCTGAACTAAGCCATATAATTCAGACGTGGACGCCTGGTAAATCTTTGTTTTATGCGTCATCCCTAACAGACGTACCGCTTCTAAAATCCGCAATGTTCCGATTCCGTCGACTTGCGCCGTATATTCCGGCTCATCGAAAGACACTTTTACATGAGACATCGCACCTAAATTGTAAATTTCATCCGGCTGCACATCCTGAATGATGCGAATAATATTTGTGGAATCACTTAAATCACCATAGTGTAAATGAAAATTCGACGAATCAACATGTGGATCCTCGTAAATATGGTCGATCCGACCTGTATTAATCAAGGAGCTTCTCCGTTTAATTCCGTGAACGCTGTAGCCTTTGGAAAGCAATAATTCCGCTAAATAAGCGCCATCTTGCCCCGTAATACCGGTTATTAACGCAATCTTTTTAGGATGAGACATAAGGTATGATAAGATAATTGGCTACGAAATTACAAAAAATTCTGCGCTCGTCGTATGTCTATTTACTAAAAGGCAAATTATTCATACAGTGCCAAAATCAAAGCCTCATGCTTCGCATAGATTTGCTTGCGTTTTAATTTTAAGGTTGGCGTAATTTCACCATCTGCAATGGTAAACAAACGAGGCAATAACACAAAGCGTTTTACCTGTTCATATTTCGCCACGCTATCCATAGTCATACGAACCTCTTCTTCCATTTTAGCAAAAACTTGCTTATTCGCAATCATTTCCTCTGTTCCCGACACCGCAATGTCATTTTGCTTACACCAAACCGCCAAAGCAGCAAATTCTGGAATAATCAGGGCCGAAGGGAATTTCTGCCCTTCCCCAGTTACCATACATTGTTCAATGAAAGAGGATTCTTTTAATTTATTTTCAACTAATTGGGGCGCTACATATTTCCCGCCCGAGGTCTTAAATATTTCTTTCTTACGATCCGTAATTTTTAAATATTTTCCCTGAACCATTTCGCCGATGTCACCCGTATGGAACCAGCCATCCTTATCAATCGCCTCTGCCGTCGCCTCCGGATTTTTATAATAGCCCGGCATAATGGAATCGCCTTTGACACAAATTTCTCCATCTTCCGCAATTTTTAATTCCAAACAATCCAAAACCGTTCCCACACATCCCACTTGAAAATCAATCGGATCTACCATAGAAACCGAAATCACAGGGGAGGTTTCCGTCAAGCCATAGCCTTCGGAAATCGGAATGCCTGCCGCCCAAAAGACGCGAGACAGCCGGGGTTGCAATGCCGCAGAACCAGAAGTAATCAGGCGAATTTTTCCGCCCAAGGCCTCTTTCCATTTACTGAAAATCAACTTCCGATAAATACTTAATTTAAGCGAATCGATGAAGCCTAATTTTTTCATCGGATCATATTGTAAACCAAAATCAATCGCAGCAAAAAACAAGGTCCGCTTAAAGCCGGTCAACTCATTTCCTTTGGCCATAATTTTATCATATACTTTTTCAAGTAAGCGTGGCACAGACGCAAACATCGTCGGCTGAACCTCCCGAATATTATCTGCAATGGTTTCCATGTTCTCCGCATAATAGGTCGACACGCCATAAAACATATACAAATAAATATCCGTCCGCTCATAAATATGGCAAAGCGGCAGAAAACTCAAGGCCTTGTCACCCGCTTTCAAATTAAAAAACTTACCGCGCTCAAGAGATTTTACATTGCTGACGATATTGTGATGCGTTAACATCACGCCTTTGGGGCGACCCGTTGTTCCTGAAGTATAAATTAAGGTCAATAAATCTTCCGGCTTAACTGCGTCCTGCAAAGTCTTTAAAACTGCACGGTCTTTGCCTTTTCCAGCATCCCGCACATCCGCCCAAATAGGTGCGCCTTGCACAGGATCAAATGAATAAATTTCTTGAATATTTGCATTCCCCTTTGCGGCCTCCTTTGCCTTTAAAAACAAATCTTCTCCCTCCACAAAGACAAGTTTAACCTCCGCATTTTCGAAAATAAACGCATAATCCTCCACCGTGATCGTGGGATACATAGGAACCGTT
>Ga0209499_1001660_pt1 | contig 15071 bp, 21 predicted proteins | sample C_130208_EF_Meta_FD_187306 | JGI IMG/M metagenome (GOLD analysis project Ga0209499, IMG submission 187306) | Freshwater microbial communities from Lake Croche, Canada to study carbon cycling - C_130208_EF_MetaG (SPAdes) (version 2) | ecosystem: Environmental > Aquatic > Freshwater > Lake...
GCTTACTTACGTAACAAATGAGCTTTTTCGCGTCACTTGGCCTGAAATGGAATGAGTTCAAAACCGGCATGGACGGCGCACGGGCCGAGGTGGACAAATTTTCTCAAAAGGTCAACAACAAGGGCATGTTCGCCGATTTCCAAAGTCGGACGGGCAAACTTGGCGACGCGGCGCGTGGGATTGGGCAGAGCCTCGCGGGCGGCAACGCTTTAGGCGCAATCGGCGGCACAAGCGCCGCAATGTCATCGCTTGGGCCAGTCCTCGGCGGCGTGGCCGCTGGGGCCGCAGTCGTTGGCGTTGCGGCAATGGGTATGTGGTCCGCAATGAGCAAGACCAAGGAGATGACCAACCTCGCAACGCAATCGGGGATCACCCTGGTTGAATTGATGGCGCTGGAAAAAGCATTTACCAAAGCGGGCGCATCTTCCGGGGCAGTGCCAGCTACAATGCAGAAACTTGCGTCCGCGCTTGGCGAACTTAGCGACCCGGCAAGTAAAGCTTCGCAGGCGTTTGCGATGATTGGGCTCAACGCAGACAGTTTCAAAGGCAAAACTCAATATGAAGCTTACAAAATGGTTTCCTCTGGAATCGAGGGGCTTACGTCGTCCACAGATAAGTTGATTGCTAAACGTGCGTTGCTTGGTCGAGGCGCTCCAATTATTGCAGGATCTGCGATTGAGAAAGCCGAAAAAACCGTGTCCCCAGCAGCGCAAATGATGCAGGACTACGCGCCTATGTTTGCGATGTTTCAAGCGCAGATTGGAAAACTGGCGGTATCGTTTACTCCGTTCTTTGTTGGGATGGCGTCCAGTGTGATTCCGCAACTCATGGTTGCGGTTGAGGAAATTCAAAAGATTGATCTTACGGCTGTCGGACAATCGTTTGGCGACGCTATAGCGCAAGCGGTGGTAATGCTAAAAGATGGCGTTGCGTCTGTGCAGGAAATGCTTAAAAAAGCCAGCGACATTGTTGCAAAAATTACACCGAGCGGACCAACGACAAAAAACGCAACGGGCGCAGCTTTTATGGGGCAAGGTGGCATTGGTGGCGGGATTGGTGCGGCTGAATTTAAAAATCAAGTTGCAGCAGCTCCAGAAGTTGCAACGCCAATAGGCGAAGGATTTATTGGGCCAATGCTACCAAGCAATGCGGAACGAGTTGCGCAGGTAAAAGCTGAGATGCTCAAAAAGTACGAGCCTAAGCCGTTAGATACCGGGATTGATTTTGCGACCATGCCCGCTAAATCCCGCGCAGAAGCGGGCGCAATTACCACCTCGCTAGGAAAAGTTGGCGGTGGCGGTAATGTGTTCGGCGGTGGTGGTATGGACATTCCGCGCCAACAATTAGATGAGCAAAAACGCTCAAACCAGCATTTGCAAATAATTGCAACTGCGCTGACAACCCGCGATATGGGAATTACCCCTTACGGAGCTTTAGCCTAACCTATTATGTCTCAAACAGTAGTCCGCAGAGAGTCCTCAATGGACGTTCAAAAGATTCTCACACACACAATAACGCAAGAGGCGTTTGAGGAGATGACGCCGTCGCAGGACGCGCGAAGCTGGCGATTGACGCACGCAGACGGCGTTTATACGCTCGTCGAGGAGTTTGCAGGCGGCGATCAGTCAACGCCGGAATACCAAGGCAGCGTGGACAGTTCGCTGACAACCGAGCCGCTTGAGACGCACGCAAATTTTTCTGATTTTGATGACACGTTAAAAAACAATTGGGCCGAATGGAAAAAAAACGGTGTTAATGGCAAATTTAATCCATTGAGTTGGACGCCAGAAACTGAGAAAAATCAAAAATTTGCTACTTCATTTTGGCCCAGGTGGAGAAGTGGAATTGAATCGTATCTTGCGCCGCGAATTACCTTGAGAAATACAGCGTTAGAAGATGCGCCACCAAATCAAGAAAACGTTGGACGAATTGATGGAGGTTGGGCCAATATTCCGGGCATTACTGAGGGCATTGTGGGGGGGCGCAATTTTATTTTAAGCGGCGCAAAAGGTAATCAAGAGGGAATAAAATGGCGCAACACGTACGAATGGATGGGCTCAGATGGCCAAGGTAAAGTGCAAGATGGGCAGGCTGGTAAATGGGACAATTATCTTTACGGAGCAATTGATTAATTTTTATGGCTGGACCAATTGTTTCTACTCCATTTCAGCGCGGGCGACCTGTTGGCTGGGCCGAACTTGAAGCGTTACGCAACGAGATAGCTCGACTAAAGCCGAACAGCGGCATAGGTTATAAACTCAATCAATCGCCTAGCGGGTGGAGTTTGTCAATTTCTTCGCCTGGTATTGGTGGTGGCGGCGCGACAACATGTCCGTGGAAAGTAACAATTGTGGAATTAGAAGGAATTCGATATCTTAAAATTCCTTGGGGCATGGTTGGAGTTCCACCTGTTTTACCCACTGGCATGGAATTAAACAACGATCCTCCAATGCAACTTCCTTTTGCCGAAGGTTGGGTTTGCATGAAAGTTTCATTTATTGTTGATGACGTTGCAATTAATGAAATTTTAATTGAAATAACTAAAGATATTCCTGCAGCAGATGAGGAATTTGTTTATTATCCAATTGCCTATGCATTTTTTGTTAACAGCGAAGGTGCGGCAACTCAATATCGCGTAAATAATTTGTGCTCAAATCCAATTCCTAGTGTTTGTGATTTAGCTCTTCCTGCTTAAAATGAGCGCACAAGCTTGTCATGGCAGGTTAATGTTTTCAAAATTTGAGCTACAACTCGAATATCACTGGAATGCTGTTTTAGATTATGTTTGGTCAAATGATGGTAGTGGCAGTCCTCAATGGGCAAGCGTAACAGATTTATATAATGGCACTTGGGGACATAAAGTTCCCAAACTTGATTTTACAAAACGCCAACTTAATTGCGCAAATTTCATGGCAGATGCAAAAGCAAAAGCCGTTGATGGGTGGGTTCATAAATCGTTTGATGAACCGGTCATCCGCGATTTTGGATCGAAATATCCATTTCCACCTCCCGGCTCTGAAGGTTGGGGTTATTTTGCGCAAAATTTAGCAGAGAATTACGTTGCGACTGAACAGTCTGGTCCAAATGAATTGCCGCTAATAAATTATTATGCTTTGCAACCCGACACGTATTATCGCACAGATACAAAAACGGAACCAGTTCCATTGTTTAATAAATTAAGAGTAAGACAAAAACTTTTTCCTTTAATTAATTCATTTATAATTGATTACAGTTACAATAATGTTAATGACGGATTTTTTACTCCAATTTTTTATTATTTAGTTGAAACAAAATCAGACCCATATTTTGGCTATCCTCCTAATTGGCCAACGGATACTGAGGAGCCAGCGCCAGATGGTGTTTTTCTTTATTTGCTAACTCCAAACAAAGCTGTTTTTGAAAACCAAAATGAATATCAAAGATGGCTTGCAACTAATTTAAGTGGATTCAAAACGCCAATATATTTTCCCGGTGCGCCCAACGATCCAATGCTGTGGAATTATGATAAAATTGTAAAAACAGATTCGGATAAAACAGAATTTTTAAGTTGGCGAGCAAACCAAAAAAATGCTCCAGAAACGTTTTTTGCCACAGAAAAAAAATGGACTGATTTTCTGGCTGCTCGGTTGCAAAACAATCAAACCCCATGCGGAGGTAGACAACAATGCGGGGTTGCAATGTCATTAGTAAATGCAGATGACATGGTAATTAACTGCACATCGACTGCCACGTTTACAGCATCTCCAGATGGACCGCCGGCACCACCTAAACCGTGGGAAGGCACATCAAAAATAAAAGTGTTAAGTTTTTCACCTGGACTCCCATTATTGATGGGGTTAGGTCCTTACAGAGACTTTGTTAAATTACCGCCGGGATTGCCGTATCGCAAAGTTAAAGCAACCGGAAATGATATCTTTGAACCTTGGCAAGCATCGCCAACTATAAATAAATTGCCATTAATTGGTGGCTATCAATGGATATATTATAGTTTATTAAATCTTCCTTTTTTTAATGAAAATCAAAAAGAATGCCAAAGATATGTTAATCAACTTGAAAAAATAGGATTTCCCATAAATTGGTATTTGCGCTGGTATCCTCCAGATGTATCAGATTTTAGCGACATTGAAGGATGGCTTCCCGGTAACGCAGATACTGGAAACATGCCAATTCAAAATAAATACCCAGTGCCAATATTTCTGCACACCAAAAACGAATCTGGTGGAATTTTAGTTTGGGACGCCATTGGCCAATTGTATGAAGAAAAAGGCGAAAAATATAAATTCAAGGTGGAAGGTGGCGTAAAACTAACAATCACCTACGAAGACCTATGACGCTCCCTCGCTGGCTTATTGACAAGCGTTTTCGCGTCTGTCAGGCTTGCTCTCAGCGCGAGGGCTGCAAGGCTACTGGTAGCTTGTTTAATGACGTTCCGCTGTGTCCTATCGGGGCGCATCCATCGGCAACGGACGAAATCCGATGGGAGCGGGCATGGCCGCAACACGCTCAGGCGGTTAGCGGTTGTTGCGATTCTGCTTTACACGCACCCCATTAGTATGACGCCTGCACGCACAGCCCAAAGCCTGACAATAGGCGCGGATTGGTTTGTGGGATTCCGTTTACAGGACGACTCGGGCGGTCATCTACCGCTGGCACCATACGATTTTGAAGCAACGTTGACGGCTGCTAATGGCTCATCTGTGGCGACTCCACAGATCCAAATTTGTGACGATGTGACGGCTCGGATATTTATCTCACACACGATCACGGGCACGCTAACCGCGCAGACTGCGACGCTCAGGCTGTGGGCTACGCGCATCGTTGACGGGCTTAGGCTCGCGCTTCTTATTGGGCGGATTACCATAACTATATGAGCTGCAACACTGAATGTGGCATTGTTGCCATCGAAATCCTGACCGGCATTCCCGGACTTCCTGGCAACGGGGGCACGGGTAGTGACGCAACCTCTTTGCAGGGCGTTCCAATCGCTGATGTTGCGCCGACCAATCATCAAACTCTAACTTATAACGGCACGCAATGGGTGCCCATGACTACCACCGCAGGCACCTACTAATTTACCCATGAGTAACCAAATCGTTCCAATCGTCCCGCGCATCAACGCGACCGCACTGTCAACCGCAGCACCAACGGCTCTTACGGGCATGACGTTGGGCGAAATCGCGGTCAACACCGCTACGGGGCGGTTATTCGTGCAAGCCAACGCAGCAACACCCGTTGACGTAACGGCAGGCAGCGTGCAGACGTCGCAGCTAACGACGGCAGCGACCGCTAACGGCGTGCCGCAGCTTACTGGCGCGGGGCTAATTAGCTCGGCGCAGATTGGAACGTTGGCCACGTCGCAGATTCCCGGGCTAACGCAGTCCGCTATTGCTGGCGGGATCCCGCAACTCGACGGCTCGGGCTACATTGCTATCGCGCAGTTGCCTCCGTCCGTTGTCGGGCAGCTGCACTACAAAGGCGCATGGACGGTTAACACCTCGCCTGTAATCGCGTCCGGCGGCGTTGTTGACGGCGGTACGGCTAAGACTGGCGATTACTATGTTGCAGCTAACACGGCAACTGTGGGCACTGCCATCGACGGCAAGACATCGTTTATTGCTGGCGACATCCTTGCGTTCAACGGAACCACTTGGGACAAGATCAACGGCGCTACGTCCGAGGTCATTTCCGTTAACAGCGTGGGACCAGTCAACGGCAACATCACGCTGACGCCATCCAACATTGGCGCGATCTCCACGGCTCAACTCGGAGCACTCAATGGCGTTGCAACGCTTAACGGTGCAGGCGCGTTGACCAGCTTGCAGTTGCCAGTTGCAACGACGGCGCAGTTGGGAGCAATTAGCGTTGGGGCTAACCTCGCGATTGACGGCGCAGGCGTGCTGTCAGCTATTCAAGGCACGTACACGCTACCAGCGGCTACTACGTCGCAGCTTGGCGGCATCAAAGTTGGCGCGGGACTAATAATTGACGACGCTGGACTGTTGGAAATCGGCACAATCACCGGCGGCACTTATTAATCATGTCCAACGCAATCGTCCCAGTTATTCCAAAGCGCAATGCCGTAACGGGCACGGGTTATCCTACCTCGCTTACGTTAGGCGAGTTAGCCGTAAACACCACTACGGGCAGCGTCTATCTAGGCGCAGACCCGGGCGTGGTGCGCATCGGCGTTCCCGTTGCGGCTGGAACAACACTCAACCTTGGCACGGGCGACGGCTCAACGGTTGCGTTTACGATCACAGGTGGCACAGGCACGGACGCAGGCGGCTATCTCGTCAGCGTTGGGGGCATTGACCAGCCAAGCGGCTGGACTGTTGCAGGCACGACGCTGACGTTTAGCGAGGCACCGCCTGCGGGCGCGGCTGTCAGCGTGCGGGCGATTTTGAAGGGCGAGGGCGGCGGTGGTGGCGGCACTGACATCGGCGGGCGTGCGTGGGCGGCTGGCGCGACATACACGCAGGGCGACCTCGTAGCAACTTCGCAGCGCGAGACTTGGATCTGCATCCAAAACGCAAACACGGGCAACGATCCAGCAACATCGACAGACTGGTGGGCACCTCAGCCAGCGGACGCGGTATCGTTGCAGCTGCGGGCGGTATCGACAACGGCTCCAACGGATGGGCAAGTTTTGATGTGGTCAGCGGCTAATAACCAATGGGAGCCCACAACGCTGGCAGGTGGCAGTGTGACTTTTAATACTCAAGGCACGCATTACTGGAGAGTGCCAGCATACACGCGATATGCGCGGGTGCAGGCAACGGCAGGAAGTGGGACGGCGGGAACCAATGGGCAGGGGACTAATGGGGAGAATGGAGGTGACGTTTCGCAAGGTGCGCCCACAGTTGGCGCAAATGGCGCAGACGGATACGGCTCGAATGGGACTCAAGGCAGATCCATTACTTTTGACGGCGTTACAGTGTCAGGAGGCGCAGCGGGACAAGCGGGGAGTATTGGCTACGGCGGCGGCGGCGGCGGTGGATATGATTTTAATCAAAATTTATATTACAACGGAGCCGCTGGAAATGGCCCAGATACAGGGGCGGGAGGTCTTGGGGAGACAAACGGAGGATTAGGTGGAGCAGGTGGCGGCGGCGGCGGAAACGGACAAGATGGCAATAACGGTGGACAAGGAGGAACTCCATCTGGCAATGGTGGAGGTGGCGGCAACTCAAGAATTTATGGCGGAGGCGGAGGGGGCGCAGGTGGCAATAGTGGTGGAGGAGGAGGAGGAGGTGGCCTTTTTGCAGGCGGCGGAGGCGGCTATGGCGGAGGCGGCGGCACAGGCAGCGGTGCAACGGCAGGCGGCACGGGCGAGACGCTTGATGCGTATCATCTGTTTACTCCCGGGGCACTAGTGCCAATAACAATCTCAGCAGGCGCAGGCACGGCCTCAATCACAATCACTTACTAAGTATGGCACTTACAAAACCAACTGGCGCAATGCTCAACGCTGGCGCAACCAGCGCACCAGCCGCACTCGGCACCGCAGCGGCTGGCACGGCGCAGAGTTACTCCCGCGCTGATCACGTGCACGCCATGCCATCGGCGGGCGACGTTGGCGCGATCCCAACGAGTCAGCTAGCGTCATTGGCAACGACTGCGCAGGTGGCAGCAATTACCCCGGCGAGCATCGGCGCAATTCCCACAAGCGCACAATCCGGCTTTGCAACGCTTACAGGCGGGCATCTGACGACCTCGCAGACGCCTGCACTTGGCGGCGACATTACGCTCGCGGCTGGCGCAGTATCAGCGCAAGTTGTGGCACTCCAAGGCTCGGCAGTCGCGGCTACAACGCCAACCAGCGGGCAGGTACTCGCCTGGAACGGTACGCAATGGGCACCAGCAACGGCGTCCACGGGCGGCGGCGGTGGGGCAAATGGGCTGACGTATTATTTGAGGCAGGACGTTGACGCAGACGCACCGACGACTAATTTACCCGGCACACCTAAGCAGCTAGGACGCACTGGATCAGCGTCGGCAACGAGCATCACGACGGGCACGCTGACAAGCGGAGCATGGACGCTTTTGGGCGGGTACGTCAGCGAGTCAACGCCGATTGATCCTGATGTCACACAGATTCCGGCGGGCCTGTGGGATTTTAACGTGTGGGCTCTATGCACGGGTAACACGAACTCGCCAACAGTAATCCGCGCTAAGGTTTACGTGTACAATGGCGCAGATGCTCCGACGTTGATCGGCACCTCTGGCGAGCAGATTGTTAACAACGTCTCGGCGCAATTTTCGCTTTCGGTTTTGATCTCGCAAACAACGATTGGGCTAACGGATCGGATCTACATTGCAATCGAGGTGAAAGCCTCCGCAAACAATCACACAGCGACGCTACAATTTGGCGATGGTCAGCCCAGTCACGTCCACACTTCACTGCCGCTTGTTGGCGGAACGGGCCTCTGGAAGAACTCCAGCGGGGTGCTGCAATCGCCTGCAAGCCTGCTTGTGGACGCTGACGTTGACGCAGCGGCTGGTATTGCGTTGAGCAAAATTGCAGGCGCAGCAAGCACTGCACAGGTTGAGGCCATTACCGCAGCATCGTTGGGGGCGTTGTCCACAGCTCAAGTTGTGACGCTGGCGCAAGGCGGCACTGGAGCGACATCAGCGGCGGCGGCGCTTACCGCGCTGGGAGCGCAGCCAGCTTTAACAACGGCGTCCCCTCTGGCGCTGACGCTCGGCGGCACTGGCGCGATTGACGCAGGTGCAGCGTTGCTTAACCTTGGAGTGCAATTACATCCTGTTACTGTCCGCGCCTCGAGCAATCAGTCGCCGAGCACGTTAACTGGGCCGTACTCGGGGACTTGGACCGGCAATACGCTTACGCTTACAACAGGCACAACTAGCCTATTAGCATCGGGTATGTGTTTTGGCACCACTGGCTTAACTGGGGTTGCAATTGTTAGCGTACTAAACAGCACGCAGGTAAGTTTATCAAACTCAACAACTACGCAAGCAACACCTACAGCTTTAACGGTTTATAACAACACTGCAACGCAGTTTACGCTGGGCGTGACAGGAGTGTACACCCTCGAATTATACAACGTAAATGCAGGGGACAGTGTGGTTTTCTCCAACCAAACCAGCACACTTATGACTGGGCCATGGGTTTGCACGGTTGCGGGGGCAGTAGGAGTTGCGCCTGTGTTTCAGCGTCCAAGTTGGTTTACAGGAACAGCATCCGCAGTTTACCTCAACGTACTTCGTGGAAATTCTTCGCAGGGATCTATATTTGCAATCTATCCGCTGACTGCATCAGCGGTTGCGGACATTGTGGTTGGGCAAACGCCGTTGAGTTCCTCCCTAATTTTTGGTCGAGGAAACAACGCGGTGTTGGGCGGCAACACTTTCACTGGCAAAAACACATTTCAAGTTGGCGCAACAGGATCAGGCGCAGTGCCTTTTGCTTTTCAAGCTGGCACGTTAATGACGATACCGCAGACACATAGCGTGGAGTGGGATGGGACCAACGAGTACGTCACAACGGGAGCAACATTTGCCGGATCAATTGCCACAACGGTTTTAACCGTTACTGGCACGCCAACGGGCGTCATCCAAGTTGGCATGCTTATCAGCGGCACGGGCGTTACCGCAGGCACGACTATTACCGCGCTGGGCACAGGCACGGGCGGCACAGGAACCTACACGGTTTCAGTGTCTCAAACCGTTACGGCGACAACCATTACCGCTGCAATGCGCTGCATCAAAGCTACGTTTATCAACGGCGCGGCTGGAGGCACAGGCGCAGTGCCCGCAACGGCAACGGCTGTTGGTCGCCCCGGGCAAATGGCGTTTGATGCGAATTTCATGTATATTTGCACGGCCAATAACACTTGGAAAAAAACGGCACTCATTACGGTTTAATTTTATGAAAACACTACTTGCACGACTACAAGAACCATCCACCTATGCAGGATTAGCCGCCCTTCTGGGTATCGTGGGCGTTAACCTGCCAGACGCCAAGTTTCAAGCAATTACGCACGCAGTGGCAGCTATTGCAGGCGCGTTAGCAATTTTCCTTGGCGAGAACAATGGTCCTACTCCTCCTCCAGTCGCTCAGTAGTTGGTTACAGTTGCGCGTAATCACTGCCCACTGGCAGCTTACGCGAGAAATTGAACGCTACTGCGATGAAACCGAAAACGCTATTCTTACCGCGCGGACTGCTGGTAACGACGCTCTTGCTGACAGGTTGCGCCAGCGTTTCATCCGTGCCGCAGGGATCGCTTTACCCGCCGTCGGGAGTGCTCCATCTGCAACAGGGGCAGACGTACCGGGCAACGGGCGTTGAAACGTGGCATTCGGCAGCACGTTATCAAGCGTTAGAGTTGCAGTTGTTGGACGCAGTTTCTGCCATCAAACATTTACAAAACCGATGAGCCGACACATTGACGACATCTTATCAGTTGGTTATGTAAATAGCGTGGCAGTCGCAATTTCCGTGAGCGAGTTTGAAACTGGACTGCGCATTTGCTCGTTGGCCTTGGCCATAAGTTACACGGCTTACAAGTTTTATAAAGCCATTAAAACCAAATGATTGCTCCACTACCGGGCGAAACTGAAGAGGATTTTCTTGGCCGAGTTGCGCAGGCTTTGAGCGAACATTTTGACGTTGTGCAAATCTTTGCGCAGGCAGAAACGTCAGATCACACCGACACGTTTAATATGGGTTACGGCAACGTTTTAGCTCGGCAAAAACAGATGGAAAACTGGTTGGAAATGATGGCGGGTAGCGATGAGGAGGACGATGATGAATAGCACCGCACTCAAATTTGTTTTGTCGCAAGAGGGCGGCTATTCCAACGACCCCGCAGACAGCGGCGGCGCAACTAATTTTGGCATTACTCATACCGAGTACGATGCCGACCGCATTGAACGTGGGTTGCCAACGCAATCAATTCGACTCATAACCGCCGAGGAGGTGCGTTCGATTTATGAGCGCAAATACTGGCAGGCTGGAAAATGCGGGCAACTCCCTGCACCACTGGATTTAGTCCACTTTGACGGGTGCGTTAACATTGGCGTGGGCGGGGCAACCAGGCTGCTGCAAAAAGCGGTGGGCTCGAAAGTCGACGGGGGCTTTGGGCCGCAGACACTAAAGGACGTTGAACACGCATTAAAAGATAACGACTCGCTCGCTATCGCTCTAAATATCATCGATTTGCGTCGCGAATACTACCGCCGGATCGTTGACCGTAACGCAACTCAGGGCGTGTTTCTTAAGGGCTGGCTTAACCGCTGCAACGCGCTGCAATTAGCCGCCACAAATGGCTAACATTACTCGCAAATGGCGGCGCTGGATGGCTTTAGGATGCTCGCACGGGCATCTTGCGGATCAAGCGTTACTGCGTCAGGTGCTGGCGTTTAAAGAGCGGTTTAAGCCGTCGCTCACAATCCACCTGGGCGACGCCATCGACCTTGCGGCCTTAAGAACTGGCGCAGCTGGTAGCGCAGACGAGGCTTGCGATCCCGAGGGCGACCTCAACGACGGGCTGGCATTCCTCTCGCAGCTCCAGCCGCAGGTTTATCTGCTCGGCAACCACGAGGCGCGGCTAACGCACCTAATGTCCAGTCCTAAGGCTATCGTTTCGGCGCTTGCGTGCAGGGTTTACCAACAGATTCAAGACCGTGCTAAGGAGCTAAACTGCAAGGTGATCGACTACGACTTCCAACACGGATGGTATCCATTTGGGGATGCTCTCGCCGGACATGGGTACATGATCAACGAGGCCGCCGTGCGCGATCACGCCGAGGCCATTTGCACGGGCACGCACAACAAAGTGATCATCGCTCATCTGCATCGAGTCACACAGGCAGAGGGGCGTAACAGGGCGCATCCGACTGGGTATTGCGTGGGCTGGCTCGGGGATCCGAAACTAACGACTTACGCAGCAAACCGCCGCGCAACAACTTCATGGTCCCGAGGATTTGCTTGGGGAGAATTTTGCGACAACGAAACACAAGTATGGCTAGCAAAAGAGACAAAATCACAGACATTCAAGCTCCCGGTGTAGGCTGGCTGACGGCGCTCGCTGAAGAGCTCAACGTAAGCTTCCCGCCCGAGGGAGAAGGCTGGGCGACCATGTGTCAAATTGTGGAGGCAACCGGGCGTGATCACCAAAACATTCGTGTGCTTCTTAAACGTCGAAATGCGGAAGTTCGCAAATTTAAAGCAGTTAACGCAGGCGGGAGAGTTATAGTCACGCCTCACTACCGGCTTGTTAGCGAGTAAAAATAAGGCTTTTCAGTGTCTACGATCTAGGCTTAGGTGACCGCCTATGCTCAAAATGAACGGCACCGAACTGCACTGGACTCCGCGCAATTACAACCACGGGCCTACGTGTAAAACGCTCAACTACAAGGCGCTCGGGGAGATAGTGCTGCGGGCAATTGCTGACGGCAAAATCACAAGGCCGACTGGCACGTCGCAGTTGAGCGTTGTAAAGCCTCCAAAGGTTCAAGATTGCGCGGTCTGCGGCGTTAAGTTTGAGCAACCAGGAACTGAGAAACGCAGCACCTGTGGCGTTGAGTGTAAGGGCGTGCTGCTTCAACGTAACTTCCTAACCCGCAAAAAACTAGCGTTCGCCTGCGAGGAATGTGCAACTCCATTTGAGTCAGTCAAAAAAGATGCGCGGTTTTGTTCAACTCCGTGCAACAACAAGTCGGCAAAGCGTAAGCAGAAAGCGCGTAAAAGCAGCGACTTAGGTGAGGTGCAAAAATAATTGAAAAAAGTGTTTACGTTGCGTGGGGCGTCGGCTAGGTTTAGCAGCGTCAGACGAAACCTAAACAAAACAATCCAATGAAAGCCACGACATCTTCCCCAATCACTGCAACTTTTCGCAACATTAACGGAGAATGGATGATTTGCGCTGACCGCAAAATCACCAAAAAAGATTACGCAAAAGAAAGCCGCATGGTAATCGGCGGCGGATCACACGAGACAGACGTGTGCCGCGTGGCGGTCACTACAAAAAGCGGTGCCGTCAAAGTTGTCGAGGTGCTCGAATATGCAGCTGCGACTGAGAGCGGGCATTTTTACAGTGTTTACTAGGCCGAAACGCCCCACGGGGCGTCTGAGCGTAATGCGCTCACTGACGAGGCTGTCAGAAATTCAAACAAAACAAATCCAATGAAAATTCAAGACATCATCCCTTACGTCTGCCAGACTCGCAAGTTTGGCAGCACGTACATTCACTCCGCTATTCGCAAAGCCGTTGCAGGCTACGACGGCTTAGAAGGCATGCTCAACGGCGAGCGTGTTGTTGCCACATTTGGCGGCTATGGCAGGTCACTCCAATTTGGCGGGCACAAATACAAAGCATCGCTTCGCTACGTTGCCAGCGGCAAGCCAGTGCCCTCCAAACTCATCAGCTCCATCCTCTAATTTTAATGAAAAAAGCAATCCTCTTTAAAATTGACGGCGAATGGGCACTTGAGCCTATCGGTGGCGGTCTTGTCCGGCATTTTTCCACCGCAACTGCGGCTCGGCAATTTGCCAAAAAACAGTTCCGCGTAGTGCGGGCAGTAAATTGCGACGCATGAACACCAAACGCCACACAATCCCAATCGGCTGGGCCTGCATGGGCCTAGCATTCGCCGACCTGCTCGGCATCCACGCTCACCAGGGGCAGCCCGAGGCGGCAATCCTGCTTTGCCCGCTCATCGGCGCGGTTCTCGTCGCCATCACGGCGGCTAAACGTGCGAGGTACTTCGCATGACCTACGAACAAATCGACCGCATGCACGAGCAAATCCGTGCGCTAAAAATTTCAGAGCAACGCGCTCGGGATCACGCAGTATGGCTCCAAGATCAGCTGGGAGCCGCAAAAGCTCGGCTTAGTAGCCAAGCACGCAAAAACGCCAGTAAACGGAATGGTCTCAAAGGAGGCCGACCTAAGAAAAACAAAACCAATGACAACACCAAGACACTCTAGCCTCCCGAAGCTTGCCTTGTGCGGGCAATATGAAGGCGCACCCGGCGAGGCTGGGCCAGCTGCACAGCGCGGCACGCAATTAGACGCCGTATTCCGTATGGCATGGCAGACGGGCGACATGGGCGAGCATAACGCAATCAGCGACGAAGACGCGGCAGTTGTCCGCTGGGCAATTAACGCGCTCATGCGGCTGCGGACGTCGCACCTCGACATCGTCGAGACGGACGAGGACCGCTGTAAGGTCCGCACTCCCGGCATGGAGCATGTGGGAACCGCTGACGCAATATGTGCGCATGGCGGTTGGCACGCGGATCTCAAGACCGGGCAAATCTACGATTACGAGGCGCAGATGGCCGCGTACGCTCTGGGGCTGATGCACCATTACATGCGGGGCAGCTGGACGGCGCACCTCATATTTGCGGACCAGCAAAAGGTCGTCAGCCGGACGTTCACTTATGCCCAGGCTCGGCAGATTGTTGAGTCAGTGCTCGCCAACATCGGCACGCCGCCTGTTATAAACGACTACTGCGGCTGGTGCGCTAAGTCGCTGACCTGCTCGGCTCGGGTGACGGCAACAGAAACCACGCTGTCGACGACGCAGGAGACGTTTGCGGCGATGCTAGCAGATCCGTTGCGACTGGGCGAGTTTCTGCTCCGATGCAAGACGTTTGACGATTTCCGTGAGGCTGCGGAGGCCGAAGCTCGGCGTCTGCTTGGCGAAGGCGTCGAGGTTCCGGGGTGGCGGTTGCAAAAGCCTCGTGTCAGCGAGTTTGTTGACGCGGAAGTTTTGATCGGCAACCTCGCAAACTTGGATCCCGCTGAACTCCTGCGAGCACACGGCAGCATGTCAGCGGCTAAGGCTCGCAAGATTTGGCCGGACGTGCCAGTAGCTCGAAAAGAATCGAAACCGGCGCTTGTCGTCAGCAAATAATTTAGTCAGGGGGCCGCGCATCCTACACGCGGACAAAACCAACCAACAAAACCATGCAATTAGTACCATTCACAGAAATGCAACAAATGGCCGAGGCCATCGCAGGAAGCGGCCTATTTGGCCTCAAAACACCACAGCAGGCACTTGCCCTCGGGCTCCTGTGCCAGGCTGAGGGCAGGCACCCA
>Ga0209499_1001661_pt1 | contig 15069 bp, 15 predicted proteins | sample C_130208_EF_Meta_FD_187306 | JGI IMG/M metagenome (GOLD analysis project Ga0209499, IMG submission 187306) | Freshwater microbial communities from Lake Croche, Canada to study carbon cycling - C_130208_EF_MetaG (SPAdes) (version 2) | ecosystem: Environmental > Aquatic > Freshwater > Lake...
CAAAGAGCGCGCGACGAAAGAGCGTTGCAAGTAATTAATACGACCGTTGGGGAAGCGCTTGGAAAATTATATGTAGAGAAAAAGTTTCCGGCTGAAGCCAAAGTGAAAGCAGAGAAAATGATTAAAAATGTTTTTCTTGCATTTGAAAATCGTATTAATAATTTGCCTTGGATGTCGCCAGAAACAAGAGTAAGCGCTATAGAAAAATTGCGCAAATCGACCATAAAAATTGGATATCCAGACAAATGGAAAGATTATTCTGCCTTGACTTTGAAAAGCCCAGAAGAGGGAGGAAGTTTTTTTGAGAATGCCATAAACATTTCAAGTTGGAGATTTAAAGAGGATTTAGATAAATTGTACAAACCAGTGGACAAAACCGAATGGGGAATGTCGCCACAAACCGTAAATGCTTATTATAATCCTTCGTATAACGAAATTGTGTTTCCAGCCGCTATTTTGCAACCTCCATTTTACAATTATCAAGCTGATGAAGCGGTAAATTATGGTGGAATTGGAGCGGTAATTGGCCACGAGATTTCTCATGGTTTTGACGATTCAGGATCGAGATATAATGCAGATGGAAACCTAAAAGATTGGTGGACTGCAGACGATTTGAAACAATTTTCAGCTTTAACAGGAGCACTTGCTGATCAATACAGCGCTTTGCAGCCTTTGCCAGGAATTTTTGTTGACGGAAAATTTACTTTGGGAGAAAACATTGGCGATTTAGGGGGTATTAATGCCGCTTACGATGGATTGCAAATTTATTTAAAAGAAAATGGCAACCCAGGATTAATTGATGGATATACTCCAGAACAACGTTTCTTTATTTCGTGGGCAACCGTTTGGAGAACCAAAACTCGTGACGAAGCTATAAAAAACAGCGTTAAAACAGATCCACATTCACCAGGAATGTACCGTGCTTATGTTCCGTTGCAAAATGTGAATTCTTTTTATGAAGCGTTCAATATTCAACCCAATAACGGAATGTTTCTTGCACCTGAAAAACGAGTGAAAATCTGGTAGATTCTAATTTAGAATAAGAAAATAGCAATTTATTTATGATTTTTTTCGGAGTTATAGATAAATACAAAAATCGTAATTCCGACTAATAAAAAATGGAATGAATGATTTATAGTATAACTTTTGTTTCTAAAAAAGAATCTCCATTTGCTTTGTTGCCAAAAAGAAGAGTCGAAGCTACTGATCGTGTATTGAACATGATTAACTATACGGTCGCAGAAGGTTTTGGTAACTCTGCCAATACTGGAGCTTGTTAACTAGAAAGTCTTAAAGGATTTTTAGAAAATATTGCTCTGATGAATAGCGAATATTTATTGGCAAGAAGGAAAGGATAGTTCTTAGACAAAATTCATAAGGCATTAGCCAAAACTAAAAAACAACAGTAATCAAAGGACAATCTTATTAAAAAAAATACTAGTACTTTTTTAAGTACTTTTGGTTAAATAAAAAAAATGACTGAAAATATAAAATTCGCGGTAATTGGTGGAGGAAGTTGGGCTACAGCAATTGCAAAAATGCTTTGTACTAACTTACCCGAAATTGCTTGGTATATGCGTAATGAAGATGCTATTGAATATATAAAAACACAATTTCACAATCCAAATTACCTTAGTTCTGTTGAATTTGACATCTCAAAATTAAAACTCACTAACGATATAAACGAAGCCATTTCTTATGCGGATTATATCATATTTGCCATTCCCTCAGCTTTTTTGGGTGGTGAACTTGAAAAATTAACGCAGTCATTAGAAGGAAAAGTTATATTTTCGGCTATCAAAGGAATTGTTCCAGAAACAAGTCTAATTGTAGGGGAACATTTTAACGCAACTTACAATATTCCATTTGAAAACATTGGAGTAATAACGGGTCCTTGCCACGCGGAAGAAGTAGCACTAGAACGATTGTCCTATTTGACAATTGCTTGTGGAGATGCGGAGAAGGCCAAAGTTGTAGCCAAAAATTTGTCTAGTAAATATATCAAAACCAAAATTTCGGACGATATTATTGGAACGGAATATGCGGCAATGCTCAAAAATATATATGCAATTGCTGCAGGAATGGCACACGGTTTGGGTTACGGAGATAATTTTCAATCGGTTTTGATGAGTAATAGTATTAGAGAGATGAAAAAATTCATTCGATGTGTACATAAAATGAAACGAAACATCAATGATTCGGCATATTTGGGTGATTTATTGGTAACCGGTTATTCTATCTTTTCTAGAAACAGAATGTTCGGAAATATGATTGGAAAAGGCTATACCGTAAAATCGGCTCAAATAGAAATGAGCATGGTTGCCGAAGGATATTATGCGACAAAAAGTGCTTATAACCTCAATTTGGGATATGGTGCAAAAACACCAATTATAGATGCTGTTTTCAGTATTTTATATGAAGGAAAATCTGCAAAAAAAGTGTTTGAAAAACTAACTGAAAAATTAGATTAACTTTCTAATTTATAGAAAAACAAAGGAATTATGAGCGAAAGATGGAAGTATCAGATTAAAAAAGGAGTTTTTTGGGGAGTCTTCATGATTCTTTTTACAACTATTTTTGCACTAAAAGATAAGCCTTTTGCTTCACAAATTGTAGATTCTGGTTATTATTTTAGATGTGTTGGGTACTTGCTTTTTGGCGTATTTGCTTTAGGTTATTCTAGTTGGAAAGCAAAAATAAAAAGAGAAAGCAATCAATAGTTTTAATTATGATTTTTGCCCCATAATTTGTTCCATTACCCAATTAGTATGAATAGCTGACAATCCTGTGGAAGGATGTGTGCTAATTCCAGCCAAATGTTCCTGTATTTTTTTAACGTGAAAGAGTTGGACGTTTTCTGGATGAGCAATAAAAAGTTCTGTTTTGCCTTTTTCAGTTTCTAATACAATGTCATTTTCTTCAAATATTGAAAAGGTAATTTTTCCTTTACTGCCATAAATTGTTACCGTGTCTTCAAGAAATTGGCAGCCAAAATTCCAACTTCCCGTACCTGTAATTCCTGATTTATGTAACCAAGTTGCAGCAATAGCATCTTTAGCAGAATACAAGTTTTGCTGATTTAAGTTTACACCCGAAACTTGGTTTATATTTCCAAAAAAATGAACAAATAAATCCAATCCATGGCTTGCCAAATCATCAAAATAGCCACCAGAAGCCACATCAACATCGGTACGCCAATTGTACGCTCCCGAAACATCAACTGTTGAAGGTGGTCGCATAAAATGCCAATTTATATGTCGGACTTCGCCAATGTTTTTTTCATCAATCCAGCTTTTTATTTTTTCAAATCGAGGAAGTGAACGGCGGTAATAGGCTACAAATAGGGGTAGGTTTTTTGCTGAAAAGGCAGTATGTATGGCCAAACTATCTTCATAATTAGGCGCCAAAGGCTTTTCTATACAACACGGTTTTCCTGCCAAAGCAACTTTGAGTCCATAAAATTTATGCGAATCTGGTGGCGTTGCAATATAAACAGCATCAACTTCGGGATCGTTTATTAATTCGTCTGCATTGGAATAATATTTTTTTATACCGTGCCGTTTGGCATAATCAGCGGCTTTTTCTTTATCTCTTCGCATTACTGCAACGATTTCAAATCCTCCTGTTTTTTGATATGCAGGACCGCTTTTTATTTCGGTTACATTTCCACAACCTATAATTCCCCAGCGTATTGTTTTTGAAGTAGGCTCCATACTTATCTTTCGATTATCCCATCAACGAATAAAATAGGAACTTCCTCCACTGCATTTTCATTAATGGAATCCGCCTTGAAGATAAATTTTCTATCGTATAATTTTTCCCCTATAAAAAAAGTAAGCATAAACTCATTGTTGAGTGCCAAAACACTTTTTTCTATCATTTCGATTTTCACTACTGAAACAGCGGGAACTTCAACATAAGCATGTCGCAAGAGCGAGGTTTTTTTCATCTCGCCATCAATAGTTCCAAAAGCTTTTGAAACAATCATGACACCATCGAGATTGAAATCGCTATCATTAATTAAATAAGCATACCAAACTTTTTCCATGAAATCGTCACTCCATTCTTGTACTGCGGCTAGGAAAACGTTTTCTACGGTAGGAATTATGATGTCTTTTTTCATTGCAGACGATTTGTTTGATAATTATGAGATTGCTTCGTTCCTCGCAATGACTAAATTGATGCTTTAAATTGCTCTAAGAAACGAACATCGTTTTCATAAAACATTCTGATATCGCCAATTTGGTATAAAAGCATGGCGATTCTTTCGATTCCCATTCCAAAGGCAAAACCGGTATATTCTTCTGAATCAATATTACAATTCTTAAGAACATTGGGATCAACCATTCCACATCCTCCAATTTCTAACCAACCCGTTCCTTTTGTAATTCGGTAATCGGTTTCGGTTTTCAAACCCCAGTAAATATCTATTTCAGCACTTGGTTCCGTAAACGGAAAATAAGAAGGGCGAAGACGGATTTTTGACTTTCCGAACATTTCTTTGGTGAAATAAAGCAAAGTTTGCTTCAAATCGGCAAAGGAAACGTCTTTGTCAATATATAATCCTTCCACTTGGTGAAAAATACAGTGCGAACGGGACGAAACAGCTTCATTACGAAAAACTCTTCCAGGAGAAATGGTACGAATGGGCGGTTTATTATTTTCCATATATCTCACTTGCACGGATGAAGTGTGCGTGCGCAACAAAATATCGGGACTAGTTTGTATAAAAAACGTGTCTTGCATATCACGAGCCGGATGATATTCTGGCAAGTTTAATGCGGTAAAATTATGCCAATCATCTTCGATTTCTGGCCCTTCAGAAACATTAAACCCAATGTTCGAAAAGATGTCTATAATTTGGTTTTTAACCAATGATATCGGATGACGAGAGCCAATTATAACCGGTTCTGAAGAACGTGTTAAATCGCCATAAAATCCTTTTGTTTCTTCTTTGCTTTCTAGAGCTTCTTGTATTGATTTAACTTTATCTTCGGCAGAAGTTTTAAGCAAATTGATTACTTGCCCAAATTCCTTTTTTTGATCGTTTGGAACATTTTTAAATTCGGCAAAAAAGTCTTTCAAAAGCCCTTTGCTTCCTAGAAATTTAATTCGGAATGCTTCAAGTTCTGCTGTATTTTGTGTTGTAAAAGCTTGTGCTTCGCCAATATATTCTTTTATCTTATCTATCATTTTTATCCAATAATTGAGTTTGCAAATATAAGAAATTTTTGTTGATAGGGACAAGTCGCACTTGTCCGTACTTGATAAATAATATCAATCAATTAGTTCCTTTTCGAGAAAATAGTTAACAATAGCTTCTTTCATTAAAACCGACTGTTCACCCGCTTTTAGTGGTGGCAATTCTTCTTTTACTTTATAATGAGGCCAACCTTCCTCATCGAAAAATTCGAATTCATAGAAACCATAAGGTTCTAATAATCGACAAATTGCAATGTGCATCAGGTTTAATTTTTCGTCTTTTTCGTAGGTTTGATGCACTTTTCCAAGTTCCTGAACGCCTATTAAATAGATAATTGCGTCTAAATCTAAATCTTCGCCCTGCGAAAACTGATCAGAAAGTAAGTTGACAAGCTGTTCCCAGCGCTCTTTAAGTTGTATATCTCTTGACATTTTATTTTAAATTTTAAATTTTAGATTTTTGGTGGAAGTTGTGATTTTTTTGTTAAATCTAAATCCCACTCTCGGAATTCTAAAATTATTTTTTGGCAAATATAAGAAGTTGAAAATGGATTATTCTTTTATATTTGCCTTTTGAACTTAAAAACTACAAAATGGGTGTTTTAGATTTAATTTTGGGTGCATTACTGGCTTATGCGATTTTTAAAGGAATGAGAAATGGGCTTTTTGTAGAACTGGCTTCCTTTATCTCACTTTTGGTGGGAATTTATATTGCTGTAAAATTTTCCTCCATAATAAAAGGAATGATGACAGGTTTTTTTCATTGGAATCCAAAAACAATTCAGGCTGTTGCCTTTATAATCACCTTTATTCTCGTTATAATAGTTATTTCGCTAGTAGCAAAAATCTTTACAAAAATGGCTAGTTTTGCGCATTTAGGATTAATAAATAGTGCTGGTGGAGGTTTTTTTAGAGTCTTAAAAACAATATTAATAATAAGTGTGTTTTTGAATATTTTTGAAAAAATAAATTTCAATAATATTTTTGCCAAAAAACAAACCTTAGACAATTCTTTGTTTTATAATCCAATACAAAAAACAGCCAAATTAATGTATCCTTCTTTAGAAAAATGGTACGAGGGTTTGAAGAAAAACTAATTTTAAGTTGGTTTTACTTCACTTCTCTAATGGAGTTTTTATCAATCCAGCCTTCTGTTCCGTCAGTTAATTGAATTTTTTTCCAATTGCTTAACGTTTCCAGTACAAAAACCTTTGTTCCTTCGTGTACTGTAAAAACGGTTGAACTCAACTTTTGTGGTTCGCTTTTTACATCTGTAATTTCAGCAAAGACAATGGCAGGCTTCTCATTATCAAAAATACTTTTTTCAGAAATAGCAGCAGAAACGCTAATTATCAATAAAAAAAGAAGCACAAACATTCCAAAGAAAAAGATCCTTTTGGACAAAGTCAATTGAGAAAAATAATAGCCAATAAAAAACAGTAGAAATAAAGTAGAAAAAGCAACCGAAATCCAAGCCCAAGTATTATAGTGAAATTCCGAAGTGAAATCGCGAATAATTTTCGAAAAGCCTACTTTTTGCACTTCTTTTACCTCATCAATATTTAATTTTTGGGCAAATTTAAGGTTGTTTAAAATCTCTTTATCTTCTGGATTTATAAGTAATGCCTTTTCGTAATTGTAAATCGCAGGCGCCACCCTATTTAATTTATAATAGCAATTTCCTAAATTGAAATACAATTCAACCGAATGCTTTTTAGAACCCAAAACACTTTCGTAAGCTTTAACAGCTTGCTCATACTTTCCTTTTTGATACAAGGTATTTCCTATTTCAAAACCACTTTGGGCAAAGAAAACTTGGGATATAAGCAGAAATATTAATAGTAACTTTTTCATTGTTTATGTTTTTTGCCTCAAAATGCTAGGCTTGTTTCTTTATATTAAATTCTAAATTAGTGAATTTATTAAAATAATAATTATCAATTAACACACCCCTAACCCCTCTCAAGAGGGGAATTTGACCCTGCTAAAGTTTAACCTTAGTTTAAGTCGATATTTATTCTTTGTACCTTTGAGCCTTTGAGCCTAATTATTATATCTGTTTTTCTAAATCTGAAATTATCAAAACGGCTTTATCAAAATCACTTTGAATAGTCGAACTTGATGTTAACGCATACCGTGCTAATTCGCAGTTTTCGGTTAAGGCAATAAAATCAATTACCGTTTCTGGACTTGCATTTCTGGATAGTAAAAATTCTTGAATATTACTTTTGCTCATTTCCGAAGTTTCAATATGCAGTTTTGCCTTCAAGAAATTATGCATCGCTTTTTCCAAAGCCACATAAAATGGTTCCTTATTGTTGATTTGTTTTTTGGCTTCCGATAAATATTTTTTAGCCAATTTATTGTTCATTTTTATTCTATTCCCAAAAACATCACCATCAATGGCTTCTTTCTTCTTTTTGAAAAGTACAATTAATGGAAGAATTAAAAACGGCAATAATAGCAATCCGTAAAATGTTTTTGACCCAAGGAAATCTTCCTCGTTCATCGAAACAAGTTCGCTTTTTAGTTTTATAAATTTGAATTGTTCACTATTAGAAATTTTGTTTTTAACAACTCTAGTAGTTGCAGCTATAGTGGTATCATTTACAGTGGGTCCATCAAGAACATTTATCATTATTTCTTGGGAACTGATGGTTTTATAAGTCCCAGAATCCAAATCAAAATAGGAGAAATGCATTGGTTTAATAGGATATTTCCCCTTGAATTGCGGAATAATGGTATAGCTATCCGAGATTTTTCCGGACATTCCAGATAAAACGGTATTGACTTGCTCGTTATGAACTGGGTCGTATATTTCGAGTGAATTTGGAACTACCGGTTTTGGTAAATTAAATAATTTCATGTTTCCTTTTCCAGAAACACTTATAATTAGATTGGTACTTTCTCCGCTTTTTAAATCTGTTTTTGAAGGGGTTACTCTAAAATCAAATTTCCCTACAGCACCCGAAAAATCTTCTGGTTTACCCGCTTCAGGAAGTGCTTTCACCGTAATTGTTTTGGATCCAGCCGACACTCTTTTATTTCCATTTGTAACCACCACACGTCCAAACATATCTCTACGATTGGTAGGTAATTGAACATCAATATCTAAGGCCAAAGGTTCAATAACCAATTTACCTGATTTTTGTGGATATAAAACCGTTTTTCTAAGAACCACAAAACGATATTTTTCTCCCTTAAACATTCCTTCTTCACCAACAAGTTGTTTTATATCAATGTTTTGACTCCAAAAATCATTGTATTTAGGTTTGTCTAATTCCCTCCAATTCGAGATTCCTATGTTATAACTAAAATATAATTTATAAACCACCGTAATCGGTTCGTTGATATAGGGATTTGTTTTCGAAATATCGGCGACAAGATAAATGTTATCATCTGCCGAAACTTGAGGAGCCTCATTTGGATCTTTCGGTTGTTCTACCGCAGCAGTTACATTTATTTTTATGGGCGTTGTCTTATAAACTTGTCCGTTGTATTCTATCGAAGCTTGTTTAATTACTAAATTCCCTTTTTGTTGTGGCAAAAGATAATAAGAATACGTTTTCTCGAAGGAACTTTTCCCGTTAATCCAGGACTGACTTACTTGCTGACTTGGTCCCGCTATAATTCTAAACCCTTCAAAGGAAGGGGGACTAAAATTATCGCCATCGATATTCATTGTAAAATCAATGCGAAGTCTTTCGTTAAGTCCAAGTGTGTTTTTACTTACTTTCGCCTCAAACTGAACTTGAGCCAAAAGCGAGTTGCACACCATTAAAACAATCGCTATTATAAATTTTTTCATTTTTTATCCTAATTGAATTACCAATCTTTTTCGGTTTTTATTGGTTTCCCTTTTACTTTATTTGCGTTTACTTTGCCTTGAATTTTCTTTTCTTCGTTGTTTACCGCATCTAAAAGATTTTCTAATCGTTGTTTCGAAATTCCGCTGGGATTGGGTTTTGGTTTGCCATCCTCACCCGGTTTTTTGTCGTTTTTACCGTCCTTATCCTTTGGTTTTCCTTTATCGTCTTTCTTATCTTTATCCTTGTCCCCGTCTTTCTTGTCGTCCTTTTTATCTTTATTCTTGTCGTCCTTCTTCTTGTCGTCTTTTTTATCCTTGTTTTTATCTTTTTTCTTATCGTCTTTTGGAGGATTTTCCTTTAGCATTTTTTTGGCCAATGCGTAATTATATCGAGTTTCTTCATCCGAAGGCTTGTTTCTCAAAGCATTTTTATAAGCTTCTACCGCTTCCGAATAATTTTTTTCTTTCATAAAAACATTTCCTAAATTATGAAATGCTTTGTGTTTTAAACTTCTAGATTTTGTTTTTTCTATCGCTGTTGCAAAAGCAAATTTGGCTTCTGCAATCTGATTCTGTTTGTAAATTGCATTTCCTAAATTATAAGGCGCAACGGTTCTTTTAGGAAATTTTGAATGAGAAATTCGGTAATTGGCTTCCGCATCAACAAATTTATTTTCGGAATATTCATCGTTTGCTTTAGGCAAAGTTTTGTCTTTTTCTTGTGCCGAAACCACAAAAGAAAGCACTAATAAAATATATAATAGACCCTTTTTCATTATTCTTTTTCGTTAAATAAATTCAACTTTCGTACCCATTTTGTCTTTCTTTCCAAAAAGAAAATATCCAAAAACAATAGCGTGAAAGCAAATCCTAAAAACCATTGAAATTGCGATTGAAAATCGGCCATTTGCGTCGATTCGAATTCCGTTTTTTGTATGTTATTCAGTGCGTTTTTTATATATTCCAGCACTTCTTTTGTGTTATTTCCATCAACATATCCGCCTTTTGTGGATTTTGCAATGGTAGTTAATCCTTCTTTATTTAATTTAGTAATAACTACTTCGTTATTATTATCTCTTTTAAAACTTTGGATAGCACCATTTATTCTCAAGGGAATAGCGCTCCCTTTTTCGGTTCCAACGCCAATCGTAATTATTTTCATTCCCAGTTTGTTGGCTTCTTCAGCAGCAGCTTCGGCCCCTTCAGAATGATCTTCTCCATCAGAAATCATGATTAATAATTTACTGGTTTTGCTTTTATCATCAAAATAAGTCGAAGACAATTTAATAGCTTCGTCCAGCGATGTTCCTTGCGAGGAAACAATATCGGTATTTATACTTTGCAAAAACATTTTAGCAACACTATAATCAGTTGTAATCGGTAGCACCGGAAAAGCACTTCCTGCATAAGCAACAATCCCAATTCTGTCATTTCCTAATTGATTGATAATCTGCGAAACAATTTGCTTACTTTTTTCTAATCGGTTTGGAGCAACATCTTCGGCAAGCATACTTTTGGAAACATCCATCGCAAAAACAATGTCGATTCCTTCGCGCTTTACTTTTTCCATTTTCGTTCCAATTTTTGGATTTACCAACCCAAAAATTATTCCTGTCAAAGCCAAAAGCACGAAAAGCAATTTCAAAGCAGGTTTAAAAACCGAGCTTTCTGGACTTAGTTTTTTTACCAAATCTAAATCGCCAAATTCACGTTGCTTTTTTCTTTTCCAATATAAATTCAATAGAAAAAGCAGCGCCACAATTGGCAATATAAAAAGAAGGTATAAGTATTTTGATTCGTCTAATTCCATATTAATTTAACCACTAAGTGCTTCTTTTTTATCACTAAATCTCGAAGCTTTCTTTTTATATTATTAAATAAAACTTTTATAAATCGTGTTTCGTAATCCTATTTCCAATAGAATCAAAAAACCGGCAAGCCAAACAAATGGCCTGAATTTTTCGTCATAATCATAAACCCTTAATTCTTTTACTTCTGTAGTTTCCAGTTTATTGATGGACGCATAAATTTCGGCTAATTTGCTGTTGCTCGTAGCTCTAAAATATTTTCCTTCTGTTTTTTTAGCAATATTTCTCAATAATTGTTCGTCAATTTCAACCTTCATCATTTGGAATAAAATTTGTCCATTTGGTGTAATTGCATACGGAAAATCGGCCATTCCATTTGTTCCAATCCCAATTGTATATACTTTAATTCCATATTGTTGTGCAATATCCGCGGCCGTTTCGGGCTCGATAAAACCTGCATTATTAACCCCATCTGTCATCAGAATAATTACTTTACTTTTGGCTTTGCTATCTTTTAAACGGTTTACGGCTGTCGCCAATCCCATTCCTATTCCAGTTCCATCTTGCAAAACAGTATCGTATTTTATGCTTTTTATGGCTTCTTGAACAACGGCTTTATCACTAGTTACAGGCGTTTTTGTATAGGCTTCTGACGCGTAAAGTACCAACCCAATTCTGTCATTTGGTCGTTCATCCACAAAATCGGCAGCTACTCTTTTCAGTGCTTCCATTCTGTTTGGTTTTAAATCCTTGGCCAACATACTCCCAGAAACATCCACCGCCATAACGATATCAATTCCTTTTGTGGTTTTCGTTTTATTGCTTACATCAACCGTTCTTGGTCTTGCCATTGCAATAATTAAAGAGCTTAACGCCAATAATCGAAATACATTTAGCATGGGTTTTAGTCTTACTAATAACGAATTAGAACTCTTAAATCCTTGAAGAGAACTTATTTTCAAGGTCGCCGTTTGATGATTTCCTTTCCAAAATAACCAAGCAATTGCAATGGGAATCAATAGCAATAACCAAAAAAATTCGGGGTTTAAAAAAGTTACTTTATCCATTATTTATTTACTTTTTTAAGTTCCACAGAGCTCAATATTCGGTCTGAAATTTCATTTGCGTATTTATCTCCTTCTTCGTGAACAATCATAATTTGTTGCAATCCGCCATCTTGACTAAACAAAAGAATTTCATAATAGAGTTTGACACTACTTTTATTTATTCCATCTATTTTCGAAAACGTACCGTATCCTTTAATTCCTTTAATTCCTTCTTTTGTTTCGAATTCTTCTTGCTTCACAATCATATTTTGTGCACCTTGAGATTCGATGGATTGCAAGGATCCGTCTAATGATTTTGACAAATCGATTGGTGTTTCCTTAGCCTGTTCCCCTGCATTAGGATCTTGTTTGTATTGCAAAGTGGAAACCATAATGTAAAAATTATCAACAAAGCTTCCATAAACAAAAGATTGCATTACTTTGATCAAAGCCATTCCGTTTTTTGGAAGTGTCTTAGTCAAATCGGTTCTTCTAAGCACTTTCGGCGTTTCAATAATTACGCTAGGATTTCCGTATTCGCTTCGAATCCATTCGCCTTCAAGCAATTCTTTGGACGGATGACCAAAAACATTATCCTTTACATAATCAAATCCTTTGGTAACTATAAAATAAGTGGTTGTGGCAAAAAGCAATAGAAAAACAGAAACCACGGTAATTAGAATTCGTTTTTTTCTTTGTTTCTGAAGTTCCTTTCTCAATTGTTCTTGACGCTGCATTTCGTTCAGCAACATATCATCCTCTGATTCCACCACTATAGGAATCGATTTGTCCAAAGTAACAATGGCTCTTTCTATTTTTTTTCTGTCTTCCGTAATTTCGAAATCCATTGGTTTAGATTTAGCGAATTTTACTAAATCGGCTTGTTTCAAAACCACAAATAAATTTTCGATTGTATCCTGCGAAAGCATCATTTTCTTCTTTAGCGAAGCAACTTTAAGTCCTTCTATCAATTCAGAAGTCGTGCTTTCCATTGCTGGAATTTCAATAGCTTCTTCAATGTAATTTCGAACAATATTAGTCAATTCGCTATAATATTCCTTGACTTCCCCTTTTTGCCAAAGTTCTTTCTTTTCCAATGAATTAAGCAAACTTGTCGCTTTTTCTATTGGCGTTTTATAAATTTCAGCTTCGATTTTTTTCTTTTGGTATTTTTTTATAAACCAATAAATCAATGCGGCTATACCAATAATCAATAGGATTCCTAAAAGATATTTCCACCAATTTCCTAAAGAATTATCCGCAGGCGCAATATCTTTAATGTCAAACATTTTTTGTTTTAAAGTGTCAACTTGAACATTTGCCACTTCAACTTGAATCGAATCTGATGCTACAACCTTATTATTGATTAAGATTTTTATACTTGGAATAGTATATTTTCCAGAGTCAAATTGGGTTAAACCATATTTTTTAATCAACTCGTAACGGTCGTCTTTCTTAACGGTATCAATTGGATACGACTGAATTACTTCAAGAGCGCCCATGTTTTTCAACTTAGGAAAAACCACTTTTGACTTCGTATCGACAGTTGCTTTTAAAGTCAATTTAAATTCCGCACCAATTTTATTTTTGGTGGTATCAATACTAGTTACCAATTGTTTTTGTTGGGCAAAAACAGAGGATGCAAGAAGAAGTAATAATAAGTAACGTTTTATTTTCATTTGATTTTAACTTTAACTCTGTCAGGGTTTTGAACCCTGACAGAGTTAGATTTTAACTTATCTCGATTTAAAATAACCCAATAATTTGGTTACATAACTTTCGTCAACTCTTGTATTCACGACTCCCGCTCCTGATTTGCTAAAAGTTTCCTTGAAATATTTCACTTGTTCCTGATACAGTTTTTCATAATTGATGCGCACTGATTTCGAACCGGTATTAACCAATTGTATTTCACCAGTTTCAGCGTCAAGCATAGAAACCATTCCTAAATCTGGCATTTTTTCTTCGCGAATATCATAAACTCGAATACCTGTAATATCGTGTTTTTTTGCAGCGATTTTCAAGGTGTGCTCATAATCTTCGGACATAAAATCAGAAATTACAAATACAATGGCTTTCTTTTTTTGTGTTCCTGATAAGAATTTTAAGGCCTGAGCAATATCTGTTTTTTGACTTTTTGGTTCAAATTCTATCAATTCTCGAATAATTCGCAAAACATGTGAACGTCCTTTTTTAGGTGGAATATACAATTCGATTTGGTCAGAAAACAAAATCAATCCAATTTTATCATTATTTTGAGTTGCCGAAAAAGCCATTGTTGCGGCAATTTCAGTGACTATTTCTTTTTTAAATTGTTTTTGGGAACCAAAACTTTCCGAACCCGAAATGTCAACCATTAACATCATGGTTAATTCGCGTTCTTCTTCGAAAACTTTAACATGAGCTTCGTTATAACGTGCGGTTACATTCCAGTCAATGGCACGAATATCGTCGCCATACTGATAAGGACGCACTTCGCTAAAAGTCATTCCGCGACCTTTAAAAGACGTATGATATTCGCCCGAAAAGATATGATCGCTCAATCTTCGGGTTTTGATTTCTATTTTTCGAACTTTTTTGAGTAAGTCTTTTGTATCCATTGCTTCAGATTACAGGTCTCAGATTACAGGTTTCAGATTGCAGAAATAGAGTCGTATTTAACGAAGCAATCTGCCATCTATCATCTTTTATCTGCTAACTGATTTAAGGTACTTCAATCTCGTTTACAATTTTGTTGATGATGTCAACCGAAGTAATATTTTCGGCTTCAGCCTCATAAGTAATTCCAATTCTATGACGCAAAACATCATGAACTACAGCACGAACATCTTCTGGAATAACATATCCACGACGTTTAATAAAGGCGTAACATTTGGCTGCATTGGCAAGATTGATGCTTCCACGTGGCGAAGCTCCAAAACTGATTAAAGGTTTTAAACTCTCTAATTTATATTTTTCAGGAAAACGAGTTGCAAATACAATATCAAGAATATATTTTTCTATTTTTTCATCCATGTAAACTTCGCGAACGGCTTCTTGCGCACGCAAAATTTGTTCTACAGAAACTACCTGATTTACTTTTTCATAATTCCCTTTTAGATTCTGACGAACCACCATTCTTTCTTCATCCATTTTTGGATAATCAATCACGGTTTTCAACATAAAACGATCGACTTGTGCTTCTGGCAAAGGATAGGTACCTTCT
>Ga0209499_1001662_pt1 | contig 15060 bp, 19 predicted proteins | sample C_130208_EF_Meta_FD_187306 | JGI IMG/M metagenome (GOLD analysis project Ga0209499, IMG submission 187306) | Freshwater microbial communities from Lake Croche, Canada to study carbon cycling - C_130208_EF_MetaG (SPAdes) (version 2) | ecosystem: Environmental > Aquatic > Freshwater > Lake...
ATAGACATCTTTGAGATTTTTAAAACTTTTTAGATCGACTCCATTCTTAAGAAGTAACTTGCTGGAAATCCATTGCAGCAAAGAAGAATCGGCGGATGTCTTAAATTTACTGGAATTATAAAGAGACCAAAGAAAGATAGCACCATCAATACCATCCTTGTAAGAAAGCCAGTATGGAGAATTAGTATGGTTAGATCCATTGGCAATTATAGAGTATCCAAAATCAATTAGAATAACGCGACGAATCTTTACCATAGAACTTTGAACAAAGATATTTCCAATATGTAGATCTCCATGACAAAAGGAAAATTTTAAAGAAAGATCAAGAATTGTTTGGAAGACAGTGGAAATAATCTTCCTAATTCCGGCAGAATAAAGATATCTTGAATAAATCATTGAAGCATTGTCTAACCAATTATGAAGACAATAAGAAGTAACATCTTTCTTGGTAACATACCTTAGATCTTGCATGATAATCCATATATAATATTTTGTTCTAAAGATAGAATAAATCTTTGGAACATTTTTAGATTTCTCTTGATAAGCAAGCGCTTGAATAATAGATTCTTTGAATGAACTAAGATTTGCTTTTACTCGTTTAGCAATTAGAGGAAGATATATTTTTTGGTTATCAAAAGAACAAGCACTATAAAGTTTTCCATTAGTTCCACTGGCAACACAGGATAAAGTGTTAACTGTGTATTTAACACCAAATCGTTCAAAGATTATTCTTTTCTTTTGGACAACAGTTTCTTGTGCAAGAGGCAATGATTTAAGCCTAACTTCACCGATAGATTTAGCATTTGATTTTACTTCCCACTCCTTAAGAATAGTTTGTAGCATGGCTGTAAATTATTCTTTTCTGCAAGGGGTCAAATTTTTTTATTATTAGCAGAGTAATTATAATCTATTCCATGATATATAATCATTTCTGTAATAAATTACATCAAATAGATAGTGGAGTATTTTCCATATTTCATAATCAATTTCAAATCTATTTGGAACATTATTTTTCACACGAAAAAAAATATGATTTGGTTTTATTATAATATCGTATAATTTTGGTATAACACTAAAATTTTCAATTCTAAGTGTATAAAAAGAAAGATCATGTTTTTGAACATAATCACGGACTAAGAAATCTATTGCTGCATCATCATCAAATTCAAATATTTTAGGATTATTTTCATTAGAATCGTACGCTAATCTTTTAGCAACATCGTTTGAAAAAATAATATTTGTTCCTTGGCAAAAAACATTAATATCTTTTTGACCATAAAAACAACAATAAGGTCCTGCAATAAGTTTTTCTTTAGGTAGAGTAATAATTAAAGAAAATAGTTTTTTAAAATTGATAAATGTAGTTGAATTACATCTTAAGATATAATCTGGATTTATATTATCATATATTTCTTTTAGCATATTTTTAAATTTTAAAAACATATAGGGTTTGCAAGATTTATCTGTATGTGCTAATAAACGTTCATCATTTTTGAGAATATAATTATTTGGTAATTCTCCATTAAAAAGAAAAAAAACAGGTAAATTATATTGTTTGCATTGTTTTCTAGTAATTTCATTGCAAGCCAAATAAAGTGGTTCAAATGAAGAAATTATAATTAAACAAATTGTAATTTGTGCATCATTGCTCATTATTATTTAATATTTTTAAGAAAAGAATAATTAAACGAATCTATTTTTTAATTAAGACAAGAAGTTTAGAATTATTAAAATTTCCACAATATTCATTAATATGAATTGGAAGAATGAATGTTGCAAAAGAGAAGCGAAAAAGAATATCTTTTAGAGCCTCTTCATAATCAGCCTCATTTCTATCACGATATATATTTTCAATAATAATTAAACCACCTGATTTTACAAAAGGTAATCCTTTCTTTATTATTCTAATTTGATCTTCAAAGACATGTGTAGTATCATCAATTAAGATATCAATCTTACCTCCAATTTGAGAAAGACCATTGATAATACTATCTTCTTTAGTTACATCCATAAATAGACCTTTAATATTTTCACCTTCTAGACTATTAAGATGATTTATATGATTTAGCATAATATCAAATCCGTAAATTTTTGCATCAGGATGTTTAAAATAATTATACCACATTGCCATTGAAGAAGAACTATCAATTCCAAGTTCTGCAATAACTACAGGATTCTCAACAAAACGAGCAAAAAAAAGAGTATATATTCCTGTATAAGCATGTCTATATCCATCAGTGGAATAAGCACTTTTTTTATTTGCTAAAAATGCACCAAGTTCGCATAATTTTGTTTTTGTATTTGTTGTATCAATCTTCATTGACTGAATTACTGGCATTTATTATCTTTTCTTTTTTTATGATTCTACAATAACGCAGAAACCTTGATCCACTTTCCATCACGATTTACGTGAACAGAGGTGAAGCCATTATCTGCCTTTAAAGATGGATTCTTTTCCTTCTTCTTGGAAAGAGACCAGTTAGTAAAAGACTTATAAGTCTTCCTTGTCTCATTATCATACACATGATAACCCTTCTTCTCAGAAAGATCTTTATGAAAGACACCTTCTGCAAGAATCTTACGACCATAATCGGTGTAGATCCGAAGGGGCTCGGAATCTTTCATTAAAGAAAGCACATCCTTCTTTTCAGAAACCGGAGATGTAGGGGCAGGAGATGAAGGTTGAAGAGATTGTATCTCTACTTTTGGTTCAATTGCAAGAAGAATTGCTTCAACCTGTGATAACTTCTCTTGCAAACCAATAATTTGTTTCTTAAGCAGATCTGCCTGCTGCACGTAGATTACTTTGAAGATTGACATTTTTACAGTTTAGAATTTAAGATTGCTTCCGACAAATTTAATAAAACCAATTCAATTCAAATTTTTATAATGCAGGAATGAATGCAACATAGACCATTGGACCAAAGATAGCAAGCATGAAGACCCAATATGCAATAGTAGACATAGAATAAAGACCATTCCAAGTATCTGAAAAATTAAAATCTTCAAATTCTTCTCTTAGCATATACTTCTTTGCTTCCAACCAAATTATAAAGAAAAGAAGAATAGAGATTAAAATAAAATCATGTTTCATCCTATTCTAAGATACTATAATAAGTTTATTTAGTTAATATAAATTATTATCGTAAGAAAATGGAAGTATCAATCTTTATACTTTGTTATAATGAATCTGTACTCTTACCACATACAGTTGGTTATTATAGAAAAAAATTTCCTTCTTGTAGTATAACAATTTTAGATAATTATTCCTCTGATAATTCAGTTAATATAGCATTATCCTTAGGCTGCAGAGTTTTTTTATTTTCTAGTGATAATATTCAGCATGAAGGAGTTCTAAGACATTACAGGAATAACTGTTGGAAGGAAGTTGAAAAAGGTTGGATAATTATGATAGACATGGATGAATGGCTTTCTATAGATGAAAAAAATTTACTATATGAATTTGAACAGGGAACAAGTATATTAAATTTTAATGGTCTTGAAATGCTTGGAGAAAGTTTAACACTAGATTTATCTGATATAGATTTACATTCTATAAATAAATATGTTTTAAATCCTGATATGAGTAAGAATGCATGTTTTTTACGCGAAAAGATTATTGAAATGAATTACAATCCAGGTTCTCATTCATGCATTCCTGTAGGAAATCTAAAATATAGTGAAAAAAAATATAATCTAAAACACATGAATAAACTAGGATTACTCTATACAATTAATAAAATGACAAAACGATATGAAAGGAATGAATATATGAGAAGTAGACAACTTAATATTCATTATTCTAATGATCTTGAAAAAATTAAGAAAGGTTATGATGATATGTTATTAAATTGTAAATTATTGGATCAGTGATTATGGACAGAGCAGTGATCCGAACCAGACTCCTTTGCAAGCTTGCACTGAGTCTTCTGCTTAGTGTTAGAACGACAACGCTCTGAAGCGGTAGTTGCCTTGGCTGGCTTACCAGAAGTAGCCTCCAGTGCAGAGATCTCCTCATCAATATAACCCATCTCATCAGCAATAGTATTATACTGGGCTGCAAGAAGAGTATAGCGCGCCTTCAGTGAAGAAAGACGCTGCTCTGACGTAACCTGTACCTCCTTAACAATCCGCTTTGCAGAAGAAGTAAGCGTAGGAGGAGTAACCTTTACCATCATCTTAACACTCTGATGGACTGGACAAAACTTTGAACCCTCCACAAACGCCAACTTACACTGACTACCACTCTTAGTCTGAGAATTACACTGCATTGCCTTATTATCTGCCTTTGCGGGCTTACCGGAACTCATATTACTAGACATTTTAACTTCTGCCTAATAGTTCTGTTAAAAGCCCCTTCAAATTTTTTTTGCAAATAAAAATTTTTTATCTTTTTTGTTATTGTGTATAAAGATTTACTCAGAACCCCGACGCTTCTTACGGCTACGAGTAATTGGAGTTGTATCTCCAAAGACAATGGGTTCATTTACATGATGATCAACAACCTTTGAGAAGTCAAGTCTATCACGAATAATCACATTAGCCTTTAAAATCATCTTGTGATGCTGATAGACATAGATGCCAAGATATACAAGAAATGAGATTCCTGCAAGAATACGCGTCCACTGGTTTGAGTGGAGTACGAAGACAAACAGACCAATTACAGACAGATTCTTAAAATCCTCCATTACAACCTTTGAGATAGCAAACATTTTCCCGCTTTACTCTGTGGTACTAGCCATTTCAATTTTTTAGGCATAAAGATCATCAACATCACCAGGTTGGGGTAAGGACCAATTGATATGGGAAACTGAAGTTGAAGCAGGAGTTGTAGAAGGGGTAGCAATACTTACAGAATCAGTTTCTCTATAAGGAAGCCAACCGCAACAAACTGTGTTAGAATCCCGTAGTACGGACTTGGAAAATTTATTAAGTTCAATTGCAATTTGTTTATTTTGATACTCAATTCTCTTTGGTGTTTTTTCATACTGACTTATGAGATCAAGGTAGGTATCCAAATCTTTCTTACACTTTTCATCATTTAGTCCATAAGTGTCCATAGTAAGATACAAATTATCTCTAGCCAAAATCATCTTACGATAAATAAGCAGAGTTTCCCAATCCTTTTTTGTATTTGGAGTAATCTGATGTCTAATTTTGTCTTGGATATATTCAATTTCATCTTCATATTGTTGACGTTTTTCATTACTCAGCGTAATTCTGTCAGACATTTTGCATTCCATTCTAATTTTAAGAAACAGAATGCAAGAGTTCAATTTTTACTACATAAATTTACAAAAAATAAATAAGGGTTTTTATCTTTTTCTGTAGGAATTGGTGGTTTTTTGTCTTTTATTTAGAAGCCGCGGCGGTTCTGCAGGTCCATCTTGTTGAGATCATCCTGATCGTACTCCGGTCCGTCCTCGGGATACATCTCATGATAGATTGCCTTCCGGCGCTCCGTAATACGATTTGCCTCCTCAAAGGCAGAGGAATTGACATAAGGGTAGGGAATCGCCTCATGTTGCGCAGCCAACTTCTTATCCTCATCCCAAAGAATCTGCCAGCGATCCATCCGACGGTCCTCGGCAATCGCCTTCTGCCGCATCTCGTAGCGCTTTACGGCGGCACAAATCTGCTCCTTCCGCCAGTCCGGTCGCTTTGTCAGATGGAACTGAATGCTGACCTCCAGATGATACTCAGTCCACTGGCTGAAGCGGCGTTTCTCCTTGCGATTCACATGGCAGGAGAAGTTGTCACCGAGATGGTTCTCAAGCAGACGGAGTGTATCCGCATCCCGAAGAGTCTGGTAGAAGTCATTCTGCCCATTCGGTGCCTTCCCGCCGAACTCCCAAAACTCTTCGGGAATAATCTCGGCGGGCGTCTCATGGCACCATGGGCGGCACTCATTAAGATGCTCCAGAACTGTCCTCTGCTTCCGACAAGGTCCGACACCGATAACAGGATCATTCCTGCAGTCCTGATGGCATCCGGGCTTCTTGTCAAAGACAGACTCGTTGAGACTGAAGAACACCACTGAGGGGATGTACTGCGTCTTTGCCGAGGCGACAAGATCAGCCAAGATCTCATCCTTATTCTTATCCACCTCAGCGGCAAGGTACTTGAAGATCGGATCGGCGGCGGTCCGGTTCATCCAGTTCACCATTGTTTGCTTGTGGAACTTGCGGTTCTCCTCCGCGATTGCGCTGATCTGCTGGTACGAAGCGAAAGCCATTTCGTGCGATTAAAGACGATAGAGGTGGATATGCAGTTTACAGACCCAATTGCTATTTATGGTTATTTAACTTTCAATTTTTTGACACTGTAAACTGAAAAATCTCTATCTTGATAAACTAGATAAGAATTACAAAAAAATAGGCGCGCCGCCCCTTTCTTTAAGAATCTACTTCCGCCACCTAGGAAAACAACCATCCATGCAGAAGTAGAAGATCATGATACACAGAAGACAAGATAGAAACACAGCGTAGCCGATCGCTGCGACATTGATTGCAACAGCAACAACAAGAGGCATCATTTTTTGCTAGATTTCTGTTTGAAGGTAGCCAATTAATTACTCCGCAATAAATTTATTCAATTTTTTGTTCTTATAATTAGCAAAAAAAGAACCTCTTTAGAGGAAAGAAAACTCGGCTTTTCTTTTATGGAGCATCTAGGCGCGACGGAAGTACGGTCCCATGCACTTATCAGAGCAGAAGTAGGCATCATGCTCATGGCAGTGACAGTCGTTCAAGCAGCCAGACTGAATCCGGTCTGCACGAGTCAGACCCTTGTTGCAGCTCATGCATCTTGACACGATAACGGTTTCGCTCCGCTTATCAAAATCCGCCTTCGCCTTGGCTACAGCCTCTGCCTTGGACTTCTCCACACCCTTGGGCCAGAAATGGAGGTAGACCTTGATGGTGGATGGAGTCCAGTAGCCAGTTACCTCCCCACTCTGCTCCAAGGTATAGGAGCAGGTAAACTTGTCGCCGAACCGAGAAGCCAGTATGGACAAGAAGTCGGTATGCTTGAGAACAGCAAGGATGCTAGTCATGCCGCCTCCACCATAGCGGAAGGGACGGTAGTCTTGCAGAGTCTCATGGTTCCGAGACATCCTTGCAGCGTCATCTACAGTGATATCCCTAAACTGATCATCCTTGTCGCGGGCAACCCAGTAGCGCTTTTCTGTAAGACACGGACCATCATAGACCTCCGATCGGCAGTCAAACCCCGGAGGGCTGGAGTCCTTGTTGAAGAAGGCATGCTTGGCAGTCCAAACAAGAGAAGACGTTTTGCCGGATGCTAACTCTGCCTTGATCTGGTCAAGTGGAACAGCGTCATAGTTGACCCGAGAAGGCGACTTGGGATTCAAGATAGCGTCTACCAACGCATCTGGCGCCCACTCCTGAAGAAGCCGCTGCTTCTCCTCCATTACACACTTCTTGTTCGCGGAGGCGAACTGCTCCATGTCGGAAGACGAGAAGATTGCAGAGAAGGACATTTCGGGAAAGTATGATTGCTAGAAGTGTGTCTGTTAGTGTACCCAATTATTAGTATCTGAAAGTAAAAAGGTCAATTTTTTTTGAAGGGTTTCTTACATATCAGAATTCATCTGCAAGAATATGGGACAAAAAATAAATAATTTTTTGTCTTTTTGTTGTCTTTATCTTCTAGTCTAGGCGCAAGCGATAGATGCCCGAGCCCTACTGCTCATCCGCCCAGCCTCCCAGCGGCGGATGCTGTGCTGCTGGATCTCCCCATATCCCTCGGGGGAGCAGAGCATGGCAAGGCGGACAGCCTCGTTAAGAAGCTTGCAGCGAAGAATCTTATGCTCTGCTCCATCGGGAGCGTCGGCATAGAGATCCTGTGCGGCGATAGCCGCCGTGACCTTCTTCTTGTCCAGTCGCACTGACTTCCGTGGACCGCGAAAGAAGTTGCCAATCTTCTGCGGGTCCTTCCACTTAAGTACGTGGAAGAAGAAGCGGGACGGATTAAAGGACTCCCGAGTGCAGACGCGACCCGGGATTGGGGTCCAGTAGCCGGGCGATCCCTCCGGTCCGTAGGCGGGCAGGAAAGAAGCGACGCTGGCAGAAGCCTGATGGCACTGACAGCAAGAGCAGCCGGGAATAACCGACTGGTCACGTCCATCAGTGGCTGATGGAAGCATGAGGCTACGGATGAGCTCCATGTTTTCCTCGTACCGAGTGGGCTTTAGCCCGACGACACGAAGGATGCGGCGGACGATACCGGGCGTCCAGCCGAGGGACTCCAGTTGAAGCCGCGGGATGCGGATTGCGGCGGAAGCCATTGCGAATTCTATTACTTTGCGGAAGGCAAAGACAGGAAGACGGTGTGGATGTACGGGACAACCACAATTACTGTTTTCCAGCATCATCCATTTCAACTTTTTTTGAAGGTTAGACTGGAAAAAACAGCAAGAGTCAGCGGGGAACAAAAAAAGATCTTTTGTCTTTTCTTTTGTGTCTTTTGTGTCTTTTATGAGTTTTTGTAGTTTTTGAAGGAAGAATCTCATCTTTTTTGTCTTTTTTGTCTATCTGCGTCGGCGGACCTGCGTGAATCCCTCTGCTGCCCCGCAAGAGGGAACAGGAACGTGAACCTCCATCTCCGGCAAGTCGCGGCTGTCCATGAAGTCCTTGGTGGAGATCATGAGCGCTCCCTGCAGAGGCACGATTCCGATCTCGTGGCTGCGCTCCAAACAGATCTCGAGCAGATCCATCTCAGCGGGCGTCAACTTCTCGTAGGAGTAGACGTCAGCGAAGCGCCACGTGATAGACGGAAAGACGGACAGGATGTCAGCCTCGGTCGCCAGGGCGGGAGCGTAACGAAAGCGCTTCTGCTGGAGTCCTGCATCCAGTCGCTGCTTCCGCACGACCTCGGGCGCGTGGTCAAAGGGACACGCCAGTCCCTTTCCGCACGTCATCTTCTGCCCGCGCTTAGGTCCGCCGAAGTGGACCTTCATGCCGGCGTGGAACTCGCACAGAGGTCCGTGGAAGAACTGGCAGGTCGGGTCGGAGCAGCGGTTCGCTGCGGGACACTTGTCGACCTTGGGTCCGGCGGGAAACTTACCCTGCAGGAAGGCAGAGACGGTCTCGGACACGACGTTGGGAACGAAGAAGGAAGTGCACTCCTCGACGATCTCGGTCCGTGTCGTGTCGTCCACAAACTGGTCGCCCCAGTCCTCCTCGGCATTGCCAAGGTGGAAGGAGACGAGATAGTTGAAGACGACGTCCTCGTAGGAGGCGTTGGGGTTCGCGTGCCAGATGGCAGCGACCTCGTCCACGGCGCGGTGGAAGAGGGGGGAGTCCACCTCGGGGAGGAGGGACTCAATTGCAGTCATTTCTGTAGTCATGAGAAGACAGTAGGATGCGGGGGGTGCGGATGTAGGAAGACAGCCACGATATCTGTAGGTAGGATGTCCAACAATCAACTTTTTTTGATAAAGACAAGACAAGGACGTCATGCAAGACAGGATCAGATGGTTGTCTAAAGACAAAAAAAGACATAAAAAAAGAACCAGTCCAGCGTCCCAGACGGGCGGAAGGCGTCCCTTCGCTAGTATTGTACCCCCTTCGGGAATAGTATTGTAGCCCCTTCGGGAAAGTATGAAACAGAACCTCCCGTTGGAGTAAGACAAACCCTGCATGGTTCTGCTCTTATGTGACGCGACCCTCATGCGACCGATGAGGTGTCCGAGTGGTATAGGTGTCCTACAGCCGCCACCTGTTTTATTGGTAACGGCATCCAGCCTATCAATTTTTTTCCTGACTTGAATCCAGCAGGATAGCATTATGGACACATTTATGCAAGATACCCCCCTCCGCGGGATGATCCTTCAACCGTGAAAAAAAATTGACAGGACAAGACGTCTTAACCAGATGTCGTGGTTGCCGTCCTGTAATCACACCCCCGCTTCCGCAACTAGCAATTCGCAATGGCTTCCGCCTCCGCAATGCCCGTGTCAAGCAATGCAGTCCCCACTCCGGTGCTGACTGCGGCGTCCTTCCTCTCCATGATGAAGGATGCCACCCCCGAGGAGAAGGCGACAATTGTCGCGCTTCTCGGGTCCCCCTCCAAGAAGGGGAAGACGACCGAGAAGGTCGTAGCCGCTCCCGCGGCGCCCGTGGACATCGGAAACCGCCCTGCCTTCCCGGCGCGGCTGTCGCTGGTGGACGCGGACAAGCGCTGTCACGCTCGGCGGTGCATTGTCTCTACGGAGGACTGGTTCAACAAGGACTCCGGACTTCCGTCTGGGGGCTTCAAGAGCAAGATCCTGCTGGAGTCACAGTGCCCGAAGGACGCGAAGTCGCACCACCTCTGCGCCACCTGCTCCGAGAAGAAGGAGAAGGGGTGGGTGAAGGGGAAGGGGGACTGGCACGGTCTCATCGGCGGCTCGGTACCGAAGGAGTCGCACGTGGTGGGCGGGGAGTGGGCGGAGAAGCAGTACGACACCATGTGGGGGGTCGTGTCTCCGTCGCGCACCCCCTCTCCCCCCTCCAAGGAGGCTCCTAAGGAGGCTCCCAAGAAGGAGGCGAAGGAGAAGAAGGTCAAGAAGGAGGAGCCGAAGGAGGTGGCAGTCGCCGCCCCTCCCCCTCCGAAGGTGGAGAAGTCCGCCGGATCGCTCTACTTCTCGGAGGAGTTGGACGCCTTCATCCGCCTGACGGACCGCCACATCTTCGCGACGAAGGTGGATGATGCGACCTTCGCGTGCATCCCGGATCTGGAGGAGTGCCTTGGCATCCTGAAGGAGGGCGTCAAGCCGGAGGACGCGGTTCCGACGGACATGGAGGCTATCGTGGAGGAGGAGGCGGAGGCATCCGAGTCCGAGGAGGAGGACGAGTAAACAAGAAAACCATAAAAAGAGATTCTCTGCAAGAAACCCAAAAACCACAAAAAACACCCCAAAAAAGAAAAAAACATCTTTTTTGTTCCATCCAAGGATATCCTGCAAGACATCCTAGGACATCCTTATCCAATCAAAAAAAAGTTGAATAGATGGCGGCACCAACTATAAATTGACTAGGGGGTCGACGACAAAGTCGTCGAAGCCAGTCGGGACGCCGATTGGTTTTTTTATGTCTTTTCTATGAGATCTATCCTGCAGGACATCCTTATCCAAACCACCAGTCAAAAAAGTTGAATAGATGCGCCACCTAAACTGTTATTGGGGGCGTCAATGAGGACCGTGGTTGTCTCCTCAGCCCATTCTACGGCTAGCAACCGAGCCAAGAGTGAAGACTCTATAAATACTAGCGAAGGGACGCCTTCCACCCGTCGGGACGCCGATTGGTTTTTTTATGCATTTTCTGGCAGATTGGTTTTTTATCTAGCCAACAGAATAATCCTGCAAGAACCGAAATATCTGAACCCGCATCAAAAAAGTTGAAAAACAACAGGTTAACAAAGTAAATTGGTGGTAGTAAACAAGAATCTCTAGCAATCAGTAATCTTTGCAAGAAATCAGAAATGTCGTGCGCACTTCCTTCCGAGGAGTCTATCAGCAATCTGGCGGCGGCGCAGCAGTCCTTGACTGCGGCAAACCGCGCATTTGACGAGTGGTCAATCCGTCAGGAGCAGAACGAGGAGGAGATCGAGCGTGTTCTGTCTCGTCGTCACGACCTAGAGCAGGAGAAGCAGGGACTGGCTCGTGCCATCTTGGCTGCCAACGAGCACCTGATGGAGACGTGGTCGAAGACTGTACCGTCCGGCAAGCCCTCGGCTCCAGTGGACGCCGGCTATGCATCTCCAGCCGAACTTCCTGCATCTCCTCAGATTCCCGGCACTCCCTTCAAGAAGCGGTACACGAAGGAGGAGAAGGCGGCGCTGTCTCCAGCGGACAAGAAGGCGATCAAGCAGTTCAAGGATGCAGCCGCCGCGATCCGCAAGGCGAACCGCACTCCCGAGGAGCAGGAGGTCATCAACGCTCGTGTCGCTAAGATGAAGGCGGCGCGTCTTGCAAAGAGGATGGCAGGTGGATCCGTAGATGGTTCGGAGGCGGAGGGTGCAACTGCGTAGACACCACAAAAAAGCAAACCAACGGTTTCTTTCCTCAACAGAGGTTCTTTTTTTATCTACCCAACATCAAATCAGACTAATCTGCCCTAAAGGGTCGCTACGCTTGCTCAGAGTCCGAATATCCTGCGCCGGTCAAAAAAAATTGAATTAATAAGGCGGCTAAGCTATAAAGTGGTGGTAGTTAAGAAAGTTCTAGTAATATCAATCCGAAATGTCTTCTGCAATTGTTAATCCGTCGCAGTTTATCGCAATGCTCGAGTCCGCCACGGCGGAGGAGCGCGCCCAGATCGCTCAGATCTTCGGCGACATGATGCCCAAGAAGGCTCCCAAGGAGAAGAAGGAGCCCGCCGCTCCGGTTCTTGCCGAGGGATGGGTTCTGAAGCCCTACGAGAAGGGTCCTAAGAAGGGCACTGCTCGGTGGTATCACGAGGAGAATGACGCCTACACGGATGTCTTCCCCGAGTCGCGTCCTTCCGGCAAGTCCAACGCGGCATCCGCTTCCGCCTCCTCCACAGTGGTCCTTCCCACTAAGAAGCGCCTTTCTAAGGAGGACAAGGCGGCTCTGTCTCCGGAGCAGAAGAAGGCTCTTAAGGAGCAGAAGGCAGCCGCCGCCGCCCTCCGCAAGGCCAACCGGACTCCGGAGGAGCAGGCCAAGATTGATGAGCGTGTCGCTAAGATGAAGGCGGCGCGGGAGGCAAAGAAGGCTGCAGCGGGTGGAGCGGCGGATTCTGCATCTGAGGAGGAGGCGGAGGAGTAAATAAGACAACTCCATAGAAAAAGAAAAAAACTCATAAAAAGAACCAAAACCCAAAAACCCACAAAAAACATTTTTTTGTTCTGTTTCACCCTACCAGCAAAAATTGAAACTCATTCTGTCTTAACAATAATCAGCCCTAGCAAAATGAATAAGCCAAGAGTCGCAGAATCAGAAGAGGAGCAATGTTATGCCTTTACAAAGGTAACGCGACGATGCCGACTAGAACACACAGAGGATACGATGTTTTGCCGAATTCATCATAATTATCCGAATGAGTATCATGCGAAAATAACAAATCCAACGTTCCTAGAAGGATTTACTGCAAGAAACCGAGCAGAAGACATCAAGGAACTAGAATGGAATCTAACAAATAATATCAATGTGCTAGAAGCCACGTATCTTTCTAGCATGGAAGATTCAATAATCTATGGACCATTTTACAATTGGTATTGTGGATTCTTCAAGGAGGATCCGTGGAAGTATCCGAATCTAGCAAATGCCACACTCCGAGATGCAATCCGAGTTCACAACTATCAATTGGAGGCAGGAAATCACAACCACAAGATTACGCAAGAGATGGAAGGTCTTCTAGCAGCACAAAAAGAGACAACATCATGTCAGCAGTTCCTAGAAAAGGTGATCTCAATCTTGCAGAGATATCATTTAGTAAACAGAGACTTTCAGGATAAGGCAGTAGATGATCTGCTAGAAACAGGACTAGCAGATACATTTCTTTGGAGTTCAACAAACAAGAATCTGTGGATAGAAAATTTAGAAAAAGAATTTGGAGAAAAAATAAAAACTATTCCGGAAAATCTAAAAGTCCGGCTAGAAAAAAGTTTCCTAGGATTTACAAAATTTATTCTTCTTCCGAAAATTCAAGAAAGGAAGATTTATCTGAAGACTCTAGCCAAATCAAGAGTAACAATCTATAAGGAGAACCTAATGGCAAAGGCATATCATCCTGCAAGATACCTAGAGTGGTGTTTGGATGAAGATGACAAGAAGGAGTATGAAGAAGATTTTCGGACATCAATCAAGGATCTTCAAGCAGAATCCAAGCAACTTTACATAGAGATGTTGGCAAATTTGGCTTAAAATTGAAGATGATCTCTGCAAGAATGGTAGGGGCAGGCAATGAGCGCCGGAGAAATGGAAATGGAAAAACCACTGATAGAACCGTCAGTTCTTTTCCGTTCAACAATAGGCGATTTTTGGAGGTCACTTACGGATCATTATCCGTCCCCAGATGAATCCAGCAAGGAGATTTGGAGGAGTATTAAGTGGACTCTAGCAATGACAATTCAATCATCATCATATTATGATTCTGTGACAATTGTAGGGAAGTTTACCTACGATGAATCATGGACAGAACCATTTGCAACATTAAAGAATGTTGAAACATGGAAGAAAAACGTGATAAATTACGTACAACAATCATCTTCAACGTATTATACTGTAAAGATTGACGTAGGGGGCGCAAAAAGACCTCCAGCAAAAGGAGACGGAGTGATTACAGTACAGATAACTTGGGCTCCTCAAGCAGTAAAAATTGAAACCAAGACCAATACTACAAATAGTGTGCAACATACTTAAGAATGGAGGATCCAAAGACAAAGAAGCAAGGTCATAAAGGCTCTAAGGAGAAGCGGAATGGCGGTAATCGTCTTGGTTCTGGGAAGGGAACAAGAGTAAAGGAGCAGAATCAAGCACGTAAGAAGAAATAACAACCATTTTTTATGGTTTTGAAAAAATTGAACCCCTTGGTTTTCAGAACAAATGGTGGTCAAGAACAGAATGAACGACTTCAAGAATTGTAGTGCTGAGGAGCAGCGGTATATTGCAAGTAATCCCGAATTTATCCACCGTGTATCATGTGTTTTGGAGGAGCAGGATCGTCTAAATGCGACGATTCGTGCACTTCTTCGTGATATGAGGGCTACGCAGGAGTTGAACAACATTGATGATGGTCCCATTAGGACGTCTTCAAAGAAGTCTCGTGCTCCAAAGCCTCATGTGTCACGAACAGGTAAGATAAATCTGCTTGGATCTATCTTTTAAGGCGCTTCGCGCCGGGACCTATTGGGAAAATCGTGAAAAATGGCTTCAAAAAGAGTCCAAAATGAAGGCGATTTTTAACGAAAAGTGGGTGAAAATGCACAAAAAAGGGGGGTCTGGGCGGTCCAGCCTATGGGGGGTGTCAGGATTTTTTTTTTGAGTCATGAAATGACCCCTCCAGGCTCAAGTTTCCCACATGAAATGGACGGGAG
>Ga0209499_1001664_pt1 | contig 15030 bp, 4 predicted proteins | sample C_130208_EF_Meta_FD_187306 | JGI IMG/M metagenome (GOLD analysis project Ga0209499, IMG submission 187306) | Freshwater microbial communities from Lake Croche, Canada to study carbon cycling - C_130208_EF_MetaG (SPAdes) (version 2) | ecosystem: Environmental > Aquatic > Freshwater > Lake | place...
GGGGTAAGCGGGGTTGCTCATCCACAGGACCAGGCCGAAGGCATCGCGGTCGCTGTGATCCAGCCAGCCTTCAAACAATGCTTTCATCGATTCCAGATTGAGCAACTGCGCTTTGCGGCAGAAATCCTCAATGCCGGTCGGCTGGCCGTAGCGTTGGGTGATGGCTGCCGCGTAACCACTATCCTTACCATCACCCGGCTTGCCGTTGGAATCCGCCGGAAACAAATACTTGCTCCAGGACGAATTACTCGGCCACTGGTCTTGCGGACGCATGAACTTCCTCAGGCTCTCAATGGTGGTGACTGTCGGGATGCCGCTCACGCTGCGGAACTGGTCCTCACCCGCCTGGATTTGCACGCCGGCGAAACAATTTTTCAGGTCGAGGTCCGCCCATTTTTCGGATCCGGTGGCATATCCGCGGATGCCACATGGCTGGGAGTTGCGGTCGTAGCCATCATAAGTTCTGATGATATCGCGCAGTGGTTCCTGCAGCATCAGGTCCATCTGGACATCATTCATCACACACCACAGCGCGATGGATGGATGGTTGCGGAATTGTTTGATCTTCTCGATCGCATTCGCATAGTAGATGCGTGATTCGCGGGACGTGCCTTTGGCATAGCCGTCGGCCTCCACCACGCCAAACGATTTGCGTTGGGTCACTTCCCCCGCGCGAAAATCATCATCCACCAGGTGGATAATTTGCTGAAACTCCGCCTTGCTGGCCACCATCCCGGCGATCTTCGCCGCCGTCTGCGGGGTCAGCCCACCGACCTTGACCAGATCGTCCGCGGCGGCTGCCGAGGGCCGGCCATTCTTCAGTTCGCGATACAACAGAGCGTAGGCATTGGAGAGCAATTTTCTGCTGAGGCCCACGGTGGGTGGCTGCGGCATGAATTCGTCCCACACCATGATGCCATATTTGTCGCAGGCATCATAGAACGCCTGGTCAAACGTCAGGCCGCGGATGTTGCGGATGACGTTGAAGTTCATCTCCCGGTGGAGGCGCAGGCGGGTGTCGTAGTCGGCCGACGTGCGGCCACGCAGCATGAACTCCGGCGAGCCCCAGCTGCCGCCTTTCAGGAACAGCCGCTGGCCATTGATGCAGAAGTATAAAACATTCACGAATGTCTGATAACTGTATTGCTTGATCCCGAATGTCAGATTTTTCCGGTCGGAGACCTTGCCGCCCGCGCGGAATTCCAACTGGCAGGTGTAGAGGTTAGGATCACCATAACCATTGGGCCACCACAACTTGGGGTTGTCGAGATGCAGCGCCGGGGTGTCCTTGGCACTCAGCGTGACGGTTTGCGTCTCACCCGCCTGCAGCGTGACGGATTTCTTGAACGGGATCTTGCCAGGGTTGATCTCGCCCGCCAACTCGCCGGTGACCGCCGTGGCGGCCGCATTGGCAACCTCCACCTGGACGGACAGGTCGGCCTCCGTTAGATTTGGCAACTCGCTGCGGACCCATGGGTCGAGCAGGGAAACCTCGGCGGTATGGGTCAAATAGACATCGCGGGTGATGCCGGTATTCAGCCCGGGAACATCCGGCATCCAGCCCCAGCCATTCTTGCAGATCAATGACGGGATGGTGGGGTTGGTCTTATCCTTGCCCTCATTATCCTTATCCAGCACCGGGATGTATGTCAGCACCGCCAGTGCGTTCCGGCCGGTGCCATGCACCAGCTTGGTCACATCGAAGCGCCCGCGCTGCAGGAATCCCTGCATGCTGCCAACCTTGGTGCCATTGATATAAACATCCGCATCACGGTGCGCGCCGTCGAGGTTCAACCAAACCCGGCCGGTCTGGTAATCCGCCGGCAGTGCAAACTCGGTGCGATACCAGTAGTTCCGGTTATATTTCTTGATGTTAGTTGAGCTGATATCACCGCCGGCTGTCGGCTCCTTTTCCACTCCGGCGTTGACATAGGCCCCGAAGGCGGTGCCGGGGACTTGTGCGGCCAGCCATTTGGCGGCGGCATAACCCGGCGCGGAGATCTGCGCGCCGGTGTCCTTGACGTCCGGCTGCGGAGCCAATTGCCACGGACCCTCGTTGAGCGAGGTGAGCTCACCCGCCAGCAATGGCACCATGCCAAGCCCGAGGACCATAAGACCGAGCGCTGTCATGGTCTGATTGTTAGTTATGCTAACAGAATTGTTATGTATTTTCACGGTGGTGTTGAAGATGGGGGTTAATATTGTTTGCCGGGATCAGGGACGCCGTTCTTTGGTGTCGCTGGTTTGGCGGCTGGCTTGGGCGGCACCGGTTTTTGTTCCGGGGTGCCCCAGAAGGTGCTCCAGGGTGCCGGCAACTGCGGCTTCTTCGGTGGTGGCGGTGTGAAGGTCGGTGTCGGGTGAGGGACGTTGTTCCAACACTCGACGACCACTTTGGGTTTCTCACCGCCGGCTTTGGCCGGGGGGTAATCAAAGGTGATATGTTTGGTTTCACCGGGCAGGAGCGCGAAATACCCGTCGTTCATAAAGGCCGGCAGCACCTGCTCGCCGGTACTCGGGATGACGGGCTTGGGCCGGATCGAGAAGGCCACCGTGCCGGAGTTGGGCGGGTTGGTGATATCGAGTGTCATCCGGGTCATGCCGTGGGCCAAGGCCTCCGACTTCGGTTCGGTGACCACCAACTGCACCGGCTTGAGATTGTTCAATCCGTAGTAATTGCGATAGTTGGTGCCCCGCCAGTAGAAGTTTTCGGAGACGACCTTGCCGGTGGCATCGCTGAGGCGGAGTTTCAGGAAATGTGTCGCAGTGACATCGGCCGGCACCGCCAGTTTGAAGCAATCGGCGACCTCCTTGTGGGACGAGTTGATCACCGCCGATTGCTGGGATTTCCTGCTACCGTCCAGGTTATAGATCGCCGCCTCGGCTTTCAGGTTATCGACGGTTTTACCCGTAGTGTTGACCACCCGAATTCGATCATCATTGATGTTCCAATAGATATGCATTGGCTCGCAAGCGGCCTTGCTACCCCAGTAGGCACCCGTGGTGTCGTAATAGTAATCATAGGTTTGCCAGACAAAGACCGGATAGGACGGATTGCTCATCCACATGATCGCGCCCGAGGCGTCGCGATTCCAATGGTCCAGCCAGCCTTCAAACATCGCCTTGGACGCCTCAATGTTGAGCAACTGCGCCTTGCGGCAGAAATCCTCGATGTCCGACGCCGCGCCGTAACGCTCCGACATGTGCGCGATGTAATCATCCGGTGCCCCGCCACCCGAGAAAAAGTGCACCGACCACAGCGGGTTTTTAGGCCACCACTTTTCCTTGGGTATGAATTTTTTGAAGCTGTCGAAGCTGGTAAAGGTGGCAAGGCCGATTTCGCTGCGCAGGCCATACGGCTGGGTTTCGCCCTTGGTGGTTGGGATGCCGACGAAGTATTCCTTCAAATCGACTTCATGCCATGGTCCGCTGCCGCTGAGTTTGCCACGGGCGGAGTCGCCCTGGTAATTGCGATCATCGCCGTCGTAGGTTCTGACAATTTCGCGCAGCGGCTTGGCGATCTCTGGCACCGGGGTGCCTTCATTCATCGGGCACCACAGCGCGATGCACGGGTGGTTGCGCAGTTGTTTGACCTTTTCCACGACATTGGCGAAGTAGATGTCCAGGTTGGCGGGACTGCCGCCCTTGGCGGAGTTCCATAATTCATCCCAGATCATGATGCCATACTTGTCGCAGGCCGCATAAAACTCCTCGTCGGGAGTGGATCCCAGCCAATTGCGGATGATGTTGAAGTTCATCTCCTTGTGGAACCGGATACGCGTGTCATAGTCGAAAGCCGAGCGGTTGCGCAGCATGAACTCGGGCGGTCCCCAGCTTCCGCCCTTGAGGAACAGGCGCGTGCCATTGATGCAAACATAGAGCACATTGTTGTTGGTCTCGTAGGTGTATTTCTTGATACCAAAGGTGAGATTCTTGTGATCCGAGACCTTGCCACCCACCTTGAAGGTCAAACCACAGGTATATAGGTTCGGCTCGCCGGAACCGTTAGGCCACCACAGCTTGGGATTCTTGATATGCAGTGCGGGCACGGTTTTTGCGGTCAGTATTAGCTTCCGCGTTTCATTGGGTTTAAGCGTGACCGTCTGGGTGAATGGGATATTACCGGGGTTGATTTCACCCACCAGTTCGCCGGTCACGGCCGTTGCGGAATGATTGGCGAGCTCAGTCTGCACCGAGAGATCGGCCTCGGTGAAATTGAGACCCTGCATCTCGCTGCGAATCCAGGGGTCCACCAGTGAGACTTCCTGGGTATGTGATAGATACACATCCTTATAGATGCCGGTGTTGAATCCCGGCACCCGCGGCATCCAATCCCACCCGCGGCTGCACAAAATCGACGGGGACGACGAAGATCCCGTGTCTTTGCCGTCGAGCAGGACCATGTGATACGCCAGCACGGCCAGGGAATTCTTGCCGCTGCGCTTCACCAGCTGGGTCACATCGAAGCGCCCGCGCTGGTAAAAGCCCGCCATCGAGCCGACTTTTTTGCCGTTGAGATAGACATCCGCATCGCGATGCACGCCGTCGAGGTTCAGCCAGACCAGGCCGCCGGTGAGATAGTCCGGCGGGACGGTGAACTCGGTGCGATACCAGTAATTCTTGTAGTATTTGGCTTGGTCAACCAAGCGGGTATTTTCACCGAACGATGGTTCTTGCTCGACTCCCGCAATCACATACGCGCCAAAGGCGGTACCCGGCACCTGCGCCGGCAACCACTTGTCGGTGGCATAACCCGGTGCTGCAATCTGCTCGCCGGTCTCTTTGATGTCCGGTTGCATGGCCAACCTCCAAGGAGTGTTATTGAGGGAGGTTAAGGCTTGCTCCTGAGCATGGAGCGGCGCATGAGCAAGACCGAGCACGAGCAACCCCAACCCAAGGATTGAAAGGAATGGGAAATTTAGCCGGGTGAGTTTCGGATGGAGTTTCATAGGTGGTTCGTCTTTCAATATATATTAAGCTTCACTTTTTCTGATGGTGGAATAACTGCGAGGCCGGGATTGGCTGGCGGGTGATTCCCGGGCCCGTCCAATCCAGCTCAAGCAATTTCTTTCTCAGGGGATCGTTCTGTTCGATGTGGATGGAATAATACCCCTTCAACAGCGCCACGGTCCTGGAGTATGGGACACCGATCAGCGGGTGGGATTCTCCCATCGAGAAAAGCTCCTGCCCCCCCAACTTCAGCGAGCCATCCTCCTTGGCCAGGAAGTAGAAGGTGTAGATTCCGGGCTGTTTGATCTCGACCACACCGTCCACGACGAACTGTTCCGCCTTGGTCAGGCGCTGTGCCTCGGCGTATGGGCGGATTCCGATTTCGCCCAGAATGAATGCGGGCTGGGAAGGGCCGAGCCTGCACGAGATTCCCGGTTGCAATCCGGCATGGGAAGGGACATCGGGAGGCCTCGGGAATGTGTAATCATAGTCATAGACCCGGCAGTCCTTGATGCCCTTCGGGGAGACGCTTTTCACCGAGAGGCGACCGTCGGAACTGATTTCGACCGGTTGGCTGTAACTCTGCCAGTTGGGTATGGCCGTGCCAGCCTTCGCCTTGGGCGCAAACGAAAACATGAGTTGAGCCTCCGGAGCAGAGCTGCTGCAGTTCACCCGCACCGGTTGCATGAAGGCTCCCCCGCGCGGATTGAGGATCGGATTCCCTTGATTGGAAACCGCGGTGTGGACCACGAATTCCGTCTGGGAGTTTTCGATGACTCGCCGCGGGAAGAAATACTCGCTGAGCTTGCCGTCCTTGATTTCGAGTCCATGCTCGCCCTTCGTGACGATGACGACCTTGCCGCCGGTCTTCTCGATGCGGTCAATTTCAAAGCAGGACCAGAATCCGTCACCTTGTTTCGCGTCATAGGCACGCTCCGCTTCGATGTGCTCCAATTCTTTTTTATAATATTCCTTGGAATCCTCGGTGACGGCCAGCTTGAGTTTCTTGTTGTTGAAATCCATGCGGGTAGGCAGGTTGTCATAGGCCATGCGGTTCGGGCGGCCTGCTTTGAAGGACCCGTCGGGCTCCTTGTTATATGCGCCGATGTTTTTCAGCAGGATCCACGAACCGCGCAGCACAATCCCCTCCGGAAGATTGCAATCGGAATTGGCGATCAACGCGTCCTCCTTGTCCCCGTTCCATTTCCGCAGAGTGCCGGTGATCTTTCCTTTGTAGGAGTCCAAGGGTGCGGCCAGTGCAAGTGAAGCCCGGTCGCATTTCAGCGCAGTGCCACCGATCAGATAGCCGTCGCGCTTGCCGTCACGGGTTTCGGACACCGAGCCCAGAACCCCGTTCAACTCGGTACCGTCAACGGTGGTGTGGATCACACTGCCATCCAGCGAATAGATGAGCGTGTCCTTGCGGTCGCCGAAGTCCATTCGCAGGGCCAGGATGTTCGCGTCCTCGGTTTTCAAGCGCTCGACCTTCTTGATTTTGGGTTGTTCCAAGTAAGGTTCATGCACGACGATGAAGAGGCTCTTTTCACCCTCGGCCACCTTGTGGCGCAGGATGAAGAGGGGCTGCATGTGCTTCCAGTCCTTGTAGGGAACCTGCTGGTGCGTCTGCGGATCCAACTCGCCATAGAATCCGGAGAGCCTCAGCGCGGGCATGTCAGTGAGCAGTGCCTGGTAACCCGGCTCGGAGACGAAATGATGCATCGTGCCGACCGCGGGATTTCCTTTGGTGAAATTCGGATCAAAAACGTGCGGCAATTGCGGTATTCCGGTTCGGTCTTCGGGCACTTTTGCCCACGGGTTGGTGCAATCATACTTCAGGGTGAAATACGGCTGTGCCTCCGCATCCTTCACATGAAACAGCAAGCCATATCCGCTGCCAACGGGGGATCGGTTCTCCCATGGGTCTTCCCAAGTTTCCCCCCTGGCCATCAGGGGTTGGTCGCCGGGCACCGCCTTCACGGGTAGTGAGATCTCGGCAGTCTGCGGGTGATAGGACGAAGTTCTCAGGGTGTAATCGTGGAGCACGCCGCCCGCGGTTTCAAAAACATCCACCACATACGGGCGTTTGAGATCAACCGTGTTGCTGATCAAGGTGCGGATATGCTTCTTTGCTTCCAGTGGATAAGCCCGCTTGCCGTCCACCTTCACGACACTGAGGCCCGGAAGTGTCGGGACATAGAGCTGCGCATCGCCATCGTTGAAGTAGCGATACTGATTCTGCTGATTGATGACCACCGTGTTGTGCACCAGGCTCAACTCGTCGAGCTTCCGGATGGTGCTCTTGTGATAGGGGAAATCATCCAGCAGGTAATGGTCGAAGGCGTACATCTGCAATGACATGGCATCCTGACGCGCGTGGTTTGCCCCGTTGTCCCCGAACGCAAAATGGGTCTGGATCTGCAGGTCCCCCTCGCCGTCGCCGAGCACCGTGTGTTTGAAGCCGCCCATCATGATGTTTTCGCTGCGCTCCCTGGGCTTGAACCACGTGTCATTGAGGATGAAGGATTTGTAATCGCAGTCATGGGTCACAATGTTGCCGGAGCCGGGCAGGCGCAGGTCCTTCCAGAAATTGTAGGCGCTCCAGTAGAAATCCTCGTGGTCCTTCATCGGATGCACATTGTCGAAGCGGGTGCCGTCGGCTTCGAAGACGAAGCCCTTCGGATCGGAGTAACCGTCCATTTGCAGCATTCCCTGCAAACGGCTGGTCTGGATCTCCCCGTATCCCGGTCCTTCCACATACCCGCCATCGTAGAAGTAGGGAACTCGCGGAGTGTCCATCAGCGTCTGCACGATGAAGTGGAAGATCTCCGGGCGCTTGAAGAGAGTGGCGATGGGCAGCTTGCCCAAGCCGCCAAGGCCTTGTCCGAAATTCCCCGCATACAATTCCTGGTCGAGAAAATGCTTTTTCGCATCGAAGAAGTAAATACTCTTGTAGGCCTTGTCGAGCATGCGCTGGATTTCGATCTGGGTCTTGTCATGAGACTTGGCGGGATTCTTCTCACGGCCAGCGGCCAGGTTCTCGAGCACCTTCCAGAGAAAGGGCGGGGTGTCCGCCCGTGTGTCACCGATGCGGTCGAGGAAACGTTCCAAGGTCAGGGCCTGCCGGTTGGTCCAGTTGATGATCCGATTTCCCCTCTCGGTGACCGTCATGTAGTGGGGGTAGGCATCCAGGTATTTGTCGAGCACCGGCAGGAGCTTGTCGGCATATTTTTTGTCACCGCTTTGTTTGTAGAGCACTGACAGAGCCACCAGCTTGGGGAAGAGCCATTCACCCCTGGCTTTATTGATGATGCCATCGATGTAATAAACGCGTCCCTTCGGCATCCCCTCGGGCTGGCCGTAATAAGGGGGGCCATTTTCATCCCGATAGGAGCGGATGGCATACTCCTCCCCTTTCTTATTGGTGAAGGTCTCTTGTTTCATCGGAAAATCCTGGTTCGGGAAAACCGTTGCGCAGACTTTGCAGATGATCTGGTCCGGATGCTTCGGGTCCCACTCACCGGGGAAGGCGACGGATCCTCCATCGAATTTCTTGTCATGCGGCTTTCCCTTCCGGCAGGCGGGACAATAGTTCAGGATGATATGGGTGAGTTTCGGCACGGCGGAGAGCAATGCCTCATCGGGAATCGTCAGGAGTTGGGGTCCATCCTCGTGCGCGGATTTTGGATCCAGGGGGATTTCCGCCGGGTGCGCCGGTTTTGCGTTCTGAGCGCCTTCTTTGGCGTGAACGAGTCCCCCTCCTCCATAAACGCAGAGGGTCAGGATGATGACGAATGATTTGATTTTCATGATGGGAGTGATTCGAGTGGGTTGGGAATGATGGGATTTCTGGAGCGGCCATCTTGCTTGATGACTCCGGAATGGCAGGTGATGCGGAGGTGACTCAAGAATGTGAGCGGGTTATTTTTTCAACGCTTCGATGGGAGCGTGACCCTGCGCTGAGAGCGCTGGGAGAAAGTCCTGTCGCGGCAGTCCCGGCCCTTGCCAGTCGGTGGTGGCCCAGACCGGGTCGCGCTCAGACGCCATGCGGAAACCTTCCAAGGTCACCGGGTACCAGCCCTGGGTGAGCTTCACTTCGCGGGTCTCAGGCATCAGGCTGCAACCCCGCAAGGATTCAATCACTGGGACGCCGCCCAGGGACATCCGGAATTCATCCGCCACGCCGAAGTGAAAGGTATAGACTCCATCCGCAGGCACCCGAAGATACCCCTCCACCCGGATGGCTCCGGGAAGATTCATCAGCATCACGAGTCTTTCCAAACCCGCGTCATCCACCTTGGAAAGCATCTTTTCTGAAATCGGCTGCCGAGCGTTCAAGTCGTGACCTGTGCCGGTGAAACTCGTGACCTTCACTCCCGGCTTGAGGTTGGCTGGCGTGGCACCCGTCGCCGCAACCACCACAGGCTCAAGACGCGGCAGGGGCGGCAACGGGTGGGTGCTAACCGCCGTGGGCAGGACAAACTGGCATGGGCCATTAAAGGTGCGGCAAGGCCAATAGAACTCCTTGGCGCCTTTTTCATTGAGCATCAGCCCGTGGTCGCCTTGGGTGTAAATCCAGGTGCCATCGGCATCGGTGGCAATGTGATCGATCTCGAGAGCCTGCGTGGCTCCTGCAAAATGCCGGTTGTCTTTCGCGTTTTTTCCACCGCCCACCTTCGCATCCCAGGGGCCGAGTTTCACCAGCATCCATGAACCGCGCAAGGCATCGCCCGCTGGCAGGGCGGGATTTGAAGTGACGCGCAGACGGCTGACTCCCTTGCCGTCCCAGCGTCTTGGCGCGGCGGTGATGGAGCCGGTATAATCGGCGATGGTGTTCTTGAGTTCCACCCCTTGCGCTTTGAGTTGTGTGCCTTCGATCAAATAGGCGCGTGACGGCTGCTGGTCGCGCCGGGATACCAAGGAAAGGCGTCCCGACATGGTCACCCCGCCGGCACTGACCTGGCGGCTCTGATCGAGGGCATAAAGCAGGGTATCCACCCGGCCCGGGGACTCGATGCGCAGCGCCACGAGGTTGTCATCGTCCTTGTCGAGGCGCGTGACGGAGGTGATCTTGGGTGCGTGATGATAGGGCTCGTGCACGACGACGAACACACTGGAGCCGCCGGGCTTGACCCTGTGACGGATGATGCGGTGGGCAATTCTCGGCCATTTTTCTGTGGGAACTTTCTCGTCTCCATGAAAGCCCATTTCTACCAGGGAAGGCGAGGCGGCGTTGATAAACTCATAGCCGCCCCCGGCGATCGCCACATGGTGACGCACGCCAATGGCCGGACGATCCGGCCAGGAATCCGCTCCGGCGAGATACGGACCCACCTGGCCATTTTGATTCTGCAATTCGGCTACGGCAGGAGTTTCCCACGGCTTGTCACACGCCGAGGTGAAATGGAACGGCCCGCTGACAGGTGCCTTGCTGGCAGCGAAAAACAGTCCATAGCCGGAGCCAATGGACTGACCCCAGAGTTTCGGCTCCACCCAGGTTTCCCCCGCGGGAAGCAACGCCCGCTCGCCGGAAAGCGGCTGCGTGGCCAGAGAGGAAGTGCCGGTGGAATGATGCATGCCGGAGCTACGCATCATGTAATCGTGCTGGGTGCCGCCGGCGACCTCGAAGATGTCCACGACATACGGCATGTCCGGATCCATGTCATTCAAGACCAGTGAGCGCGTGTATTTCGTTGCCAGACCGTCATAGGCGCGCTTGTCGTCCACGCGGATGGCCGCCACGCCGTCCATCCGCGGCGCATACATCTCGATATCGCCGGCGGTATGTCGGCCCTCCTGATTCTTATGGTCTATCACCACCGTTGGATGGCTGATTGTTTGCGCACCATAGGAACGCAGGACGCTCTTATGATAAGGGAAATCGTCCACCAAAGAATGACCGAAGGCATAGATCTGCATGGCGAGACCGGAGGCGTGACCGTGACCGACCCCGTGTTCGGCAAAATCCAGAGCCACTTGAATCTGCTGGTCGCCGCTGCCAGCTCCCAGCACGGCGCGTCGCAAACCCGGCAGTAACACGTTGCGGCTTTGGGTCAGCGGACGGCACGTCTCATTGCCAACTCCAGACCACCACGTGGAACCAAACCCGGAACCGGAGTCGTCATAAGTCAGCCAGCCGCCACTGGGCAGGCGCAACTGGTCGTATTCCGTGGTGAGAAGGTGGAAGTATTCCTCCATCTCTTTCATGGGATGGATGTTTTCCAGATGCAGACCATCCTTCCCGACATAGCCCTTCGGATCGCTGTAACCGTCGAGCACTCGCGCCCCCTCGAAAAAGGTCAGCCGGAAAATCGAACTATACCCCTGCGACTGGTTGAACAAGCCGTCAAAGCTCGTGGCATATTGCGGCACGTTGCGGATGAGGTGGTAAGCGGTGTGGACCCGCTCCGGGTCTTCCAAAACCAGTGCCCGTTCGGCAATGGCCTTGAGCGGACATTCATTGCCGTAATAGGGATTGTCCGACCCCGCATCGCGCAGTTCCGCCCGCCGCAACGGGTCCATGAACAGCCCGTCAATGATGCGTTTTTTGGTGACGCCATCCATGGAAGGACTGGCGGCGGCCAGGTCAAACAGCGACAGCAGACTCTGCGGCAAATCGTCCGCCGCGCGGCGATCCCAGCGAGTGTCCACGAATCCATAGGGAGGTCTCTGCCCCTTGGTGGTCACATAGCGCTGGCCGTAATCCGTGGTGAGCAGGTAATGGGGATAACGCTTGGCAAATTCATCCAATACCAGGATCAGCCGCTTGGCATAACGCTCCTCATGCGTGTGGTGATACAGCTCCGCCAGCACGATCAACCGGGGCATGAGCCACGCGTTCCTGGCGTAGTCCACTAGGCCGAGCATATAAAGCCTGTGCGGCTTGCCGGCCACTTTTTCCTTGATGGTCGGCGTAACCTGCGCGTCGCTGAAATATTCCACCGTCACCTCCTCCCCCAGCATGTTGAGCATCGCTTCCTTCTGCAGGGGAAATTCGACATTTGGAAAGACCGTCGCGCATTTCTTGCACTTGATCCGGTCGGGATGCAGGGGGTCGAACTCCACCGGGAACGGCTTCACCGACTGCATGATCGGGCCGGGCGGGTTTTTGCGTGCGCACGCCGGGCACAGGTCGCTGATGGTTGGGGGTTGATTGGGGATCAGAGCGCGCAGCTGGTCATCCGTGAGCGCCATGAGTTCTTTGACCGACGCGGATTCCTGGGGAGACCCCGGCCTGCTTTCGGCGGCCGGCTTGTTCCAGCGATCGAGCACGGGGTGTTTGAAATGGGATGCCGGGGTGGCGGCGGCGGGTGCCGCGTGCAGCCAACCCGTTGCGCCAAACACGCAGAACAACAAGCGGATTCCCGCGGTGGTTGGCACGCTCAGCATGCGAATGAATGACTTGAATTTCATCATGTGGTATTGGGTAGAAAAAGGCACTGGGCAGGAGAAGGCGTCGGGCCCGCCGCAGCAACGGCAATGACCCTCCTACTCCATTGGGTCGATCCATCTTTCATGAAATTTCCATCAGTGAAGCGACAACGGATAATGACCCGCGGTATGGCGATTCATTGCACCACGGATGATACGGGTTGCAACGGGTTTCACGGAGTATGTGACGGTATGCGAGCGGACTGACCACTCACCCATCGGGTGGGCGCACCCATATTCATCACTCATTGGTCAGCCGTTCCATCCGTGGAATTTGCCTGAGATGACTTGGATTGCAGTCCGTCAGGCCATCTCGCTGCGCTCGGTTGGGGTTCCCATTTTCCTTTTGAGGGTTAATCCAGCACCGGTTTGAGGACCAGCGAGCTCAGGCGCATGAGTTCCTCGCCGGTGATCTCCGTGGCCGACACCCGAATCGTGCAGGCACCCGGTTCAAGCGTCACAGTGCCCAACGGCTCATTCACGTGGATGCCGAGGCGAACCTTACGGGTGAATTTCTGCGAGCCGATTTGCACCACATAGGTGCCACCGGCACCGACTTGCGCGGCGACGGCTTCCTTGCCGGCATCGCCCTCGGCGACCTTGTTGGTCTTGGTGTCGCTGGGCGCATCATACACCATGGACACCTCGAACTTGGCCTTTTCATTCAGGCGCACCGGCCACACCACCGCGTCATCGTTGCGCTTCCAGTTTTTCACCCAGGCATCGGTGATTTTGCCGGGGCCGAACTCGAGTTTGCCTTCCAGTTGGGCGTCGAATGCGCGCAGGGTGTTCACGGCGCAGTGGGCCGCCAGCAGGCGGAGGGAATCGGTTTGCGGTTCAGCCCCACATTCGAGCGCGATGACGCTGTCGGCCGGGTCGGGAGCGCTCGCGGGGACGGCGATGACCAGATCCTTGCCGACCCGCTTGATCGCTAGATTTGGTAGCGGCGGTCTATGACCGTCGCTCGTCACGCCGCCGTCCACATCGGCGAGCAGGCGGGCCTGGGTCACCTCGGCTAACAAGCCGCCGACGACGAGTTTGCCGTCTTGCGGCCAATCCAGGACGTGCAGATAGAGGGTATGGCCCTTGCGGGTGGATTCGCCCCAGGCCTGGACCGGCAGGGGGGTGCGGGTGGTGCCGCGGATCGACTCGCCGTTGACTTTCCACCAGGCGCTGATGCCCGTGAGAATCGCGACATCCTTGGGGTCGAAGCGACCATTGCCCATGGGTCCGATGTTCAAGAGGGTGTTGCCGCCGCGCGCCGCGGACTTGGCCAGCAAGCGAATGAAGTGCGAGACGGGCTTGTGGGAAGCATCCTTGGGGTTCCAACCGTAGGACTCGTTGGTGGTTGGAATGCCTTCCCAATCGCCAAGGTGTGGCGGAAACTCCGCCGGGCGGTCGGCGGTGGAATCGTAGTCGCCCCAGTCTTGGAGCAACCGCCCGTTGACCACCACGCGCGCGCTGGCCGCCCGCACCGCATGCAGGATGCGAAAATTTTCGCAAGGCGGCAATTTGCTGGGTGTGTCGAACCAGAGGATATCGGGGTCGTAGGTTTTGATGAGTTCCTGGATCTGGGGGATGCATTTTTGATCCACATATTTCCGTTCGGAAGTCATGAACTCCGGCAGGGTGTTCCACCATGCCTTGCCGCCAATGAGGGCATCGCCGCCCGGATTCTGGTAGTCCCAGTCGTTACCGGGCGCGAGTGCGTTGCCCCAGTCGAACGCGTGGGAATAATAGAAGCCAAATTTCACTCCGTGTTTTTTGCATGCGGCGCGCAGGTCGGCCATCGGGTCGTGGTGCCACGGGGTGGCGTCCATGACATTGTAGTCATTGACTTTGGTGGGCCACATGGCGAACCCGTCGTGGTGTTTGGCGGTGATGATGCAATATCCCATTCCGGCATCCTTGGCCGCACGGATCCACTCGTCGGCGTTGAAATCCACCGGATTGAACTTGGCGGCGACTTCGGCCCGGTATTCCGGGATCGGAATGCGCAACACCCGCTGAATGTGTTCGGCGTAGCCGCCGCCGATGCGGCCCATGTATTCGTTGCCAAGGCTGGAATACACCCCCCAGTGGATGAACATGCCGAAGCGCGCTTCGCGCCACCAGGCGGTGCGCTCGTCGCGTGTCTTCATCGAGTCGCGCCACCACGCGGCGGCAGGGCTGTCTTGCGTGGGAGCATCGAACCCGCCTGGATGGCCCGCCAGCGCCCACTCCGCCGCAGGCAGGCTCGGGTGCAGGGCGGCGATGGCCATGGCGAGGGTCAGGAAGGTTTTGGATGTCATGGGGTGAGAGGTGTGTGTTTAAGGCCGCCACTGGGCGTTGTCTCGCTGAGTGAGTGGTCACTTTATCGCGCCACCCAAGGTCCGATAGTCGGTAAAACTACCGATGAAGTGCGGCACGCGGACTGCGGCACGCTCTGCTGCCGCCGGGGGCGGATGGAGCCGGACTGCGGCACGCTCTGCTGCCGCCGTGGGCGGATGGAGCTGGACTGCGGCACGCTCTGCTGCGGCACGCTCTGCTGCCGCCGGTTGATCGCTTACGCCGGACTGCGGCACGCTCTGCTGCCGCCGGGGGCGGGTGGAGCCGGACTGCGGCACGCTCTGCTGCCGCCGGGGGCGGGTGGAGCCGGACTGCGGCACGCTCTGC
>Ga0209499_1001665_pt1 | contig 15026 bp, 8 predicted proteins | sample C_130208_EF_Meta_FD_187306 | JGI IMG/M metagenome (GOLD analysis project Ga0209499, IMG submission 187306) | Freshwater microbial communities from Lake Croche, Canada to study carbon cycling - C_130208_EF_MetaG (SPAdes) (version 2) | ecosystem: Environmental > Aquatic > Freshwater > Lake | place...
CTATATCTGAATAGCCTGGAATAAATCGAGCATCTGCTTTAACATACTTTTCAACACTTTCAATCGAGCCACTCACAACTGAAAATTGGATATTATTCTTATCCATTTCGGCAATCGTTTCTCTTAAGTGAAGGTCAGCACTTTTAGCCGGCTTAACTCCATTTAGAATACCTGCAGGATAAAATTCGGAACCTATATACGAGTGGGTGTGAACATCGATAATTTGCGACCATATAGGCTGGCTAATGACCACCAATAGGAAGATGAAAAGTAATTTTTTCATACTAATAGGGTTGTATTATTAAATAAAAATTCCGCTTTTAAAAGTGGATTCTGGACTCCACATATTAACATGTTTTTAATTAAAAAAGGAATCATAAAGAAGAGACCCCATTTCCAGAGGTCTCTTCTCTATTTTGTTATACTAAATTTTACTAATACCAATCATCTCCTAAAACAGCATGAAAGGGCGTTTTGAAAAATTCAAAAACGTTAGCGTTGAATTCCTCTTTTTTACATTTTCTTGACATAATCATTTGGGAGATATTTAAAGGCATTTTATTTTTCAATTAGTATTTACTTACTTGTTAACCTTTTATTTAATGTCATCATAAATTTATCGGTTCTAGACCATCCATTAGCAAAAATTAAAGACACTCCGTCTTTATCCCAAGAGCCTTTACCATATACTTCATCCCAAGCAGTAGCAAGATCCGAATCTTTTGCGTCATCTAAATCTTTCCATCCATTAGGCAAATATCTAACATAATAATATCTATTTTCCCCAGTAAATGAAGACCAAACCGCTATTTTTCTTCCTAGTTTCTTCCAAACTTTTGGCAATTTTTGTAAAACATCATTAAACGCTTTGGAACTATTTTTAACCGTCCATTCTGTGTTCACGAATTTTTCTGCCTTGTCGTCTACTTCGAGGTTGGACAATTCAGGTTTATAGACTAAAAGATCATTGGTTCTACTTTCAATATGCGGTGCAACAGTTAAGTTCCAATTATCTCTCCATCTTATATCATCTATAGTTTCAGGTGTCACCACATCTCTATCAGTAAAACTTTTCCCTATATTACTTATAAATAAATATTCTCCATTGTGTTTCCCCCCGGAAATATTGTATCCGGTCATTTGAGATTTGCCGTCTTTTACTGGCAAAAATTTAGTTATGAATGTTTCGTCAGCATCAATAAAAGAGGTGGGGTGCCCCATTTTAATTTTAAAAAAAGCGGCATTCATGGTATAGGTTTTTTGTTGAGCGAATGGGGCAAAACTTATCAAAGTCAGTGCAACCATCAATAATTGTTTTTTCATGATTTTTTTGGTTAAAATGATTAGTTAATATTTTAATTGGGGTTTTAGCTCCACCAACTTAGGAAAGGTACAATAATTTATAACTAAAGTACTATTTTAAAAAAATCATTTTAAATAAAACAAATCCCGACTGATTTAACGGTATAAAAAGCAAACGAGATAGCACAATAAACTGATTTTAAACCACTTGAATCAAATTAAATAATCCATTTTTTTTGAATTGTTATGATTTGAGTTTCGTGCTGATCTGAATGAGATCCAATAGTGAACTGAAAGAGTCGGCTAGTGGGACCACCAGAATCCACCTCAAAAGGGTGGATTCTTTTATTTTACGGGATTGGTAGCAAAACAGGTAGCACGAGTGGGGTTTTCGGGTGAAATTGTAAGTACCCCCTTTTTCAGACAGTCAAAACTGTAGAGATTGGGTTATTAAGCACTTTTTCTTTCCATCCGATAGGAGGTAATTTCCCTAAATAAGCCGTTTCAAATCAAAAATTGTATGAATTGTATATTATCATATACATCCAAATCCTATATTTGAGTTTATATTTAGCCGCTTTCGTTTGGGCAAATAAGAATACACGTGTTACTCACTAATTATATAACATCCAACAAATGAAAACTACCCTGCACGTCTATTTTCGAGGATTTATTGGATTATGTTTCATAACCCTAGCTCACTTGCATTCAGAAGCCCATTATACTGACCATCAACGGGCAGACACGAGTTCGTTCAAACAATTCAAAGGATCGATTTTGGATAGTAAAACAAAAAATGAACTGATCTTCGCAAGTATTACCGTTTCCGGAACAAGCATCTCGACCATCAGCAATAGCGAGGGCAAATTCTCAATTAAAATCCCAACAGAAAAACAAAATTCAAACCTGATCATTTCCTTTTTGGGATACAAAAATAAAGTTGTTTCGATCAAAGAATTAGTACCTGAAAAAAACGTGGTGTATTTAGAACCTAGCAATACCATGCTCGAAGAAGTGGTGGTTAATGTGCGGGATGCCAAAAACGTCTATTTAGGCGTATTAAGTAGTCGATTACAAAATTATGGCAATGAACCGATTCAAATGACCGGTTTTTATCGAGAAACCATTCGAAAACGGCGAACCTATGTTTCCCTTTCAGAATCCATCGTAAATATTCAAAAGGAGCCCTTCTCTGTAAGTTCACAAGACCAAATTAATCTGTTTAAAGGTCGAAAAAATGCAGATTATAATAAATTAGACACCTTAAATTTTAAATTGCAAGGTGGACCTTTTTCCGCTTTATTCCTTGATTTAATTAAATATCCCAATTTTATATTTTCAGAGCATGCATTCGACCTATATGATTTTAGTTTAGAGGATATTACCCAACTAAATGATAACCAAGTGCTGGTTTTGGCCTTCAAACAAAAACCAAACTACGAAGACCCACTTTACTTTGGCAAAATGTATATCGATGTGAAAAGTCTTGCTGTAATTAGCGCTACCTTCCATCTAAATGTCGAGGATAAAGTCAAGGCAGGTCTTATTTTTACGCGAAAAAAACCTACTGGCGTGGATGTGTATCCGACCGAAGTCCGCTATCAAATTAATTACCGTCAAGATAACGACAAATGGATTTTCGCCTATTCCCGTGCGGATTTGACATTTAAATTAAATTGGGACAAACGATTATTCAATACAATCTATACCACCGCCTTGGAAATGGCCGTCACGGATTGGAAAAAACAAGACCTCAAAGAGAATCTAAAGACTCAAAAATTGACCTCCAATGTAATTATGTCAGATAAAGTTTCCAGTTTATCGGACCCCGATTTTTGGGGAGAATACAATATCATAGAACCTGAAAAATCCATTGAGTCAGCCATTCGAAAAATTCAAAGAAAAATTTTGAATGAGCGTTCAAACGAGTAAAATTTTTTGCGAGCAAACTTTGTTTGCCATCCTTTCTAGCTATGGTAACTCATTTTACTATTCCCAAGGAAATCATTTATGGTTAAGCAAATAATTTAATAGCCCATTAAACTCTTTTTGAGAAAGACTATTTCTAAAATTGTCCGGCATGAGTGTAACCTTAGAGGGTATACGTTCTGCGATATCATTTTTAGCCATCGAAAATTCTCGTCCGGCCGCATCAGCAAATACAATAATCGCCCCCTCATCGCGGCGATATAATCCCGATAATATGTTTCCATCTTTTAACTTGACCGTATAGTTTCTAAATGCCTCCGAAATATTTCTGTTTGGGTCGATTATTTTCGTTGCCAATGCAGTAGGCCCCCATTTACTCACCCCATCTAGATTGGGTCCGATATTGGCTCCTTCAGCGCCTATTTTATGGCAATTGGAACAATTTTGAACAAATATTTTATAGCCCTCATCTAAGGCGGGTAAGGTATTTTTCTTCGAACTAGCCGTGTATAAGCCCGTCATCATGTTGATGGCTTTGTTTCGTTCATTGTTTACCGGTTCTACATTCGCCGTTAACTCATCGTATTGCATTTTTTGCTCGGGCGAAATATGAAGCAACATCCGCTCGCTTACCTTCGGTTCAATCAATACACGAGAAAATAGTTGACCCTGCCGCACCTTACTAAGCACGATGTCTTTCCCTTGTGAAGAACTTGCTAATGAGGTGGCTATGGCCGATTGTAACATAGGTGGCGCATTTTGAGTTTCACCTAAAACTCGGTTTACATTCATTAAAATGTTATTGATACGCAGTCCCGAAGAGACATTGAGATCACCCAATAAATTGGCTACTTTGATTTTGAAATCTAAACTTGAGGAAGGGTCTTCAAATAATTTAGCTGCCAACCCAATATGCTGTTCCGGATCTATTTTCAGCAAGGTTCTCAACGCCTCCGTCTTCGTATCCAGATCAATATTCAGTCCCTCCTGCAAAAATAACTTGACCTTCGGCGCTAGCGTTTGGACCTTGTAAGTTGAGGCGATTCCAAAAGCGAATTTTTGTTTGACCCATTGATCCTGCGATTTCACCGGACCTCCTGCTTGATATTTATTTAAAATATTCTCTGCGAGCTGGATCCCCCATTGTTTTAATTCCTGCGTTTCTTTTGTTCCTCTTCGAGCTAAGCCTTGTTGAATTCCCTGAAATATCACAAACTCCGTCTCTGGCTCTGCTATTTTCTTTCTTGCCTGAATGACTGCCGCATCGATCATATTGATGGGTATATACTGGGCTATTTGTTCAAAGGTAAGGAGGGGATTGCTGGGTAGCGGGTATTTACTGAAATGTTGGGCCAGAAACATCGCCGATTCAGGGGATGGAACATCGACCAACACATCCGCGATATTTGCCGCATCTTGCGTCTTCCAATCTTTTGCGAGTACCTGCTTCATTAAATCGGTATTCACTAACAGATCTTTGGTGCAAAGCCTGGCGGTATACATGAAGTGGCTATCATAATCCGGAATCTCCAAACGTGCTGAAAGGACGGCTTCTAGCGATTGAATGCTTGGATATTTTACCAAGTTCTCGATGGCCGCTCGAGCCACATGGGGGTCTTGATCCTTACAAGCATGTACAATCATTTGGTAATTCTGTTCATTAGGTTGCTGCTCTAAAAGTATGCGCATGGTATGTAAGCGAATCAAAGGGTCAGCATTTTTTGCGGAGCTTATGACGAGCTTAGCGGGCAAAGAATTTAGTCGATGTAAAACCCATAAGGCATGAACATAGGCAATAGGACTCGTTGATTTTTTTTTAAGCAATGTCTTCAAAGGCTTAACCGCTTGCATGCCGATTCGATCCGATAACTGATCCATCGCCGTCATCCGAACAGACATGTTTTTTAGATCTAGCGCAGCTAAAAGTTCGTTGATAGATGCGCTAGTCCAATCTTTGATCTCATTATGTTGACCTTTGTAGGTGATCCGCCAAATTCGGCCGCGGATTCTATCCCGGTGAGGATCATCCAGAGGGACTTCATAATGTCCGATAATACTATTATAAAAATCAGCGATATACAAGGCTCCATCGGGTCCTAGTTTTACATCCACGGGACGAAACCATGGGTCTTTACTTTTGACAAAATCGCTTTCTTTTTTCCCGATGGGCGTTGAACCTTTATTCATATATGAATTTCGATAGACTCGACTGGCAACCACGTCACCTATAAAAAAACCATTTTGATATTCTGCTGGGAATTGTACATCTCCATAATAAGCTAGGCCGGCGAGTGCGGTCGCTTCATTTTGGAGGCGCTTCATATCGGGTGCAAAACCCATTCGCGTCGGCTTTCCAAAACTTGGATAATCCGCATTTTTAATTAGCTGATAGAGCGGAGAGGTATGACAATCCGTTGAATATAAATATCCCCTTTCATCAAAGGCTAATCCAAAGGGGTTCACTTGTCCATAGGTATTTTGTTCCACCCGGCTGCCATCGATTTTAAATCGGAAGGTGTTGCCTGAGACCATGGTAATCGAGTGTCCGTCGGTGCCCGCTGGGGAGGAGGTATTGGTGAAGCCATGATCTGCATAAACCCATCCGTCATACCCTCGAACAAAGTTGTTAACCATCCCATGTGTATCCGCGCTTCCAAATCCGCCAAGCAATTTTTTTTCACTATCTGCTTTGCCATCGCCGTTTGAATCAGTGAATTTTGAAATTTTGGGGATGCTGTAGGCGATGGCTCCATCATTGAGGGGCAGGATGCCTATAGGTATATTTAATATATCGCTGAAGTGCGAATAAGAATCTGCCTTCCCATCATGATCTGTATCTTCTAAAATAGTGAGGCGATCCTTGCCTTTGTTGGGCGATGTGGCAGGAAAGGGATACTCAAAAGATTGGGTCACCCACATACGTCCTTTTGCATCAAAAGCGATATTAATAGGTTTGCCAATCATGGGCTCTGAAGCATACAATTGGATCTCAAAACCGGGAGGAAGTTTAAATCCTAGCCGTTCTTCTTCAGGTGTATGCGCTGTGGTTGATCTTATGTTATCATTGAATAATGGCCCGCTGTAAAGGCTGTCATTATCCGGGATAGTTTCTGCTATGGTTTCGGAGATGTCAACGGATTTGATTTGTTGTTGGATCGTCTGAATACTACATCCTATTGTTATTAAAAGGCATAGGCCTATAAATGTCGGTAAGCTAAAAATCCTATTCATGATTATTTATCTAATAGATGGAATTTTTGATGGCAAAATATTTCGTTTTGAATCGAATTTAGCAATAATTTCATATTAAATAAAACAAATCCAATGAATACCCATAAGCAAATAAGCGCGCGCGCGGGTGGATGTTTTTATTTTAGGAGTTTGGTAATTGAGCGTAAGGGAAAAGAGGTAATTGGTTTACATAACTACAATAAACACCTTTCAATTAAATGAAAGGTGTTTTTGTCAAACAGAGAGAAGATTTTTAAACCTTTGGCTTATTTAAAAATTGGACTTAACACCTGTGTCAAAGTATAAGCGAGTCGCTATATCATCTTTGGCACCAGGTCCCATTTTAGATACAGCGTCAGCTACACCAGCCGTGTTACCTGTCCTTTCAGCATTGATGAATGGCATTCTCTTGATAAACTCACCTACCGGAATAACACCCCAGTCTGGGCTAGAATCATTTTTAGCGACAGGTGGAATCTTTGGATATCCTGTTCTTCTAAAATCAACCCAAGCTTCCAAGGTATTGGTAAATGTATTAAGATACTTTTGAGTAATGATTTTCTCTAATTTTAATTCAAGATTATCAGATTCATCCCAAGCGACAGTAATCGTCGAAGCAGCTTTATTGCTGTTGCGAGCGTCCTTAGGATCCACATAATCAATCGGCTTACTCGTTGCATCCGCTAAATAGGCATCTACGCCTCCTGCACCCCAATCTTCAAATGATAATTTAACCCCATTTCTGTAGTTTGTTTCAGCAGAACCTGCACCGGCCCAACCTCTTAAAGCAGCCTCTGCTTTTAAGAATGCAACCTCAGATGCAGTAAATGCACGTCGTGTTTGTGCACTATTAAAATCATTAGATACTTTAGAATAAGGTACTTTATCAGCTTTAGCTACACAGTAGGCCCCGTTACGAATTCCTTTATAAGGATAGGCAGGATGATCGGCAGCTAATGAAACATCAGATACTGGAGTGAAATATTTTGAAATACGATTATCTTTCAAGCCAACTAAAAAAGATTCAATAGGACCACCCATACGCGTGTCATCCCATTGCCAGCAAATTTGTGCAACTGGCATGATGTTTCCATTCAATGAAACTAAAAAGTTTTCTGAATTCGTATTAATTAATCCAGCAGGATCTGCCATTGCTTTTTCACCTTGTATTTTAGCAAGGGCAGGATTTACTTTCGACAAACGCATGGCCAATCGTAAGCGCATCGAGTTGACTAGTTTCATCCAGGCGGGGATGCTTCCTTTATAGCTAGGATCAAATTTAGTGAAACCTGTATATGTTTTATTGGAAGCAAAATCTGTTTGGATTTCATCTAATTGTTTGAAAAATTGATCATACAAATCAGATTCTTTATCGTAATTGATTGTAGGCGTAGTCGCGCCATAATTTGAATAAATCACAGGGCCGTGATAAGCAGACAATTTAGAAATTGACATAATCCGAATTAATTTAGCCCAAGTAGCAAACAAGGGTAATTTATTTTCTTCTGCCAATCGAATTACCTGCTTGGAAGGGGACATCACATTATTATACGTACGACCCCAAAAAGAGTTCCAACGAATATAATAAGTGGTGTTATTTACATTACCTACGAAGTCAGTAGGTGTATTCATATAGCCCATCCAAGAATCGTGCAAAAGATCCTCCTCAACTTGACCGCCAAAAAGGTTCAATAACATCCCTGAAAAAGGAGAACCTACCAGGTTAAAGTCTTGTTTTAATAACTGATCAGAAATTTGATTAGGATTCTGGTTTATTTTCTCAAATTCATCAGTACAAGATACTAGCGCAATCAAAAACAGTGACGCAAATAATATTTTTTTCATAATAACGTTATTTTAATATTTTTTTAAAAAGTTAATTTGACATTGAAGCCCACTGATCTAGTAGAAGGCATGCTAAATACATCATTTGACTGCATTCCATTGGCAGTACTCATGGATTGTTCTGGATCAAAAGGCGCATCTTTATAGAAGAAGAATAGGTTTCTAGCTACTAAAGAGAAAGAAGCATCTTTGATTGGGAAAGAAGTCTTATTAATTTTTAAGTTATACCCAAAAGCTAATTGTCCTAAACGAATATTCGTTCTAGAAAAAACATAAGGTTCCATGATTTTATTTCTATCACCGATGGCTGAATAGTATAGGGCTGGATCAATTGAAGTAACCGCCGTTCCCGTACTTGATATTGCATTAATTGGAATCGTTGCATTTGCTCTCGCATCGGCTGTTCTTTGGCTTGCCCCATAAGAATCTAAGAAAGCCTCTGTTTTAGAAAAGGCAACACCCCCAAATTTTCCATTGATAAGAAGGCTAGCAAAGAAATTTTTGTAGGTAAGATTATGATTCCAACCTGCAATTAAATCAGGATTAACATTACCCACTTTAACTTGTGTAGCTGCTTTTGTTGGAACCCCTGCAGCACTTAAGATAATTTGACCCGCATCGTTTCTGTTGAATTTAAAAATGTATAAATCTAGAAATGAACCACCGGCTTTGATGATAGAAGCAAAACCTTCATCGTCACCCCCCACTTGGTAGTTAGGATTCGAAGCGATTAACTCTACGATTTCGTTTTGATTTCTTGATAAGTTAATGTTTGTATTCCACGCAAAATTAGTAGTTCTGATGGGTTGGGCATCCATGGTAAGCTCAAAACCGCTATTCACAATTTTACCAGCGTTCACAAAATAGGATGAATATCCTGATCCAGAAGGTGCTGCTAAAGAGAGGAATTGATTTGTACTCACCGAATTATAATAGGTGAAATCAAAACCTAATCGACCATTTAAGAATTTAATATCGGCACCTACCTCATTACTCGTAATAATCTCAGGATTTAAATTCGTAAAAGGAACCTGACTGTTACGGTTTATACCCCCAATTCCACTTGGTCCACCGGCACCACCGATTGAGTTCCAGGGATTAACCACATTAAAAGGAACCTCATTACCCGTCATGGAATTAGATGCTCTTACCTTTAAATACGATATCGCTTCAGGCAATTGAATCATTTGACTAATAACGGCAGATAAACCGAAGGCAGGATATAAATACGATTGGTTTCCTGTTAATGCTAACGTAGAAGCCCAGTCATTACGAGCCGATACATCTAAAAATAGCACTTCTTTGTAACCAATGTTTGCACTTGCGAATACACCTTGCTTGACCGTTTTATTTATTGTCGAGTTAAAGATGACATTATAAGGCATATTTGAGAAAGAGTAGAAATTAGGGTACTGTAATGAAATTGTACCGTTGGCCACATTCATACCATCGTTGAACGTATTATTTTGATAACTAGCTCCTAATAAACCTGTTACACTAAAGTTGCCAAAATTATTATTATACGTCAAGATACCATCCGCATACAAAGATTGATCCTTATATTTCGTGTATGACCAAGACCCGTTCGGGCTAACACTTACGGAGTTACCGCCAGCTGCATATCTATTATCATACAATACATCATTGTAATCAATATTGGCTCTTGTTTCGAACTTTACATGTTTCATGATATCATATGACAATTTCAAATTCGCAATAACACGGTTATTCGTTGCTAATTTTGAGTTATTGTTTAATTCAAAATAGGGATTATTTTGAAACTCATAGGTTGAATACCAAGATTGTTTGTAGAGATTTCTGCCTTGGTCGAAAACCTGATAATTTTCTTTGTAGGAAGCAAAATCCTTGTCGCGCGCAAAAGTATACAAACCGGTTAGTGGGTTGTTATAATACCCGGCACCTGGACGATTGTATGATTTTTCGTTGGCAAAAATAACATTTGAACTCAAGGTAATTTTGTCATTAAATAATTTTGTGGATTGATTTAATGTGATGGTATTTTTACCGTAGGTATTCGTTGGCATTGCGCCTTTAGAAGTAATGTTAGAGTATGAAAAATAAGCAGTTGTTTGGTTATTTCCACCACTCACATTGATTGAATTCGTTGCAATCGAACCCGTTTCAAAGAAATCTTTCACGTAATTCTTTTGATAAGTTCCTTTCGTTTTTGACCAATTCAAATCTCCACCTACCGTTCCATAATCAAACTGAAGATCAGGTATCCCTGTTACTTGTTCGAAAACCGTGCTAGAATTAAAGTCAACAACGGTCTTGCCTGCTTTTCCTTTTTTAGTGGTAATTAAGATTACGCCATTCGCTCCTTGGCTACCGTATAAGATGGATGCATTGGCACCTCTTAAAATGTTAACTGTTTCGATATCAGCGGGATTTATAGAAGATAAACCATCACCACGGTCATTCCCACCGTAAGAGCCTGGTTGTGCTCCTTTGTTGTTCACCATAGGCACACCGTCGATCACATAAAGGGCCTCACTTGTTCCGGAAAGTGACCTAGCACCTCTTAAAACGGCTTTTGTAGATCCCCCAACGCCTGAAGCACTTACTTTGATATCGATACCGGCGACTTTACCGCTTAAGGCTTCCATGAAGTTAGGACCAGCTGCACGTCTGATTTCTTCACCGGCAAGTTGTTGAGATGCATAGGTTAACGACTTCTTTTCGCGCTTGATACCTAATGCGGTTACAACGACTTCGTTTAAATCAGTTGATTGTTCGACTAAAGAGACATTGACAATTGATTGAGATGCACTTACTGCCACTTCTTTGGATGCAAATCCAATCGCGGAGACTTGCAACAAAAAACCTCCATTGGGAGCTTTCAAACTAAATGTTCCATCAGCACCGGTTATGGTAGCGGCGTTGCTAGCCTTAACCCTGATGGTTGCTGATACAACTTCTTGATTATTTGTACCCGTTACCTTACCGGTAACTTGTCTTGTCTGTGCAAATGTGGCAGAGAACATGCACATAGCACTACAAAAAATTAAAAGCATGCTTTTTTTCATAGGGATAATGTTTGTTTTGATTAATTAATTAGTTAATAGTTTATCGAAAAAATAAATTGTACTGAATTAGGATTTGAAAAAATGATTTTTAGAAAAATTTTAATAGAAAAAACCAACTAAAGAGAACTCGAAATTCTTCTTTTAGTCCAAAAAATACATTTAATATTATTAAAAAATAATAACTTTTAAAAATAAATTTATGTTATGATTTAAATAAAAAAAATACTGTAAGTTTTTACCTGTATTAGGTGTGAAATAATTAAAGGTCGTTTATTTGGAAATTGAAGTCCTATTTTTTAATTAATCAAATATTAAGGTGATTACCCATGGCTCTGCATTTCCTAGGAATTCTTGACTAATTCGGAACCTTTTTTTTGAGTAATTAGCGTAATCGGTTTTATCTATATGATTATAATGCTATTTAAGACATATTTTTTCATGGCTTGTTTTTCATTAGATTTTGGGTTATATATCAGATGAAGACACCATTCATAAAAGAAATAATGCTCTTTCTAGAATTTTACTAACCATAAAATTTTGACTAATTTGAAATCAAAAAGAGCTACGGATGAAATACTAATTCATTGGAAGATGTGGGCCTTTGAAACGATTAATTTATTTTCATTAAACAAATAAACCATGCAAAAGCGATTCCTATTCCTATGCTTCCTATACGTTCCAAACATCCTTTTATTTGGACAAAATCAGGTAAATAAAATAAAGGATTTTGGCTTAAAAAATTACAGCTATGTTTCCGAAAAATTACCTCATAGTGAATCCAAAACATGGTATTTAAGTTGTAAGATGCCTTATAATTGTCAATTCCAGGCTTGGATTGAAATTGAGAGTACCCAACCTGATTCCATTACTTTTAGCTCTTCCAATCCGCTGGTTCTATACCTTACGCCCAAAGAAAAAATAAAGACCGTTTCGTCCCAAAATATATATGAGGCCAAAAATTGGATCAGCGGCGAAGGAGCGATTTACAAAATACCGGCTGGGATGAAGGTGAAAAGCGTTCGTTATCGCGAAACCGGCTATGACACAAAAATATCAGGGGCTTTTCAATGCAATGACGAGGACTTTAATGTACTCTGGAAAAAAGGCGCAAGAACAGCATACCTATGTATGAGAGATTGGTATTTCGACTGCCCAGACAGGGAAAGAGTCGGATTTTGGGGAGATGGCACGCCTGAATTAAATCAATCTTTTTATGCCTTTGACTCAAAAGCACATGTCCTAAGTAAAGAATTAGTGCTACGAAAATTAGATCCCAAATTTTATCCGGGCCAACAATTAGAATTTCTAGGGGAATATGGGATTTGGTTTTATTATTTACAAACGGGGGATTTAGAAACCATGAAAACGATTTATCCGACCACCAAAAATTTCTTATTTACTATTTATAAACCGAGTAATAAAAGACAATGGTTTGATTGGGGCAAAGAAAACAAAGATACCCCAATCCTCGAAACCTGTTTTATGTTTAATGACCTTCAGGTTTTAAAAAAAATGGCTTTAATAACAAATCACTCTAATGATACTTTAGTGATTAACCAAAAAATAGATAGTATTCGAACAACCTTTGATACAAAATATTGGAAAGGAAATGCCTATCAATCAAATTTAGTGCCGGAGCCTGATGACCGTGCGAATGCCATGGCGATTAATGTAGGTTTAGCGACAAAAGAAAAATGGAATTTGATCTTTGAGCATGTATTAACCACAAAAACCTTTTCAAGTTGCTTTTTTGACCGATGGGTTTTTGAAGCCATGTGTAAAATTGGGAAAGAAGATGCGGCATTATTACGAATGTCTAATCGATATCGAACGATGATCGATGCGCCATTTACAACCTTATGGGAGCATTATGATCGATGGTGGGCATCCCGAATCGATGCATTTGATGATGCCTCATCGCTCAATCATGGTTGGAATCCACCTGTCATAAATTTATCGAAAACGATTAGCGGAATTAGTCCAATCACTGCCGGTTGGGACACCTATCAAGTGTTTCCTACCTTGGGATTTTTGCAAAAAGTTTCTGTGACAGTCCCGACGATTAAAGGCCTCATTAAAGCCACCTATGCGAAAAGTAAATCTCAATATGGCATTCATTTGAATTCGCCTTCAAAAACGGTAGCCACGGTGGGCATTCCCAAAAAAGATTTTGAATCGATAAACCTGATCAAAATAAACAATCGCGTTGTTTGGAAAAGGAATTTTAAGTACGAACTAAAAGGAATCAAGCGCGTATCCGAAAATGAGGAGCAGCTATTAATTGAATTAATGCCAGGTACCTGGGATATTGTTTGTGAGGGGAAGGTCAACTTATCAAATGCGAAAATAGGTGCTAAGCCGCCATTGAATTTGCCTATGTTAAACAAAAGAAATTGGACCGCATCGGCCTCGGTAAGGGATTCAATTTTTTTATTTAGTGGGGATAAAATACCGATTACAATTAATGCGCAGTATGCGATAGACAATGACCATTGGACTGGTTGGCGTGACATGACAAAAACCCAATACCCAGGACAATATTTCACGGTGGATATGAAAGCAGAAAATCAATTTAGTAAAATTGTTCTTGAAAATAGCTGGGCGCTTTGGGATAGTCCTAAGGAATATTCCGTACATGTTTCTGCGGATGGGAACGCATGGGGCTTGCCCATTGCCACAGGCAAGGGCCAATTAGGAATTACCACCATCACCTTTAAACCCCAAAAAGCTAGGTATTTAAAAATAGTTCAAAGCTGCCAGGACCCCACGTATCATTGGTCAATTTATGAATTGCAAGTTTTTAGATAGGCCTACTATTTCATTGGCAAACTTGTTGCGCTTTGGCAATACTTACAGGTTTGTAAACTTTGGCAAACCTTAGAGGTTTGCCAAAGGGGCGTTATATTCTTGTTTTTGAAATCTGAATTTAAATATCCTCAAAGAAAAATAACTCATTTATTTACGTGCTTGTTGAGTATTCTTTCGGATTCTTTCCGAGCCTTTTTTGATTTTCGTAAACCCCATACCTCATCGGCCGCTATTTTGCGAGTGGCTTGTAAATCAACGATCGGTTCGGGATAATCCAACCCAATCCTAACTCCATATAATTCTTGCTCCATGACACTCAACTTCCATGGTTCATGCAATAAAGTCACAGGAACTTGCACTAACTCAGGAACCCATTTTTTGATAAAAATTCCTTCTGGATCATGGTCGTACGAATTCTTTATTGGATTATACATTCGAATGGTATTAATACCCGTCAATCCGGCTTGCATTTGAATTTGCGGATAATGAATGCCCGGTTCATAATCGAGAAATTGCCTGGCCAAAAAATGCGCTAAATCAAGCCAATCTTGCCACAGATTAAATACAAAAAAAGAAACGACCATCGCGCGCATTCTAAAATTCAAATAACCCGTCGCCACCACGCAACGCATACATGCATCGATCAACGGAACGCCCGTTTTTCCTGTTTGCCATGCCAAAATAAGCTGTGCATCCCGACGCTTTTCGAGCCCTATATAAGCTTTATTCAATGGCTCAAATTCCATTCGACACTCATCTTCAAATTTCTGAATAAAATGGCCCTGCCAATGTAGGCGAGAAATGAAATTCTGTAGGGATCGCTTGTTTTTGGCTGTTTTGTAATGTTGAAGCGTATACACATAG
>Ga0209499_1001666_pt1 | contig 15023 bp, 15 predicted proteins | sample C_130208_EF_Meta_FD_187306 | JGI IMG/M metagenome (GOLD analysis project Ga0209499, IMG submission 187306) | Freshwater microbial communities from Lake Croche, Canada to study carbon cycling - C_130208_EF_MetaG (SPAdes) (version 2) | ecosystem: Environmental > Aquatic > Freshwater > Lake...
GACGGGCATGGCCTTGATCTTGGTCGATCGTCAGGCTGAAAATATGATCGTCGTCGATGGTGGGGCCAATGATCGCCTATCAGAGCGCCAGATCCTTGCGGCAAGGCCCCTCATCGCGCAGGCGCGACTTGTTCTGGCTCAGTTGGAAACACCGATGGCGGCGACCCGCGCGGCCTTTGAGCTGGCTAGAGGTGCCGGGGTCACCACCCTCCTCAACGCGGCACCAGCCAATGCTGCGCTGGATCATCAGCTTTTGGCCTTGACCGACATTCTGTGTGTGAACCAAATCGAGGGCACGGCCCTTTCCGGTCAGGCCTCGCTCGAGGAGATCGGGGCAACCCTGCTCGAAATGGGACCGGCTATGGTGATCCTCACCCTTGGCGTCGATGGCGCGATGCTGTTTCAAAAGGGCCAGCCTTCATTGCGCGCTCTCCCCCCAGCCGTGCTGGCCATCGATACGACCGGCGCAGGCGACGCCTTTATCGGGGCTTTTGCGGCACAATGGCTGCTCAACCAAGACCCTTCGGCGGCGATTCACTTTGCCCTTGCGGCAGGGGCGCTCGCCTGCACCCGACGGGGAGCCGCGGCCAGCTTTGGGGATCGCAAAGAGATTGAGCGTCTCGCTGCTTCAGGTTCAGCAAGGCCACGATGACAACAGCTCCCGGACGTCCATTTACGATCCTGCGCGAAGCCGATGTGATCGAAGAACTGACCAATCTCTATGGCGGTGACGGCACGATCAGCGCCCGCTATTTCCGCTTTGATCAGAGCCCTGCCCCGGCCAATTTTGTGATCTTCGACATCCCTCCAGGCGCCAGCGAAGGGGTCCATGCCCATCCGCTCAGCGGGCCCAATGCCTATGATGAATACTACTATGTGATCGATGGCGAAGGGGAGATGACGATTGGCTCAGACCGCGTTGCCATCCGTACAGGTGATCATGTCCACGCCCCGCTTGGCGTTGCCCACGGGGTTCGAAACAGCGGCCAAGACAAGAGCTTGCGCATCTTTCTAACCTATATCCTTCGATAGGCGCCCAGCCTACCGCGACAGTCCGTCATCACCTTGCTCGCATTACGCGGCGGCGTAACCTTGTCAATTGCCTCCCCCCATGCCTCTATCACTGACTTGATGGATCGTCAGAGGCAGAAAAAATGCTCAGTTGGCAGGTGGGTGCGGTAAAGATTACGCGCATCGTTGAGACGCAAATGGAGGTCCCTGCGGGGGAAAAGGGAGGCTTTATCCCTGATGCCACGGCGCAAGCCTTGCGCGCCATCCCTTGGCTCTATCCCAATTTTGTCAATGAGCAGGACCAGATGCTGCTCTCCATCCACGCCCTGCTCGTTGAGGCGCCTGGACTTCGCTTGGTGGTCGATACCTGCATCGGCAATGATCGGCCGCGCAGCCTTCTCGGCGGCAAGGCCTTGGCCACAAATTTCCTTGAGGCCTTCGAGGCGACGGGATGGACCCGCGACAGCGTCAATGCTGTGGTCTGCACCCATATGCATGTTGACCATGTTGGTTGGAACACAATGCTGGTCGATGGCGAGTTTGTCCCCACCTTCCCCAACGCCCGCTATCTTCTGGGGCGCCTTGAGTTTGACCACTGGTCAGCGCAAGATAATGAAGACCTCCAAGCGATCTTGGCCGACTCCATTCAGCCCATCATCGATGCCGGCTTGGCTCAGTTCGTGGGTCTGGACCATGTGGTCTCCCCCCATGTGCGCCTTGTCCCCACCACAGGCCACACCCCCGGTCATGTCAGCGTGATGATCGAATCCGAAGGCCATAGCGCGGTCATTACCGGCGATATGAGCCACCATCCCTGCCAGATGGCGCACCCGGATTGGTCCCCCTCCTTCGACAGCGACCGCAAGGCCGCCGCCGTGACCCGGGCGCGGATGTTCGCGGAATGGGCCGATGCCGACCATCTGGTGATCGGCACACACTATGCCGCCCCAACAGCCGGGCACATCCGCCGCGATGGCAAGGCCTTTCGGTTCGAGACCTGAGGCTGCGGAAAATCTAGAGGGGCGCAAAAATCAACGCGCCTGTGCCTACTGTTCCAAAACAGACCTGCCCATCGACGCCTTGCAGGCGTCCCTGCCTATGCTAGACCTTTGACCAAGCAAAAAGAGGAAACGCGATATGGGCGGACGTTTGGCGGGCAAGACGGCTCTGATTACCGGTGGCACGAGCGGCATAGGTGAGGCCACGGTCGAACTCTTTATCGCGGAAGGCTGCAAGGTCATGATTGCGGGCCGCAATGCCGACAAGGGCGCGGCCATGGTCGAGGCGCTCGGTCCCAATGCCAAGTTCATTGTCGCGGACATCACCAAAGAGGCGCAGATCAAGGACGCCATTGAGGCGACAGTCGACAGTTTTGGCCGTCTCGATTGCCTGTTCAACAATGCCGGTGGCCCGACGCGCGGTGACGCCGACACCATGAGCGCCGAGGACTATCGCTATGCCATGGACCTACTGCTCGGCAGTGTCCTGTTCGGCATCCGCTATGCCGCGCCAATCATGAAAGCCCAGGGACGCGGGGCCATTATCAACAACTCATCGGTTGCCGCCCTGCGCGGTCACATGGGCGGCTATCTCTATTCCATCGCCAAGGCTGGCGTGAAGCGCGCTACGGAAATGGCGGGGATGGAGCTGGGTCAGTACGGGATCACCGTCAACTGCATCTCGCCCGGTGCCATCGCGACCCCGATCTTCTTCGGGGGATCGTCTGTCTCGGCCGGTCTCGACCCCGCCCATGCCGATGCCAAGATGGCCAAGCTGACCAAGAACCTCGCTAAGGCCACGCCGCTCCATCGCTCGGGCCTGCCGCATGACATCGCCACCGCCGCCCTGTTCCTCGCCTCCGATGAAGGGGCCTACATCAATTCCCACGATCTGGTCGTCGATGGCGGCATGATTGCTGGGGGCCGGACGAGCTTTGAAACGGTTGCTCCCGGCGCCAATGTTTAGTCAGTCCACCGGGCTCTGACAGGAGGCGACCATGCTGCTTGAGGGTCTAAAGGTCGTTGAAATGGCCACCTGGGTCGCAGGGCCCAGTTGCGCCGCCGTCATGGCCGACTGGGGCGCTGAGGTGATCAAGGTCGAGAGCCCGACCGGCGATGCGACCCGCACCTTTCAACCCGACACAGCCGAAAGCCCGGGCAATCCCGTCTTCACCAATGAGAACCGGGGCAAGAAGGGCGTCGTCCTCAACATCACCACGCCCGAAGGCAAGCGGGCCCTCAAGATCCTGCTGAGCCAAGCCGATATTTTCATCACCAATACCCGCCCCGGATCGCTCAAGCGGCTAGGGCTCGACTATGACAGTCTCAAGGCCGAGATGCCCCGGCTGATCTATGCCGCAGTCACCGGCTATGGGCTGGTCGGCCCAGAAGCCGATGTGCCAGCCTTCGACATGACCGCTTTTTGGACCCGCAGCGGCGTGGCCCACGCCACCATCCCGCCGGACCAAGAACCCTTCACCTCGCGTCCCGGCTTTGGCGACCATGTGACGGCGCTGGCCACTGCATCGGCCGTACTCGCGGCCTTGCATGAGCGCACATCGACCAATCGGGGTCGTCTGGTGGAGACCAGCCTGATCCGGGCGGGAGCCTATGCGATCAGTTGGGATTTGGCCCTGCATCTGCGCTATGGCGAGGTCGTGACGGCTCAGCCGCGCAATGATCGGCCCAATGGTATAGCGGGCTATTTCCGCACCGCCGACGACCGCTGGCTCTGTATCGTTCCGCGCGCGCCCAACTGCTTTGACAAGATGATGACCGCGCTGGGCTATCCCAACATGATCAGTCAGGCGCGATTTGAGCCACCGATCATCGACCTCGACACGACACGAGAGGTCCGTGCCCTCTGCGATGCGGGTTTTGCGAAACTGACTTTGGAGCAGGCCGGAGTGCGGCTCGATGAGGTCGATCTGGCCTGGGCGCCGATGAGCACCTTGGCAGATCTGGCTAATTCGGACATGGCCGAGGCGGCGGGCTGTTTCATAGAGGTGGAGGACGGTTGGGGCGGCACCTTCCGTGCCCCTGCCTCCCCGGCCCGCTTCCCGGAAGGCGCGCCGCCCGTTGGTCGGGCTGCGCCCAAGCTCGGTGAACATACCCGTGAGATTTTAGAAGCCGCTGGCCTGCGGCCCGATGAAATAGAGGCCCTGATCTAGGTCATCCCGACCCAGTCCAACCCAATCCAAAGGAGAGAGCGTGATGCGACTTCTGACTGGAATTGCCGTCCTATCCCTAAGCCTTGGTACAGCGGCCTTTGCTGCCGACCCGTCGACCCTGACCAACTCGGTGCTATCTTGGACGCCCAAGCAGCAGGCTTGGGGCTATCGCCATATGGAAGATGCCTTCCCCGTTAAGGTGGTCGCGCGCGGTGCTAGCGTGCGTGAATTGCCTAAGGCGGCGCAGGAGATCAACCCGACCTGGACCTGGCAAGGTAAGCCGCAAACCATCGCGAACTATATGAAGACGATGAACACCTCGGGCCTTCTGGTTCTCCAAGACGGTAAGATCGTCTTGGAACGTTATGGCTTAGGGCGCACGCCGCAAGAACGCTGGACCTCTTTTTCCGTAGCCAAGTCGGTCACCTCCATCCTCGTCGGTGCAGCGATCGCCGATGGCAAGATCGCGAGCCTGAATGACAAGGTCAGCACCTATCTGACTGAGCTCAAGGGCAGCGCCTATGATGATGTCTCAGTACGCCAACTGATCACCATGACCTCCGGCGTCAAATGGAACGAGGACTATCAGGACCCCAATTCGGACGTGGCCCGGGTAGGGCTTCAGGTCGATGAGCCGGGCGTTAATCCGATCATATCCTACATGCGCAAACTGCCTCGTGCTCACCCGCCCGGCACCAAATTTGTCTACAATACGGGCGAGACCGATCTGACCGGTCTGCTTGTGTCCACCGCCGTGGGCAAGCCGCTCTCGACCTATATGTCAGAGAAGATCTGGCAGCCCTACGGCATGGAGCAGGACGCGGTCTGGATGACCGACCAAGGCGGTCATGAGCGCGGCGGCTGCTGCCTGTCCATGACCCTTCGCGACTATGCAAGGCTGGGCCAGTTTCTGCTCGAAGACGGCGTCGCCCAAGGCAAGCCGATGGTCCCTGAGAGATGGGTCGAACTGGCCACCTCCTACCAAAATGATTTTGGCAAGGAGCGGGGCTATGGATTTTTCATGTGGATCATCCCGGGTGGCTATGCGGCAGAAGGCATCTTTGGTCAGCAGATCTATGTCTTCCCGCAAGACAAGCTGGTGATAGCCGTCAATTCGGCTTGGGCTTCAGCGGACAAGGCACAGGACTGGATCGCCCAAGAGGAAATGGCCAGAGCCGTTCGCGCGTCTCTAACCCCCTAGGCTGCCCGTCCGTTCATGTCCTTAAGCCAGACAGCATACGCGGGGGGCTATCGCTCGCCGTTCTACGTGCACAGCGCGGCTAGTAGAGGTCGCAACGAACCTTAAAAACAAGGAAGACACCCATGACCAGTCCGAAAAACAGTCAATTTGAACTTCGCGGCGTCAATCACTTGGCGCTGGTCAGCAAGGACATGGCCCGCACCGTCACCTTCTATCGCGATGTGCTCGGCATGCCGCTGCTCAAGACCTTGGACCTGCCTGGCGGTATGGGTCAGCACTTCTTCTTTGATATTGGCAATGGCGACTCCATCGCCTTTTTTTGGTTCAAGGATGCGCCTGAGGCCGTGCCCGGCATTTCCAGCCCCGGCGCAATTCCAACCCAAGGCAACTTCATGTCAGCCCATGGCTCGATGAACCATATCGCCTTCGACGTCCCGCCAGAGAAGTTTGACGAATATCATCAGCGGCTGATTGATAAGGGGATCAACGTCTCGAAGATCTTGAACCACGACAACTCGCTAACCCAGTCGAGCGACGAATTGCATGAGGGCGTCTATGTCCGATCCCTCTATTTCTCGGACCCTGACGGTGCCTGCCTAGAGTTTGCGTGCTGGACGAGAGATTTCACGCCAGCCGACGTCGAGCACGACCCGATGAATGCTGAAGGCGTCAAGGTGGTTGGGCTCGTCACCGCCCACCACTAGGCCGTCGCTATAGCCCTGAACGTCTCACTGGCGTTCAGGGTACGGCGTCGCCGCCGACCTGTTCCAGCTCTTGGGCCATATTACCATTGATATGGCCAAGCAGCCTTAGGAGGGTGGCGATCTCGGCCTTGGTCAAGCCTTTTGTCGCGCGATCATTGACGTCTGCGACCATGGGCAAGAGCGTCGCCTGCAGCGACCGCCCGAGTGGGGTCAGGCGAATATGGACCTTGCGCCGGTCCTCGACACTAGGCTCGCGCACCGCCAACCCGCTCTTGACCAGACTATTGACCGCCACGACCGTCGTTGGCTCGCGCATTCCCACCCGAACACTCAGCTCCCGCTGGGTGGGGCCATCCTCAATCCACAATTGCCTCAGAAAACGCCATTGACCGCTCGACACACCATGGGTCGAGGTCTTGCGCTCCAACATGGTTGAGAAGCCGCGAAACCCCATCCGCAACAGGTAGCCAATGCTGTTTTCAGGTTGCGCATAGACCGAGATATCGAGGGGCAGGGCCTGCACCTCAGGGGGCAAATGTCCGTCAACCGATACTGTCATGGGATCACTCGAATTGGCATTGTCTGTCACGCTACTGTACCGGCTTTCGGTGGGCATTAAATTGGGGCATTTCTCATGTATCCAAATAATGCTGGCTGGACTTAGAAAAAGGGTAGGTGCATATAATTATTGGTTAGAACACTAACTAAAGTCCAGCACTGAGTACAAGGAACGGCCGCGTGGTCAAACTCCCTCTTCTGCCAACCACGATCGTCGGCAGCTATCCCCAGCCCGATTGGCTCATAGACCGCGAGCGTTTGAAGAAGAGCCTGCCGCCGCGTGTCCGCGCCAAAGAACTCTGGCGCATCGATGAGGCTTGGCTCGCTGACGCGCAAGAGGCCGCGACGCTCGTGGCCATCCGCGATCAAGAACTGGCCGGAATTGATCTGGTCGGCGATGGAGAAATGCGCCGAGAAAGCTATTCCAACCGGCTCGCCACCGCCCTGAGCGGCATCGATTCTGATAATCACGGCACCGCGATTGACCGCACCGGCAAGACCAATCCTGTGCCGCGCGTGGTTGGTCCCATTCGCCGGGTTGGCCCCATTGAGGTTCAAGATGTTGCCTTCCTGAAACGCCATTCGACCAAGCCTGTCAAACTGACCATCCCAGGCCCCTTCACCATGACCCAGCAGGCGCAGAACGACTATTACCCCAGCGCCGAAGCCCTCGCGATGGACTACGCCGCAGCGGTCAATGAGGAGGTCCGGGCTCTGTTCGAAGCCGGTGTCGACGTGGTCCAGTTGGACGAGCCCTATCTTCAAGCCCGCGCCGATCAGGCTCAGGACTATGCGCTCACCGCCATCGACCGCGCTCTAGAGGGCGTTACGGGAACGACGGCGCTCCATATCTGTTTTGGCTATGCCCTGGTGCACGGCAATACGGTCAAGCCCAAGGCCTATGACTTCTTGGCCGAATTGAACCGCTCGCGCGTCGATGTCATTTCGGTTGAGGCGGCCCAGCCCAATCTTGACCCATCGATCTTGGCCGAACTGCCCGACAAGATCATCATGTATGGGGTGCTGGACCTGTCCAACCCCGAGATCGAGACCCCAGAACGGGTGGCCGACCGTATCCGGCAAGCTCTGAAATATGTCTCGTCGGACCGGCTCTGGATCGCGCCCGACTGCGGCATGAAATATCATAGCCGAGAGGTCGCCTTCGGCAAGCTCAAGGCCATGGCCGATGGGGCCGCGATTGTCCGGCGTGAACTAAAGGGCTGACCTAAAGCGCCTCCATCCATGCGGATAGGAGACCGTTGACCGCGTTCGGCGCCTCTAGCGTCGAAAGGTGTCCGCAGCCCCTCAGGACCTCCAGTCGCGCGCCTGAAATACCGCCCAGCATATCCTGCTGCTGAGCCATGGTGGTGATACCGTCCTCTTCTCCCCAGAGGATCAGGGTCGGAACAGTAATGGCGCCAAGCGATGGACGGCTGTCGATCCGGTTCATGATGGCCCGCTGTTGGCGCAAAAAGACCTCCGCCCCTGTTTCCTGTGCCATGGCGCGAATCTGACCGGTTAGGACCGGGTCACTGCGACGCGCGGGGGCGAGCAGCATGGGGATGCGCTCTTCTGCAACCTGCTCGAAACGCCCGTCCTCTACCAGCTTGATATAGCCCATGCGACGCTCGGTCTGGGCCGGACCATCGGCATTGGCCAAGGTCGCCAAGAGGGCAAGGCCTTTGACCCGCTCGGGTGCCCGCCGCATGACCTCCAGCGCAATGAAACCGCCCATCGCATGTCCCATCAGCAAGAACTGATCTGGCGCGCTGGCCAGTAGCCGCTGGGCCATGCCAGCGATCGTGTCATCACTGCGGTGATCGGAGACAAACAGACTTCGCTGATCAGCGAAGGCGGCGCGCTGGGGTTCCCAGCACCGTTCGTCCAGAAGCTGGCCGCAGGCAAAGACGATGGGCGTTTTGGGGGAAATCGACATCTCATACTACCCGATGCAAAAGGGCTTCACCGGCGGCGAGACGTCGACAGTTTTCCTTTGCCACAGCGAGGCTACGTGACAGGGTCTCTGGGGTCAGCCAAGCCTGATGGGGGGCTACAACAACTGTGTTGAGGGCAAAGAGCGGGTTGTCAGCGCCTGCCGGTTCCTTGGCGAACACATCCAACCCTGCGCCGCGCAGATGGCCGGTCCTCAAGGCCGCTTCCAAGGCCGCCTCATCAATGATCTCTCCCCGCGAGGTGTTGATCACGATGCCGCCCGGCTTCATGCGTGCCAAGGCCTTGGCGTCGATCAGGTTGCGCGTTTCGTCGGTCAAGGGCAGATGGAGCGAGACAATATCGGCCTCCTCCAACAAGGACTCCAAGTCGCGGAACCCATAGGGCGCATCGGGCCGCGCGGACCTTGCCGTGTAGATCACCTTCGCGCCAAGGGCTGTGAGCACCGGCGCAAGGCGCTGCGCCGACTGTCCAAAGCCGACCAGACCCACCGTACGCCCGCAGACCTCGCCGACACCGTCCAGCGCCTCAAGGTCGGGGTTCCAGCCGTTGCCTGCGCGCGTCAGGCGGTCGAGATAGATCGTGCGGCGAAGGCAAGACAGCATCAGGGTAAGAGCCATCTCGGCCACGGCTTGGCTATTGGTACCCGGCATATTGCAGACGGCGATGCCACGGGCTTGTGCTGCGACAAGGTCGATGGTGTTGGTACCGACACCGAGCTTTTGGATCAGCTTAAGATGGGGCGCATTGGCGATCACCGCCGCGGTCACGGGCTGGAGGACATGAAGAAGGACCTCGGCGGTCAACATGGCCTCGGAAAAGCGCGGTTCGTCAAACTCATCGACGATCGTTACCGGGTCCATTTGGGCAAAGCTGGTCTTGATCTGATCGCAAAAGCCTGGGCTGGCCCGATATTGTAAAACGGTCTTCATGCTCATCCCTTGGTCAGATTGGCCGCTACAGGCGCAAAGAAGGCGTCACAGCCGGCATAGACGGCGTCTGAGCCTAGGCTCTCCTCTATGCGCAGGACCTCGTTCCACTTGGCCATCCGTTCCGACCGCGTGAAGGACCCGACCTTCAACTGGCCCGCATCCCAGCCAACAGACAGGTGGGAGATGGTGACATCTTCGGTCTCGCCCGACCGCGCCGAGACAATGGTGCCCCAGCCTCTGGCCTTACCTGCGTCGAGCGCAGCCTTGGCCTCTGTGACGGTTCCGGCCTGATTGACCTTGATCAGCACCGCATTACAGGCCGCAGCCTCCGACGCGCGGGCGACCCGTTCGGCATTGGTGACCAGAACATCGTCGCCGATGATCTGAACCCGATGGCCAATCTGAGCATTGATCTTGGCCAAGGTTGTGAACTCGTCCTGTCCGGCGGGATCTTCGATGGAGACAATCGGATAGCGACCCGCCCACGCGACCATGCGCTGGGCCATCTCATCGGCGCTAAGAACCCTTTGGTCTAGGGCCATGCTGTAACCGCCATCGATACAAAATTCGTTTGCGGCGATGTCGAGCGAGATAAAGACCTCTTCCCCGGCCCGGTATCCGGCCCGTTCTATGGCTTGGGTCAGGACATCGAGGGCATCCTCGTTCGAGGTGAAGTTCGGCCACCATCCACCCTCATCGGCGACGCCCGTGATCGGCCCCCTCGCCTCCATAAGCTGGCCCGCGGCGCGATAGATATCGGCGGTGATCTCGAGTGCGCGACGGAAAGACCCGGCCTTGGGGGCCATGACCATGAAATCTTGCACATCGGTCCGGCGTCCGGCGTGCGCACCGCCGCCAAAGATTTGGATTTCAGGCAGGGGAATGCGCACGGGCCTACCTTGCGCCAGCCATTGCCACAGGGGCATCTGAGCGGAGGCCGCCGCCGCGTGCAGATTGGCCATCGACACGGCCACGAGAGCATTCGCCCCCAACCGACTCTTGTTTGGGGTCCCGTCAAGCTCGATGAGCACCGCATCGATCGCAGCCTGATCGGTGGCGTCGAGGCCAATCAAGGCCGGTGCAATCTCTGCCGCGACCCCGGCAAGGGCGCGCGCAACACCAAATCCTCCGAAGGCAGCGCCGCCATCGCGCAGATCAACCGCTTCATGGGCGCCTCGAGAGGCTCCAGCCGGTGCGATGGCCCGCCCGATGGCACCGCTGACCAGCGTGACCTCGGCCTCGAGCGTCGGGCGACCTCGAGAGTCCCAAACCTGCCGCGCGACGACCTTGGAAATCTGATTGCGCATCACGCCAGCCCCTCGAAGGTCCATCGGTTGAAAAATTGGGCTAGGTCCAGCGCCGGCCCCTGCAAGAACGCCTTGGCTTGCTGCCGGATCAAGCTCTTGTCGGCCTCGTCTGTTAGATAGGGCGCTGTCGACTTGCCATCCAAACGGGCCAGCAACAGGGCCGAGACCAGTTTTGCGGTTCGCGCCGATAGGGCTTGAGGGTCTTCCCACCCGACCCCTGCGAGGTAGGCGCTGGCCATAGACCTCACGCAATCTATAAATAATCCACCCTTACCTCTTATAAAAACTGATTTTATAAGCAAATGGGTAAGGCAAAAGGCGAGGTCAAAGGCCGGGTCTCCATAGACCGCACATTCAGCATCGAGGATCACGGCCCCCCTGGGTCCAATGAGGATGTTCTTCGGGCTGACATCCCCATGGACCAACGCCGTTTTGCGCGACTGCAGGTCCAAGGCCAAGGCTTGAAGCGCCGGAGCGACATCGGCTTGGTGTCGGGCCACATGCAGCAGGAACGGATCGATCCGCAGATCCATAAAGAGATCATCTGTGGAAAATTGCTGAGCAAGGGCGGGTTCGTTCGCCGTCGCCGCGTGAATTTGAACGAGGGATTGACCCAGCGCACCGGCAAAGTCCGGATCAACCCTGCCTTCCAGCAATTCAGCCTTCCAGACCGGATGGGTTTCGATGGGCAGGTAGGCCATGACGAAGATATGGCGCTCGGGAAGCTCCGCGATCACTTCAGGCACCAGATCGGCACGGACACGGGCGTGAACGAGCTTCAGCCACTGGACTTCGAAGGCCGAGCGATCAGCCGATGCGAGCCACTCGGTCGGGACGCGCAGTTGAGACAAGGCCTTTTTGATCACAAGGACTCGGCCATCAGCCGTCTCGACCTTAGCCACATCACAGGACACGCCGCCGGTCATGAAACTGAACCGAGGCTGCTCCCCATCCGCGATCAAGCCAAGCGTGACCAGGGCCTCGCATAGGTCGGCTGTATCATCCATCTTGGTGGGCCCTAAAGACGCTCGGAACAGATCAGGACCGCGCCCTCACCCACTCACAGATCAGATCAGCGGCCGCGTGACGATTGGCCAACGAGTCCTCGAAATAGTGTGCTCCGGGGATCATGGCTAAGGTCTTATCGCTGGAGCCGATGCTGTTATAGATCTTGTGCGCATCGGAGGGGAAGACACCCGTATCGGCTAAGCCTTGCACAATCAACGCAGGCAACCGGAACTTGGCCAACTGCTCGCCCCCACGGCAGCGTGAGGTTTCAAGGCTCCACATAGACAGCCAAGTCTTGAGCGTATTGGCCCGCCCGATGCTCGGTGAGCGATTGGCGATGGCCGGATGGCCACGATAGCAGGACTGGGGCAGACGATCGGACGGATCGATGGTCGGGTCCATCATCCGCAAATCGCCCCAGATGCGAAAGAGCGGGAAGATCCGATCTGGGATACCCGCATCATTGAGCCGCTTAAGCTCGACCTTAGCCCAGTCTGTGATCTTCTGATTGCGGGCGATCTGCGCGGTCTTGTAGCGCGCAATGAACTCGGCGCTGTAGGGCGGTTTATTTTCAGGACTGAAGGGATCGAGGGAGGGATCGGTCGCGACCGGATCGTTCTCATCGATCACAGAACCATCCATCCAGTCGGTCAGCACCTCTGGCCGTCCCTGATGGGCGTTGAGCGACACATAGAGATCGGCTTGAGGCAAATCAGCCAAGGCGGCCTTGCCCGCACTGTTGAGCAGGTCGCCGAGCGTCGGCGCGATGGCCTCAGCCTGATAGGCCCCCATCAAAGACCCGCCGCCTGAATTGCCAAGGATGACGACCGTCTCGACGCCCGCCTGTTCCTTCAGCCACTTCACGCCGACGCCGATATCGATCACGGCATGTTCGAGAAGGAACTGGTCCTCAAAGCCGCGATATCGTGTGTTCCAGCCGAGAAATCCGAAACCCTGATTGGCTAGAAAGGGCGCGATATAGTGCTCTGAAAAATCGACATTATAATGGGTCGCGATGAAGGCGACCTTGGGTCTCTTGCCCTTTGGCGTCCAGTAGATGCCTTGGCACGGATGCCCCCCGGCTTGAATGCGCGGCGCGGTTGGCGACGGAAAGCCTAGGAACTGCGCATCAACACGCGCCAGCAACTCGTCTTCGGTGAGCATCGAATTTCCCTAAATCCAGACCAGAGAGTCTAAGCTCACACTCTGCTGCGTCGCGGTGCCCTATTCAAGCCGCCCCCCATATTTATTCGCTATCTAACCAATTTAAAGGCCCGGAGCCACCGCCATCACCGACAAGCACGGCTCAGCGAGTAAAGACCGCCACACCCTGAACGAAATAGTCGCCCGTATTGAAGTCGTAGGTCATGCCGGCGTCCAGAGCGGCTATGGCTTGATCTTGGTTCCAAACCTTCTCAACCATTCGATCGTACATATCCAACGGATCGCATGCGCGCTCGAGGTTTTCGACGATCCATTGGCACCAGTCAGTGCCATGGGCCGTCAGGCTATCGTCACCGATGTACTTGGCATCCATAGCTCAGTTCGCGCGCTAAAAACGACTAATAATAGAGATGTATAGAGAACGATTTATACGAGCGCATTCAGGCCCTCAAACTATGATTAAGAATATAATTGATTCAACAATTATTCAAATGACCAAGAGGCCATCTCACCTTAATCATGGGCAAGTTACCGACTCCCCCTCTGAGGCCCGCTGCTGATGCCACCAACATCTGATCATGAAAGGGCTCTGATACTCGCAGGTCTGGACCAAAGCTGGTCGGACCTAAAATCTGGAAAAACGGTCAAAGATCATGCCTTTGTGTTTCTTGGCGGATCGGCGAAGGCCCACCTAACGCCGATTGAAACGGCCATTATGGTCCTCGCCGAACAGGTCGAGGCTGACGGCCAACAGCGGTCTGAGCAAGGCTGTGAGCTTGACTATCACAATCGCGATCATGTCCATGATGTGCTCGTCGCTCTGAAGCTTCTAATCGAGGCCTGCCCCAATATCCTGTCTGTCGACGACCTCCATCTGACTGTCCTTGCTATGGTGGGACACGACCTTGGCCATAACGGCTTACCAAACCGGACACCACGAGAATTGGAAATCCAGTCGTGGGAGACGGTCCGAGACCTGTTGGAACCTTTGCGCTTGTCCAACCAGGCCTTGCGGCGGCTTCGTTCAACCATCCTGATGACCGATCCAAAGGACTATCCCCGACTGGCGAAGCGTCGCCGCAATAGCGCCATGTCCATCCAGATAGGATTAGCCGTGGATGCTGACCTTTTCGCCAGCCTACTGCCCTCACGAGGATTTATGTTAGGCGCACGCCTCGCCGACGAGCAGGTCCGTGCCGGCCTGCCGCAGGCAAAGGCCATAGCAACCTTGCAAGGGCGATCAGGCTTCTTGAAACATGTACCCTTGCTCAGCGATGCCATTCGATCCTTGGGGATGCAGGGACTGCTCGACGCGCAATTGTCGGTAATTGATCAACTTGACGAGGGGGAACGACGGCGCCCTTGGACCCCAGACTGGGGCGATGAGTTCGCGGGCCTCGTCCATGATCACCTCACATCAAGAAAATCGATTTAGCTTTCGTGTGAGCCGCTTTTAATTTAGCACTTCGGTAATATTGAATATGTAGGTGGGCTATGAGCATTCATTCGAAGAAATCGGATCCCTACAGGTCTCTGGTTGAGATTGGTACGGCCCTCTCTGCCAATCGCAACCTAGACTCTCTTCTTGAGACTATACTACTTTCAGCGAAGGACCTTTCGAACGCTGACGGCGGTACTTTTTATCTCGTCGATGACCAAGCTCAACTCAATTATAAGATGTTATTCACCAACTCCCTGAACTTCGCGATGGGCGGAACCTCGGGCACGCCGGTCAACTTCCCTCCGATCGCCATGAGCAACGAGGGTGCTGTGACCGCTTGGTGCGCCCGCGAGCAAAAAAGCGTCAATATTGCCGACGTCTATGAGGCCACCGAATTCGACTTCTCGGGGCCGCGCAAATTCGATGCCGCGCAGAACTATCGAACCCTATCTCTTCTCTGCATCCCTCTGATCAACCATCGCTCGGAGACCGTCGCGGTCCTGCAGTTGATCAATGCACAGGATATTGAAACCGGCCAGAGCGTCGCCTTTCCCGCCGAAATTCAGGAACTGTGCGAA
>Ga0209499_1001667_pt1 | contig 15020 bp, 16 predicted proteins | sample C_130208_EF_Meta_FD_187306 | JGI IMG/M metagenome (GOLD analysis project Ga0209499, IMG submission 187306) | Freshwater microbial communities from Lake Croche, Canada to study carbon cycling - C_130208_EF_MetaG (SPAdes) (version 2) | ecosystem: Environmental > Aquatic > Freshwater > Lake...
TTCAACGACTGGTTGATGCTGAGCTTGCAACGTGCCACGACCTCTGTGCAGCAAAGCATGCAAACTGGTTTGTCATTTTTGGCGACGGTCGGGTCTACCGCACCTTTTGTAGGCTTATTCGGTACAGTCTGGGGTATTTACAACGCTCTGGTCAGCATTGGTTTGTCGGGGCAGGCCAGCATCGACAAAGTGGCCGGGCCCGTAGGTGAATCGTTGATTATGACCGCGATTGGCCTGGCGGTCGCCGTTCCTGCTGTACTGGGCTACAACGTGCTCATCCGTCGTAACAAACTGATTCTTCAAGGCGTACAGAAATTTAGTGGAAACGTTCACGCGAATCTTCTGGTCGCTGCAGCTCAGCGCTAAATTGCAAAAATCTTCAGCGCGTGCAACAGCATTCAATTTTAGAAATAGGTTTTTTTGATGGCGATGCAGTTAGGTACAGAGGATGCTTCAGATGAAGTCATCGGAGAAATCAACACCACACCTTTAGTGGATGTGATGTTAGTGTTACTGATCATTTTTTTGATAGCGATCCCCGTTGTGACGACCTCGATTCCGGTCGCGCTGCCCAAAGAGCGTTTAGAGGCGCGGCACGCCAAGCCCGAAACCATCATAATTTCGGTGAGTCCGTCGGGAGGTTTATATATTTATGACCGACAGGTGGCCGGTGTTGACGCACTCGCAGAACAATTAAGAGCCCTTGTCGCTCAGCACAAAGATAAAGGCGAGCCAGACGTTCAGATTCGAGGCGATCTCGACGCTGACTATGAGGGTATCGGCCGTGTCATGCTGGCGTGTCAGCGCGCAGGCATTGCAAAAATTGCCTTTATTACTGAACCCCCGCCCAAGGGCGGTTGAGCGGTTTGCCGCTCGACTAAAAGATAAGAAGACTTGATAGATGGCGATGCAACTACCTGCTGATGGCGACTCTGATGATGCAGAGCCCATGATCGAAATGAATACGACGCCTTTGATTGACGTGATGCTGGTCTTGCTGGTGATGCTCATCATTACGATTCCGATTCAGTTGCACTCGGTCAACATGAATATGCCTGTGGCTGCAGCCGTTAGCACTGTTAAGCCAGAAAAAATTGAATTAAATATCGCCGCTGCCGGCGAGATTGAGTGGCAGGGCGCGCCCGTACAACTGCCTGAATTAGAAAATTTAATGCGCAGCGTCGCTGGCCTGTCAGAACAACCGGTGCTGCAGGTTCGCTCTGACCGACACGCTAAATATTCAGTGTTGGTGTCTGTGTTGGCAGCATCACGCCGTGCTGGGTTAAGTAAAATCGTGATTGTTGGAAACGAGCAATATGCCAACTAAGGCGGTCGTCACCGAAGCCTTCACCGTCAATGATTTTGAGGCCAGTCAAAACAAGGGGTTTTGGCAACGCTATGGTGGGCTAGTCGTCGTGGTGGGGCTGCATGTGGCGCTCGGTTGGTTCGTCTTCAATGGCTTAACGCATCAGACTCCTACACCGAGCAAGGTCGCGACACAAACGCTGATCCAAGAAGTCGCTATACCGCGCGCGCCGGCGCCTGCCTCGCCGGTGCCCGTTGAGCTACCCCCAGTGCCCGCTGAGCCTGAGCCTGAGCCACCAGCGCCTGTAGCTCCACCACCCGAGCCGGTCAAGGTCGAACCTGAGCCACCAGCGCCTTTACCAACGCCTGTGCCGGTGCCGGTTGAGCCTGAACCGCCGGTACCGCCACCACCGATCACGCCGCCACCGCCTGAGCCTGTGCCGGTTGAACCCGTACCACCGCCCGAGCCCCCCCCACCGCCGCCACCGCCTGAGGCAATCGTGGTTGAGCCGCCGCCGCCTCCTCCGCCTCCTCCCCCGCCAGTCGAGCCTGAAAAGCCGGTTATCCAGCCTACGCCTGAGCCAAAACCGGTTCAGGCACCGCCGCTTGCACCAGTGCCCCAGGCACCTAAGCCTGTGGTCGTTCAACGTGTCGCCCCTGCTACAAACGCGACACCGCCCGCTGCCAAGCCCGCGGCAACGCCGACGCCCGCGAGCTCGGCTAGTCAAAGTCAAGTGAGTACTCCAAGTACTCAGTCGTTAGAGGCGGCGTATGTGCAACAAGTACAAGCAATGCTCAACGCGACCAAGCGCTATCCTACCGGCCGTCAGGCGAGCTTAGAGCGACCCGTGGGCAAGGTTCGGATCGTCTTCGTACTGAGTCGAGGCGGTGCACTGATCGGTGCCAGAGTACAGGTATCCTCTAACAGCAATATGTTGGATGACGCTGCGTTGTCTGCGGTGCGCCGCGCTACATATCCCGCATTTGCAGGGGATTTATGGCGAGGCCAGGACACTCATGAATTTTCAGTGGATATCGACTTTGTGCCGCCGGGGACTCGGTAAGTTGCGGGTCGACTGAGTGAGGCTGAGGTTACGGGGCTTAATCTCTAACAAGGGTGTAAAGAGTATCTTCGCCGTCGTTTTTCTCGCCCACTACGTTTAACAAACGCACCAAAAGATTGTAGACGTCGATATTTCTGACGGTTTCTAAAAGCGCTCTTTTAATTTGCGGGCCGTGGATAATAAACAAACCTTGCATCGCTGGGTCGCTTGGATCGTGCCCGTGTTGCCCTGGGATCACTTTTTGACTCGGATTAGCCACGGTGCTCCAGCCGGCTTTTGCAAGACAGATTACTTGTGGCACTCTGCGGTGGGTTCCAAAATGATATTTGGCGGGTACGTCTTCTTTGGCCCAACAATCCATGTTGTTATTACTTTTTAAGCGGCTTAATAAAACAGGCTTGTCACCTGAGTTCACGTCAAAGCCCGCCAAAGGCCCCGCCCACTGAATCTTTACACTGCCCAGCGCTGTTGTGTACGCTGATAAATCAATCGCGCGCTCGGGCGTAATGTGCGCCATGCCATGATCTGAAGTAATAATGAGCGTTGTCTTTTGCGCTAAGCCCCGAGCCTGCAGCCCTTGTAAGAGCTCGCCGATTGCTCGATCAGCGCTGGCAATTGATGCATTCACTTCAGGGCTATCGGGCCCAAATTCATGCCCTTTTGAGTCGACCTCAGAAAAATACAAGGTCGCAAAATCTGCACGGTCGGCATCGTCGCGATTCAACCATCGTAACAATTGTTTGGTTCTGTCTGACGAGTTTAGATTATTGTCATATCTCAACCAGTCGTGAGGCTGTATGCCTTGGTTCAACGACTCAGAACCCACCCAGAACATGGTTGAAGAGAGCTTGCCTTGCTTTTTGAGCGTCACCCAAAGTGGCGTGCCTTCTTCCCACCAGAGCGGATTTTCAATCGCATTGCGGTCCGACAATCTAAACACTTGCTCAGTTTTTGAAGGGTCGTACATGGTGTTGTTGACCATGCCATTGTGGTCAGGATAGCGCCCAGTCACCAACGAGTAGTGATTTGGAAACGTGATGGTCGGAAACACGGGTTCAAATTTTTTAGCGAGCGTACCTTGTTGGGCTAACGCTAAAAGGTTTGGAGTGATGCCTCTTTCAAGGTAATCGTTTCTGAAGCCATCAATGCTGACCAGCAGAACCAAGTTTTTATTGGCGCGACCGACTTGCTCGCTGAGGGGTACGGTTGTCTGGGCCGAAGTTTGTTGTACAAGCAGTGTAAACAGTAACAACAAAGATTTGAGTAATGGTTTCATGGTGATCTCGCACTTTAAGCAACGGTCTTAGGCGATTACCCTAGCACGCCTGTGTGACGCCCGCCGTCATATCAAACGACAGTATCGCTTTTTGGCTCACTGCTTAGGCGCTTACGTGGTCGAATCACCTCTGAGGCTAAGCCGACGAACTCTAGCAGTTGAATCACTGAAAACGTAAGATCGATCTCGAACCAACGGTGCCCGTGCCGGGCCGAACGCGCGTCTGCATGATGATTGTTATGCCAACCTTCACCAAGAGTCACAAGCGCCACAAACCAATTGTTGCGACTGTCGTCTGCGGTGTTGTAATTACGATAGCCGAATAGATGGGCCAAAGAATTCACCGACCACGTCACATGCCAGACCACCACCGTACGCACAAAAACGCCCCAGATTAATAGGCTCGCACCAAACTGAACGGCTTGGCTCAACGACCCACCAGAAAGTAGTTCTGTTACCAGCCCAACAGAAAAGAATAGTACCCAAGACCCAAGAATGATCACAGGGTAGCGTGCAGTGGTTTCGAGTTTTTTGTAAAACGGATCGCGTAAGATATCTTTCGCAAATTGGGTGTAAATCGTGTAACGATCGACCTGCTCATTTTTAATGAACACCCAGCCGACATGACCCCAAAATAGTCCTGCGAGCGGAGTATGCGGATCATCAGTCTCATCAGATTTGACGTGATGCCAGCGATGTATCCCGACCCATCTTGCGGGCGTATCTTGAACGCAACAAACTGCCAGCACCGCAAAAGTATGTTCAAGCCACTTAGGGCAAACTAACCCTTTATGCGTCAAGAGGCGGTGATAACAAAGATTAATCCCTAAGTACCCAAAGACAAACACACCGATCACCATGACCCATACGCTTGACCACGCGAAAAACCATGGGACGCATGCAAGCAATGCCAGCAAATGAAAGCTGCTGATTGTCAAGACAGCGACCCAGTCAATTTTTCGAAGAGCGGCCCCATCTGGAAGGGGCAAGCGATCGATTTTTTTTAACATGGCTTGGGGGTAAGACATCGAGTAAATGGTTGCAGCGAGTTTGCTGAAAAAGCCGGACTAGTTTATCGCACGTAACAACACGGCGGCATTGACGCCCGCAAATCCGCGACACAACACCAGCACAATATCGCTGCGTGAAGCGCGCGCTTGCTCAGAAACGTTTAGGCCAGTGCACGAAGCTGCTTTTTGCTCTAAGTTTGCGATACCGGGCACCACCTTGCGTCGACAAGCGTTTAGGCCCACTGTGACCTCTAAGAGCCCTGCGGCAGCAAATAAATGCCCGATCGCCCACTTAAAGCCCGTAACAGGCGGCATCCCTGAACCGAACACTTGTAATAAGGCGGTCGCCTCTGAAGCATCTGATGTGCGCGTGCCGTCACCGTGCGCCACAATCATGCCGACATCGGAGGGTTTGAGCTGTGCATCGTTTAATGCCAATTCAATCGCTCGACTCAAACCGTCACCATCGGCGCGAACAGAAAACAGGTCGTCGCACTCCGAGGCAATCCCGCCACCCAGATATTCACCCAAGACAGCACTGCCGCGCTCTATGGCAGACGCTTCGTTTTCTAGCACAAGGGCTGCACCGCCTTCACCTAACAAGTACCCGTCATGCTTTTGATCGAAGGGTCTTATATTATTTTTACTAATCAAACCCGCGCGATCAAGATACAGCAAGTGTTGTGGTTCGATGGGCGCATCGTGTCCGACCGCAACCGTCCGCTGGGCATCGCCCTCGCGTAACGCCCAAGCACTGTCGATGAGAGACAAGATGCCGCTTGTTGCGTGGTTGGTCGTGCAACCGTTTGGGCCCTTCAATTGCTCGCGAATGCCTAAGTGGCACAACACGTTATTGGGCAGCGTCTTGAGCAGCCACATGGGATTCACCATGTTTGGCAATTCACGACCAAAGACGTTTAGCTCATTTTTAGTCTCAGCCATCAACGGGAAAAAGTCGTAGTTGACCTGAGCATTACCTCCGCCCGACCCTACATAACAACCTGTTTGGTCTGAGTAGCGCGCCGCTTCGGCATCGGCGAGCGATTCACGCCAGGCAGACAGGCCCGCCTGTTTGATTGCCTGCGTACCTGCGTAAATGCCAAAGACATCCGAGCGACGCACAAGCTTTTGAAGCTTGCGATCACCGAGCAACTTGCCACCGTCGTAGTCGAGCACCTGAGCCGCGTGACCTCCTCGAAAAGGTTCGGCGTCAAAACTCGTGATCGGTGCGAAGGCTGAACGCCCAGCCAACAGGGCGTCAAGAATGCTAGAGGGGTCGGTACCTGCAGCGCAGATAGCACCATTTCCTGTAATGACGATGCGGTTCATACTAAGATTATCCTGAGGCGATCAGTGTCGCAGTTTCTGTGAAAGCACTGCTTGAACCATGCCTGACCTATAAAGTTGCATGGCCGAGCCCCGCAAAGGCAATCGTCAAAAAGGTAATGTTTCAAACGAACTCGAGTGTAAATAAAAGTCTTAGGATTTACCAGAAAATTTAGAATTTACCCTTACTAACCTCGACATCAGTGCTGAATGCGTGTTCTCAAACGCCCTCAGCGGCATCATGACCGATTGGTGACAACGGGGTGGCCATGTTGCATCGAGGTCTCTTGGCCTCTGAGGTAACATCCAAAGATTGGGCCTACCTTTTGTGACTAAGCGATGGAATTCATCAAAAACATCAATGCTGGTTCGCTGTTCGATACTCTTGCCAGTCTGACCGCGGCGTTTGTCTTGGGTGGGCTGATCGGACTAGAGCGTCAATACAGGCAGCGCACAGCGGGCTTGAGGACAAACGTACTTGTTGCCGTCGGCGCTGCGATGTTTGTGGATATGGCAAACAGACTCACCGGCCATGAAGGTGCGGTTCATGTTATTGCGTACGTTGTTTCGGGCATTGGATTTTTAGGTGCTGGCGCGATTATGCGTGAAGAAGGGAACATTCGTGGCTTAAACACTGCAGCAACACTTTGGGGCGCTGGTGCGATTGGTGCTGCAGCGGGTGCAGATTTAATACTGGAAGCGACGCTTGGCACGGCCTTTGTCTTGATGGCGAACACGCTGCTTCGCCCGGTGGTGAATCAAATCAATCGAAAACCGATTGATTTGAGCAACAGTGAAGTCACCGCAACCATGTACGTGATTGCTCGAAAAGAAGAGCAAAAACTGGCAATGGCAGTTTTAGCAAAATTGCTCGACGACATTAAATATCCCGTCGATGATCTCGATGTTCATCCTTTTGGCGCAACCGATGTTGAAATTGAAGCCAAGATGATCGCGACCTCGATCGACAATCATCTGCTCGATCACGTTGTGCGAGAGATGCTCAAGCTCGAATACGTACGGCAAGCGTTTTGGACTCCAAGCACTACAGATTAGTTCAGCAAGGATCAAAGCGGATACAGCTCAACACGCGATGACTTGAGCGTGTTGAGTCTGCGTCAACTTAGAGTCGTCCCAAAAGAATTAAAACGAGAAAAATAATCAGTAGCGTGCCTAGTACGCCACTGGGTGCATAACCCCAGCTACGGCTATGTGGCCAGGCAGGAATCGCGCCGAGTAACATCAAGATGATGACAACAACCAGAATGGTTCCTAGTGACATACATTTCCTTGTTAAAAATAAAAAATTTAGCAAGAAAATGAATCAAGCTCTGTGCGATATCGAACAGAACTCAACGCTGCCTGGCGAAGCTCTGCGCTGCGTTCAATTCAATTAACTCTGTGGTGTAGCGACCCTCTACCATCAGTTTTAGAGCGATTTCTTTGACATACCATTGCGTTCTCAAAATATGATTGCCCGTTTCGTTATCACGCGCAAGACTCAGCGTATTCAGACTTTTGAGTATCTGCGTTTGAGCGGCTGCAGCAAGCGCTAGCCGCTGAGAGCATGAGGTATCGGCTCAAAAGAGCGAAGCAAAGGGAGTTTTAGGTTGGTTAAAAAAGTAAAGCAATTCATGACGAGTCTTCACAGTTCAATCATGTCACTGCGTATTCTTTTACCTGCACGCTAAACGTGTATTTAAAAGCAATAAATCCTCAAGTGGTGCTTCTCGCAATGGAGCAATCGCTTTACACTCATTTCAACAACAAAGCTTTAAGACAAAGACGTTACTCGCCATGACCGATGAATTAAAAAAGATCTACTCGAAGCTCGTACTCCTTGAAACCGAAGTCAGTGACTTACGGCATGGTTACGTGCTGATTAATCGGCGCTACAGCGTTGTCCTCACATCTCTAAAAGATCTGACGGCGCATGCCTGCGAGTCGGCCAAGCGCTCTGCAAATGCTGCCATCAAAGCCGCTGACGCAGCCAGAAATGCCTCTTATGCCGCGACTGAAGCCGCGATTGTTCCTGCGGTCTCATTGGCCGAGGCTTCTGCGGACGCTGCGGCCGCGGCCGCCGAGTCCGCCATTGAAGCGGCTGCTGCCGCAGCAGCGGCAAGTGCCGCGGCTGCCGCGGCTGTGGCACAACAAGCAGAAGAATCTTCGATCATCGCTTCGGCTCAAGCAGCAGAGGCGACCAAACTGGCAACAGAGGCTGCCGCCGAAGCCGTGAAGTTGTCAAATTTAGCGTCAGAATCGGCTAAAACTGCTCGCAGTAAAAGTAAAGAGAATTAATGAATTTTTGTTCATTTATCGCTTAGGCTGTCGTCTGAACCATGCGCTCAAAACAAGCGTTACAAGACTCTTTTGCGTTAGCGCTTAACAATAGCCTCTTGTTGCGTTATCCAGAGGCGCCCTCTGCTGCTTTCTTTGCAAAAGAATTCAATAGGCGTGCACCCACACGACCTATCAGCCAAGAATCAGCGAGACGTTGGTTAAGAGGCTTGGCAATCCCCGAGCTCGATAAGCTCTTAGTGCTGCGGTCGTGGCTGAGTCTTGACTTAAACGCCTTGGCCCAGTCTAGTATTGACTTGCGAGAGGACCAGGAAGCAGCGGTCGAGACGCAGTTGCTTGAGCAGCAGAAAGTGTTTGTTGAGACGACCCGAACCATTAAGGGATCGTTGGAACTGCTGATGAAAGAGGTCGAGCACGTAGAACACAACTTGAAGCCAAAAAAACGCGGCATGACCAAATAAAAATAGCTCGCGTGCGCCCTGTGCCTGACCTAGTGTAGCCGACTCATTTTTTGTGCATTGCGTTGGGATGTACACTGCATTTTTCAATTTGCAGTCTGATCGATAGGAACCCAAATGTTAAAACTTGCTGCCTCTTTGTCGCGACTAGGTACTGAATCTGCCTTTGAAATTTTGGCGCGTGCGCAAGCGCTTGCCGCGCAGGGTAAAGATATCATTAACCTGGGTATCGGTCAGCCAGATTTCAAGACCCCTAAGCATATCGTTGAGGCGGGGATACAGGCCCTGCGTGACGGTCATCATGGTTACACCCCCGCCAACGGTTTGCCTCAGGTGCGTGAGGCAGTCGCCGCCGATCTTGAGCGGCGCCATGGTGCACAAGTTGATCCAGACTGTGTGGTGATTGTCCCCGGCGGCAAACCAACCATGTTTTTTGCGATTTTGATGTTTGGCGAGCCTGGTGCTGAAATCATGTACCCCAATCCAGGGTTTCCGATTTACGAATCACTCATTAAATACAGCGGTGCAACGCCGGTGCCAATCGCGCTGAGCGAAGACAAAGATTTTGCGTTTGACGCCGACACAGTGCTGTCGCAGATCACGCCTGCCACGCGTCTGATCATTATTAATAGCCCTGCAAACCCAACTGGCGGCGTAACACCCAAAGCCGAAATTGACAAGCTGGTTGCTGGCTTGGCCAAACATCCTGATGTGGCAATACTTTCTGACGAAATCTATAGCCAGATGTTGTATGGCGGGCGCGAGCACGTGTCGTTGCTCAATTATCCTGAGATTCGCGATCGTCTGATCATGCTCGATGGCTGGAGCAAAACCTACGCTATGACCGGTTGGCGCTTAGGCTACGCAGTGTGGCCCGAAAGTTTAGTGCCTCATGTCACGCGCTTGTGTATTAATGACCACTCTTGTGTCAACGCTTCGGCGCAGTTTGCCGGCTTAGCCGCTTTAACCGGCCCGCAGGATGCAGTGGCCGAAATGATGGTGGCCTTTAACCAACGCCGCAGCTTAATCGTGGAGGCTTTAAACAGCCTGCCTGGTGTGCGTTGCTCTGACGCGGCCGGTGCGTTTTACGCGTTTCCGCACGTGGGTGGCACCGGCTTGACCTCACGTCAGGCGCAAGATCTGTTTTTGAACGAAGCCGGTGTGGCGACCATTTCTGGAACAAGCTTTGGCGCCTGGGGCGAGGGTTATGTACGGTTTTCGTATGCCAATAGCGCTGAAAACATCGAGCGAGCAATCGAACGTATTCGTAAGGTCCTGTAACGCCGCGACAGCCCAGCGCAACTGATGTCTGAGCAGGACGCCCTGATTTATTCGATTGCTACGTTCTCGCTGGCAACCTCTCTGACGCCCGGGCCAAACAACATGATGCTGTTGGCCTCAGGCGTGAACTTTGGCTTTAGACGGTCTGTGCCCCACGTTCTGGGTGTCTCGATCGGTTTTTTTGTCATGCTGGTGGCAATCGCCTTTGGCTTAAACAGCTTGTTCCAGGCCGTACCAGCGATCTATCAAGTTATGAAAGTGCTAGGTTTTGCCTATCTGGTGTACTTGGCCTGGGGTGTGGCAACCAGTAAACCTTTGCCGGTACCGGGACAGCAAAGCGGGCACTCTAGTCCACTGGGCTTTTGGGGAGCCGTGGCGTTTCAGTGGGTCAACCCCAAAGCTTGGATGATCGCGGTGAGTTTCTCTAGCAATTATCTGCCCCAGCAGGCAGGCCCACTATTCGTATTTTTGGGTTGTTTGTTGGTGTCGATCGTGAACCTGCCCAGCATATGTGTATGGTTGTGGATGGGTACCAGACTCGAGCGGGTGTTGCGTGATCCGATGCGCCGCACAATATTTAATTGGGTAATGGCGTTGCTACTGTTGGCTTCGATGCTGCCCGTGCTATGGCTCTAGAATTTCCTGGTGTCGAGTTAGAAAAGGGGCGTCAAAAATGAAAGCGAACGAATCGTCCTCGCTTTGGATGGCGAATATTCTCGGCGCTGGGCAGGTTTGCTCTTGGGGATCGTTGTATTACAGTTTCCCGCTGCTCGCTCAGGCGATGGGTGCCGAGCTTCACTGGTCTAAATCTGAGATCTTTTTGGGTGCCACGATCAGTATGCTGGTGACTGCGGTATTTACTTATCCTGTTGGGCTGGCGATTGACCGAGGCTACGGTCGTTGGCTGATGTCGGGCGCTTCATTAAGCGCAGCCTTCATGCTGTGGTGGTGGTCGAGCGTCAGTTACTTATTGAGTTTTTATTTGCTGAGTGCCGTCATTGGTGCCTTGCAGGCTGGGTGTTTGTATGAGTCTGCGTTTGCCGTTATGGCCCGTAGGGTGGGTGCTGCCAATGCGCGTGCGCGTATCACCACGATCACTTTATGGGGCGGCTTTGCCAGTACCGCCTTTATTCCGCTTGAGCAGTTTCTACTTGATACTGTCGGCTGGCGGCAGTCACTACTTGTGTTGGCACTGATCAATTTAATGTGGGCTGCGATTTATTTTTTATGTATTCAGCCTAAATATGATCTTGACCACACAAGCGTTGCGCAAACGCGCGAAGACAATAACGCGCGCGATCGTGCAGTGGTGAACGCAGCTTTAAAAAATTCGATTTTTTGGTTGTTGTTGTTTGCGCTGACGCTTTACTCAGTCATGTTTACGGTATTTATTTTTCATGCTTATCCAATCTTGCAAGAAAAAGGCTTAAGCACTGCTGACGTGGTTCAGGCGTTGATCGTGTTAGGCCCGGCTCAAGTGGTGGGGCGGATCCTGATTGCTTATTTTGCCCCGCGCGCACCGATGCGTATTTTGGGGTCGGTGGTGGCCTGTGTGTTTCCGTTTGTGTTTGGGATTTTGGCGAGCATTGAGATGCCAGCGTTTTGGTTAGTTGCGCTACTGATTGGCTGTTACGGTTTGGCGAACGGTATTTTTACTATCGTGCGTAGTTTGGTGGTACCCGAAATGTTAAGCCGTCATGCCTATGGGGCCTTGAATGGGTTGTTGACGATACCAACTATGGTGGCGCGAGCTGTGGGCCCTGTCGCCGCGGCGAGTTTGTGGATGCTGGGTGAGTCGTATCACATTGTTTTAATCGCAGTGTGCGGCACTGCGATTTTGTTTGCCCTGGCGTTTTGGGCGGCGAGTTGGGTGAGCCGAGCGCGCGCGGGTTAGTGAAGATTCTTAGTGAACGTAGCGCGCGATAAAAAATACACCGGCAAACGAAGCAAACATAACAGTGGTCATCCAGCCGACTAAGCGTAAGCCGAGCGCAGACATTTCTTGATGCATTTTTCCTTCTAAGTGATAGATTTTTCCTTCTAACTTGGACAAGCCGCACTCTAAAAGCGAGATGTCTTGTTTGGTAGCCAGATTTGGGATGAGTGTTTCTAACCGTACGATACGCGCTTCCATGAATTTCTCCTGTAAATGAACTGAGCCATTTTACTTTTCGAGAAGCGCGTATTTCAAGACAAAATTTGTAAAACTCTGTAAGCAACTGTTGCTCAAATCAGTCAGTCATTAATGTTTTGCTTTTGCAACAAAGCTCGAACCTATCCGCTAGGGTTACGGCGCTTTGTCGCTCAGGCTCGATTTTGTCTGCCAAGCTTACTCCGCTTTCGCGCCAGACTGTTGCACTAACTTAGCCCACATGGGTAAATCGCTTGCCAAAAAAGTTTGAAAGGCAGCCTGGCTGTTGCCAATGGGTTCAGTGCCAAAATCGCGAAACTTATTTTGAATCTCTGGCAGTGCAACGACGGCTGCGATGTCGGTGCTGAGCTTAGTCACGATGGTAGGAGGAGTACTGGCAATCGCAAAGAGCCCAAACCACGATTTCAAATTGATTTGTGGGTAACCGCTTTCAGCAAAGGTCGGCACGTCTGGCGCTTGCGTACTACGGGCTTCACCCGTGACAGCGATCGCCTTTAGTCGGGCGCCTTTGACCTGAGCAATGGCCTCGGGCAAGTTGGCAAACATTAACTGGATTTGCCCACCGACAAGGTCATTGGTGGCCAGCGTGCCACCCTTATAGGCGACATGCGTCATTTGGGCGCCGAGCTCTGAATTAAATAGTTCGCCTGCTAGATGGGCTGCTGTACCCACGCCGCCTGAGCCGTAATTTAATTTTTGAGGATTTTGCCGCACATACTCGGCGAACTCTTTAACGGTATTGGCTTTTAATGAGGGGTTGACGACGAGCAGCAAGGGCGCAAAGGCAAGGTTAGACAGTGGCGTAAAGTCTTTTGCAAAGTTAAACGACAGACCCTTGTAAAGCGAGGCATTGATAGCGTGACTTGAAGTCGCCATCAGCAGCGTGTAGCCATCCGGGGTTGCGCGCGCTGCCTCGGCTGTACCGATATTTCCGTTGCCACCGGGTCGATTTTCGACGATGACCGGCTGACTCCATTTGATCGCAAGCTGTTGCGCAACGGCGCGCGCGACCATGTCGGTTGTACCGCCTGGTGCGTAGGGCAAGATGATACGAATCGGTTTGTTCGGGAAGTCGGCTTGCGCAAGGCTCGCACCGCTAAGTGTCAGCAGAAGCGCAATGATCGAGAGACGCTTGAGTGCAACAAATATCTTCACAGATTTCCTTTTTTGAATGAATGTTCGATGTACGTTAAGCAAAATTTGTAAATCAAAACGAAAATTGGTAGGTGATCCCACCGAGTCGTCGAGAGTCTTAACCAAGCGATACGCCATTCAGACGTGACGCGCGGTCTATGGCCAATAGTTAGGTTGGTGGGATATTTACGGAACCTTAATAAATTTTTGTAAACATCGAACATAGTCAGGCTTCGGGATCGTGGGATACGAGGCCGCCCAAGAGGTGTAAGCTACCTCGCCGACATACATGTCACCATGGCTATCGACGGCCATGCCGTGTGGTGCAATAAATTGGCCCACGCCAGTGCCGTGAGGCTCGTCGGCGGCGACACGTGCTTGTAGATTGCCAGACAAATCGTAAATGCTGACACGCGGTCCGGTGTTGGGCATATTTCTGTTCACTGGCAAATGCGGGCCAAGCTCACCGACATAGCAAAGCGGACACTTTCCACCGGTTAGAAATAGTCCGCAAGGCCGATGCATATTGCCCCATTGTCCTTCGTACTTACCTTTGCCGTTAAAAATCTGGATACGGTGATTTTCGCGATCAGCAACATAGACTAAGCCGTTGGTGTCGCACAAAATATTGTGGGCAATGTTGAACTGACCAGGATCTGTGCCGGGCGAGCCCCACGAAAATAATAATTTTCCGTCCGGGCTGTACTTGTGTACGCGCGAGTTGCCGTAGCCATCTGACACGTAGATATCGCCTTCGGGCGAAAGCGCAGTGTGTGTGCAACGGTTAAAGGGCAGACCGCTCATATAGGGTGAGGCTTGCCCAGGCAAACCAATTTCTAACAAGATTTTTCCGTCAAGCGTGCACTTGCGTACGGTGTGATCACCATCATCGGTTAAATAAATCGTGTCATCTGGACCCATCTGAACGCCGTGTGCGCGTTTGAAAACCCCTTCGCCCCACGAGTTTAGAAAATTGCCGTCACGATCAAACACAACCATCGGGTGCTCGCCGCGATTAAAGGCATAGACACGATCCTGGCGATCGATGCCCACGGCTGCAACGTCGCCAAATTTCCAGCCGCTGGGTAACTTACCCCAGCCTTCAGCCACTTGGTATTTAAAATTGCCTTGTCCGATGATCGTTGTCATGGTTTGTCTCCTGGGTCTTTGTCTGTTGAGTCGTTGTTATTTTGAGACCATCATAAGGCAGCCGTTCGCAGATCGCCATCAATTTCTTGAGGGAGTCTCTGTGAGTCCTTTTTAGTGGTTCCCTTTTTCTTGAAGAGTAACCTGTGTCTGCTGTTTTCTAGCGTGTTTCGAGCTGGCCAAACTCTAAACATTGCCACAGGCCGAAAGCAGGGGCTTCGTTGGGCCAATTTTCAGGTGTGGCAATCGTCTCTAGGCCGTAGCGCTCTAGGTAATTTACCGCGCGAATGACGCCAGCGTGGGTGATCCAAATAGCATCGCCTACCGCCGGCAACTCATGTAGAGCTTGATGAACACGCAGCAAAAGATCACGAACGCCTTCCACTCCCCCAAAGCGATGTTGATCAAAATCTGCTGTCCACGTATCAAAGGCTGTTTTAGGAGTGTCATCCCAAGCTATCCCTTCCCAAATGCCAAAATTCATTTCATTTAAACGCACGTCGATCTTGGGCAACAAAGTTTTGCGTTGGTCATGGATCGCTTTGGCAAGTTGCCGTGCGCGTAGCAGAC
>Ga0209499_1001672_pt1 | contig 14992 bp, 11 predicted proteins | sample C_130208_EF_Meta_FD_187306 | JGI IMG/M metagenome (GOLD analysis project Ga0209499, IMG submission 187306) | Freshwater microbial communities from Lake Croche, Canada to study carbon cycling - C_130208_EF_MetaG (SPAdes) (version 2) | ecosystem: Environmental > Aquatic > Freshwater > Lake...
AATCTGGTACAACAGAAAAAGAAGGCATTCCGCTTTAGATTACAAAACAATAGAAGAATTCTGGAAACAGAAAAATAATTTTAAAAATGTTGCTTAACTAATACTGCGGGTTTTATTTGCATATCCACTCCAATTAATTTGATCCTACTCTTTATATTACTTAAACCCATTCCATTACTATTATTTGTCTTTATATCAAAACCTTTTCCATCGTCTTGTAAACTAAGTTTTATTTTTTTATTAGTTTGATTTAAAGAAACATATATGTTTTTACATTTAGAATGCTTGATGCTATTTTGAATGAATTCTTGAGAAATTCTAAGCAAAACACTTTTGGATTGATAGGTTAACACTGAACTTATTAGTTCACCACTAAAAGTTATTTTGCATTTTTTTAGATCATTAAATTTATTACATTCTATTTCTAAAAGTTGGTTAAGAGTACTAGATTCAATATTATTATCGGTCAAGTTTTTTGATAATTGTCTTAATTCGTTCAAAGATTGATTAATAATATCGCTTATGTTTTCGATAGTACTTTTAATCATGGGTACTTTGTTTTCATACCCTAATTGTTGAGTATAAAGGCTGGCTAATGTCAGTTTTTGCCCAATATTATCGTGTATTTCTCTTCCTAAATGTTGCATTGTTTGTTGCTGCATTTCGAGTTGCACAACGGATAATTGAAGTTCGTGTGTAATTTCGGCTTCATTTTTTTGCTTGTTTACTGAAAAATATTTGTAAATAAAAGCACAAGCAAAACAAATATTTTCAAAAATATATCCCAAACAAAGGTATTCAAATCCAATATATAAGCCAGTGTGAGGATTGATAATGGAATCAAAAAATGCTAAAAGTCCAAATAAAAGAAGAGATGTTATAGCAAAAAACAGAAACTTGAAATACGTTTTTTTGAATTCTTTTGAAATATGATAATAAAATATTAACGACAAGAGGAATATGATAAGTCTTGAACCAATAAAAAATGTATTGCTTTTTAAAACAAAATTTGGAAATAGAATAAGTATAACTATATATGAAATTGTAAAAACAGCATAGAATTTAAATATGAAATTAAGTTTTTCAAACTTCGGATTCTCTAAAATAAGGGTGTTATATATAAATCCCCCAAACATAAAACTACTAATAATCTGGATCACATCAATTATTAATTCAAAAAAGTTATAAAGTGATGAAAATTTAGGTAAATAATTGATGCTTTTAAAATAGACACAGCTAATAAAAATAATTAATGAAATTATATAGCCATAATAATAAAAATAGACCTTCGATCTAAATAGAAAACTTAAGTATAAACTAATGAATCCTACAAGACACAAAAATCCCAACGTAAAAAAGCAAAAGGACTGAAACAGCGTATCGTTCAAAATCATAAATTAAATTATTTTTTGGGGGATTAAAATCAAAGCAAATTACAAAAAACACTAGTTCCTAAATACCGTGATTTAACGGTAAATAGTATTCGAAATTAGGGTATTAAACCCATAATTATTCAGTTATATCCACCTAATTTTTTCATTTAATGTAAAATATATTTGAAAAGTAGATTTATCCAAAATTCTTGGTGAATTTTTTGAATTAATTGGTTGGTTTTATTTGCAAAAAAAGCGATGAGAAATCATCGCTTTTAAAATCATCTTAATTAATATGTTTCAAGAAATGGGATTGAAGTAGGAATTAAATTTAATCTAATCATATGAAAGCACAAATTATAAAAATAGGAAAACGTTTTATGTATAAAATTTGGGGTTTAATTACCCGATGATATGATGGTAATGTTTGGAGAAATTAATTAAGCTTAAATTGAATATATAAATAAGATTGATAACCAAAATAATTAAATATGAAATCCAAGATCAAAGTACATCCAAAAAACAGTTTAGAACTTGTAAGCAAAACAATTTTAAAATTTATTATCGTTTTTCTATTTATTGCGCAGAATAGTTTTGCTATAAGTAAACCAATTCCTGGAGTTGGAATTGTGGTTAAAAAAAATCCAGGAACAGGAAGTATTACAGTTTCAACAGGAAATGATGGCGGTTTCTCTACACAACTTAGCGAAGGGGTTTATGAACTTTCCTTTCCACAAGACCAATTGCAAACGAGTATCAATGGAATTGTAAAAGCGAATTATCCTAAAAGCACCTATCAATATGATGGGTCGGGAGTAGAATTTGTATTAGATAATTCCCAAATAAAGGTAAATTCTAAAGGTTTAGAAGGGAATCAGTTTACGGTTGATAAACAAAAAAGTATTACTATAGCTGTTCCAAAAGGAGGCGCTACGCTTTCGGGAAAATTGAGTTGGAATGATGCTGTTATGACCAATTCAAAGATTTGTCCAGAAGGATTTACGATGCAAAATGGGGAATGTATTCCAAATAACATTTCTGGAAATCAGCAAGCACGAACAGAAGGGAAAACCAAAGGAAAGATAATAAAAGCAGGCAACGACGGGATGATTAGCGTTTCATTGAATGCCAATGGAGGAACATCTTCTACAACTGGAGTTGATACCGGCTTGAGTTTTAATCCAAGTTTAGGAATCGCAATTCATTGGAAAAACTTCGGAATTGGTTTAGATGCTGGAACATTTAACACCAAACCAAATTTTGATTTTGATGCTTATGCAGCACCACTTCAAAACCTTGATTTACTAAATGTTTCAAATTCAAAAAGTAATTGGTCTAGTGTTTATTTTCTCATAGGACCACATTATGTATTCTCGTTATCGGCACCACAAATTAAAGAAATTGGAGAAAGAGTTAAGCCATTTCATAATAAAATGACTTTGGAACTTGCTTTTGAAGGAGGGATTACAATGACTAAAGCTCCAGAATTCTCTGTAACAGATAATAGTACGCTTCAAAAAACTATTGCCAGTTATAAAGCACCTGATAATTTTAAATCCAATGTATTGACCTTGAAACCAAGTATGAAATTAGCCTATTGGATGAGTGATAGTTTTGCAATAACTGCAAATGCACAGTATCTTATGCAGTCTGGACAAGAAGAATTTACAACTGGATATAGAGATTTGAGTCATGTAGATTTTACAAATATTCAGAAAGCACAAGAGCAAATTCTTACTGCTCCAAAAGTTATTTCTACTACTAAAGGACCTGAAAAATTCATGAGTTTTGGTTTTGGAATTACATATAGCATCAGCAAAGGTTGGGACGGTTCTATTAAAGGGACAAAAACGGTTGAAAATACAAATGATGTAACTCTACGAAAAGGTTGGGATGGGAGTATAAAAGGTAAATATATTGCTGAAAAAGGAATTACAGAAAACGGATTAAAAAAGAATGAAGTTGAAACCACGAACGATGAAATTCAACGCAAAGGAATTAAGGAACAAGGCTTAAAAAAGGATGAAGTTGAAGTATTAAAAACAACACCAATAGGAAATACTGATACTCAAAAACAAAGACCTTGCGAATGTTGTCATGAAATTCATGGTAGTGGGTATTGTCCAAAGGGCTGTGATATGGCTACATCGGCAAACGTAGTAAATGTTAAGGATTTAGAAGTTGCAGATTCTGTTAAAAACCCTCGAAATGCAATCGGAACTTCTGGAGTAAAAGCAGATGTTGAAGAAGTGATTAATTTAAATCGAAAAGGATGGGATGGTTCTATAAAAGGAATATTTGCCGAAAAAAATAATGACATCATGTTTTCTAAAAACGGTGGTATTGATAAAATAATTACCAAGATTAATAAGGATGGTAAAAGTACTGCGTCAATAAAAACTTATGGAGATAAGCAGTTTATTAAAATTGTAACAAAAGAGGGCGAAAACTATGTTTCAGAATTTTATCCAATTGATACTTCTGGTCCAATGGGAATTATTTATGGCGGTTATACTACAAAATGTGTTGGAATGTGTTCCGTAGGTTGCGAATTAAACTTGGCTGGAAATTGTAGTGAATGCAGTACTAATCCAATGGCTAATTGTGTAAAAAAACGTATCGATAATTTTGGTAATAGTTGGGCTCAAATTTCTGCAAATCCTATACTGATTACAACAAAAGATAATGTTGTAACGGTATCTAACGGAAGTATTAAGGATATTAATGCAGCAATTTTAACAGAAATGCCTCATGCTGTAATAACGAAATCTGAAATAGTTAAGGAAAGTGGAGAGCAATATTTGGTAACCACTCTTTCAAATGATGGGATCCAATATCTTATGTTTTCAGAATTAAAAAAGGGAAAAAAAACAGGTATTTTAGTGGCTTACAATCCCCTTTTGATTAAATGTATGGGACTTTGCGGTACAACAACAAAAGAGTGTAAAATATATCTTTATCAAATGAAATATCCAAAATGCGATTGCACGAGTTGTTCTATTAAAATAATTTCATTTGATCCTTTTCATCCGTTAGACAATATTGAAGTTATCGAAACAAAAAAAGAATAACTTCATTTTGTGTTTTAACAAGTAACTATTTTTTAAAATACGTTTCTAACAAAATTTGAGCGGCTGCAAAAGGTGATAATTCATCATTTTGCACCGCTTTTTTGTTTTCTTCCAATAGTTTTTGAATTTCAGGATGATTGAAAAAATTAGTTTTCAATTGTTCATTTATGGTTTCCAACATCCAATATTGATTTTGTTCTTTGCGTTTTTCAAAGAAATAGTTATTCGTTTTTGTAAGTTCTAAAAACTTCAAAATCGTTTCCCAAACTTCAGGAATTCCATCGTGTGTTATGGCACTACAGGTTGATGAAGTTGGTGTCCAACCTGATTTTTTCGCAGGGAATAAATGCAAAGCACGACCAAATTCTACTTTCGCCAAATTTGATTTCCGAATATTATCGCCATCGGCTTTATTGATTACAATCGAGTCTGCCATTTCCATGATACCGCGTTTTATTCCTTGTAGTTCATCGCCAGCACCTGAAATTTTCAATAACAAAAAGAAATCTACCATGCTATGAACGGCGGTTTCGCTTTGCCCAACTCCCACAGTTTCAATAATTATGGTGTCAAACCCGCAAGCTTCACAAAGCGTAATCGATTCACGTGTTTTTCGAGCAACTCCACCCAGTGTTTCCCCAGATGCCGAAGGTCGGATATAGGCATTTTTGTCTTTTACCAATTCCTCCATTCGGGTTTTGTCTCCCAAGATACTCCCGTGCGAAATAGTGCTGCTCGGATCCACCGCAAGAACGGCAACTTTTTTCCCTAAACTCGTTAAATATTTTCCAAAAGCCTCAATAAAAGTGCTTTTTCCAACGCCTGGAACACCCGTAATTCCTATTCGAACGGATTTGTTTGCGTAAGGTAAACAAGCATTTATAACTTCATTTGCCCTTTCTAAATGTTCAATATTGGTGCTTTCAACAAGTGTAATGGCTCGACTTAAATCGGTAATGTTTCCTTCTAAAATGCCACTAACCAATTCTTTTGAAGTGGGTTGGATTTTTCTAAATCGTTGAATTTGCTTTACAGAATTTGTGCTTACAATTTCTGGAGCAGAAATTCCAGCTTTTTCATTTAGTGCAGATTGTTTTTTAGAGGCGTCTTTCAAAATTCTATATGGTTTTTAGTAAAACTACTGCTTAATTATTAAATAAATAATTTTTTTATTGAAGAATTAATAAAATTGGCTTTTCAGTATTAGTAATTCATAATAATTTTAGATTTTGGATTAAAAAGATCCTTTTTGCTTTTTTAAATTGTGAAATCAATAAATTAGTCAATATCTTTGAGGACTTATGTCAAACTTCATTTTAATCTTCGTTTTCCTATTTTTAGGCATTATATTGCAAAATATAAAACAGTTTCCAAAGGATATTTACAAGGTTATAAATAAGATTGTAATTTATATTTGTCTTCCTTCATTAGCCTTATATTATATACCAAAAATTAAATGGAGCAACGATTTGTTGTTTCCTATAAGTATTGCTTGGATTGGTTTCATAGTGGCTTATTTACTTTTTACTCTTTTAGGAAAAAAGTTTGGATGGTCAAAAAAATTGGTAGGATGTTTAATAATTACGGCTGGTTTAGGAAATACTTCTTTTTTAGGTTTCCCAATAATTGAAGCTTTATATGGGCAAGAAGGAATGAAAACGGCCATTTTAGTCGATCAGCCAGGTTCTTTTGTGGTGCTTTCCACTTTAGGGATTTTAGTAGCGACCGTTTTTTCTAATGGAAGTTCCAATGGTTTCCATATTGCTAAAAAGATACTTTTATTTCCACCCTTTCTTACATTTATTTTAGCTTGTGTAATGAATTTTTATCACTTGGATTTCGAAGATTATATCGAATACATTTTGCGAAAAGCGGGAAGTGCCATGACTCCATTGGCCATGATTTCTGTTGGATTACAATTACAATTTGATAGAAAAAGTCAACATTGGCCTTTTTTAGCATTGGGACTTTTATATAAATTAGTTTTAACCCCAGTTATGTTCTACTTATTATATGTCGTTTTATTGAATCAACACACAAAAATTATTCAAGTTGCCATCATGGAATCGGCAATGGCGCCTATGATTACTGCCAGTATCTTAGCTTCTTCGCACGGGCTTAAGCCAAAATTGAGTAGCATGATGATTGGCTTTGGAATACCAATTTCTTTTATAACATTAATCTTTTGGTACTTTGTTACACAATTAATTTAGGAATGAATACAGAGTTAACAACGATTTTTAATTACATTTTTTAAAATATGAGTTCTTCAAGTATTACCGATTCTAAAATTATAGTTCCTAAAACAATTTATCCAATTTTGTTTTCCATTGCATTTGCTCATTTATTAAACGATTTGTTACAAGCGGTAATTCCTGCTTCTTATCCAATTCTGAAACAAAATTTCCATTTGTCTTTCACTCAAATCGGATTAATTACGCTGTCTTATCAATTAGCAGCTTCTATTTTACAACCAATTGTGGGACTTTATACTGATAAGAAGCCGAAGCCATTTTCTCAAATATTCGGAATGCTTTTTACTTTGTCAGGTATTGTGCTTTTGTCTTATGCGGCTAATTTTCAAATGATTATTGCTTCCGTTATTTTGGTTGGGATTGGTTCTTCTATTTTTCATCCAGAAGCGTCTAGAATTTCATTTTTGGCTTCAGGCGGAAAACGGGGTTTGGCACAATCTATTTTTCAATTGGGTGGAAATGCTGGAACTGCAATGGGACCATTATTAGTTGCTTTAATTGTGGTTCCAAATACTCAATTTTATATTATTTGGTTTGTAGTAATCGCCGTAATTGGTTTACTAGTTTTAAGTAGAATTGCGCTTTGGTATCAAAATCATTTAAGTTTAAGAACGACTAAAAAAGCGGTTATCGATTTGCCAAATCTTTCTCAAAACAAAATCATTATTTCTGTTTCAATTCTATTGGTTTTGATATTTTCAAAATTCTTTTATATGGCTAGTATGTCCAGTTATTTTACCTTTTATTTAATTGAAAAATTTCATTTATCGGTTCAAGCTGCCCAATTTCATTTGGTTCTTTTTTTAGCAGCTTGCGCTATTGGAACATTAATTGGTGGTTCGTTGGGAGATAGATTTGGACGAAAATACGTCATTTGGTTTTCAGTATTAGGAGCTGCGCCATTTACATTATTGTTGCCTTTTGTTGATTTATTTTGGACTGGAATTTTGTCCGTTGTAATTGGGATTGTTATATCCTCTGCATTCCCTGCAATTTTAGTTTATGCTCAAGAATTATTACCTAAGAAACTAGGAATGGTTTCGGGACTTTTTTATGGATTTGCTTTCGGAATGGGAGGTTTAGGATCTGCTTTATTGGGTTATTTAGCCGATCATACGAGTATAACTTATGTCTATTATCTTTGTGCTTACTTGCCATTAATTGGAATAATTGCTTTCTTTTTACCTAATTTAAAAAAGAAAAAAGTCATTAGCTAAATATAATAATTTTAGTTTTTTCGTAGTTATTGGATTGCTCACTTGGTTGTTCAAAAATAGCTATAACTATCCTTGTGATATCTAATACTAGGGCTAGCGAGGGAAACGAACAATTTACCTAAAAACTAGTCATGAGTTTTAGCAAGTGTTAGCAGCTGGTCAATTCTAGAAAATTGATTAATCTATCGAATAAAGGATTTATTAAATATTTTCCACCTCCATAACCAATATAAGATCCAACTCTTTCTTTTATGAGTCCAGTTCTTTCCAATCTTAAAAAGTTTGAAACCAAAGTATCTTTATCTAAATCATCAAAAACAATAGACAATATTTCTGAATCACTTAAACTTAAACCATTTTGGGCAGCTTTATTTTTTTCTGGAATTTTAATTTTTCCAGATCGTAAGTCAAATAATAATAATCCTGCTTGTAAATCTTTTATAGACAATTCCTCTATTATTTTTAGGAAAAATTCAGGTTCATCTTCGTTATTAATTTTACCAATTGTTAATGCATTTTTGATAATGTTCGCGTAAAGTTTTAATTTTTCTTTTTGTCTTGTGCGGCTCGCAGAATTAAAGCCTTTCATTATTAAATCAAAACCTTCTTCGGATTTTAAAAAAGTATGATTAATTTTTCTATCGTCAAGTTTTGAAATTTCTTTACGAAGTTCCTCAATGAAGCTTTCAATTCTTTTTGCTACAAAATTTTGTCCCGATGAAGATAATAATATATCGAATGAACCTCCTACATATGGAATCAAATTAATTGCCGCTCTTAAAACAGTTTGTTCAGCGTAAATTTTGCTCGCTTTTGTAATTGATTCGTTAAAATATTTCATAATACGATTTTCTGATGGCTTGCTGCTAACTATTATATACTCGGTTTCTAAATCAAAAATTGAGTATATCTATCTTTTCCATCTTTATATACTTAGTTTATTTGAATGTTATTTTTCCTTCAAATGTATGCTATTTATATCCTAATTAATGAAAAGCATTACTATTTATTTAAAACTTTTCGCACATTTTGTTAAAAAAGTATTTGTTTTATTGCAGTTTTGCGTGAGGGATAGAAGTGGAAATCCTCCCGATTTTTTCGGGAGATTGTAGCGGATAGCCCGACCATGCTGTAACGAAAGTGAAAGCATGGTCACGCCCAAATTATTACCATTAGGATTAGGGGATTAAACCAGATTATTAATTTTGGCATATTGCAACAACATAATGGTTTTGGTGTCTTTAATTTCGCCAGTCGCAATCATTGCATAAGCTTGGTCAAAAGTGTATTTCAGAACCTCGATATTCTCTTGGTAGGAAGCTAGTCCGTCACCTTCTTGTACTTTCATCGTTTCATTATATTCGCGTAAAAAAAAGTATAGTTTACTTTTTGATTTATTTATGATTTTGCTTGTTGGAAGTATTGCTTTTTTAAGTAATTTTAATATTCTAAAAAAAAGTACTTATGGCAACACTACGATTAGGAGATATAGCTCCAGATTTTGAAGCAGAAACAACGCTCGGAAACATTCATTTTCACCAATGGTTAGGAGATTCTTGGGGTGTTTTATTTTCGCATCCAGCAGATTTTACTCCAGTTTGCACCACCGAATTAGGAACGGTTGCAAACTATTATCCTGAATTTGTTAAACGAAATACTAAAGTTATCGCATTAAGCGTGGACGGACTTGAATCGCATTTGAAATGGATTAAAGATATTGAAGAAACGCAACACGTTACTTTACAATATCCAATTATTGCGGATGAAAGTAAAACAGTTGCCAACTTGTATGATATGATACATCCAAATGCAAATGAAACTTTTACGGTTCGTTCTGTTTTTATTATTGGTCCTGATAAAAAAGTAAAACTTACTTTAACGTATCCAGCTTCGACAGGTAGAAATTTTGATGAATTACTTCGTGTTATTGATAGTTTGCAGCTAACCGCAAATTATAGCGTGGCAACTCCAGCAAATTGGAAAGACGGTCAGGATGTGGTAATTTCTCCAGCTATAAAAACAGAAGATATTCCAGCGAAATTTCCAAAAGGTTTTACACTTATAAAACCGTATTTAAGAACTACGCCTCAGCCCAATAAATAGTAAAAAATTGGTAGATAACAAAAGGATAATAAAGTACTTTCTGGTCGTGAAATTAATATGAGCTCCATTATTATATATGATCAAATAGCGCACAATCTTTTAGCAGCTTCTTCCAATGTTTTATCATCTTTCGCAAAGCAAAAGCGAATCAGTTTCGAGTCTTTGCCATCGGCATAAAAAGCAGAAATAGGAATCGCAGCCACGCCATATTCTATGACTAAACGTTTGCAAAAATCCAAATCATTTTCTTTTGAAATCGAGGAGTAGGACACCGTTTGGAAATAAGTTCCCTCGCAAGGCATTAATTCAAATCGGCTGTTTTGGAGCAATTTTCTAAAATAATCTCGTTTTTCCTGATAAAATTTTCCAAGTTCATTTACAGAAACCACATCTAAATAGTCACTTATTGCCGCTTGAGCTAGACTATTCACACTAAAAACTAAATACTGATGTACTTTTTTAATTTCTTTCATCAAATATTCGGGAGCTATTAGATAGCCAATTCTCCATCCAGTAATGTGAAACGATTTTCCAAAAGAAGAAACAATAATACTTCTTTCTACTATTTTTTTTCTGGAATGTATCGAAATGTGTTTTTCTTCAAATGAAATAAATTCGTAAACTTCATCGGATAGCAATAGAATATTTGGATACTTTTCAAGTAAATTTTCCAAAGCTACGAAATCATTTTCTCTCCAAATTTTCCCTGTGGGGTTGTGTGGACTATTAATGATTAACATTCTAGTTTTGCTAGTAATAACCGATTCGATTATCTCCCAATTCGGCGAATAATCCTCGTTCAATTCTACCCGAATTGCTTTGGCATTGCACAATAAAGTCGGTGCTTCATAATTATCAAAACTAGGATCAAGAATAATAACTTCATCGTCTTTTTTAATTAATGCTAAAATGGATGTAAACAAGGCTTGTGTAGCTCCAGTTGTAACTAAAATTTCGGTTTCGGGTAAAACAATTCGTTGATAGGAATCTAGAATTAGTTTTGCAATTTTGGTCAAAAGTGGAGGATAACCTGATATTGGCAGGTATTGATTCACGTCTTTTTTTACAACTTCAGCTACGATAGCAGCTAATTTTTCATCCACAGCAAAATTCGGAAATCCTTGCGCCAAGTTTATGGCATTGTTTTCTGTTGCCATTTTTGTCATTGTAGCAAAAATACTGGTGGTAACGTTTGGGAGTTTACTCATAAAACAAAGTTACTTTTTATTTATAAAAAAATGGTATTGACAAGTTGATTCACAAAAAAACACCAACTTTTCAGTCAGTGTTTTAGTTTTATATATTCATTTTTTTTGGGTAATTATTGATTATTCTCCAATCAAAATCTCCAAAATACTAATCGCTGCCTCACTAATTTTAGTTCCAGGACCAAAAACAGCAACTGCTCCGGCGTCGAACAAAAATTGATAATCTTGTGCGGGAATTACTCCACCCACAACGACCATGATATCTTCACGACCGTATTTTTTTAGTTCTTCAATTACTTGAGGAACTAATGTTTTGTGTCCAGCAGCAAGAGAAGAAACGCCCAAAATATGAACATCGTTTTCAACGGCTTGTTTAGCAGCTTCTGCTGGAGTTTGGAATAAGGGACCTATATCTACATCAAAACCTAAATCGGCATAACCAGTGGCAACAACTTTGGCACCACGATCATGTCCGTCTTGTCCCATTTTGGCAATCATAATTCTAGGACGACGACCTTCTTTTTTGGAAAATTTGTCGGCCAGTTGTTTTGCTTTCTCAAAGCTTTTGTCGTCTTTTATTTCTTTGCTATACACACCACTAAAGGATTTAATTTGTGCTTTATATCTTCCAAAAACTGTTTCTAAAGCAGCGCTAATTTCGCCAAGTGTAGCTCGGTTTCTAGCAGCTTCAATAGCTAATTCTAGTAAATTACCTTCTCCATTTTCAGCACAAAGGGTTAGTTTATGAAGTGAAAGTGCTACTTTTTCATTATTTCTACTTGCTTTAATTCGGTCTAATTGTTCTAATTGTTGCTTGCGCACCATTTGGTTATCTACATCCAAAATTTGTAATGGATCTTCTTTTTCCAAGCGGTATTTATTAACACCAACAATTATATCCTGACTACTGTCAATTCTAGCTTGTTTTCTAGCTGCTGCTTCCTCAATTCGCAATTTTGGAATTCCAGACTCAATTGCTTTTGTCATTCCACCCAATTCTTCTACTTCTTCAATCAGTTTCCAAGCTTTTTCTGCAATTTCGTTGGTCAAGCTTTCTACATAAAAACTACCAGCCCAAGGATCTACAGTTTTGGTAATTTTGGTTTCTTCCTGCAAAAATATTTGAGTATTTCTGGCAATTCTAGCCGAGAAATCTGTTGGCAATGCAATTGCTTCGTCCAAGGCGTTGGTGTGCAACGATTGTGTTCCACCTAAAGCGGCTGCTAAACCTTCAATGGTTGTTCGCGCTACGTTGTTAAAAGGATCTTGCATTGTTAAACTCCAACCTGAAGTTTGGCAATGTGTTCTTAATGCCAATGATTTATCATCTTTTGGATTAAATTGTTTGACCAATTTTGCCCAAATCATTCTACCAGCTCGCATTTTTGCGATTTCCATAAAATGATTCATCCCAATTGCCCAGAAAAAAGAGAGGCGAGGGGCGAATTCATCAATTTTCATTCCCGTTGATAATCCAGTTCTAATATATTCTAAACCATCGGCTAAGGTATAAGCTAATTCAATATCAGCAGTTCCTCCAGCTTCCTGAATATGGTAACCTGAAATCGAAATCGAATTAAATTTAGGCATTTTTTTGCTGGTAAATTCGAAAATATCAGCAATAATTTTCATCGAAGGTGTTGGTGGATAAATATAAGTATTTCTCACCATGAACTCCTTTAAAATATCGTTTTGTATAGTCCCTGAAAGTTGTTCCGGTTTTACACCTTGTTCTTCTGCGGCAACAATGTAGAAGGCCATAATTGGTAAAACGGCACCATTCATTGTCATCGAAACCGACATTTCGCCAAGTGGAATCTGATCGAACAATACTTTCATATCTTCAACAGAATCAATGGCAACTCCTGCTTTTCCAACATCTCCAACAACGCGTTCGTGGTCGGAATCGTATCCGCGATGTGTAGGTAAATCAAAAGCTATAGAAAGTCCTTTTTGTCCTGCAGCAAGATTTCTTCTGTAAAAAGCGTTACTTTCTTCGGCAGTAGAAAATCCTGCGTATTGACGAATTGTCCATGGGCGACGAACGTACATTGTGGAATATGGACCTCTTAAATTGGGTGCAAATCCAGCTCCAAAATCAAGATGACCGAGATTCTCGATATCTTGTTCTGAATAGGTTGGTTTTATTTCGATGCCTTCAGCCGTAAGGAAATTGTTTGTAAGCTGTTTTTTATTTTCAACCTTCAATCTTAGACTTTCTAATTTTATATGCTGTATGTTTTTCCGCATTATTTCTCTTCTTTAAGTCTGTCTTGTTCCATTTTTTCTGCAAGACGTTTTTCGATTATTGGGGTAATTAATGTTTTTCTTGGTTTTATTTTTACGAAAGGAAACAATTCCAAATCATCTTTCATTCTGTCATTTTTATTGGGATACTTATTAGTTCCTAATAAAATTTCTTTGCCAGTATCAAATAATTCTTGTTCTTTATCTGCGCTTTCCTGAATTTTTCTCTTGATAATTCCTTCGTTAAGTTGTTTAAGAAAACCCCCATTAGCTTCAATATCCTTGAATAAAGTTAGCGCTTTTTCGGCTAGTTGATGGGTTAGATTTTCTATATAATAACTTCCGTCCGAAGGATTATTTACTTTGTCAAAATAACTTTCGTTTTTTAGTATAAGCAATTGGTTTCGAGCGATTCTATCTCCAAATTCATTGTCTTTATGGTACAAAGCATCATAGGGTAAATTGGCAATAGTATCCGCTCCACCAAGAATGGCACTCATACATTCGGTTGTAGTTCGAAGCATGTTTACATTATAATCATATAATGTCTTGTTTCTTTTTGTGGGTGTAACCAATAAGTGGCAATCTAAATTGTGATTGTATTCTTTGGCAATTAAATTAAAAAGCAATCTTAAGGCTCTAAGTTTCGCGATTTCGAAAAAGTAATTCGTTCCAACAGAAATTTCGAAAACTATAGGGTGATTTATTATTGAAATTTTATTAAAATATTCATTGGCATGTCCTAAGGCATAAGCAATTTGCTGTACCATATTAGCACCAGCATTTTGATATAAACCTGCATCAATACTAATTAAAGAAATATTAGTCGTTGCTGCCGAAATTAAATTAAGGGTTTCGAAGTTGTTTTTTTCATTGGTTACATACCAATTTCCGTCTTTGGCTAATTGTCCGATTGGATCAAGACTACAGAAAATTATCGTGTTTTCTTGTTTTGCAATAGCATCAATTTTTTTTACGAAATCGATTGAAATAAACGATAAATGGAAGAAAACCGATGTTTTTTCTAAAGGAATGTTTTTTAATAGTTTGTTTACATCGATATTCTCATTTTCGATTGTAAAACAAATACTTTCTGCCCCGCGATTAATGCTTTCAATAGCACGAAGATTCGACTTTTCAAGGTCATGAACAAAAATGTTTTGGCAAATTTTAAATTCGGTTGCCTTTGAATTTATTACAGGATTGGCTTTAAATTCGTCTTTGTGGTAAAATGGCTTTACCTTAATGTCTTCAGGAGAATTCCAAATTAAGGTATCATTGTAATCGGCACCTTTGAGATCAAACTGAATTTGTTGTTTCCATTGCTTAGAAGTAATGGGGTTGAAATCATCAAATAGATTTTTCATTTACGAGTTAGTGGATAAAAGTTATAAATAACTTTATTGTTTTTAATTTAGTGTTGTTTATTTAAGTTCTTCTTTTTCAATGGTATCGCCTTCGAATTCTATTACATAAATGTCTTCACTATCTTTTTTCATATAGTATTTTTCTTTGCGT
>Ga0209499_1001677_pt1 | contig 14969 bp, 21 predicted proteins | sample C_130208_EF_Meta_FD_187306 | JGI IMG/M metagenome (GOLD analysis project Ga0209499, IMG submission 187306) | Freshwater microbial communities from Lake Croche, Canada to study carbon cycling - C_130208_EF_MetaG (SPAdes) (version 2) | ecosystem: Environmental > Aquatic > Freshwater > Lake...
GTCTGCACTTAGCTTTGCACCTTTAACAGTAATAATATATCTAGGAACAGCCTTATTCTCAAAGTAGTCTAAGTTGTAACGCTGTGCAAATTCATCACCTGCAATAGCATTCTTTGCAGAAATAACATCTGGAATTCCGTAATAGGTGTTAGTTGGTGAATATTTTTTAAAATGAATTACTTCATTTGGACGAGGATCTGTACCAATTTGATCTTCCGTTGTGGTATCTCCATAATTTCTAAAGAATGTATAGCGGTTGTAAACAACCTGCACAAAACCATCTCTATGTCGGCGGATACGCATAGTGATTGTAGGAATATGACCAAGAAAACCAATTTTTCCAGATGATGTTCTACCAATTTCAAGGTAGGCATTTCCTGTTGTTTCTAAATCTGTTACAATTTTTTTCATAGTTTCTAGAAAACCATCGTCAGAGTTCATAGATTCTAAATAATCTTTTAATTCCTGACGACCTTTAGAAATTTTTCTGCGAAGTTTATCTAATTTGACTGCATCATTCATTACATCTTCAACTTTATCTAAAACTTGTTGTGTTTCTTCAAAGTCATAACCTAGTCCAATAATATTTGCAGTTTTTGCTTCTACTGCTGCATGATGAAATGGTGATAAGTCAAAGAGTTGAGATAGGTACATAACATTATATGGGGGCTGAACAATCATAAACAGGGAATATCCAGTTAGGTCAAGCGGATCTAACTTCTTAGATTTTGCATCATCTATACCAGTAAATGATTTTTCTAATCTATTTGCTCTACGCTTAAAGTTTTCACTAAGACCATCAATCTTTTTTAAATCATCCCAGCTTTTTGAAAATGGGTCATCAAAATGTACTTCTGATTCTTGTCTGATTCTATCTCTATCGGATACAACTCTAATTGTTTGTAGGTTGTCGTCATCTAATAATTCTGACATTAAATAATACCCATCTTCTTTTTCTCTTTAAGATCTTCTTTAATGGCAGGTACATCTAATTCATCAGGAATTAGTCCCCACTCCATGCGTTCTCTTTGTTGCTGATATTCATCATCAGTTATTTGTCTATGTCCTGAAAACCAAATTGGCTTTCCTTCTTCTAAACCTAGTGATTTTGCTGCTTGTCTTAGTGCATTAATTTTTCTAACATCACCCTTCATAGCTGCTACATTTAAATAGTTGCCCTCTTCATCGGTCACAACTGCTCCACTTGGCATTTCCCATAGATATAATCCATAGCTTACTTCTTCAATTTGTGTCATTTTCATTTTACCCATAAATAGATTTTACCATTTTTATCTATGAAAACCAAATTATTGTACATGAATTAACCAATTTTATAAGCAAATACAGAATCATTTGCCAAGTTTGGAACAATCTTTGTAGTATTATCATCAATAATTGTTTGAGTAATTCTTCCAGCATAAGCATTGTATACGGATGATATTACACTTGAACTTGGCTGGTTTGTCCAAATGTTAATCATTCCATATGTTGCACAAGATGTATTTATTGATGCAGTATTAGGATGACCATTCATGTAAAAAGAACTTGCTGAAACTGAAGCACTTGGAACTACTGCTATATGGTAAGGAGTTCCAGAATCAATTTTTGCCGAACCAGACACTACAGACGCTCCATTAACATATGCTATTGAAGCATTGTGTACTAAATAGCCAGAATTGGATATATAGGCAAATGGTTCTACATTGATACTACTTCCACTGGAAATAATAATTGCAGAGCCAGATAAATTATCGTTTCTGAACCAAAAATCAATCCCGCCAAAAGTTCCAAATTGTGTGGATGCAGATAAATATGCTGGGGGTTGAGCAGATGCACCAGAAAATTTAATTCCAAAATTTGATGGATTTGAAATAATAGGGATACTTCCATTCTTAAAAGAAGGGCTTGTTGCTGATGATGTTATTATTGGTTTGAGATTATAATAATTTAAATCAGTTTTTGTTTGAACAGTGTCTACAATACTTATTGATAAATTATTAAAACTTTGAGTTTTATTTTCTACATAATAATCTGTATAAAGTTCAACTTTTACAATAGCATCTTTAGGAATATTTGATAAATTATAATTTTTAATTGGTGAGTTTTTGTTTATAACAAAAAAACTTGAACCATTGTCCGTTGAGGTTGAAACAATACAATTATCCATTGTTTTCCAATCAACTTGAGATATGAAAGAATTATTAATTCTTGTTACTGGCACTGATGTTTGCCAATAACCATACTGAGAAACAACATAAGGATCTTCTGTATTTGTCAACTTTGTCATCAGTGTGACTGGTTTTGACCAATTAAATGAATTAAAACTATAAGTTGTTATTTCAGATATTCCAACATTTTTAACACTTGAAGAAAATGTAGATGGTGATGCTGAAAAATTACCAATAACAATGTTTGTAGATTTTGTAAACTTAATATTTTTTAGTGTTATGTCACTTGATCTGTCATATACAGCTGAACCTGCATCAGACGTATATAAATAAATAGTTCCTGTATCAAATACTAGAGCTATGTTTGCTGAACCACTAGATGGGGCGGAAGCAGTTGAAAAAATTACTTTTGATAAATTTGTTATTGGATTAAAATAATTCAAACTATAGTTTAAAGAACTAGTGCTCAGATATATATAAGAATTGTCATTAAATGTTTCAAAACTAAAAATATTTTCTTGTTGGACACTTGATCTTTTAATTTGCAAATTTATCATAAATATTGGTAAATTAAATTGAGGATAAATGTTATTTAATTTTACTCCGCCTATTCCAGACCAAGAAATTCCATTAGAACTGCTGGTTGTGATGGTAGGACTTCCAGAGTAAGTTACCCAACTAGATCTATCATTTTTTTTGGGAGATAATCCAAAATTATCTATATTTAAATTGCGATAAATTCCTTTAGCATTAAAATCTTTACCAGAAATATTAGACACATAATTTAAAGAATTTTCTGAAGCTTTTATGTTTACAAAAGATATTTCAGAAGATTGTTTAGAATATGACGTTGGTTTTGCATCATTAAAAGCCCAAGATAAATGTTGATTAATTTCTCTAATATTAAGTTGACGATTATACATAGCAATATCACTTATCAGGAAATGATTTACTTTTAAGTTGTAACCCATACTGCTTCCTAAAGAATAGTATAGTGTACTTTTGTCATAATTAGTTATTGTTGATGCGTCATAGACGTATCCAAGAACTCCTTGCTCACCATTAACAACTATTGATAATTTTTTATTATAATATGTTGCAACTACATAATATGCGGTATTCATATCTCTTAATGGTATGTATGCCTCAGTATTTGCAGATCCCGCAACTTTTAAACGTATTGTATTTGAAATATAATCATAATAAACAGTAAATATTTTGGGAGTTGTAGAATTTACATGAAATAAATCTAATTTGTTATTTGTTGTATTTATTGGATTAGTGCCATACCCACTACCAGTTAATTGATTGTTTAAACTAAACCAAAAAGAAACAGTAAAAGTTTTATCCTCAAAGTTTTTTGATAATGCTTCTAAATTATTATTTGGAAAAGATATAGATGTTGTGAATAAATTTTTAAAAGCAGAACCGCTATTTGTAATTACTGGAGGGGTTGTAAAAGAATAGTTTGTTGCTGTTGCAGATGCTGATGAATTTAATTCATCATAAAGTGTTCCATTTAGAGTATAATAAGAAATTGGGTTGCCAGATAAAATATTTAATTTATAAGACATTACGGTACCGCCAATGTTGTAACTGTACCTGAAGGTCCCCTATACTTTAAAGATCCTGAATCAACATACATATAGCCACCACCCGATGGATTTGATGATGGTGCTAAAGCTGTATTTCCTAAATACATCCATACTCCATATGATGATGATGCACCAGTTGCAGATGATGATGGATAATCTGATTGAATAGCAAACTTAACAGTGCTTGCTGAATTTTGAAATTCTTGTAAATTGGCAGTTTGAGAAGCAGAACCCTGAACAAGAATTCCTTTAGTTGTTGCATTTAATGTAGATGCAGAAATCATAGCAGGGGATGCTGAGAATTGTGTACCATTAGGATAATTTATTAATAGTTGACCAATTGAATTTACTGCAAAAATTGCCGAAGTAGAACTATTTTGTATTTGTAGTAAGTCTGCTTGCTGAGTAGACACACCTCTTCCCACAAATACTGCTGCTGAAGCATTTGAATTTAATGCTCTTATTACTGTGTAACCATTTGTATTATTCGCACCAAGAACACTTGTGGAACTTAAGCCAGCAATTTGTGCCTGACCAAATCTATTTACACTAAATAGTGTGCTATTATTTGTTGAACCCCACACTTCAATCATATTTGTGGCAGCACCAGTATCTGCTGCTATTGATTTCAAAATAAGTCCAGCAACATTTGAGGAAGCTGCAATAGACATTTGTGGGGCATATCCAACAGAACCGCCCGAAGTCCATGCAGAACCAGTAGTATTACCAATGGTGAACATAGATGCGGTGGGAGTTGACAAAACATTCCATGTTCCATTATATGTTGTGGGAGTAACACCAGAGATGTATACAATCTGACCAGTGGTTAAAGTATGGTTTGCTAAAGTTACAGAAGCATTTGATCCAGCTAAAACTGTCATGCTAGTAATTGTTGAAGCTTGATTTAATAACAATGGTTGTGTAGAGCCTGTCCAAATTTGACCAGTTTGATTAATACCACCTACCTTTGTTGCAGCGGAGTTATTTAATCTAAGCAAATCTCCATAGTACCCCGTAGTTGTACCAATAGTAATTGCATCACTAGCACCAGATGAAGCTCTTGTTGAAAAAGTAGCATTTGCAGATAATCCATGCGTACTATTTACAGTAACATATGAAGTTCCTGCTGAATCTTGAATTTCAAGTAGATTAGAGGTTGAAGAACCATTTTTTCTAATAATAAGACCAATATTACTTACGGATGATGATGGAATAACAGATAATTGAGCACTTGCAGTTCCCGCAAAGTTTGCAAGTGGTGTGCTTACCCCTGTATATATCTGTCCAGATGCTGTAACACCTGCATTACTTGTTGTTCCAAATGTTGCAGATGAAAAATATGTCTGCGATGTACTACTAGAATTACCCGCTGTTGCTGCATATCCAACTGATGCACTTGTGTTGTTATGTGATCCAGTAGCAGTATAAGCACTTGCTGCATTATAAGCAGTTAAAGATGCAGAATTTGCTGCAGATAAAGCATAAGCACTTGCTGCATTGTATGCAGTTAAAGATGCAGAGTTTGCAGCAGTTACTGCAAAAGCAGATGCTTGATTATAAGCAGTTAAAGATGCAGAATTTGCTGCAGATAAAGCATAAGCACTTGCTGCATTGTATGCAGTTAGAGATGCGGAGTTTGCAGCAGTTACTGCAAAAGCAGATGCATTATTGTATGCATTTAATGAAGCAGAGTTTGACTGTGTAACTGAAAATGCACTTGCATTGTTATAAGAATTTAAACTTGCTGAATTACTATATGTGATACCTAGATTATAAGCATTGGATGATGCAGAATTTGCATATGTCGATGCGGAATTATAGGCATTTGATGATGCTGAATTAGAGTATGATACTCCTAAATTGTATGCATTTAGAGATGCGGAGTTAGCATATGTTATCCCCAAATTGTAAGAATTTAGTGATGCACTATTTGATTGCGTTACTGCAAAAGCAGATGCATTATTGTATGCAGTTAGAGATGCGGAGTTTGCTGCAGATAAAGCATAAGCAGATGCATTATTATATGCATTTAGTGAAGCACTATTTGACTGTGTTACTGCAAATGCACTTGCATTGTTATATGCGTTAAGTGATGCAGAGTTAGAGGTGGTTGTAGAAAAAGCACTTGCTTGATTATAAGCATTAAGGCTTGCTGAATTAGCATATGATTGTAAAGCATAATTACTACTTAAAATTCCACCCAAACTTCCAGAATTATTTGCGTATGTTGTAGAACTTGAATAAGTTGCACTTGCTACCAGACCTAATACGTTTGAACCTAAAATAAATCCAGTAGAACTTGAGTAAGTAGATGAACCAGAATTTGTTGCATATCCCGCATTGGTTGCGCTTGATGAAAATGCTGTAGATCCAGAACTTACAGCGTAATTGGCGGAACTTGAATAAGTTGCACTTGCTTGAGTATAAGAAGAACTAAGACCAATGCTTCCAGATGTGTTTGTAATTGGATAAATTGTTGGAATTGTTCCAGCATTAAAAGTTCCCGCTGGTCCTTGTGGACCTGGAGATACAACTGTAATTGAATTTATTACTTCAACAGCACTTACAGAATTAACTGTATTATTTAAAATAATGCTATCGGTCATTGTTCAATGGTTCCCGAATCTACATTTAACCAACCTTTAACCAAAGTTGACTTATTACCAGAAGGACTAGTTACTCTTAACTGATAAGATGTTTTTGGATAATTAAAAAATGCAGTATTTTCTCCAGTTATATTTATTTTGATTGTTCCAGAACTTGCACTAGGTGTAGATAACTGATATCCAGCAAAAGAACCACTTGATGGTATAGATGACATAGATCCAGAGGTACACAAAAGAGATCCTCCTGGCATATCTCTTGCCTCAAAGCTAACAGAATATCCAGAAAGGTTTATTGCACTTCCAGACGGACTTGTCCAAGTAACATCTAAGAGGAAGGAGTCACCCTGTACAATATTGTAATTTTGATTAATTGTTGCCATAACACTACCATTTCATAAAGATTTATACTGAAATTATACCACTTTATTGGCTCAAAAGAAAACCCGCCCCTAAAGGGAGCGGGTGGTATAAATTAATTATACATTACTTTCCAATATCTACAATATCACATTCACCAGATACGCAAGCAAGCGTTTGCATTCCCGTAGTATTATCCTCTGTTTCATAAAGTGAAAGATTTTCCCAAACAATAGTATCTGGCATTCTTTTTACAAAATCATCGTATTCTTCAGCAGTTACTTCCTGATAAGGAGCTTGCTTGTATGTATGATCTGAATGTGGCAAGAAAGAAACTCCAGAAAGTTCATCAAAGTTCTTAAATACCCAAGCACCCACTTCCATCCACTCTTCCTCACGAACAGAAACAGTGATTGATGGCTTATGCTCACACCATGCACGTTGATAGGTAAGCCAAATATCCAAATGCTGGGTCGCAGTTAAATCTTTACGAGTAATTGCTCCCGCAGGTGCCTTAATTGGGAAACTAAATACTGTGGTGTCCTGTGGCTTCATGAAGTCATCTTCGGCGGGAATTCCAGAGTCTGCAAGGAACTGTGTCAGAGGATCTTTTTTATCCCCACGAACAGTACGAACATAATGATCGCTATGCCAAGGATGCATACCTGAAGATACACCAGTTAGCTGAGATACAGTGCCAGATGGCTTAACGCAAGTAATTGCTGCAGATGGATTAATTCCAATTTTTGTAGCATAAAACTTATTTGTCTCAACTGCAACTTCACGAAGATGATTTAACGTATCTGCAAGAGAATCTAGTCCAGCCTGACCTGACATAAGTTCATGTCCAAATTGACCAGTGATTGAAACGCCAAGAAGACGCTCTTCCTCTGTATTGTCTTTCCAAATTTTACGAAGATACTTGAAGTCTGTTAATGTTGACTGCCAAGTTCCAAGAATTGTAGCAAGTTCTACTTTTCGCTGGATTTCAGAGATTGTATCCTTTTCACGAATAATGACTTCTGAAAGATTGCAGAATTGATATGGTCTAAGAATAATTTCAGCACAAGGATTGGTTCCATAGTGAATGTTTTCATCTCTACGCCCATATTTTGCAGCCTGTGCCTGAGCAGCTTTAACATTATAAATGCCACGCTCTCCAGACTTTGAGTCATATAGGGACTTCCATTCAGCAATAAAGTCATTCATTTCTGGCTTTGCTGTATATGCTACAGAATTGTTAGATAATGCACGTTGTGCAGTATTTTCCCACCAAGCACCTGCTTTAGCGGTTGCCATATCATGATCGTTAAGGTCGGATAGTGAAATCATAGCACTACGGCGAACTCCTCCAACTACAACTACCTCACCAATCTTGCACATAATGTCATGCGCTTCAATTGGCTTAAGTTTACGACCTGCTGCTCCACGAACGGTCTTGATTGCAAAATCAAATAAGTTTACTAGGGGCTGTGGACCAGATGCACGACCACCAAAAGTTTTTAGTCTTGCACCTGCAGGACGTACCTTAGAAATGTCAATTGCGGGAATCTGACCCTGATAAAGTAATGCCATTAGTTCACGAAGTGCCTTAGCCCAACCAGCCTTTGAATCTTCTACGATAATGACCGTATCTGTCTTCTCAAAATGTTCATTAACAATTGGCAACTTATCTACATACATATGTTCTACCGAGAAACCTACTCCAGTTCCGCACATGAGGATATACATAGCCTCATCGAATGAACGAAGTGAGTCTACAGGGAGAAATGAGCAGTTATACCCTGCAACATTATCTCGTTCCAATGCAAGACCTGCGGTCATAACGGAACGCATAGATGGCATTACGTTGCGAGCAAATACATAATCCTTTAGCTCCTTGACCAATTTATCTTCTGGGACATACCCATGTTTTTGATTAAGATGTTTAACCATATGATCGAAATAACGATCTACAGTCTCTGACCAAGTTTCTCTTCGGTTTTCATTTTCAATCCACCTAGCATAACGGCTAAGGGCAATAAAGTTTTCATAAGGATTTGCAATCCCGCTCATATAACACGACCTTTTCAATTTTTAATGTAGGTTTCTAGTGTATCATGATTGATTTCTAAAATCTAGATTTTAATATTTTTTTTAATTTTCCAACGGCGGGTCTTGAGACTAGATCCCAATCATACTCTTCGTGTAACTTAAATGCATTTTTAAAAGCAATATCTGTGTATTTTGCATAGTTTTGAACTACATCTAGCATTAGCATTTCTAATTCCTGTGCATTTGGCTTTAATTGTTCTCCAGGATGTGCATCTTGCCAAGGGGAAGTAGTGAGTGTGGAAGACAGAGGCAATGTAATTCTATTTGAATATTCTGCCCAGCCACTTGTGCAAATAGTAGGAATCCCCATTCCCATAGCTTGTAATGGATTAAATCCAAACCCTTCACCCCAACTTGGGTAAATAAAACAATGGGCAACTGAATACAAAGCCAGCAATTCATGAGGATAAAAGACTTCATTGTAAATTGTAATATTGTTATAAGCCTGATCTGGTTTTACCCGACCATCACTTGAATTTACCCAAAGTTCATTTCTAGTGGTACATTTCATAATTAGGTGATAACGAGGATCATTTCCGTAAAGACGAATAAAAGTATCTACAACTAGTTGACCATCTTTACGATTAAATGGTTCACCTACATGCAAAAAAGTAAAGGGAGCAGAAATGTCATACTTTCTTTTCTTTGGAGAGAAGTTATGATCTATGCCGTGTGTATAAACGAAGACTTCTCTATTGAACATGTTTTCAAAGATTTCTTTATTCCACCGAGATGTTGTCCATATTTCATCACATTTTGCTGCATTTTCTAACCAACCAGCAAAGTAACCTGTTGATTCCCAAGGAGTATATCCAATTTTGTATTGATTTTCTGCAAATGTATAATCGTGAGGAGGGCAAAATGAGATGCCGATAGGAGCAGTTTCATCTTTAACTACGGGATCTATTCCCAAACGCCGAAAAGATGAAAAGATATTCCATGAGGCTTTTCCAAAGCCATACATTGTAGCCATGTATTCGGGCGCACCCGTAAATGATACTTTCATTCCTTGATTATAGCAATATGTATTTTATTTGACAACCTCTGAAATAATAATTATAATCGTCTTGTATGTTCTTATAAATAATATATAATATATATAAAGAATATAATTAATAGAATTATATAACTAATATAAGAAAAGAATATATTAATAATGAATTTTGGTGTTTTTCAGCGGTATTACAAATTCCAGTCAGAGGGTTTAGTTCCACCTATTGTGTGTGGAAATGATGATGGTCATTTAGGACTTATTCCCAATATAGATTACGAAGACAAGGTATTTTTATATTGTTTAGAATGTAATTATAAAAAGTATCCAGGATCGGATTTTTATGGTAAAATTAAAGAATTGACGGGAAAGTTGGAATAATGTCAGAGTTAAAAGATAACACTCCTGAACCTACTATGAGCGAGTTATATGAGATAATTGGCGGGATGTATATTCAGATGCTTAGAGTATATGATTTATTAGCACTTATTGCATCTGGTACAGGTAATCAGACTAATGTAGACAAGTTGATCTCTTTACATGAGTCAGGTAAGTACCTGTCTCCAGATCCCGCCATTTCACTAGATGATGAGTAATTTAAAAATTTTAGTATGCCCATTCTGCTTTGATTTTAAAATGCTTTGCCAGCTACCCTTGACAAATACTGCAGAGTTATCGTATACTAAGCATCTAAACAACTGTAAAGAGAGAGAATAATGAAACCAACATTTAAGTTTACCGATAAGCCTAGAAAATTACAATCTTATCGTGTAGGTGAGTTACATTGCCCTAATTGTGAATACTATAAAATGAATGTTATTGTACCTATTGATAAAAAAGCTTTTGAAAAGTATGATGAGCATGTAAATGCATGTGTTGATCTGACTAGATTACAGAATATGGAAGATTCTCTCAAGACCCCCGAAATTTTAGAACAAATTGAAAAAAACAAAGAAAGGATAGTTCGTGGATACAATTAAACGCATATTGCTTTATATTTTAGTATATGGTGGTGCTTGCTTGATTCCTTGGGCATTCGCTTACCTGATTTGGAGAAATTCAAGATGAAATTCTCAAGTGAAATGACTGTTCAATTAGTTAAACATTCAGCATCAGACAATGATGTGGCATTTGCTGCCCGTGTTTCAACAATTGGAGAAAGAGCCAATAGTTTATCTACTGAAGATAACAGTGGATTGATTAATTTTCTTATGCGTGAGCGTCATGGCTCGCCATTTGAGCATTCTGTAATGACATTTTATGTCAAAGCCCCCATTTTTGTGTGGAGAGAGCATATGCGCCACCGTATTGCTTCATATAATGAAGAATCTGGTCGCTATAAGGTTCTTGAACCCGAATTTTATGTTCCAAATCGTGATCGTAAGCTTTTACAGCAAGGTAAAGCAGGTCAATATGACTTCAAAGATGGAAATGAGAACCAACATTACCTTGTCAACAAGAATTTTACTGAAGTTTGCATTGCTTCTTACAGAGCGTATTGCGAAATGCTTGAATTTGATGTTGCTAAGGAAGTTGCTCGTGAAATTTTGCCACTTAACATCTATTCTAGTGCTTATGTGACAATGAATGCTCGTGCACTGATGAATTTCTTGTCACTTCGCACAAAACATAAAGATTCTCGCTTCCCGTCTTACCCTCAATTTGAGATTTCACAGGTTGCAGACCAATATGAGGCGATTTTTGCAGAATTGATGCCTGATACTTACAAAGCATTTGTGGATAATGGTCGTGTTGCCCCGTGATAGGAATTATTTTTCTTTATTTTTTTCTTTATGCTGGAATTTCTTGGATATATTGGCTAGATAAACAAACACTTAGCTTTAAAAAATATACACTAGTATTTATTTTTACATTATTTGTGCATGAAGTTGTAAAAATGACTTTGGAGTTAAAAACATGAGTGAAAATTATGTAAGTATTGGATATAAGCTCAACAAAAAGCTACAATGTTCAGAATGTAATGTCGAAGTAGGTCTATCTAAGGCTAAATGGTTGGCAGAGGCATTTTCTGTTAAATTAAATCCATATTGTGATTATTGTGCAGATCTTTTTCTACGTTCCCGTCAAAATTTCTAATAAATGTGATATTGGTCACATTTAAAATCAGTTTTGGCAAAATGTTAATATTTTTGTTAGATGTACGATACATATTTTGAATCGTAGGCGCAAAAAAAGATAGTGCGCCCATACGGGCACACTGTGGTGCAGAGGTTAGGCTACCTCTGCACAGTCTGTGAAAGTTCCATCTAGTAGATACTCTACACAGTAGGCGCATACTGTATGTTCGTCACATACAGGGCATGATACCCATTCAGAGTATTCATCGCATAGGTTGTAATGCTTTTCCATTATTAGTTCACCTCCATCTCTACAATTTCGTAGTTATCAAAGTCACCATCAAGGTCACCAAAGGTATCGAACCAATGTTGCTTATCTGCAGACACTAATTCAGATACACGCAATTCTGCAGATTCACGATTAGCGTGTGCAGATAGTGCGTAGCCGTCATAGTCATTCACTAGGAATACCTTGTTCATTTTGTTCTCCATTCGTTCGGTTGATAGTTCTAACTTAGCATAGGGGTCTGACAATTTCATGAGAGTTCATACTCATCAGGTTCACACAGGATGCAATAGCCTGTAGTTTCCCAATCGGTGAGTTTGTCACCACACTCTACGCACTTAGTAGTAGTAATGTTCTCAACATAAGTTAGTTCTGTCATTTCTGACCCCTTTCGTTTTGCTTACTCTGTAAGCGTAGCATAGGGGTCTGACAATTTTGGAACATTTGGGGGTGTTTTAGAAAAAATCTTTTTTTATTTTTATCGGCGTGTCGACTTGACAAGATCGAGCTGCGGGCTTACACCCGCTGTACCCCATTTGTCAATTAAGGAAACGCACAAAATAATTCTGGAATGTTACCTAATTGTTACCTAAATAGGTGTGTATGTGTCAGTATTTGTCAGACCTAGATGCTACGATGTTTACATCGCTACAAACAAAGGACAGAAAATGGCTAACAACTTCTACTTCACTTGCAACACTTGTGCCGTATCTATGGCAAAGTCATCTGCCGTTATTGTGGGTGCTACCGTTTATTGCGAAAAGTGCAAGCCATAAAATGTCAGACCCCTATGCTAAGATAAATTTATTAACCTAATGAAAGAGGCAACTATGTTGGAACTACTTACTGACGAACTATCATTCTGTTTCGCTTGCGATGAAAATGCCGTACCTGTCTATTGTGCAAAGTGTGACACCCAAAGCGATTGTAGCGTATGCGGTTGCGTAGAGTGTGGCGAATACCGCTACTAAAATGTCAGACCCCTGTGCTAAGGTGTAACCATAACAACAACGAAAGGGCATAACATGTCACTTGATTACCAAAACTTCGAAACCACCACTAACACAAAGTGCGCCGTATGCGGTGACACACTAGCCGAATGGGAAGAGCGCATCTGCATAATCTGCGAATGTGACTAACCCTAACCGTTAGCGGTGAGCCTAGCAAATAAGCAACGCAAGTTGATGAGCCTAGCAAATAAACGCTAACCCAAACGAAAGGGCATGAAATGCCATCAACAATTATTCTGTTCGTATCCATATTAGCAACGCTTGCAGGTAGTGCTGCAATTGTTCGCCACCTAGATAACCGCCAACGCCTAACGGGTAAAGCGTATGACGCTTATGACATGACCTTGCAGGTAGTGGCTATGTTTGCCCCATTTGTCACCATGATAGCCGTTTGCTTTATTCTTTCATAAAAACTTTCAAATTATCGGCGTGTCGCCTTGACAGCTGACCCCTTGCGGGTCTCACCCGTTTCGATCATTTGTCAAGTTACGACACAACATAAAAAAGTCTGAACTATTTCTAGAAATGTATCAAAAATGTCAGACCCTTATGCTAGTATTTATTTATCACGCCAACGAAAGGGCAAAAATGTCACTCTCAGCAAAAATGATTGAAATCATCGAAAAGAAAATCTCACACGCCCGCACTGTTGCGGAAGAATTTGAAAAAATGGAAATGTCGGATAGTGCCGAAACTTGGCGAACGGTTCAAGGTGTACTTGAAGGAATTTTCTACGAGATGGGCGAATAGCCCATTTTTGTCAGACCCCTATGCTATGCTAGATTCATCAACAACGAACAAAGGAAAAAAATGGCTAACGAATTTCACCTCTACGACACACTCAACCTAGATGTTTATTGGACATTCGAAACTTTTGCAGAAGCACAAGAGGTTATGGCAGGTATGCAACGTGCAGACCGTAAGCAATTCCCTGATGAAATTCACAACTACGAAATTTCAGACCTAGCCCCATTCTAAAACACTAGGTGTCTACCTGACACCCGCCCAGGGCGGGGTTGTCCCGCCTATTCTCACATTTGTCAAGTTACGACACGCATAAAAAAACTCTGAAAATAATTTACGACACACCCTAAAATGTACCAAAAATGTCAGACCTCTATGCTAGGATGAGAACATCAACCTAACGAAAGGACAAAAAATGTCACTTCAGGAAATCATCACCGCCCGCTACGCACACGCTCGCAATACTGCTCAAGAGTTTGACCGCCTAGAAATGCCAGATAGTGCCGAAATGTGGTGGCTAGTCGTGGGTGTGCTAGATGGCATAATGCTAGACGCAGGGGAATCCCACCTGATACACCCACAGATTGACTTGTGTAACTAAAATGTCAGACCCCTATGCTAGTATCTAACTATTCAATCAAAAAAAGGACACAGAAATGATGACACGCAAAGACTATGTAGAAACCGCCAAAATTCTTAACGGCTACGCAAAGACAATTTACCCTAGCGTTTGGGTAGACCTTGTGGAAGATTTTGTAGAGATGTTTCAAAATGACAACCCAAATTTTGACGCAGACCAATTTGTGCAAGCGGTGACTGCCAAATGATGCAACTTATAGGGCTAGTCATAATCCTAGCAATCTTTTCAAAAAATCTTTCATAAACCCAGCGTGTCAGCTTGACACCGCCCCTGAGCGGGTTAGTCCCGCAAGATCTAGATTTGTCAAGTTACGGGAGCATTTAAAAAACTCCCAAAAATGTCAGACCTGTATGCTACGATGTTCACATCACCTACTGAAAGGCACGAAATGTCAAACTTC
>Ga0209499_1001679_pt1 | contig 14961 bp, 16 predicted proteins | sample C_130208_EF_Meta_FD_187306 | JGI IMG/M metagenome (GOLD analysis project Ga0209499, IMG submission 187306) | Freshwater microbial communities from Lake Croche, Canada to study carbon cycling - C_130208_EF_MetaG (SPAdes) (version 2) | ecosystem: Environmental > Aquatic > Freshwater > Lake...
GTGGTAATCGAGGGAACTTGTCCAGATAGTCCATTTAATCCAAGGTAAAGATTCAATCCATCCCGACTGAAAAAATTGGCATTCTCCTTTCTTTGTTTGTTTTTGAGTGAATCGGGACCCCAATAAACGCGCGTCTCCTCTCCATTCGATTCTTTTACCTGAACACCATTCCAGTTGACATGAACCTCTTCCTTACCATCTTTTACATGAACGCCATTTAATCCAATGCGCACCTCTTCTTTACCATCGCTATGGATGACTATTGCTTTACCTAGACTATCTTTTTTGATATTAATTATTTTGCTATCATCGTTTGAATAGGTCAAATTTCTTGTCTTTTTTGGGGCGTCATAATGTGCTAACGATTTAATGACGCCAATTTTCACCCGGCTATTTCCAATTTGTACCGACAAACTACTATCTCCTTCAGAATCTGTTCGAATGACACTTCGTATTTGTTGCCATAAACTATCCGACAAGGTCAATCCCTTTTTCTCAAATACCAGTGTCAGCTCTTCTTTCAGGGTCTTCGCTTTATCAGATTTTGTGCCCATCAAGGTCTGGTTGCGTTTGTCTATTTTTAATAAAATGGAGTCTTGGCCTGTATGCGCAGCGCGCGCTGAAAATACTAGGCATAAACATGTTAATAATACGATTGCTTTCATATGCTATTGAAATTGAATTTTTTGCTTAATGGTTTCTTCTGTTTGGACATATTTGTTGGCGACCAAATGAAAATTTTCCTTGATCTCACTCCACTCTCCCGGATTGCCCTTGATCACTTGTTTGATTTTTTTCAATAATTGACCAAAATTTCGTTTTTTCTGTATCTGATTCTCAGTTAAAGTTGGCCTTTCCTCTTCAGCAGGTAGTATTGGGTCAATCTTCACTTGGACCCAAATGACTTCTTCCTTTTCCGACCCTTTTTCTTCGGCTAAATTTGATGGGGAAGGAGGATTTTGTAAAACCAAGGCATTTTCTCTTGTTGGCGCCGATAGAGTCTCAATGACGGATTTTTCAATTTTAGGGGCGATGTATAAGCTCCCGTTCTCCGAACTGTGCATGATTACACTTGTAACCTCATTTTTCTCAGCGGGTATGGTTTTCGATATATGCTCTTTTTGAATAATTAACGTTGGCATACTAGGGGCTATCATCGTAGACTTCGCCCTCAGCGCCACTTCTTCTTTCCTCGGCAAATACCATTGCCAGCCCAGCCCAATGGCCAAGGCCAATATCGCCACCCATTGCCATGTTTTAATAAAAAATACTTTCGGCTTTTCCTCCACATCTAATCGTAGCGATATCTTTTCCCAAAGACCCTCTGGAACGGGGGAAATTTCATCCTGTATTCTTTCCCGCCATTCTGATTCCATGGATTTCCAGTCCTTATCTGATGGATTTTTCATACGTGTAATTTGTTTAATTTTTGTTGAAGTAAGCCACGGGCCCTCGATAACTGGGATTTTGACGTCCCCTCTTGAATCCCCAGCATTTCCGCGATTTCTTGATGGTTATATCCTTCAATCGCATATAAATTAAATACTGTTTTATACCCTAAGGGTAGACTTTCAATCAATTTATTTAATTCCTCTACCTGTAAATTCATGTATGAATCCTCCACCTGGCCTATTTCAAACCCAAAATCCGTATCTTGAAATTTCATCTTTCCTTCCTTTCGCAAGGTCATTAATGCCTCATTGACTATAATTCTTCGTATCCATCCCTCAAAACTCCCATGTTCTTTAAACAGGTTTATCTTCGTAAAGACTTTCATGAATCCCTCCATCAACACATCCTCCGCTAGAGGGCCCGCTCCTAAATACCGATGGCAAATGGCTTTCATTTTCCCAGCAAAGCGTTTAAATACTGCCTCTTGAGCCTTTCGATCCCGCCTTTTGCAGGCTTGGACTAATTCGTGCTCGATGGTCTGGGAAGAGTAAATAGGTGTCAATTGGCTAATTTTGGAATACGATTACAAAGATGGGCATTTTGTAGAAATGGTTGCGCGGGTTTGAAAACAATTCCAAATTCGCGTTCTTTGTACGCAATATCTTGTCTATGCCAAACAGCTCACCCATTGGAATTTTTGATAGCGGAATAGGGGGTCTTACCCTCGCTCATGCCATCACTGAATTAATGCCCAATGAACCCATCATATATTTCGGTGACACCGCGCACCTTCCTTATGGGGATAAATCGGCTACGGCCATTCAAGCATATTCGGTAAAAATCTGCAATTTATTGTTGGAGAAGAATTGCAAATTAATACTAATCGCATGTAATTCTGCTTCAGCTGCGGCCTATGATTTGGTCAAGGCTTATGTGGGAACGAAAGCGATTGTAGTCAATGTAATTGATCCCGTAATCAATTATTTAGATCAAAATTGGGCCGGGAAGACCTTGGGGCTTATTGGCACCAAGCAAACCATAAACTCTGGCATATATTCCCAAAAAGCGGAATCATTGGGGAAAGATATTCACATTAAATCCCTAGCCACACCTTTGTTGGCCCCCATGATCGAAGAGGGTTTTTTCAATCATACCATATCTGAGCAAATTATCAAGGAGTATTTACTTCAACCGATTCTACAAAATATCGATGGCTTGATTTTGGGCTGTACGCATTATCCACTAATAAAAACACAGATTGACCAATTTTACCATGGATTAGTAGAAGTAATAGATACGTCGCTTATTGTGGCCAATGAGATTAAAAGAATTTTACACGATAGGGACCTAATGAACAATGAGATAGCTGGGGACCGACAATTTTTTGTCTCGGATTACACAGACTCATTTGAAAAATCAACTAAAATTTTCTTTGGCGAAACGATTAAATTAACTCAATTCCCGATTTGGGATTGATCTGATTTTCCTAATAATTGGGCAACCTTCTGACGCAACTGCCATTTTGAAATTCGTTCTTGTTGGACTTTTTTGCTTTGTCGAAACCATAAGAATGCGATCACAGCCACTGCTAAATAAGGAGCTGTCAGTAAATATAAAATCCCTGTATTTAATCCGGTGGCGATATTGGAGCGCCCATTTGAAATCGTACTCTCGACGGTCGTTCTGCACATCGCGCATTGAGCATTCGCATCGATGCCAAATAAAACAAAGGCAATCACAAGTAAAACGATTAGTTGCTTAGACATAATACGGGGATATTAAAAAATAAACAGCTACTCCTGAAAGGGATACATAAAGCCAAATTGGGAAGGCCCACCGAACCGCTTTTTTATGGGATGCGATATCTCCGCTCAGCGCATGATAGATCGCAAATAATACGAGTCTCACTACGCCGATCGACAGACCAATGTGGCTAAAAAGTAACACATAATAAATTGGCCTAATGATTCCTTGTCCTCCAAAAGGGGTGGATGGGTTGGAAATATGATATAAAATATATAAAATCAAAAATAGACCACCTTGAGCGAACGCAATTCCCATGGCTTTGCGATGGCCAGCAATATTTTTATTTTTAATGGCAATAAAACCAATGATTAAACTGATGGCCGTTGTGCTATTGAGTAATCCGATGAGATGTGGCAGGGTTTTGGTCCAAGCTCCAAGGGGTAATTTGGTCTGAATTCCAATTAAAAGTGCAACGGCAATGGGGATAACCAATGAAATGACATTGATCAATCTGTTGTTTTTCGCGTTTTTCTCGATGGCAAATTGGCTCATAATGATTTTTCGCTTGTATATATCGTTTTTAATACTTTAATCTCAACTAATAATCGGTCCACTTCTTTTTTATCTGTACCTACGTAAAATCCTCTAATGACTCCTTCCTTATCCACTAATACTAACCGCTCTGAGTGTATAAATGTTTCATTAGGATTTTTTATTGCCGCATCATATTCTGACGCATCAGCTAGAGGAACATGAAATCCATTTAATATGAGCGGATAAATAACTTTTTTTTCTCCTGTTAAAAATGTCCACTGCCCTTCATTCGCATCAAATCTTTTGGCATATGCCTGTAATTTGTCCGGATGATCAAAGACGGGATCTACCGAAATGGATATCAATTTCACATCGGAGTCTTGATTGAACGTATCTTGAACGCGCGATAATTGGCCCGTGATTTTAGGACAAATGGCCCCACATCTAGTAAAGAAAAAGCTGGCCACATAAATTTTTCCTTTTAAGCTAGGGGATGAAAAGTTTTGACCTTTTTCATTCACTAAATTGAAGGCAGGAATGGTTTGAAATACGGTATCCAAATCTGATTCATCCCAACGAGGATTTAGGCGTTTTGCCATTTTAATTTCACCCGTGGTGGAATCGATGGCAGGAATATAACGGGGTAGGACAAAATGATTTGTTCCCCAGGTCTTTAGCCCTAAATAGATAAAGACAGGCAGTATTAATACAACAAATAATATGATTGTCTTTTTATTCATAAACCAAGAAGGAACAGAAGTCTAAACTCAATAAAGGTGTCCGCCTTCGAACATTAAGGCAGCTAATAACCAAACTACGAATAATGTAGGGATAAGCACCATCCATATCAGGGTCTTAACTTCGTGTTTTAAGTGCATAAATTCGCCCACGATATAAAACGCCTTAACAATCGTCATTCCAGAGAAAATAGCTACCCGAAGTGTACTAGCTGGTAGTGTAAAAGCAATGACGAATTCAATGGCGGTTAAGACCAAAAGTATCCAAAAGGTTTTCCAAATAGCCGCCGTTTGTGGAGCTGGAATTTCTTTTTCTGAGATTTCGTTTGCTACGTGCGAAGCCATAAAATAATCAATTTAAAAATTAAACTAAATAGAAAAATGTAAATACAAACACCCAAACTAAGTCAACAAAGTGCCAATAAAGACCAACTTTTTCGACCATTTCATAATGACCTCTTCTTTGGTAAACTCCTGTTGCCGCATTAAAAAATATAAGTACGTTTAAAATAACGCCTGAAAAAACGTGTGTACCATGAAACCCTGTAATAAAGAAAAACAAATCAGCAAAGGCTGGAGGACCATAAGGATTCCGGACTAAATTAGCTCCTTCAATGGGTGTCATTACACCATCCACTAATTGCTTTGCCGCAAGGGATAAATCTTCTGGTCCATGAATGAAGTGTCCCCATTCCCATGCTTGTGAACCTAAGAAGGTAAAGCCGCCAACAATCGTCCACAACATCCACTTTTCAACATCTTTTCTGTCGCCACGGTGACCGGCTTCTACTGCCAATACCATCGTCACAGATGAGGCAATCAAAATGAAAGTCATGATTCCGACGAAAACAAGTGGCAAGGATATTCCATGTAGAAATGGAACTGCTTCAAAAACCTTTTCAGGAATAGGCCAGTGCGTCGTTGAAAAATAAAAATCATGTGGAGTTCCCTTCCAAGCCGGTTGGCTAAAACGAATCATACCATACGTTACCAAAAGGGCTGAAAATGTAAATGTATCTGAAAGTAAGAAAAACCACATCATTAGTTTTCCATAACTAGCTTTAAGTGGTTCCGAACCACCTAACCATGATAATTTTTCCGGAACGGCAGGGGCAGCGTGAGCAACTGACATAGATAATAGCTTAATTGTTAATTAATAAAAATACAAATAAATAAATCCACAACGCATCTAAAAAATGCCAATAGGTGGTACAAATTTTAATTTGGGTCAACGATTTTGCGTTTATCTTAAATCGAAATGCTGCGACTAGCGCAAATGTCAAAACGATGAGTCCAGATACAAGGTGTAAACCATGTAAACCTGATAAAACGTACACGAAAGATCCCGACGGATTGCCTACAAAAAATACGTTCATTTCCACTAATTGGATCCAACCGTAAAATTGCATGATTAAAAACAACAATCCGAGTACAAAAGTAATAGAAATACTTATTCGAAGGGCATTAAATTGGTCTTTTTTTGCTGAAATTAATGCAAAATGCATACTTATACTACTTAATATTAAAACGGCTGTACTATAACTAAATAGATCAGGTAATTTAAATTCTACCCAATTCCCTTCTGCTTTTCGGACCAAATAGGCACTAGTAAATGCAGCAAACAACATTAAAATAGAAACAATGAATAACCACATGGTAAAGACCTTAGGGTTAATCGACCTGGTTTCGGCAGGTTCAAGGATCATTTTCTCTGTACTCATCTTTTAAATTTTATCAAAAATTAAGGCAATTTGAATAACAATTAAATATAAAAAAGAACCAAACATCATCCACTTTGCTGCTTTGTCGGTAGGTCGCATCATTAAATAAAAGGTTTGGCATAAAAATAAAGTTCCCGCCACCACCGTTATAATGGCTGAAGTGATTCCTGTCATGTGTAGTAAATAGGGGATGAAACCCAAAGGCACTAAAAACAAGGTATAAATCATCATGGTAAATGCTGTTTTAATATCTTTTTTGCCATTATTCGGCAACATTTTAAATCCAGCCCTTTGATAGTCTTCATCTGCTACCCAGGCAATGGCCCAAAAATGGGGAAATTGCCAGAAAAATTGAATCGCAAATAATATGCCTGGCTCCCAACCAAAATGTCCTGTGGCGGCAACCCAACCGATCATCGGAGGAAATGCTCCAGGAAAGGCGCCCACAAATACGGAAATAGGACCAACTCGCTTTAATGGGGTATAAACATATCCATACAACAGATAGGAGAGTAAACCTAATGCTGCAGATTTCCATGAAAAATAAAAAAGGAGCGCTAAGGCTGTCCCAACTAAAATATAACCAAAAGTGGAAGCTTGTTTAGAATTTAAAGTTTCGGTGGGTAATGGCCGGTTAGCCGTGCGCTTCATCAATTTATCAAAAGGAATCTCCTTTAATTGATTAACAATATTGGCCGCACCTGTTAATAAAAATCCAGCTAATGTGATTAAAAATATTCCTAAAGGTTCATGTTTTATGGGAGCCAATATATACCCAAAAGTTCCCGAGAAAGCCACGGTCATCGAAAGCCTTGATTTTAAAAGGGCTATATAGGGTTTGATGCTAGACATGTACGGGCTTAGTTCTGATGTATGCATTTATGTGTAAGCCAATTAACATTAATGAAATAAATAAATGAATGGCTTGACTTCCTAGAGGGAAAGCAAAATAGGCCATCAGAATTCCTGTTAAAAATGAAATGCCAATTAGCGCCATCATCGTATTTCTATAGCGTTGTAAAGCCGACAATTTCAGCTTATTCCAAAGATATAGGTGGCCCAAAAATATGACCCATGAAAATGTTCTATGTGCAATAAAAACTAAACCCAATTGGCCTATCCATTGCGCTTTTGCCGATTCTCCCAATGCTAAAATAATATGATCTACATTTTCCCGCACTTGTGTCCCTACTAAAATTTGAAGAAAAACAATGGCTATATTAAACATTATCCATTTGCGGTTTTCTATGCTAATAACATCTGAACTTGAGTCAATGTTTAAGGCTTGAATTAAAAAATATATAACACCTATCGACAAAATCATGTGGGCCGTGACCACTCCAGGCAAGAGAAATGAATCCACCACATATTTTCCTAGAATGGCATTTATGCCGACTAACATAAGAGCGGCTAATGAATTGAAAAATATTTTTTTAGATTGTTTGAAGGCCAAGAATGTTGTGATGACGACGAAGATACCTGTTAATGCCCCCAAAAGTCTATTTAAGTATTCAATCCAAGTTTTTGTAGGATTAAACAATACTTGGCCATGAAGTTTTTCTTTATAAATCTCTTGGTAATTAAAGGGCAGTTCAGACGCCTGGGTAGGAGGGATCATTCTACCAAAGCACTTTGGCCAGTCTGGACAACCCATTCCTGATCCTGTACTCCGTACGATTCCACCTGCCAAAATGAGCAGGTAAATACTGACTAAGGAAATTATTCCAAATGTTCTAAACACGTTGACAAGGATAAAAAAAAAGATGCATCCAAATGAATATCATTTCGATGCATCTTGTATGAATGAGATCTAATTAATGGGTATAACTCTCGTTCTGAGCACCTAGTAATCCGTCAATATCTTTTTCACGAGCTATTTCAGCATTTTCTTCTGGTAAGTTGGATTCAAGTGTGGCCGAATGCGGTACATTTTGAGGGATAAAATCATCCGGTGCACCTGGCTTGCTATAATCATATGGCCAACGATATACCGCTGGAATTTCTCCTGGCCAGTTTCCGTGCTCAGGATTAATTGGTGTGGTCCATTCCAAGGTATTCGATTTCCATGGATTAGCCGGTGCAATCTTACCTTTAAAGATTGAGTAGAAAAAGTTCCAAGCAAAGATTGCCTGGGCACTAAATGTAATAATAGCTGCGATTGAAATGAACGAATTCATATTAGTAAAGGCAGCCATGCTATCATTTCCTAAAGCAGTAAATGTATAATATCTACGTGGGAAACCTGCAATTCCAATGTAATGCATTGGAAAAAATACCATGTAAACACCTACAAACGTAAACCAGAAGTGTACGTATCCCAGTGTTTTGTTCATCATACGACCAAACATTTTTGGGAACCAATGATAAACTCCAGCCATCAATCCGAAGAATGAAGCCGCGCCCATCACTAAATGGAAGTGAGCTACCACAAAATAAGTATCATGTAAATTGATATCCAAAGCAGAGTTACCTAAGATAATTCCGGTTACACCTCCGGATATAAATAGGGATACTAGGCCGATAGAAAATAACATAGCTGGTGTAAACACTAAATTACCTTTCCACAATGTAGTAATGTAATTAAATGCTTTCACTGCAGATGGTACGGCAATGATTAAAGTAAGGAACATAAATACTGATCCAAGGAATGGATTCATGCCCGTTACAAACATATGATGTGCCCAAACGATAAAGGCTAAGGCCGTAATTCCCATCATAGATCCAATCATCGCTCTGTATCCAAATATGGGTTTGCGTGAGTTTGTCGCAATAATCTCTGAAGTCATTCCAAGGGCAGGAAGTAAAACGATGTAAACCTCTGGATGACCTAAGAACCAAAATAGATGTTGGTATAAAATAGCCGAACCACCCACATTGGGTAATGCTTGACCTTGTATATAAATTTCTGATAAGTAGAATGAGGTTCCAAAGGAACGGTCAAATATCAGTAACAAAGCTGCTGACAATAATACAGGGAACGATAATAATCCCAATACTGCTGTAAAGAAGAATGACCAAATTGTTAAAGGCATACGCGTAAATGTCATGCCACGCGTACGTAAATTGATGATGGTACAGATGTAATTAATGCCTCCCATTAATGATGATACAATAAAGAAGGTCATACTGGTTAACCATAAGGTCATTCCTAATCCTGATCCTGGCATCGCTTGCGGCAATGCACTTAATGGTGGATATATTACCCAGCCCCCTGAAGCAGGTCCCGTTTCAATGAAGAGAGATGAAAACATAATAACTGAAGACAAGAAGAAGAACCAATAGGATAACATATTGATAAATCCAGAAGCCATGTCGCGGGCTCCTACTTGTAAAGGAATTAGGAAATTGGAAAAGGTTCCAGACAAACCGGCTGTTAATACAAAGAACACCATAATGGTTCCATGCATGGTCACCATGGCCAAATAAAATTCTTTGTCAAGTTTGCCTGACTCATCGATCCAACCACCTAATAAAGGCCTCAACCATTCCATGGACATGCCTGGGAATCCTAATTGCAATCGGAATATTATAGATAATGATCCTCCAATAAATGCCCATAAAATACCTGAGATTAGGTATTGCTTAGCAATAGTCTTATGGTCTTCTGAAAATATGTAGGTACGGATGAAACCTAATTCATGGTGCTCGTGCTCATGATCGTTGTCATGTGTGTGAACTACTTCTGCTGAGGATATGGCTGTTGACATATGATATATTATTTTCTTATTTCTAAATCTAATTAATTAACACTAACCGTAGCTGCGCTGTCTGTGGCTATTGGCTCCGTTGGGATATATTTACTTGCTTTTGCCTTTAAATTAGCGGGCACTTTTTCTAAAAAACCTGGATTTGTCGCTAAGAATGGTTTTTGTTCAGCGACCCATTTTTTATAGTCTTCGGGTTCGTCAACAAATACGGTGATCGACATACCAAAGTGTCCACGGCCGCATACTTCGGTACAATTTACCTTGAAGTTAAAATCTGGTTTTCCAAGTTTAGCACGCATCTCATCGGTCGAGATCGTTGGAACAAACCAAAATTTTGTTGGCATTCCTGGCACTGCATCCATCTTTACACGATGAAATGGTAAGTAAACGGAATGTAAAACGTCTTGTGCTCTGATTTTTAAAAGTACAGGTTGACCTTTTGGCAAATGCAACTCAGTGGCAGTAAAATCGTCAAATGAATTCTTATCTGTAAAATCAATTCCTAAACTATTTGTTTCGTCAATTAACTTATAATTCACATTGCCTAATTGGCCATCATCGACTCCCGCATATCTGACATACCAACCAAATTGGTGACCCGTTAATTCAATCACTGCTGCATTACTTGGGGCTTGTGATGTAATATCTCTCCATGTTCTCCAACCTGTAAATACTAATATGGCCATTACAATTGCCGGTATAACGGTCCATATCAATTCCAATTTATGGTTGACCGGATAAAATGTGGCCTTTCTATTTTTATTGAAACGGTATTTAAATGCAAAATAAAATAACAAGGTATTGCTGATAAAAAATGCAAAGGTTACTACTGCCATGGACGACCAAAACATTTTATCTGTTTTCGCTCCGTGCTCTGATGCAGCTACAGGAAGAAAATCAGGTCTTGCATGTAAAAATGACCATGATCCAAGGATAACAAACAATAGCCAAAATATAAGCATTCCAATCCCGTTTGCATTGTTGAAACTGTCGACGGTGGAATCTTCATTTTCTGAACCGCCTAATTTACGGTTCAATTTGAAACTCTTAGCGATCACCGAGATGGCTAAAATGAGGAATACTATGGATAAAAGACCTACTAGGTAATTCATAAATGATAAATTTAAATCCTTGAAACTAAATATCGTGATGCAAAGCCTCTAGCAAGAATGGATGGTTTTTCGCTACCAAACTCGCTTTCGTTAATTCATCACTTACTACATAAATAAATGCACATGAAAATGCTGTTAGCATACCAAATTCAACTAATCCATATCCTCCATGTGGACCTAAAACTCCGGGCATTATCATTTGATAAAAATCAATATAATGTCCACTGATGATAAAGAAACAGGCAATCTTCAAAAAGATTCTAGTCCGTTTTGCATCCCTTGTCATTAAAACTAAGAAAGGGAAGAAAAAGTTAAATAAAATGTTTAAAATTTCTGAAGTTTTATAAATTTTATTGTGGCCTTCCCATCTCTCTAAGAAATAAATAGTCTCTTCAGGGAAATTGGCATAGTAAATCAATAAAAATTGAGAGAACCAGACATAAGACCAAAAGATCGAAAATGCAAACATGAATTTTCCTAAATCATGTAAATGATTTTCATTCACATAGGACATATACCCTTTATCTTTTAACAATAAAACTGTTAATGTAATGATGGCTAAGCCTGTTACATGCCAAGAAGAGAACATGTACCAACCGAACATCGTGGAGAACCAGTGAGTGTCAATCGACATTACCCAATCCCAAGCAAACATGGAACTAGATAATCCAAATACGACAATGAAGGCTACTCCAATGCGAACTAGTTTGGTGAATATCTCGGTTCCACCGACTAAATCTTCTTCTAAAGATTTCTTGCGTAGCATGTTCCAAAGTATTAACCAAATCGCTCCAAATCCGACAAGACGTGCGATAAAAAATGTTTTATTTAAATAGCCTGACTTTCCAGCAATGATTTTGTCATAATTTTCACTTCCCACTTCAGTGACTCCATGGTGCATCCAATGAAAAATCACATCACCTTTGAAGAAAAATACAGCGATTAAGATGGGAAGTGTTACATATAAAAACTTTGGAAATGCTTCCGGAACACGTTTTAATACTGATGACCAACCGGCCTTCGCTAAGTATTGCAAGGAAACAAAGAACATACCTATGACCGAAATACCGGTAAAAAATACAGCGTTCAACCAAACATTTGCCCAGATACGATTAGTCCAATCGTAATGCTCCTCGGCAGCAGGCTGGTGTGATGCCGCACCTCCTGATAAATGCTCAGCAGCTTCGTGGCCTGCATTTGCAGCTTCATGCCCCGCAGCTGCTACTTCATGCCCGCCTGACTCACCTTTTGAAAGCAAGTAGATGCCAATAATTAAAGCTAAAATTCCTGCAATGAAACCGTAAATGATCCTTTTCTTTCCTTCCGAGCTAAATTCAAAATGCTCTTCTACGTTTGCTGGGGAAAAATGTGAATGTCCCGCCATTGTGTTCTCTATTTTAATTTAAATGAATGTATTCTTATTGTTTTTGTAGTTCGTGAACATAAAGCACAATTTTCCACCTGTTTTGAGATGAAATTTGTGAACCATGTGGCCACATACGTCCTTTTCCGTGAGTGATTACATGGTAAATATGTCCGTCATTAACGGTCTTTAAAGCGTCACTTGAATATACTGGTACCCCTTTATATAATTTTGCTACCAGACCATCCCCTTTTCCAGTTTCTCCATGGCAATGTTGGCAAAATCGTTCATATTGTAATTTTCCAGCCTCGATATTTTCCGGGGTAGCTGCTAATGGGTTACTTAATAAAGCCTCTGAATAAGAAATGCTATCGTTGGGGATTGTTTTCGATACCAATTCTTGAGTTAAAAATAACTTCTTTAAGCTGTCCGCACCAGAATATTTTTTTCTTGAAACTGTTCCAGCAACAGGTAAACGCATATTCATTCCCAAAGGATTGATTTTGTTGGTGTCACCTTTTAGTTGGGTCATGGGCTCATAGCCTACAGAATTATACATATTAGGAGCGAATTCAGTCCCGGTATCATTCGGGTCTTTGCCACATGATAATAATCCAAGGGCCATTCCTGCTAGTAAAAAAATTGTTTTGTTTGGGTTCAACATATTTTTATGCTTCTTCTTGAACAATGTTCTCTTTAAATTATTTAACATTTACTTCTACAGCCCCAGATTCTTCCAAGGCTTTTTTAATATCTGCAACACTCTTTTTGTTCTTGTCTACATTTATGGCCATTACGAAGCGATCATCTGTAATTCTGATATCTAATATTTCTGGCTTTTTTCCAGGATATAAGTCATTTGAAATACAGAATGTAGTTACCAAACCAAAAGCTGTAAATAATACAGTTCCCTCAAATGTAATTGGAATCCAATCGGGTAATGCAAAGAAATCTTTACCGCCGATGATCATTGGCCAGTCGAATACCATGGTATAATTGATCAATGCTTGAGCGCAAACTAATCCCAAACAGCCAAACATGAAAGCGGCAATAGGTAAACGCGTGCGAGGATGGCCTAATGCTGTATCAAGCCCGTGGATTGGAAATGGGGTATATACTTCTTCAATTTTGATGCCCTTAGATTTCACTTCGCTAACCGCGTGTAAAACCTCATCTTCATCATCATATACTCCCAGAATGTAGTTATTAGTCGAACTCATAGTCTTTAAATTTCCTATTTCAATTATTCATCTGTTTTTTTTGATGCTTTCGCTTTTTTGCCTGGATAATCCGTTGAAACCCCTTTCATTACCGCTTTCACCTCCGCCATATTAACCACCGGCAAGAATTTGGCAAACAAAAAGAATAAGGTAAAGAACAACCCAAACGAAAATATATAATCACCGATATCATACCTAGTTGGCGAAAACATGGCCCATGAAGAAGGGATATAATCGCGATGCAATGAAGTCACAATAATCACAAAACGCTCAAACCACATTCCCACATTTACGACAATGGATAAAAAGAAACTAACTAATAAATTAGTACGTATGCTTTTTGCCCAGAACAACTGTGGTGAAATTACATTACAAGTCATCATCATCCAGTAAGCCCACCAATATGGTCCGGTAGCACGGTTGATAAATGCATAACTCTCATATTCAACTCCTGAATACCAAGCGATGAAAAACTCTGTTAAATAGGCGATACCTACAATCGAACCTGTAATAGTGATGACAATGTTCATCATTTCTATATGTTCAATGGTGATGTAATCTTCTAGTTTGAAAACTACCCGAGTAATCAACAACAAAGTTTGTACCATTGCAAAACCAGAAAAGATCGCTCCCGCCACAAAGTAAGGAGGGAAAATCGTGGTATGCCAACCGGGAATAACGGAAGTAGCAAAGTCCATGGATACAATCGTATGAACGGATAGTACCAATGGCGTTGAGATACCAGCTAATATCAATGACATGTATTCATAACGAGCCCATGTTTTTGCGGAGCCAGTCCAACCTAAACTAAATAAGCCGTACCAAAATTTACTTGCTTTTGTCGTTGCACGATCACGAATAGTGGCCAAATCGGGCACTAAACCCATATACCAAAACAATAAGGATACTGATAAATAAGTTGAGATTGCGAAAACGTCCCAAACTAAAGGGGAGTTAAAGTTGACCCACAATGAACCAAAAGTATTTGGTAATGGCAATGCCCAATGCGCTAACCATGGACGACCCATGTGTGCCAAAATAAAAGAAGCCGCACATAAAACGGCAAAAATAGTCATCGCCTCGGCCGAACGGTTAATCGACGTTCTCCATTTTTGACGGAATAATAATAGTACCGCTGAAATCAATGTTCCCGCGTGACCTATACCTACCCACCATACGAAGTTGGTGATATCCCAAGCCCAACCTACGGTTTTATTTAAACCCCATACTCCGATTCCTTGCCACCAAGTGTAAAATAAACAGTATGCTCCATATGCAAAAACAACACATGAGATACCAAAGGCCCATTTCCATTCTTTTGTGGGTTCCCCTTCTACTTGTTTGCAGATATCGTGGGTAACATCGTGATAAGATTTTCCACCAGTAACTAGTTTCTCTCTTATAGGTGATACAACGTGCGACATATATT
>Ga0209499_1001681_pt1 | contig 14949 bp, 19 predicted proteins | sample C_130208_EF_Meta_FD_187306 | JGI IMG/M metagenome (GOLD analysis project Ga0209499, IMG submission 187306) | Freshwater microbial communities from Lake Croche, Canada to study carbon cycling - C_130208_EF_MetaG (SPAdes) (version 2) | ecosystem: Environmental > Aquatic > Freshwater > Lake...
TTAATGAGTTTACTGCCGAGAACTCCTTCTACTAGCATATTCCTGTCCGCCTTTACCGCGGCTACAAAGGCTTCACCCTCCGCTCCCGCATCCGGAACAGCGAACTGCTCTTCAATTTCCGCATCGGAGAGCCCGCCAATATTGAGGGGCTGATATTCAATCTTGGTGGAATTTGTACCATCCTCACCGTATGAGAACTGGATAATCGTACCCGCCGCATCACGCACTGTCTTATCGTGCTGGGTCATCAAATCTTCCATCGCCTTCACTAACTGACGCTGCAAATATCCCGTATCTGCCGTCTTAACGGCTGTATCAATCAAACCTTCACGACCTGACATCGCGTGAAAGAATGTCTCTGCAGGAGTTAGTCCCTTAATGAATGAAGACTCGATAAAACCACGCGCTGCTGCACCATCATCATAGCGCTTGAAATGCGGCAGAGTGCGGTCCTGAAGACCATAAGGGATTCGCTTACCTTCAACGTTCTGCTGACCTAGAACGGCAATCATCTGCGCAACGTTTGTGTTAGAACCCTTCGAACCCGCCTTAATCATATTTGTCATACGATTGTTATCCGCTAGGGAGTTTCTGCCCAACTTTCCTGCATTATTCACTACCTGATTCAGTTCACCGAAAATTAGACGTTCAAACTCTTCCTGATTGGTACGACCACTCGTGTTGTCAAAGAGACCCAAGTGAACCTGCTGAATGATATTCTCAATCTTTGCCTTTAACTCATTCATCAGTTTATCAATTTCTGAACGTGTATTTGCATCAGCAATTAAATCACTCAGACCAACTGAGAAACCTGAATTTACTAAGTGAAGAGCAACAATTCTCTGCAAGGAATCCAAGAATTCAACCGTCTTCTGCGGACCATAATCATTGTAGATTAGATGAATCAACTGGCTGGAGAAAACCGATTTGTCGAATACACCCTGATTTACAATACCATTCTTGATACGAACAAAGTTATCTGACTTAGGATTTGACTTGTCGCGCTCTTCATCATACTGACCGTTCGGCATATCTAAGTTGAGCGGAGGCAGCAAGACTGAAACTATCTGCTGACCCTTCCATACTTCACCCTTGTCGGCAGATGATGCAGGAGGTAGAATACCTGTCCAATTAGGCGTCAATACCAACATATTCATGACTTCACGCATTGTTAGCGTGACTGACTGACGCATAAAACGATTTACTCCAACTAGAGTATCCTGCACTACGGATACAATCGGTTTTGAATCACGCGGTGATACAATCTGCAAGGGAACTGCCGCAATCTCCCTTAGTTCCATAGATGCCTCTTCTGACTGAGGTGCGTGCAAGTTCATTTCATCTCCGTCAAAATCTGCATTGTACGGCGCTGTAACTGAAACGTTAAGACGAAAGGTATTGTGCGGAAGAACACGGACTTGGTGACCCATCATACTCATTCTGTGAAGCGACGGCTGACGATTGAATAACACATAGTCACCATCCATCAAGTGACGATTCACAATATCGCCCTCATAAAGTTGCAAATCCTTGCCTGTTACATGCTTGAGTGAAATCATGCGGTCATCTGCTACACGAACAATCGTCTTAGCACCCGGATATACATCAGGACCATTCTGGATAAGACGATAGAGTTTGTTAATATTGTACTGTGTTACACGCTCAGGATATGTCAGATTAGAGGCAATCTTGATCGGAACACCAATTTCCTTGATTGAAATATTGGGATCTGGGGTAATAACTGTACGAGCAGAATGCTCAACACGCTTTCCTTGCAGATTGTTACGAATACGACCTTCCTTTGAACCAAGACGCTGTTGTACTGACTTTAGAGGACGACCCGAGCGCTGCGCTGAAGGTGCTACACCCGGAATTTCATTGTTAATGAATGTCGCAACGTGATACTGGAGAACATTTGTCCACTCATCAATCACCTTCTTCTTTACATTCTTTGTAATCTTATCTGCTAGAAGCGTATTTGTCTTGATAATATCAACCAACTTCTGTGTCAAATCATCTTCAGATCTCTGATTGTTATCCTGCAGAACTGAAGGACGAACCTGCGGCGGAGGAATGCTCAAGACTGTGCACATCATCCAGTCAGGACGGCACCAATAACGGCTAAAACCCATGAAATCAACATTCTCATCTGAAATACGCTTCAAGAGACGGTGGACATATTCAGGCTCCAAGAACTTGCGAAGTGAAATAAGAGTTGCTGTAACCTTTCCATCCTTATCAGTTAGTTCGCCTGTCTTGTTATATCCTTCGGGCAACTCGGATCCCATTGGAATTTCCATATCCTTCCATTCTGCGAAAATCTTGCAGATGTCGTCTTCTGTGTAATTACGGGGCTGACGGGCACCACATCCATCCTCGGTTGCTTCACCACAACGACTGATCTTTTGGCACTGAATTAGAACCTGCTTCCAACGTGCTTCACCCTTCAGTTTCAGGAGGTTTGAATGCTTTCCCTTATCAATTAGAAGTTTGCCACACTTCATGCAGGCGCAGCGCAAGATCTTAAGAATCATCTTGAAGAACTGAATGTAGTATACTGGACGGGCTAACTTGTAATAGCCCCAGTGACCTTGGCACTTGTGATTATTCTGAAAGCATGAACGACAGTTCTTACCATTTTCTAGGACACCCATGCGGGGATCAAATAGACCGCCGATTTTACCTTCCTGCGTATTATGATTCGTAATTTCTACAACTGATCTTCGGATAATCTCATCGGGACTAAAGATCCCAAATTGAATACCGACAATTGTTTCCGTTTCAGATGTGCTTGGAAGAAACGGCATCTATCTGACCTATGCTTGGTTTTTTTAAACTGTGGATGATGAGTCAATTTTATCCTTTATCCTTAAATTATTTCTTTTAAGTAATTATTGACTTTAAGGTTACTAAAATTTGAAGTTTTAATTCTGCTAGCAAATAAAGCAGAAAATGTCTTTAGAAATTATTATTGGTCCTATGTTTGCTGGGAAATCTTCTGCCCTCCTATCACGAATTAGGAGAAGCAGAGCAATTGGTAAAACTGTTATGGTTATCACTTCTTCACTGGATAATCGTTATTCAGTGCAGAGCGTTACTAGTCATGATAAGGATTCTATTCCTGCTATCTCAGTAGATTCTCTTGTTCCTTGCATTAAGTTGCCACACTTTATGCATGCTTCCCTTATCATCGTAGAAGAAGCTCAGTTCTTCTCAGATCTACGATGGTTTGTTGAAGATGCCTTGCACCTAAAGAAAAATATTGTTCTCTGCGGTCTTGATGGTGATACTGAGGCTAAGCCTTTCGGTCAAATCCTAGACTGCATTCCTCTTGCAGATTCAGTTGTTAAAATGACTGCTTTATGTGAACTTTGCGCCGATGGAACTGCTGCCATCTTTACTGGATTACGTGTTTCAGGTTCAAAAGATGAAATTATTTCTGTTGGTGCTGCGGAAAAGTATATTCCTCTTTGCCGGAAACATTATTCTAACAATCACTTAAGTCATACGTGTGAATAATATTAAAATGAATGAAGATTTGATGAGAAAGATTGAGATGCAAGGATTCTATGAGGAGACTGCAACGAGTAGTGAAGTTTCTAGCAAGTATCCTATAACTAAAGTTTTATGGGCTGGATCTACTCGTGTCTGTGATGAAGTTGTAATTGCAGAATCCAAAGAATACGGCAGAATGCTTTTTACTGATGGGGAGTTGCAAAGTACTTCATATGATGAGCCTATTTATCATGAGCATCTTGTCCATCCAGCCATTCTTGCATATAGAAAGTTATATGGTGATAAACCTCTGAATATTCTTGTGTTAGGTGGTGGTGAAGGTGCTACCTGCCGTGAACTCTTACGTTATTCTCAGTCTTCCATCAAAAATATTGTTTGGAATGATTTTGATCAACAACTTGTTGAACTCTGCAAGGAATATATGAAGTTTTGTGAAGGTGTAAATGAAGTTTATCTGAATGGGGAAAGATGTGTTCCTGTATTCTTCGATGCACTTACCTTGTTGCGGGATGAAACTTTACCTCTATTTGATATTATTATCTCAGACTTACCAGACCCTGTCCTAGATGAAAAAGATGGTCTCTACGGAGATGAGTTTTGGAATCTTATTTTTGCTAGAACGGCTGCAAAATGTGTTATAGTCACTCATTGCGGACCTGTATCTCCCGGCTCTGAAGGGATGGCTCTTCATAATTATGTCACACAAGGTATGATGAATGCAGGTTTTGTTACACCAACACAGGGTAAAGTAGTTATCCCATCTTATCAGAGTGAATGGTCATACGCTCTTGGTACAAAAGACACACAAATTGCATACTGGATGCTTAGAGATCTACCCCTAGAACTGGGTCTAAAAGTTCTAGATAGAGATGCACTACAAAGTTTCTTTCTTGTTCCATCATATTACACTACCTTGCAGTAAATGGAAATTTGGTTTTTTTGCGGGTCCCCGGTAGGGAGGCATGGCTGCCAGATTACTTGACACTACTCGGATATTGGCTTTTGATTTTGATCTGTGCGTTTGTGATGGAACAGGATTGTTTGATTTATTTAATCAACTCCTTGACATTTATCAGTTTATTCAACTGAACAACGCAGATCAAACAAAGTCAAATCCTTTACCGGCTGACTTCGTCAATGCTGTGGAAAAGGCGTACACGTCTTTGGCATTTGATGTTGCTGCAGCAATCAAAAATCAAGAACTATGGTTAGTCCGACCCGGCATGGAGCAAGTGTTTGACGTTGCTCAACGTATGCGACAGAAGGGATATCTAGACTATATTATGTTCTACTCAAATAACTCTGTCCCGGAGTTTCTTTCGTTTGTTGAACTTGTAATACGCTTAGCAAATCTTAATCGCTTTTCAACAAAGAAACCTGTGGTATCACTCATTTTTACGGCAGAAACTAGCAGCAGAATGAAAGTTGAAAGAGCACCCGCTGGACAACCTAATGCACGCGAAAAAACTAAAATGGGAATCTTGCAATGCTTAGAAGACTTGGATTTACCTGTTTCTAAATCACCTGAGATCTTATTTTTTGATGATATGAATCATAAGGGATTAGGTCATTCTCTAAAACAGGTTGAACCCTATTATACGTTATCTACCGCCGAACAAGTTCATAAAGTTTTTTTTGATTCAATGGAAAAATCGGGATTATATAAGAAAGGCGCTTTGCGAACTGAATGGCAGCAACTGGGTATTAAAAATTCTTTAATGAAACATACGGCTGCTGATTTTATGGACTGGATTAAGACTTTAAAAATGCCTTTACTGCTTGATGGATCTCAACTAATTAAGGAAAAATCTATTTCTGACAGAATGGCTACAGAAATTTATGAATTCTGTGGAGTTCAAGCAGTAAATAAAAGTAAAAGCCGAAAACGCAGGGGAAAATATATCAAGTAAAATAAAAGTTAATTAATTAGGATGAGCGATCTGATGGTAAACGTTTCACCGCCCAAAAATGATTCACCCCCAAAGGCGGATGGTGAAAAAAAACCCGCTGTGCCTGAGCCCCCAAAAGTAAAGAAGTTTCTTAATGGATGGACACCCGAATTAGATGATTTAATGGCGGAATGGGCTGATAAAGCCGCATGCTATCGCTGGATGCATGAACGCACTGAAAAATTATTCAGTGCTAGAAACAGTTGGATTACAATCCCTGTTATTATTTTGAGCACACTAACAGGAACCGCTAACTTTGGTCTAAATTCTATCTTCGGTGATAATGCACAAAATGCACATTATGCGACTCTAGCAATCGGTGGTGTTTCCATAATTGCAGGAATTATTACAACTCTTGGTAACTTCTTGAGATATGCTCAAGGCTCTGAAGCACATCGCGTTTCTTCCATATCATGGGGTAAATTTAATCGTCTTATTACTGTTGAACTCCGAATTAATCCGAATGAACGTATGGATTCTATGTCATTCTTGAAGATTTGTCGTATTGAACTTGATAGATTGATTGAACAATCGCCTCCTATTCCCGACTCAGTTATTGCTGCTTTCCGCAGTGAATTTGGTTCATCCTTGGAAGTCAAGAAACCTGATATTGCCGCTGCAATTGAACATACTAAGGCTTTCAAAGATACTGGTGCTCGTCTCAAGAAGATGGCTGCTGAAGCTGCAATCATGGTCCAGCAGAAGAAGGGTGTTCTCCGTCAACTTGTTGTTTCCGATATTGATGTTCGCATTAGAGAAGAAAATGATCGTATGAAAGCGGAACTCAAACCTATGCTAGAAGCGATTGCAAAGAAGGCGGCGGCAGATACTCTACGATCAATGAATCTTGGAGGAAGGGGAACACGCGATTCTTCCCCTGATCCTCCCGGCAATCGTGGTGCTACTTTAGCAACAAGTATCCATGCAAAAAAAGCCGCTGAAATTAAAAATGAATTAACACGTATGGCTTCTAGCGGAGTTGTTTCCATGATGAAGAGTCAGTTTAAGATTGGTGATGGATTACCTATTTCATTTACCGCTCCTCAACCTAATGTTATTGGTCTAGAGGTTGATGATGAATCTGAAGAGGAACAAGCTCCTGCAAACATAATTGTTGATGTAAGTGGATCTTCTTCTGATGTAAGTGGTAATGGTGATATTGGAATAGAAATTCAACCACAGGTACCAAAAGATGATAAAGATACTATTGTAAGCCTATAAAACTAAATATAAAGGTAAATATCAATAAAAAGAAACTCTGCTTCTTTTAATGTGTGGTTGTTCAAAAGATAAAGTTAAAGGAATTGAAACAACACAATGGGGTCCACATTTTTGGAGGCTTCTTCATTTTTTTTCTTTAAAAGCTGGAACTTCATCTCCAACTATTCATGCAGAAGAAATCCGTATTTGGACTAAACTTTTTACCTTAACTGGAAAAGCGATTCCTTGTGAAGAATGCAGGAAACACTATAATGAATATTTACTAGCACATCCGGTTAATTTTAAGAATATGCCTTATGCTTCTTTTGGATCTTTTGTCCAAAATTGGTGGTTCAACTTGCATAATGAAATTAATGTCTTGAATGATAAACCTGTGTTTAATTTTGCAGATCTGCAATCCACATATGCTGGAGTAAGTTTTCTTTTTGAATTAGCAACTATTACTAATTATATTAACAAAGCGACCGCTGCTAGTCAAGTAAAAATTTCTGATTACAAAGCGTGGAAGACAGAAATTCTTATGCTGAACTCAAGATACTATTAAAAATTGAATTATACTTTTTGCCAGATATTTCTCAAATGTCCGACAATCAAGTATTTGATCAGAATAAGGTACAGGAATGGGTTGCTCTCTGCGAAGAAGGAGGCAATCTTAGACGTGCAGGTGCATCTGCTGAAACTCTTGCAGAAATTAATATTCGTATCAATCGGGCTTTAGTTGCTCTTCTTCCAACATCAAATGATACAAATGCAGAACTTCTCTTTCAAATGATTAATGGAACTCTGCCTCAAGCTACATCTGCTGCTACTGATCCTACTGATCCGACTGATCCTACTGACTCCAATTAAGTCTTGGCTGTTACATCTACACACATAAGTTGCTCATTGGAAGGTGTTAGCCACTCAATGCGCGTAACAATCTTGCCACTTACTCCTGTAGGAAATACTGATGTTGTTGTATTCGTGTAAGGACCAGGTCCTAAGGGACACGCTACATCCGAACAGAGATCTTCAGTGGTCGGTGCAAAAGGAATACCATTGAAGGAAAAGGAATACTTTGCCGTTCCAGCATCTACATAGCATCCTGCAGGAATATCCAGATTTAGTGTAATATGTGAATCTTCGCCCGGAACTACAGGATCAGGAAGAAGGCTTCCACTTATGAACGTGAAAAGCGATTTTCCTGCAGAACAATCTTTGACGGAATTTGATACAGTGTTATTTAGACCAAATAATACTGCAGCAATAAATGCACCGACGAAACCCATTATTTACTTATGCTTGCGATTCTTTAACTGCTTTTGACTTTTTCTAGATCTCTTTCTCGTTTTTCTTTTTCTTTTATTTTCAACTTTAGCAATCGGTGATATTCCACCAAATAGTGATTCAGTAGATCCGTTTTTTGATGGAGGATTTGATGAAACAGTTCTTGAAGGACTTGATTCAGGGGCAGAAGGGCTTCCTGCTGCTGCTAATGCACTTGATACCATTTGTTGTGCTCTTCTGCTTCCTTGTTTTAATCCTTTTATTCTATTTAAATTAAATGCTTCCAATGCTTTTCTCTGCTCTTCAACTGTTGGACTTCTATTTCCTGCTAAGTTTTCAGGTCTAAAATTTTCAGATAAAACACTTTCTACACTTCTATTTATTGAACGATTGCTTGATGCAGACATATTTGGTTGAGGATTTTGAATATGCAAGGGTGCCTTTAGTGGAGGAAGAGGAGGAAGAGGAGGAGGTTGCATTGGAGCCATTCCTTGCGGTACAGGTTTTCCCGCAGATGGAAGAACTGGTGGAGGTAATCCATATGATGCACGATACGGATTATACGCCATTACTCTACTTTATAAAAATTTAATGTTTGCGGGTTCTAGATTTTCTTGTCTTTCTGCTTTTTTTTGATTTTCTTGTCTTTCTTGTCTTTCTTTTTTTGGGTTGTGTTTCTGGCTTTTCTTCTTCTTCATTTATGGGAGAAGGCGGTGAAAATTTTTTTATTCTTAATGGTGCTAGAGGTGGAGGTGGTGCTACAGGTGCTATATCTAAAAATTCTTTTAACTCAAGAGGCTTTACTTTAGGAAAATTTCCATTTTTAAATTCACCTCTTTTTAGACGCTTAAGATTTTCAACTGTTGCTTTCGCCTCAGCATTTCCTTCACGTAGTCTTTTCTGAAATACTGTATCAAATAATAACATCGCTAATTTATTATCAGCCTCTTCCATTGCCTTCTTTTCAACTGATTTTGATTGAAAACCTCCATTCCTAAGTACTTCTGGTGCGGCATATTTAATAGTATATGATGGTGGTGGTTCCCCAGGTCGGGAAGGTGATGGTCCAAAATTTAAATTTACTGGTGCAGCATAAGAATATCTTGTTCCAGTAGTTTTATTTGATCTTGCCGATGGCGGAACTTGGGGTTCTGATTTTGCCTGCTTTCTAGGCGGTGATGCAAAAGGATCTCTTTCTTTTTCCCCACCACCTCCTGCAGCACTTGGTCCAACATTTAATCCAGAACCGGCAGAAGCCATTACTCTACCTTAGGTTGCCCATTTTTTGATTCCTTCTTTTCTCCAGTTATTGATCCAACAACCAAACGCGTTACTCCCGTTAAAATCATGGTGCCATATGATGTTTCTGTTAACTGCATTGTATTCAGGATTATATGGCACCAGGGTGATGCTGTTGTAAATATACCACTAAGAACTCCTTGAAAGCCAGAAGGAACACAGACGTTACCGTAGAATTGTGTTGCAACATAATGTACACCATAAACTACCGCCAACGACAAGCCAGTCTTCTTGAGTTCATCCATTCCCTTCTAATTTATCAGATGGAATTAAAGGGATGGAGGATGCAAAGGCTTGTCCTTGGTGTGGACGTTGGGCTCTGAAAGATGCGGCTTGTAATTATATTTTCGCTTGTGGTCTTGAAACCAAGGGAAAATTTAATGTTGGAGCAGGTTGCGGAAAGCCATGGTGCTGGCAATGTGGTAAAAAGTTTTGCGGACAGTACTATGATCCCGTAACAGGTCAGAAAGTTGGCACTCGGGATTCTCATGATGCAGAATGCTGCAAGAAAGAACCCGGTTTCAAACAGGAAGATTACTGTCCTGGTGGACATAATTCACATTGCTCCCCTAGGTTTTCTTAAACCATGCACGAGCACCTGATGATTCAGCAATTGCGTCCTTTGCAAGATTAGAATCTGTTGTTCTATAAGTCTTGCCTTTTAATAAAAATGAATGCACACGTGCATAGCCCCACTGCTGTTGTGTCGCTCCGGGTCTATGCCCCGTTCTCCATGCTGCCATACCCCTATTAAATGATTTTTGAATAAACTTCAGAGGAACACCTGTCACATCAGACTTCTGCTTTAGCGATAACGCTTTAGGAAATTTGGCTTTCCATCTCTGAGTATAAGATGATGGTTTTGATTTTACTGATTTATCTGTTTTAAATCCAACATATGCTTTCGGATCGGTCCATGACATTGCGCCAAAATGACGCATTTCCTTTAACTTCTTTTTCTTCTGAGTTTTATTCAAACCTGCAAAATATTTAGCAGGTTGATACATTCCTAAGGTTAATTTGGATTTTAAATTAAATTTGGTGAAATAAATGAAGATTGTTGACTGTTTTATGTTCTATAATGAACTTCATATGTTAAAGTATCATTTAGAAGTTCTTTATGATCATGTTGACCATTTTGTAATCACTGAAGCACGTCAAACTCATATGGGTCATCCTAAGCCATTATACTTAAAAGAAAATGTAAATATGTTTGCTAAATATTTGGATAAAATAGTTTGGGTTATTGTTGATCTTCCGCATTTGCATCCTGTAAATGTAGAAAAAAGAGAACAATGGACAAATGAAGATTTTCAAAGAAATATGTTAACTGTTGGATTAGATTCACTTAATTTAGAACACGATGATGTAATTATTTCTTGCGATGTTGATGAAATTACGCATCCAGATGTTATTAACAAATTTAGAATATTTAATACTGCTACTCGTGCTTTTAATTTAGTGTATGATATGTATTTTCATAATCTTAATACGAAATGCACAGATAGATGGGCTCTTCCCAAAATAATGAGTTATGGCATTTTTAAAAAGGCAAAATTTACTTTAAGTGAATTACGTATGATTCATATGAAAGATATTGAAAATGCTGGATGGCATCTGAGCAATTTCGGAGATGCACAACTTATTAGAAATAAATTGGAAAATTATTCACATCAAGAACATAATTATGAGGAATGTAAGAACCTAAGTACAATTCAAGCAAAGATTGATGCTGGAATCAGTGTGTTTTTAAAGGAAGGTGAAAAGCAAAATACTATTCAACTTTCTATTAAAGATAATCCTCGTCTACCTCCCCGGCTAGATCTCTTGCAGGAATTTATTAAGTTTTAAAGTTTAAGGTTAAATTAGATTTTATTTTAAACTTGATTAAATAAATGAAGATAGTTGATTGTTTTATGTTCTATAATGAAATCAATATGTTAAAGTATCATTTAGAAGTTCTTTATGATCATGTTGATCATTTTGTAATTACTGAAGCACGTCAAACACATATGGGTAGACCTAAATTATTAAATTTTGAACAAAATAAAGAATTATTTGCAAAATATTTTAATAAAATTGTTTATATTCCAATAGATCTTCCATTTTTGGAACCTTGTAATGTAGAAAATAGAGAACAGTGGCAGAATGAAAAATATCAAAGAGATCATATTATTCATGGTCTTAATTATCTTAAATTAGAACATAATGATATTTTTATTTTAGGTGATGTTGATGAAATTACAAATCCTAATGTTCTTGATTCTATTAGAAAAACAGATACTTCTAGAATTGCTTTTAATTTAGAATGTGATTGTTATGTTCATAATCTCAATACCAAATTAACTGAACGATGGTTTTTTCCTAAATTAATTAATTGGTCTTTTTTTAATGAATTAAAAATTTCTTTGGATGATTTGAGATGGGCTTATTATATTATGCCATACATGAATGATGGTGGATGGCATTTAACAGATTTTGGTGATGCTCAATTTATTAAGAATAAAATTGAGAATTACTCTCATCAAGAAATAAATACTGATGAATTTAAAAATATTAGTTCAATTAATGCAAAAATTAATGCGGGTATCTATGTCTTCTTGAAAGAGGGTGAAGCCAAAAATACTATAACTATTCCTATAAAAGAAAATAATAGATTACCCCCTTGTCTTGAATTTCTTAAAGAATTTATTAAGTTCTAGTCTTAATATAATCTTCTATTCTATCTAATTCATGCTCGTGCCAAAATCCTAATAAATCTATACGACGAGGTTGCCAGTCATTATTGCTATATCGTGGAATTATCTCATAGGATACATTATTTTTTAATATAATATGTCTTAGCCAATGCTCTCCAATATCTGTATATGTGTAAAGTTCATCTAAAAAAATATTTGTTTTAAGTTGTTTTGGTTTAAAAATAAATAAATCAGTTGAGAAAAAAGTTTTATCTTCTGGAAATGACCAATTTACCAAAAAAGTTGTGGAATTAGATAAATTATTCATAAGCAAATTTAAAAATGGCATCTCATCTATTAAAAAAACATCTGGATGGCAATGAATTACATAATCATAATCTGCAAATTTACTAAAATTATCAGCAACTCCTTCAAATGGACCCATTCTATAACCTCCAGTATTCTTTGTTGTAATTATTAATTCTTTATTTTTTAGTGGAATTTTTCTGTAAGAATCTAAGATTTCTGTTGAAATTTCTGAGTTATTGCAGTAAAAAATTACATCTGCAATTATATTTATTAGTGAACATCTCTTTAGGAAAAATGCTTGATATTCATATTCCTTTAATTGTCTAAATCCTGTTAAAAAAAACAGAATCTTCATTTAATTATTATAGTTTTCTGGTTTTAAATATGAATTGTTGGTCCGACCTTCATCTTCCCCATCTTCTTTGTTATAGAATCAACTGCATTCTTCTCAGGCTTCTTCTTTGACTCAGACTTTGTATCAATAGGGGTCGCCGCTTCCGCTGCCTTTCGCTTCTGCCAGTAGGCTCCCCAATCCATACCACTCTTCATCTTTTTGGGATTCTTCATGTATTCTTGTATTTCAGGATCCTTCATTGTGCTTGTAAGGAATGGAGGCTGCTTCATAAATGTCCAAGTTCCATCTTGATAAAGATATCCAGATGGAAATAGGTTAATGGTGTCATACAAAGCACCAGTGTTCGGATCCCAAAGATATTTCAATCCATTAACTTCCTTCCAGTGCCAATCCATTTCGGTCATTTTGGTGCCCTTATTCTTACAGGGGTTTACTTCAATTTTTACTAATGTAAAAATAAGACAATTTTTTATCATAAAATAAGACAATTTATTTTGTCCATTCTAAACAGCGTTTTCTTGTTCCAAGAAATGTTCCAGAATTATATTTATCACATGTATATCCTTGACTAATCATGTATAAACTATATAAACTATTCATAAATAATCTGCTTATTCCAACTGTTAAAAAGATAATTATTATATACCAAATCCAATCTTTCATTCTATAGTATAGATATAAAAAATTGAATTATCTACATTTGTAAATGGTAAAGTGACACAATGCCTCTTCCCCATACTTGCAATAAATGTGATGTATTTGTTAATGATATCCTTGACTCTCCCCTACCTCATGATTATCCAGATCGGATCTTTATTAAGGAAAAGGTTAGACGAAGATTAGTTCCTATGGTTGCAAAAAGTCTCAAGAAACTAATTGCTGATTATCCCGTAATTGATATGAAACGCGTTTGGGATTCAATTCAATTTGAGAATAGAGCATTTCGTGAAAAAAATAATTACCGATTTATATCTAATTCCCTTATTTCATCTTTAACAGATAGGCACATACCATGGGAAAAAGAACTTGAATATCTTAGCACAATTGTCATTGAAAATGGTCTTATTAAAATGAAAGGATTACGTTACGGTCGTATAATGATTCTTGCACAGGAATGGATCAGTTATTGTATCTATCTTCTTTGGACACAAATGCCTTCAGTACATTATAATCATAATTTTCCTACAGAGAAAGAAGTTCCAGATATATTTATCTTTAAGACTACTACTAAAAATTTCTATGTTTCGGATCTATATGAGTGATAACAATTAATGAGATTAAGAAGCCAAAGAAGAACTCAAAAAGATCCACTAAATAGTTTTTTTCATAAATGTCTAAAGACTGATAGGCAATAAAAAGAATAATTATTAATGGAAATTTTACTGCTAGTAAGCCAAAGGTAAAGTGCCAAAAGGAATTTAAACCGTCTGTCCACGGCAACCTAGCAGGAGCCATCTACCTTCTTATCTGATTAAAAATTGAAACTTGCCTGTTTTAATGATACTTGCAGTAATAAAATGTCTTTTCTTAAAATTTGTAATACTACTGATCCAGTTGTTGATTTTCCTACTTCACTGGCTAAAGAATACTCATATCCTCTTGATCCATTCCAGCAACATGCTATCTGCGCAATTCATAAGGAAGAAAATGTTCTTGTCACTGCTAAGACCGGATCAGGTAAGACTCTTGTTGGCGAATATCAGATTGCCTACAGTCTGAGAAAGGGTGGTCGCGTATTCTACACTACACCTATCAAGTCCTTGTCAAATCAGAAATTCCATGATTTGAAAGAAATGTTTCCATCTGTTGGAATTGTCACCGGTGATATCAAGTTTCAACCAGATGCTGCAGTTGTTATTATGACCACAGAATGTCTTCGAAATATGCTTTATAAGAAGGGAACTTCTACTGAAGGACTTGGACTTACTGCTGGAATGTCTTTGACTGGTTTAGATGCAGTTATCTTTGATGAGGTTCACTATATTAATAATAAGGAACGCGGTAAGGTCTGGGAAGAGACTATGATCTTGCTTCCTGCAGAAGTGAAAATGATTATGCTTTCTGCTACTATTGATGGCGCTGATGCTTTTGCTTCATGGATTGGTGACCTCAAACAGAAGATGTGTTGGCTTATTCCTACAACTCATCGTGTAGTTCCTTTGAAACATTGTGTCATTCAGGATTGGTCTTCAGATCCTATTGTTGTAATGGATGCCGCTGAGAAATTCTATGATCCCCGATGGGATACATGGCTCTTCTACCGAAAGAAGATCTGTGATGCCTATGAAGATCACAAGAAGAAGGTTGCTGGACGACGAGCAGGTGGATATGAAGATCCTGTTATTAAACAGAGTAA
>Ga0209499_1001682_pt1 | contig 14945 bp, 13 predicted proteins | sample C_130208_EF_Meta_FD_187306 | JGI IMG/M metagenome (GOLD analysis project Ga0209499, IMG submission 187306) | Freshwater microbial communities from Lake Croche, Canada to study carbon cycling - C_130208_EF_MetaG (SPAdes) (version 2) | ecosystem: Environmental > Aquatic > Freshwater > Lake...
ACGCAGGCGGTTTCTAGCCGTTGTCGCCGCGCTTGCCGCAGCCCCTCAGGCTGCGCTCGTCGCTGCACCAGAGAGCCGGCAGCCTAACATCGTGTTTGTTTTTGCCGATCAGATGCGATTCAGCATCAGTCACATGGTGACAGATAAATAGAATGGCAACGGTCTTGACCGGGAAAGCAATTCCTCAGCATGCGTGTCCGCCGAGGTACCCATTCGAGGTCCCCATTCCATAACGAAAAAGACTACTTGCGCAACTTTTAGGTTGCTACGTGGTTCGAGCTGGGTGCTTCCGCAAGCCGACAACACCTGGTCTCTTAACGAGGCGGCTCACCTGCTCAATCGCGCCGGCTTCGGTGGCAGCCCTGAGGCGATCACCGACTTACACGGGCTGGGCCGCCGCCGGGCGGTGGATTCGCTGCTGAGCGCGGCCGATGTGGCCGACGCCTTTCCGCTGCCGGCGTGGGCCAGTGACGAGCAGGCGCTGGCCGACATGCGTGTCCGCGCCGAACAGCGCCGCGAAGTCAAAATCGCCACGCGCAACCTCAGCCCCGAGGCCGCGGAAAAACTGCGGCGGGAGAAATTTCAGCAAGTGCAAAAGGACAGCCGCCAGCACACCGTTGAAGGGCAGGCGTGGTGGTTCCGGCGCTTGCTCAACACCAAGGCGCCGTTGCGCGAGAAAATGACGTTGTTCTGGCACGACCATTTCGCCACGTCCATCCAAAAGGTCAAGCAGCCGGTGCTCATGCTCAACCAGAACGAGTTGTTCCGCCAACGCGCCTTTGGCAGCTTCCGGGGCCTGACCCAGGCGATCCTGATGGACCCGGCAATGTTGCTCTATCTCGACTCCGGTAGCTCGCGTAAGGGCCACCCTAACGAGAACTTCGCACGCGAGGTGATGGAACTCTTCACCCTCGGCGAGGGCAACTACACCGAGGCGGACGTCCACGCCGCCGCCCGCGCGTTCACGGGCTATGAACTCGACCCACTCAATGGCAAAGTCACCCACAACCACAAACACTGGGACGAATCTGACAAAACCATCCTCGCCAAAACCGGACCATTCACCGGCAAGGACGTCATCAACCTCATTTTCGACAAACCGCAACCCGCCACCTTCATGGCGCGGAAAATCTGGCAGTTCTTCGTGTCCGACGTCCCGCCCGAGCCCGCCATCACGCAACTCGCCGCGACGCTGCGCGGCGCGGACTATCAGATCGCTCCGCTCCTGCGCGAAATCTTCCTTTCTCGCGAATTCTATGCCGCGGCGCGCGTTCGCCAGCAAATCAAGTCCCCCATCGAATTCCTCGTCCAATTGCTCAAGCAACTCGAGGTGGCTGAGCCGCCGCCCGGCTTTCCCATCACCGGCCAACAACAACTCGGCCAGGTCCTCTTCATGCCGCCAAATGTCGCCGGTTGGGACTGGGGCCAGGCCTGGATCAACACCAACACTCTGCTGGCACGCTATAACTTGGCAGGATTTCTAGCAAAAGGCGCCGGCCCAGGCAGCATGGCCATGCAAGGCGGAGGAGCAAACAATAAGGCGAAGGCGAACCCAGGCCGCCGCGCGGGATTGGGTTGGCACGGACCCAACTATGAGAAGATCGCGCCTGCGGCCCTCCGCGAGCATCCCGCTCAGCTTGTAGATGCACTCATCTTCCGGTTTTTCCAGGGCCAGCTTCCGGCCGCCGCCAGAACCTCCCTCATCGACTATGCCACCAGCCAGCGCCGCGCCGGTACCATCACCCACACCGAAGTGGCCGAGCTCTGCCACCTCATGCTCAGCACGCCCTACTACCAACTTTGCTAGAAGATAGACACAAGACTCGGCACGGATTCGCCTCTGACAGGCGCGTAAGTTTCCACCGATCATCCTCCACCCAAGCATCATGAAAACCCGCCGTGAATTCCTCCGCTCCACGGTTCTTGGAGCCTCCGCCGCATGGACCGTTCCGCTGTTCATCGACCGCACCTTTGCCCAACTCCATACGGGTGCACGTGATCTGGCAACCCAAGCGGTCACCGGCAAGGACGACACCATTCTTATCGTGCTCCAACTCGCCGGCGGCAATGATGGCCTCAACACCCTGGTGCCCTTCGCCGATGATGTCTATCAGAAGGCGCGGCCACGCCTTGCCAAGAAGGAAAAGGACGTCATCAAGCTCAGCGATTATGTCGGCCTCAACGGCGCGATGCCCTATCTCGGCTCGCTATTCAAGGACGGCAAGCTCGGCATGGTGCAGGGCGTCGGCTATCCCAATCCGAACCGCTCGCACTTCGTCTCCACCTCGATCTGGGAAACCGCCGATCCGCGCAACCACTCGAACACCGGCTGGCTCGGCCGCTACTTCGACAACGCCTGTCCCGGCAGCGACTCGACCGTGGGCATCAGTTTCAACAAGACTCAGCCCGAGGCGTTTGGCGCGGTAAAGAACCCGGGCATCTGTCTCAGTTCGCCAGAACTCTATCGATGGATCCACGGCGGCGGCGAACAGGTCCAAGCCGAGGAGTTTTTCGCCAAGCTCAACCAACCCGAACACGCCGCTGAGGACCATACCCCCACCAGCGGTGCCTCCATCGCTATTCCCGCCGGCGGCAAGACCGGCGGCATCCACGGCGAAACCAACCTCGCCTTCCTCGAACGCGTCGCACTGGACGCCCGCGTGAGTTCCAAGCGCATCCTCGATCTGGCGGCCAAACACACCACCAGCGTCCATTACGACGGCTTCCCGCTGTCGCGCAATCTCAACCTCGTCGCACGCATGATCGCCGGCGGTATGCCCACCCGCGTCTATTACGTCAGCCACGGCGGCTTCGACACCCATAACCAGCAGCTCAACTCCCACGACCGTCTGTTAGGACAACTCGACGCCGCGCTCAAGTCGTTTTTCGCCGACCTCCAACAGCAAGGCAACGACAAGCGCGTGGTGCTGATGACCTTTTCCGAGTTCGGACGCCGTGTGGCGGAAAATGCCAGCGCCGGCACCGACCACGGCAAGGCCTCGTGCCTGTTTGTCGCCGGCCCTGCAGTTAAAGGCGGCCTTCACGGCAAGTACCCGAGCCTAAGCGATCTGTCGGAGGGCGACATCCGGCACAGCGTCGATTTCCGCAGCGTGTACGCTACCCTGCTAGCCGATTGGCTGCGCGTCCCTGATATCAAATCGATTCTCGGGGCGAGTTATCCCAAACTCGGATTGATCGGCTGAGTAGCTTATATGGTGACAAATAAATAGTAGAGAAGCTGGTGGATTGTGCGGTTTTCGGTGGTATGGTGACAACATGCGCAGGTCCCGATGGCTGGCGGGTTGGAAGGACTCGGGTACGAAGCCGGTGATATATCACTGTATCTCGCGAGTGGTGGATAAGCAGTTTGTACTTGAGGAGCGGGAATGCGAGGCGTTCCGGATGTTTTTTCGGATGTATGAGAATTTCTCGGGCTGCCGGGTACTGGCGTATTGTGTGATGTCTAACCATTTTCACTTATTATTGGAGGTGCCGCGGATGGCGGATGGCGGGTTGAGTGACGAGGAGTTGCTGCAACGTCTTGGCGGGCTATATTCCGAGGTGGTGGTGGCGGGAGTGGCAGCGGAACTGGCGGAGGCGAGGAAGGTCGCAATCGGCGAGAATGAGGGCGCGGGTGTGGCGCGGGTGGCGGCGATTCACGCCCGGTTCACCTACCGGATGCACGACCTGAGTGAGTTCATGAAAGGCTTGTTGATCCGGTTCACGCGGTGGTTTAACCGGGTGCATTTGCGCCAAGGGACGTTGTGGGAAGAACGCTTCAAGAGCGTGATCGTGGAAACAACCCCTTTTTCCCCGCCCTTCGGTCCGGCCTCCGTCTCTTGCAACGGCCCTCACCTCAAAAGCAAATTCCTAGCAGCCAACGGCTTTCACCCCAAAAGCAATTTCTTAGCAGTCACGCTACCATCCACGCCCACCCAACGATGTCCGAGGTGATCCACGAGGCGACCCTCGCCGCAGAGGGCCACGCGATTCACTTCTGAGATCCGCGTCGTTTCGATTCCCCAGCCTCCGCCCGCATCTCGTGGGTGGGGGCTTTTTTGTGCCGCGAGTTTCTTACGCAGCCGCAATCGCCCGGCGTCGGAAAAAGACGCCACCGATCATGGCCACTCCAAGAATCGCAAAGGAAGAAGCCTCTGGAACCAGTGTCCCGGTACTATTGGCCTGATATATCCCATATTCCGTGTTGTAATCATTGACCCACAAACCGTAGTCCTTGGCCTTGACGCCCGAACCAAACAAGGAGATGGAATAAGGGCTTCCACTCTTATTGAAAGTTAATCCGTAATAGTTGAGGTAAGATGGGTCGATGATGCCGTCACCATGGACGCCCGCACCCGCATTTTGATTCGGGTAGAAAAGGTTGTCGTAACCAACATAATTTATGTCTCCTGCCATATAGTACTTGGAAACGGCAGGCCCACCCGCGACGAGAGTATAAGTCCCGAGATAGGCATCGGAATTCATCGAGCTAGTCAGCGTCAAAGTGCCAGATATCACGAGCTCACTGCCATCTGTGTATCCAGAAATGCCCGTGGTCAGGTAGACCATGGCAACATCGCCATAAGTGTCTGAATATTGCAAAATGTAAGACGCCGCCTTGGCTGTATTTGACAAGCTGAGGGCGCCCGAGGCGATGACGAGGGAAAGAAGTGCTTTTTTCACGGACTTGATTGTTTCGTTGGCGCCGTTTTAGCCCCCCCCCCCCGCACTGCAAACAAAAAATGCCGTCAGGGTGACAGACAAATAGAATATGCGTGTAACGCGCGTCCTGATCATGGAAACTACCATTCGCAAATCCATCGAGCGCGGCCATGCCAACCATGGCTGGCTCGAGAGCCATCATACCTACAGTTTCGCCGATTACCACGATCCCGCCCAGATGGGCTTCTGCAGCTTGCGGGTGATCAACGAGGATCACGTGGCACCAGGTGGCGGTTTTCCCACCCACCCGCATCGCGATATGGAAATTTTCAGTTACGTGGTCGGGGGCACGCTGGAGCACAAGGACCGCATGGGCAACGGCCGCCAGATCAAGCCTGGCCAGATCCAGTTCATGAGTGCTGGCACGGGCGTCACCCAATCGGAGTTCAATCCCTCCAGCAGCGAGCCCGCCCATTTTCTTCAGATCTGGATCAAACCGCGCCACCAGGGCCTCCCGCCCTCCTACACCGAGTGGCATCCGTCACCGGCAACCCTCTGGATGCCGGCGACGCCGCCAGCACCGCCAGCACCGGGCGCTTTGAAATCAGCTCCACGGTCAACCCCTTTTCTCCCGCTCTCCGAACCGCTCTTTAGCCCCTCATGCACACCAACTCCGAAAAGCAATTTCCTAGCAATGGCTCACCATCACCACGATAATGGATTTGCGGCAAGTGTCCTAAGAAGAAATATGTTCAGCATCCCCGCTGCTGCTAGAGCGGTGCCAGGTGAGGAGTTCGAGCTCGCCGCGGGTGACCCGCACGGTGTGCTCGAAGTGGGCGGGCCGTGACCTGAAAGTCCGCTTCTACATCTTCCCCGCCACCAGCCACCTTCGCTTAGTTTAGCTATCCTTTGGCCGAACATCGGGGGCCACCTCAATGGGCCCACATCACCCGATGAGAGAAGCTTCATGAATACTCGCCAGCCACCAGGTTGATGCGGCAAACCTGGGTGTGGCTCGAGTTATCGGCCCGCGGCTGGCGCGACCGCCACATACACCGTGCTGGCGGCGTCGCGGTCCTGATGGGGATTGGGGAATCGCACGACATGCGCCTCGCAGCTGGCGAACACGCTGGTGAGCGAGGCGATGAATTCGGCATCGGGCGGATCATCCGACCACAATGCGAACACGCCGCCCGGGTGCAGGTGGCCAACCAGGCGGCGCAGGCCCTCCGGCGCGTAGAACGCGGAGTTGCCTTGATGGAGGAGTTTCGAGGGCGAGTGGTCGATGTCTAGCAGCACCGCATGATAGAGCCGCCCGGCCGCCAGCGGATCGAAGCCCGGCTCGCCGCCGCGGGCCAGCGCGAGCTGGAAAAAGTCGCCGTGGACCAGGCGGCAGCGGGGGTCGGCGGTGAGGCCAGGACCCAGCGGCACGAGCCCGCGCTGGTGCCACTCGATGACCGCCTCGAGGAAATCCACCACCAGCAACGCCCCGACCTCGGGAACCTCCAGCGCGGCGCGCGCGGTGTATCCCAAGCCCAAGCCACCGACCACCACCTCGAGCGCTTCCCCCGGGAAGGCGGCTTTGGCTGCGGCCAATCCCAGCCGCGAGAGCGCCTGCTCGACCTCGGTGAACAAGCTCGTCATCAAAAACGCGTCGCCCAGGATGATTTCGTAAACTTCGATGTCATCGAGCGCCGGGAGAATCCGCCGGCGCAGAATGAGATCTCCGAGCGGGGTTTTCCGGTAGTCGAGTTCCTCGAAGCGTCGCTTTGCCTGCATGGCCGAGTGTAAACAAAGCGCCGGCCGTGAGGACAGACAATCCTTGATTGACGCCGCGACAACGGGCAGACTGCCACCATGTCATTTAGGCCAATCGTCCTCATTCCACTGTGCGTCGCGCTTACCTTCTCCGGCTGTGTCCAGACGGGGCTGCCGCCAGCGGCAGGGCAGCAACGCCTGGCCGGGGTTGATTTGCAGGACGCGGGCGCGAATGCGCTGCCCGCCGAGCAGCGCGCCGCGCTCTATTTGAGTAGTGCGGCGCAGGCCCAGGCGCTGCTCGGGTCACCCGCGTCGGGCGAGGCCGCCAGGCAAATCTATAACAAGGCCGCCGCCGATCTCACCGTGCTGCTGCGCGATGCCGACCATGGCCGGCTGTGGGGCCGCCACCTGACCGTTAGCGGCGGCGGCGGCAGCTACCATCTGCATTTCGCCAAGGGCACCCGCGCCGGCGTCTGGGATCCGGGTTATTTCATCTCCTTCACGCCAGCCGATGCCGTGGAGCTCAAGACCATCCAACGCAGGAACCGCCAGGACGGCATCGGTGGCGCGCTGGTCGGCGTTCACAAGTCTACTCCCTTGGAGCGATTCTCGCCGATGGTGGGAATCACCGCGCCGGTCACGACCGTGCTGGATTTCAAGGGCCACGACGTGACGCTCACACTGATGGATGCGAGTGCAAAACCCAAAGCCCGCGTGGCCGGGGCCGAGCGAACCCTAGATGCCGATTTTTCCGCGCCTCTGGCCTACTACCCGCAGAAATCCGAATTCTGGCAAGGCCTCATGGGGGCGGTCCGGGTGAGCGACTACATGAAAACCACCGGGCTCTACATGCTCCAGCCCTACGATGCGAAGCGCATTCCCCTGATCCTCATCCACGGCCTGATTTCCACACCCCGGATGTGGCGCAACGTGATCAACGAGATCGAGACCGACCCTGAACTGCGCGGGCGCTTCCAATGCTGGGTCTTCGCCTATCCCACCGGCAATCCGCCGTCCTATTCGGCGATGCGGCTGCGCGACGAGTTGGCCAAGGTCTATCAGCTCCATCCGCGCACTCCCAATTATGTGCTCGTGGGCCACAGCATGGGCGGCCTGGTGGCGCGCATGCAGGTCACCACCGTGACCCGTGAGTCCTGGGATGTCGCCGGAAAGCAACGCTCGCGCCTCGTCTTCGCCAAGGTGAAAGCGGGCAGCCTCCTGGAGCGTTGCGCCACCTTCACCGCCAATCCCAAGGTGGCGCGCGTGGTTTTCATCTGCACGCCGCACCGCGGCAGCGAGATGGCCATTGGCAGCCTCGGCGAGCTCGCCATGCGCCTGATTTCACTGCCGGGCGACATCACCGCCACCATCACCAGCACGCTGGGCAACTCGCTGGCCGTGGTCACCGGGGATCCCAAGCGCATGCCTAACAGCGTAACCGGGCTCGCCCCCGGCAACCCGATGCTCCAGGTGCTCGACACGCGCCCGATCGCGGCGACGCACCACTCCATCATCGGCGACCGGGGCAAGGGCGACAGCCCGCATAGCTCGGATGGCGTGGTGGAATACTGGAGTTCCCACCTCACCACCGCGAAGTCCGAGTGCATCGTGCCCGGCCCGCACGGTGCGTGCGAATTGCCTGAAACCCTCGCGGAACTCCGCCGCATCCTGCATTTGCACCTGCAAGGCAACGGCAGCCTCCTCACCGCCGGCACTACCGATTGGGATCATCGCCCTGCGGGAAGTCGGTGATGTCATCCGGGTGATAGTTGACGGCGGTGCGCGTCGCCGCTTTGTCCAGATACCCATTTCACTCCCGACACCCGTTGGCCTTGGCTCGCCTGCATGGGGAATCGGATGAGCTGTTTCAGCTCGCGGCGGGGCCTATCTAAAGCGACGAAGCGCGCTTCATCGCACTCCAAAGCCGCAGCCCTGATCCGGATGCCCCGCCGCCCGGGCTGGGAGATGTGGCGGCAGTTGCAGCATGGGCGCCGACTTCAGTCGGCGAATCTGGCCGGCTGAAGCCGGCGCTCCGTAACCGAAGGGTGACGTTCCTCAGAAGGGTCCATGCGATATTCATCGACTGCCGCCACCATCGCTAACTGAGCCAGCGCGCGAGCAGGTCCGAGTGCAGGTGCCAGCTGAATAGCCCGGCCAGGCCCATCACCACTCCTAGCACGGTGGGCACCAGCGCCAGCCAGTAGAGCCACTTTTTGTGGGTCAGGGCGGTGAGCGCCAGCATCGAGATGGCCAGTGCCACCAGGGTGTCCGAAAGATCGAACTGGTCGTCGTGATAGTTCAGTCCGTCATAGGTTTGCTGGTCCCGCTCGGCCTGCTGGCGAAGCTCATCCTTCTTCTGTCCCTGCTCGGAGACCAGGTGCTGATAGGTGCTGATCGCCTGCTGGTAGGGCGCCTGGGCCATGGCCGGGGCGGCGGCGGCGGCGAGCGTGAGCTGCACCAGGGTTGACTTGTCGACCTCCTCGCGGAGGTTGCGGGCCTGATAGAATGCCCAGTGGTCGATCCTGTCGGCTTGGGCCTGCTGCATCGACTGGACGATGTTGTCGTCCTTGACCTTGCAGACGCCGAGGAAGGTGGCCAGCAGGGCCACGGTGATGGCCACCCAGGTGCTCAGGCGGCTGGCCGCCGAGCGCTCGGCTTCGTTGGCTTCGTTGGCGGCTTCCATCGGGTCAAGGTCCATAATGCGTGATTTCTAACGTGATTGGATGACGACTCGTCCTGAATTTCAAGATCATCACCACGAAATGCATGACAGCACGCTCAATGAAAGACAGTTAAAATGTTGGATTGCTTCCACAACAAGCGGAACCCGCCAAGGAGTGAATCGTCTGACCTTTCGTGTGATTTCGTGAATTTTATGGTTTGGATTTCGATTTCAGCCTAGAACCGCCAGGATGCGCCCACAAACGGTTGCCAAGCGTCGGCGCCGGGTGTGACGCCCATGTTGATGCCGGCATCCAGCTGGCAATTCTTGCCAAGCATCAGCAGCAATCCAACATCCACCGTTCCCACCCAGTCGCCGCTGGTTTGGGTGGGCAGCGAGCTGTAGAACTCGACATATCCTGACAGGGGGCCGGCGATGCCGTGTGAGAGCGAGAGTGAATTGACGATATCGGCGTGATAAATGTTGGTGTCGTTCACGCTGAGGCCCACCCCGTTGTTGATGCCCAGATCGAAGTCGCACGGCAACTTCAGATCGAGCAGAAAGGCCATGGCGCCTTCCACCCTGTGATTGCTGAGGCTGTGATTGGCGGTCGGAATCTTGACCAGGAGGCCCACGCCGCCGGCGGTGTCGCCGGCGGCGTTGCCCCACAAATTGGCCTTGAGAGTCGCGGTGAGATCGCCGGGCCCGCTGGCGCGCTGGGTGTCGTGGGCAGCCAGGTCGGTGGTGCGGTTCGCTTGATAGACCGGCACCTCCAGCTGCATCTCCGCCCACGGGGTCAGCCCGACGCGCAACGTCGTGTCCGCCCACGCCGCATTGCCGGTGCGGACGCCTGCAGCCGTGGTGTAGGTATAGGTGAACAAACCCGACTCGATCTGATAGCGCCCCGCGTCCAGCGTGTGGGGGCTGTTGGTCTTGTCCGGTCGGTCCGTGTCCAGGTCGCGCAGTGCGCCGTCGGGCACCGGGTGGAACAGGTTGTCGCCGGACACCTCCGGCGCGGCGTCCGCAAGTGCGTGGCCGGAAACGAACCATAAAACTGGCAGAATCAACGGGCTGATTTTCATGAGGAAGGCCGAGCGGCTGGCCGCTCACGCTAGCAGCCATTGGCGGATTTCACACGGCTATTTGTGCGCGGCCGACGAGGGCCGCCCGCGGCTCCGCCGTGAGGCGGCGCGGATGACCGGGCAGGCCATTCACGGCGCCGCGGGCCGCCGCGCCCTACCCTTAAAAGACAACGGCATCATCGAGGCCGCACCACCTGCCGCGCCACTTGCCCCCACCTCCGCGGGAAATGAGATCGCTTCGGTGCCCGGATTGGTTTCCACTCCGGCCGTGACGGTTGCCGCTTTGAAATCCTGCGTGCTCGCAGCCCGCCCCAAAACCCTGCCCGCTGCGATCGTGCCGGTGTGGGTGGGCTGCGTGCTGGCGAGGCGACTCAGCGGCACCTTTGACCCGTGGCTCGCGCTCTGGACGTTGCTCGGGGCCGTCGCCATTCAGATCGCCACGAACTTTTTCAACGATGCCATTGACGCCCGCAAAGGCGCCGACACCGCCCGCCGCCTGGGTCCGGTGCGCGTCACCGCGTCGGGCCTGCTGCGGCCGCGCGCGGTCATGGCCATCGCGGCGGGTTTTGTTGCAGCGGCGGCGGTCTGCGGGGTTTTTCTCTATCAGGCACGCGGTTGGCCGATCGTGGCGATCGGTCTGCCCTCGTTGTTCCTGGCGTACGGCTACACCGGCGGGCCGTTTCCGCTGGCCTACCGTGGCCTGGGTGAGTGGTTTGTGATCGGGTTCTTCGGGGTGGTTGCGGTGACGGGCACCGTGTTCATCCAGACCGGCGGTTGGCCGGGCGAGGCGTTGTTGTTAGGCCTGCAAACCGGCCTGCTCTCCGCGGTGCTCATTTCCATCAACAACTTGCGCGACCGTGAGGAGGACGCCACCACCGGCAAACACACACTGGCCGTGCGCTTCGGGCCGCAGGTGGCCAAGGCGGTGATCTGGCTGGAAATCAAGCTCGCGATGCTTGCCGGCTTGGGCTGGTATGCCTGCGGCCACCCGGCGCTGCTGTGGGCGAGTCTGCCGGTGTGGGTGCTCGGGTGGTGGATCCTGCGCGGCGTGCGCACCTGGCCGCCGGGTCCCGCCAGCAACCGCCTGCTGGCTCTCGGCGGCGTGCAATTGCTGCTTTTTGCCGCGGCCTTCCACGCCGCGGCCCGGTTCCCTTGAAAACATCAACCATGACTCCCCGCATATCCAAACCGCTGATTTCGCGCTACCGCCTGAAGGCGCACGGCTTGCTCAACGCGCTGACCCGCCGCCGCGACTTCGAGGGCGCTCTCATACAGATCGATGGTGGCCACGGCTGCATTCACCCGTGGCCGGAGTTGGGCGATCCGTCATTGGAAAAATGCCTGTTAGACCTAGCTGGTGAGCGCCGCTGGCCGATCGTGCGGCGCGCGATCCGCTGCGCCGAGTACGATCGGGTGGCGCGCGAATTTGACCACTCGCTGTTTGAGGAAATGGAAGTCCCGCAGAGCCATGCCACGCTGGTTAAAGCGAATATTGCGGAAGTGGCGCGCGCGGTGGCGGCGGGCTTCACGACTATCAAGCTCAAGGCGGGGCGCGATCCGGCCGCCGAATCCCAGTTTCTCGATGAGATGGCGGCGGAATTCCCGGCGGTCAAATGGCGATTGGATTGCAATGAGGCGCTGGAGCCCGCCGAGGCCGCCGCTTTTTTGTTAGGGCTGGCGCCAGCCACCCGTGCCGCCATCGACTTGGTGGAGGACCCGTGTCCGTATGCGGAGTCCTCATGGAACGACCTCCACAGCCAGACCCACGTGAACCTGGCCGTGGACCATGAGGCCACGCCGCTCAGCGCGGCGGCCCAGGTGCTGGTGATCAAACCGGCCATCGATGAACCGTTCCTGCTAGCGGAGGCCGCCATCCAGCACCACCAGCGGGTGATCCTGACGAGTTATATGGACCACCCGGTGGGCCAGACGTTCGCCGCCTGGGAGGCCGCACGCCTGGAGTTGCAATTCCCCGGTCTCGTCGGGCTTTGCGGCTTGCAAACCCACCACCTGTTCGAGCCCGATGCCTTCAGCGAAATGCTCGGCCCGTGGTCGCCGGAGTTCAAGGTGCCGGAGGGCCGCGGGCTGGGTTTCGACGACTTGTTGGAGGTACTGCCATGGACGCCGCTCTACTAACCAGCCCGGCATTCTGGGACGACCGCGCGCCGTTTGCGGCGGGTGACTTTCCCGGTGACCTGCCCGATTTGCCCGAACTGTGCGGCCACGTCCTGTTTGCCAGCTCGGGCAGCTCGGGCCCGCCGAAGTGGGTGGCCCTATCCAAATCGGCGCTGCTGGCATCCGCGGTGGCGGTCAACCATCATCTCAAAGTCACCTCGGACACCTGCTGGGGTCTCGCGCTGCCGCTCCATCATGTCGGCGGGTTTGGCGTGGCGGCACGGGCGTTCGCGGCCGGCTGTGCCTGGCGCGAATTCACCCGTCGCTGGGACGCCACCGCCTTTGTCGGATGGCTGGCGCATCACCGCGTGACCCATGTCACCCTGGTGCCCACCCAGGCGCACGATCTGGTGGTCGCGGGTGTGCGCCCCCCCGTCACGCTGCGCGTCCTCGTCGTGGGCGGGGGCCACTTGGATGCGCCCACCGGCCAAGCCGCGCGCGCGCTGGGTTGGCCGGTGCTCGCGAGTTATGGCATGACGGAAGCGGCCTCGCAAATCGCCACCCAAGGGCTTGAGCAGTTGCAATGCCTCTATCAACCTGCGCCGCTGTCGCTGCTGCCCATCTGGCAGGCGGCCACCACTGCCGAGCAATTGCTCAGCATCTCTGGGCCGGCCTTGTTTTCAGGCACCCTGGCGCGCGACCGTGACCCGCCGTGGCGCTTCCACCCGCGCACCTCGCCCTGGCACCCAACCGCCGACCGGGTGCTGCTGGCAAACCACTCCCTCACACCCATCGGCCGCGCCGATACGCTCATCAAGGTGCTCGGGGAACTCGTCGATCCGACCCTGATCGAACGCGAACTCGCCGCGCTCGCCGCCGGCCGGCTCGCCCCCGGGAGCTTCGCGGTGGTCGCCGTCCCGGATGCCCGCGCAGAGCATCTGCTGGTGCCGGTGTTCGATGCCGCCGTGCCCGCCGTGCTCATTGCGGCGGTTGTGGCGGCCTACGCGGCCCTGGCGCCAGGCTTCCGCCGGTTACAACCCGCGGTGACGCTCGCCCCCTTCCCCTGCAGCCCGTTAGGCAAACCGCGCCGGGCCGAAATCGTCGCGGTCCTGATGCTCATGCGACAGTCATAGACCGCCGCTAGATTGACGCGGGGGATTCATCGAGGCTTTTCGGCAGTCCGCCATAGCACCAGTTGGCTTGGCTTGCGTCCCACAGGTGGCCCGTGGCCGGCCCCCACGCTTTGAGGGTCTGCGTAAATCTGCGTCGATTTGACTCGTGATGAGAAATGAAGTGCTCGTCCATCTCGCTGCGCCCGGTTGCGGTTCTATTTTCCTCTTTAGGCTCACGGGACGCAACGCCCCTGCTCCTTAGCGGCGTTGTTTCCGGCGCTTGGGCGGGCTGAACGGGCTACCCTTGCTCTGGGCGTGCTTTCCCACTCGCAGGCCCGGCGCGGAGTATCGCTGCGGATCAGATTCGGCAATGGCTTGCGCATCGCGGGCGGTTGCCAACTCCCGCGCCTCGCCCTCCGCAAAGCGCGCGTCCCAATCCGCGAGGGCCATTTCGTATTCGCGCCACTCGATTTGCTCGCTCAGGGGTGATAGATAATACGCGACGTAATCCGGATCGACCGCCAGTTCCGGCAAGATCTGGTGGATGTGGTGGGGTTTGGGCGGTTGTGGCCGGGTGAAGCGGAAATCCTCGGGGCGCGGCATGTGGGGCGTCACGCACTGCTTGATGGCCCGCGCACTCGGGTGTTTTTGGAACAACTTCCACGCCAATTGTCGGCCGAACTCCAACGTCCACCGCTGCGAGCTCGGGATGAAATCATGATCCTGCGGGGTGCTGCTAGCAAGGACCTCGTCGAAGCGCTGGAGTTGCGCGGCGGTGAGCTTGATCACTAGCTTGGCCTCCGCCTGGCTCCGGAAACGCTCGGGATCCAGCGCCTGCGCCTTGAGCAAGGTCACATAAGCACGCGTCACCCCGAATTCCTTGCCCAGCGCGGTGGCCGTTTCCCCAGCCAGCACCCGGCGGGTCAGTTCGTCACGTTGGTCCCGGTTCAATCGATGGGTCGTGGAATCGGGCATGGCGATGGCTCACAAGGAACATGCGCGGGCTAAAGATCCAGCATCCAAGCGCCCCTAACCTACCAAACAAAAGAGGCCGCGCCCCCGCGCGACCTCTTGTAATTCTGTCATGAATTGTTGTTGAAACCGGGGACATCTCCCCTCGACGAGAGTAAAATGCCCGAAATCCGCCGGCGTGTCATGTCACTAAGATATGGGACACGGCACGCCGGGAGGAATGGCTGATGGTGGGTTGCGGATTGGAACAGGAGTGAAGGGTTTAATCTTCCTGTCATGTCTGAGGCCAGCGAGCACTGACTTCCAGAAGCCAATTGCGGGCAATGAGTTCGTGGCCCTGCGGGAGGGGGTGCACCCCGTCCCAGATCCATTGCTCCGGCGTCGCCGCTTTCGCGGCAGAATCGAAAATCTCCTGGGTCTTGACATGCACCGCATGGTAGTGCTTTGCCAATCGGGCAACCGGGGGATTGCAACTGCTAAGGAATAATTTGGTGCGGAGGGGCGGACGTCAATATCGTTGCGTCGACCAAGACAAACAATGTCCAAAGAAATCCGCCACCTCCGCGCAGAGGACCGTAAAAT
>Ga0209499_1001684_pt1 | contig 14943 bp, 10 predicted proteins | sample C_130208_EF_Meta_FD_187306 | JGI IMG/M metagenome (GOLD analysis project Ga0209499, IMG submission 187306) | Freshwater microbial communities from Lake Croche, Canada to study carbon cycling - C_130208_EF_MetaG (SPAdes) (version 2) | ecosystem: Environmental > Aquatic > Freshwater > Lake...
AAAAATTTAGCATTGCAATATTATAAAATTATGTCATATAGAGGTTTTTATAAAAAAGTATTAGGACAAAAAATTATAGAACATGTTTCTAATGAAGGTGATATCTCTAAAATTTATAGAAAAACGGAATCTGGTGATTATGAGCGTGATGTTGCTGTTGATAAAATAGAAGATTTAAATAATACAATATTAGTTGTTGATGAAGCACATCATTTAACTGGTAATGATTATGGTTTAGCAGTTCAAAAAATTATTAAAAATTCTAAGAATTTAAAAGTTATTTTATTAACTGCAACACCTATGAAAAATTTAGCAGATGATATTATTGAAATGATTAATTATTTAAGACCAGCAAACGATCCAATCGAACGTGATTTGATATTTACATCTGAAAAGAATCATTTAATGAAATTTAAGGAAAATGGCAAAGAATATTTTCAAAGAATGTGTCAAGGATATATATCATATTATAGAGGCGCTAATCCATATACATTTGCAGTACAAAAAGATCAAGGCGAAATACCTAGTGCATTATTATTTACTAGCTTGGTTAGATGCAAAATGTCAGACTTTCAATTACAAGTATATAATACTGTTTTAGAAGCAGAAGGTGATACATTAGATCGTAGATCTGCATCAGTTGCTAATTTTGTATTTCCAAGTTATTCATTAGAAACAAAAAAAATATTTGGCACATTTAGTTTAACAGGAATCAACAACATTAAAAATTTATTAAAATCAAATAAAGAAAAATATTTGTCAACATTAGCAAATGAATTTGGTTTTAATAAAGTAGATGATATTAATAATATTGTTAAAGAATATCATAAATACAAATCATTAAGTGGTAAAATATTCGAACAACCTTATTTACAATTTTTTTCAACTAAATTTAATACATGTTTAAATAATCTTTTAAATTTAGTTGAACCATATACACCAAATTCAGCAGATACATTAGAAACATCAGATTCTAATAATATTATACCAGCTAGTACTAAAAATATAAAACCGAATGGTGTTGGTACAGCGTTTGTTTATTCTAATTTAGTAAAAATTGGTATTGAATTATTTGAACAAGTATTGTTAGCCAATGGTTGTCTCGAATATAGAGAAGATGGTATTTATAATTTATATGAAAATACTAGAGATTACTTAACAGGAATGTCATATAAAGATTTTAAAGAACTAAATATTACAAGAAAATTTTATCCAACAACATATATTACTATAACTGGTGCTTCAGAAGAATCAGCAGAACAAATTCCAGAAGAAAAAAAAAAGATATTAGATTCTGTTTTTTCATCAATAGAAAATGTACAAGGTCAATATATTAAATTTATATTAGGTTCAAAAGTTATGACCGAGGGTATTACAATTAAGCAGATTAAAGAAATTCATGTATTAGATGCTGCATATCATTTAGGTCAATTACAACAAGTAATTGGTAGAGGTATTCGTTTTTGTGTACATAATAATATTTCTAGTGAAGAAAATCCTTATCCGGAAGTTAGAGTGTATAGGTATGTTGTTAGTTTTGATGATCCAGATAAATTAACAAATGAAGAAATTTTATACCAAAAAGCAGAAAAAAAATATATTTTAGTTAAAGAAACTGAAAGATTAATGAAAGAAGTATCAATTGATTGTCCTCTTAATTATAATGGAAACATTATTAAAGATGAAGTTGATGAATATAAAGATTGTGTAGAACCAAATGAATATGAAAAATTAAATATTGAACAAAAAAAACATAGTAAACAGTGTCCATTAAAATGTGATTTTAAAGAATGTGCATATTTATGTTATGATAAAAAATTAAATTTGAAATATTATGATAGAACAACAAAATTATATAAAAAAATAACAAAAAACAATATTGATTTTTCTACATTTACAAACAAATTGGCAAGAAATGAAATCGAATCATGTAAAGATAAAATTAAAGAAATGTATAAATATAAATATATTTATGTATTAGATGAAATTGTAGATATTGTTAAAAATTCATTTGTAGGTGAAAAAAAAGAATTATTTGAACCTTTTTTTGTATACCAAGCATTGGATGAACTAATACCAATTACAGAAAATGATTTTAATAATTTTCATGATAATATTTATGATAAATACAATGTACCTGGTTATTTAATTTATCGTAAAAAATATTATATATTTCAGCCATTTAATCAAAATGAAAATGTACCAATGTATTACAGACATAATTATCAAACAGATTTAATAAATCAATTATCTTTATTTGAATATTTAAAGAATATACCAGAGTTTAATAATTTTATCTCAAAAGATATATTAAATGATACTGTTGATAATATTAACAAAAAAATATTAATTAAAAATGAATATAATTTTAATGATGTTTTTGAATACTATGATAAAAAAGATGAATTTGTTTATGTTGGTATTATTGATAAACCTCTTGCAAGAAAAAAAACAATAACTGAAGAACTAGAAGATGTTTTTAAAATTAGAGAAAAAAGAGCTAAAATTTTAGATAAAAAAAGAGGTACAGGTATACCATCACTAAAAGGTGCTGTTTGTTATTCATCTAAAGATAAAAAATTTTTATTAAAGATTGCTCAAAAAATAGGTATTATTGATATTCCAAAAGATAGTAGAATTAATATATGCAAAGCAATAAAATATCGATTATTATATTTAGAAAAATTTTCAAGAGAAAAAGATAATAATAAATTTACATATATAATCATACCTAAAAATCATCCAAAATATAATTTTCCTTTTAATTTAGAAGATAGAATCGAATATATTAAAACTACTATTGAACAAAAAATACCTATTTTTATTAATATATCAGTTAAAGAATTACAAAATGGTATTTTTGAAAATGTTCGTGATAAAAAATTACCTAAATATGAATTAAAATTTACTAATAAAAAAGAATATGATATTTATAAACAAGACATTATTGGTATCGGCTTTATTTTAGAAAATAATGAATGGTCTATATTGATTGAATAATATTCTTGTAAATATAAAATTGAAAATAATTTAAATAAGATATATATATATATATTATTTAATGTCGTATCAATTAATAAATCCATTTATAACTAAGGAATTAGTATCAAAGATATGTATTTATCCTAATCAGATGGATAATAATCTATATTTAAATTTAAAAAAAAATCTTAGAAAAAAATTAGAGGGCAAATGTAATAAATATGGATATATAAACAAGATTATAAAAATTTCTGAATATTCAAATGGTTACATTGATCCAGAAAATTTTTCAGGAAATGCAGTATATGATATCAAATACATTGCAAATATTTGCATACCAATTATTAAAACATCTATTATAGTTCGTGTTGAAAATTTTAATAAAATACTTATTTTGGGTATTAATGGACCATTAAATGCAATTATAAAAATTTCAGATATGAATGATAATATTTTTATTGTAAAAGGTATTAATATTTATATTAACACATTAAAAAGAAATTTAGAAATAGGTGATTATTTAAAAATATTAATTAATGCTCAAAAATTTAATCCCGGTGAAGATAAAATTGGTATTTTAGGTTTTGTTGAAGATGTCGCAACAGAAGAAGAAATTAAAAAATATGTTTATAATGATAAATTTAATACAGATGAAGATGAAGCATATCAAGATAACATTGTTCCTGAATTTAATGAAGATGAAGAAATAAAAACAATTGAAGATGAAAAAAATAAAAATTATTTAGAAGTTTAAAAATTAAATATTCATAAAATATTAATGAAATATAATATTAATATATATGTTATTAATAATTTTTATTATATGTATTATTGTATATCTAAATTATAATTATTTTTTTATATTAGAGAATTATGATGAAAATAATATATTATTTTTATCAGAAAATGAAGCATATAAAGTGTTAACAGAAGATGATGAATTTTTTAATAAATTTAACAAATATGATATGATTGCGCGAGATATTAATTCTATTATAGAATATCATGATAAGATTAAAAAGTCAGTTAGTAACTTTAATGATAATGAACAAAAAATTTTAATTAATGCAATTAAAAAAAGTGATACTATTTGTTATAATTTAAATGAATCATGGTTAGATGGAAAAAAATTAAAAGAAATAAAATGGAATTTAATAAAAATAAATGGTTTTGAATATGAATGTGGTTTACCACATACAAGATTTGATTATATAATATTACCTGAACAAAATATATATGCTTCTTTTAACAATTTAGTAAATACGCTTATACATGAAAAATTACATATATATCAACGATTATATCCTAATGATATTAAAATATATTTAGAAGAAAATAAATATTATAAATATAAATTACAAAATAAATATACTAATATTAGAGCAAATCCAGATACAGATAACTGGGTATATATAGATACAAACGGTAATGAATTAAAATCAAAATATTTATTTAAGAATCCAAGAACAATAAAAGATGTAGAATATTATCCAGAAGATAATCCAACAAATGAACATCCATACGAAAAAATGGTTTATGATTTAATAAATAAAATAAAATAAAACAATTTAAAAGATAATATCTAATTATTATTAGTTTTTTAAAATGTTTGAGCAGGATAATATATTTGGGGAAAAAAAAATCTTTTGTTTAAATTGTGGTAAATTAAATCATACAATTAATACATGTACATTTTCAACATCATCTTTTGGTGTTATTAATCTCAAATTTACTGGTAAATTTGAGAAATATAATTATATTTTTAAAAATAAATATATTATAAAAGACACCAAACCGGATATTAATAAAATAAATATGTTTTGGTTTAATAATAAAAATCTTGACAAGGATTGTGATGATTTAATAAAAGAATTAAAAGATTCAATATTATTTTTATTAGTTTCACGAAAAAATAGTTTAGGTTATATTGAATTTATAAGAGGTAAATATAAAATAGATGATATATGTACAATTAAACATTTATTTGATCAAATGACTGAAAATGAAATAACAAATATAATTACAAATGATTTTGATTATTTATGGTGTGAATTATGGAAAAAAAGTTCAAGAAATAAGATATATGAAAAAGAATATGAAATATCTAGTGAAAAGTTTAAATTATTAAAAGAGACATTACTAGAAACAATAAAAACATATAGACCCAAATATCCTATACCAGAGTGGGGGTTTCCAAAAGGTAGAAGACATTATATGGAAAAAGATATTACTTGTGCAATTAGAGAATGTTGTGAAGAAACATCATTACACAAGTCTGAAATAAATGTATTGGATAGAATTTATCCATTAGTTGAGGAATTTAAGGGTACAAATGGAATTGATTATAGAAATGTTTATTTTTTATCAATAATAGACAATCCCAGAGAATTATATGCGGATACAACATACGAACAAAATATAGAAATTGGTTTCTTAGGTTGGTTTAAGTATAATAAAGTAAGTAATTTAATAAGACCGTATCATATTGAGAAAAAAAAAATAATAGATGACATAATTAAATTTATAGCATATAACATATCATATTTAGAGATTAAAAATAGTTTAACAATAGCAATTTAATTGCAATTTAATTACAATTTAATTATAATTTAATTCAAATATTAATTATATTTGAATTAAAAAATTTCATAATATAATTAATGGAAACAAATATTTTACATGATAATATATTATTATTTGATTTAATAAAAAAAAATAATTGGAAGGAGTTTAAACAATATCTAAATAATAATATTAATTATAATATTAGAGATGAACAGGGAAATTACTTAATACAATATATACTATTATATAATAAAGTTGAAATATTAAAAACAATATTAAATTTTAATGTTAAGATTGATTTTTTGGATGTTGAAGGTAGATCAATTTTATATTTACCGATTAAATATAATTATATTGAAATTATTAAATTATTAATTATTAAAGAGAGTAATTCAATTGGAATATCTATATTAAATTTAAAAGATAGATATGGTCATTATCCTTTACATTATTGTATATTTTTAAATAATGTTAATATATTCAAAATGTTAATTAAGGTAGCAAATATTCATATATATGATAATAATAAAAATTCATTATTTCATATTGCTATTAAAAATACTAATATTGATTTTTTAGATTTATTATTAAATACAAAATTAGATATTAATATAGTTAATCTATCTAATGAAACTGTATTACATTTAGCATGTATAAATGATTTAACGGAATATATTAATAAAATATTACAATTTAAGCCAAATTTAAATATAAGGGAAAAAAATAATAATTTAACACCATTAATGATATCAATATTAAATAATAATATTGAAGTATCGCTACAAATATTAAATTTAAAATGTGATATAAATCTTCAGGAAATTAGTGGTAATACAGCATTACATTTAGCAATAATTGAAGATAAATATGAAGTAATTACAAAAATATTAGATTATGATATTAATTATAATTTAATTAATATAGATGCAAATACTCCACTACATTTAATACTTGATAAAATTATTGATGATAAAATTAATCCTTCTAATTATAATCTAAATAAAATTATTCAAAAAAGTAATTTAAATATTCAAAATAGAAATGGCGATACTCCATTGCATTTATTAATAAAAAGTGGACTATATATTAATTTTGTAAATATTTTGGAAAAAAAAAGATGCAATATTTATATTATTAATAAAAAACATCAGACACCTTTATCTTTAGTTAATAAAAAAAATATTGATCTTTTTATTGATACAATAGCATCTAGTTTTTTATATTCACTCAAAGAAAAAAATATTAATATTAAATGGACAACAAAATGGCAAAATGAATGTGCTACAAAAGATATAAATGATAGTAAGTGTTTAAATATTATTAAAAAATACATTATTAATGATAAAATATCACTACCACAAAAAATAAGACATTATTGTATTGATTTTAAAATTCCTTTACAAAGTTTATTAACAACATTTACAGGTATAACATTAGATGTTATTACATCATATATATATTTAATTAAAAAATATAATATGTTATCAACGTCAATTACTGAAAGTTTTGTAACAAATGATGAAATATATAATTATTATAAAAAGATTGGAATTATAAAAAATTTAAATAACGAATATTTAAATTTTGAAATATTTTGGATTTTTCAAAATATTTTTTTTCCATCTAATATTGAAAGCATAGTTGAAATTTTTTTAAAAAATGATAAACAAATATTAGCAATACCGATTGCTATCGAAATAGATGATAATTCACATGCAAATATTTTAATTATTGATAAATTTTATAAAACGATTGAACGTTTTGAACCAAATGGATCTGAAGAGCCAAATGGTTTATATTATAATAAAAATTTATTAGATTATTCATTAAAGTCGTATTTTTTAAAATTATTTAAAGATTATGAGTATTTGCATCCATATGATTTTTTACCTATTATTGGTTTTCAATTTTATGAAACCACAGAAAATAAAAAAATGAAAAGAATTGGTGATCCTGGTGGTTTTTGTGTTGCGTGGTGTGTGTGGTATTTAGAACAAAGATTAAAATATCTTGTAGAACCAAAACTATTAGCAAATAAACTGATTATTAAAATTAGAGCTAAAGATATTTCTTTTAAAAATTTAATTAGAAATTATGCAAATGATATTTTAATTGAAAGAGATAATATATTAAATTCACTTAAATTTGACATTAATGATATTATTAATGATAATCTATCAGATGAAAATTTAGAAAAAATCAAAAATAAGATTTTAATTGAGATTAAAAAAATTATATAAAATACAAATATTTAATAACATTAAGAATAATAATAAAAAAAATTATTAATATAAAGATATCATTATATGTTGTTTTTGTTTCAATATTAAATTTTTCATTATAATAAGATATTGTATCCTGATATAAAAATTCACGTTTATTATTAATTTTTGATACAGAATTATGTAATTTATTGATCCATTTAATTACATCATTTTTATTAACAAAATTTATATTTGATAAATTATTTTTTTTAAGATATTCAGAATAATGATATCTACATTTTTCACATGGTAATAATAATATTAGTGAATTCATAAAATTTTTAAAAGCTATTTGTGTTTCATTATTAATAATTTCAGGTAATCCAAATGCAATCGAATCTATTGCAAACCACATTTTTGGTCCCCATACATTTGGTGGTAAATTTATATGTAAATTCATATGTATATCATCCATGATATAATATATGTATATATTATTTATGATATATAATTTATAAAAATGAATTTATAAATTAATTGTATTTATTTTATGATTAGGATTTTCTAAATATTTATATATATCTAAGTTAAATATATTATTTTCTATCATAAAATCACACATATCTGTATTAAAATTAAATTTATTTAAATATCCATTTAATTTTTTAGTTGAAATGTAAATATTATTACAAAATTTTTTATAAAAGTGTTTAACTTTATTATGGATACTAATTATTTCAAATTTATTTTTTATTAATCGAATAACTTGAAAATTTATTTTATTTTTATTATTAGCATATGATAAATATTCTTCTATGTTTTGATTAACTTTTAATTTTTTATTAAATATATTTCCATTTATAATTTTAATATTATCAATCATGATAATTATATCATTTTTTTTTAATTGTGAATAGTCTTTATCTAATTTAATATATTCACCATTATTGATTAAAGAATTAATTAATATGTCATTGTCAAATTTATAATGATCACTATTTATTTTTAATTCATAATAATTATAATTTACTTTAATAAATATATCATTTTTTGTAAAATTGATTAAAGGTATTATTATTGTTTTTGAATTAATACAATTACCAGTTATACCAAAAATTTTTGTTTTTTCTTTGTTATGAACAATTGAACCTAAATATGTGTTTTTTTCTTCACAACAATAGAATATTTGTTCTGGTAATAATGAATGGATATTATTTGTTTTATAAATATCATAATCTATTATTGGTTCTTTAACATGTCCATATATAAATAATTCATGATCTAAAAAATATTTCATTTTAATTTTATTAATTTTTACAAAATTAATAAAATCAGAATTATAATCGCTAATTGAAAAAATAAGATAATTCCACATTTTAGATTTTGCTATTAAAGCTAATTTATGGCTATTAGTCCAATTTATTTCTTCTGATTCTTGCATTTCAATTTCTTTATGTGATAAGTAATGACTAGAAATAATACCCGGAATATAACCAGTACATATTGAATTACATAAATTTAATCCACCAACATAGATGATTTTTTCTTTAAATTCTTTTAATTCAAAATCAGGTTCAAGTATTACTAATTTTAAAATGCCAGCAATCTTATTAAGTTCCATTTATAAATAATAAATATATTTTACTTATAAATAAATTATACAATTTTTTTATAAGTAAAATATATAATCTATTCTAAAAATATAATGACTGATTTTAAAAATAAAAAAATATATCATATATTAAATCATTATTATGGTTTTGGTGATTATTTAAGAGGAACAATTTTTTTATATCAAAATGCTGAAAAACATAATTTAGATATACAATTATATGTAGCTAATCATGTTATTAATAAGTTTTTAGAAAATGAACAAGACATTTTTAATTTTAAAAATGTTCAATTATTTTTAGTGTCTGATAATAAACAGAATGTATTTGATTTATTAATAACTGATTTTATAAATTCATCTGAACAACATTTATATATAACAACAAATTATTTATATATTAAGAACTGTATAACAGATAATACTAAAAAGTGTATTAATGAATTTTTTAAATTTAAACAAAAATATTATGATATCGCTAGAGAAATTATTAAGACTGATACCTATAATATTTTACATATTCGTTGTCATGATAATTGTTTTGATGTAGATTTTCATTCTGATAAATTATTAGTAGAAATCTTAAAACTAAATTTAGATGAAAATACTTTAGTTATTAGTAATAATTATTCAATAAAAAAAAAATTAAATAAATTATTTGGCTTTAAAATTATAGAAAATAAATCAGTCCATTTTGCAAATAAAAAAAATGATTATAATGATTTAGAATCTACTATAATTGATTATATTTTACTTTCAAAATCATCATCAACATATTGTATTAGTTTTTATGGTCATGGTAGTGGTTTTAGTGAACAATGTTCTGTATTACATAATGTACCATATAAATTAATTAAATTTAATGATAATCCCATTATTGATCAAAATAATCCAACTAAAGATCAAATTAATGATATATTATTATTATTAAAACAGTATGATTTACGTCTTAATACACATGAATTAATTAAAGAAAGTGATACTAATAATCCCATTATTGATCAAAATAATCCAACGAAAGATCAAATTAATGATATATTATTATTATTAAAACAGTATGATTTACGTCTTAATACACATGAATTAATTAAAGAAAGTGATACTAATAATATATAACAAACAACCATCACCACAAAAATAAATGTCCTTAATAAAAAAGCCACTAGCTTTTTTATTAAGCGAATTTATAATAATTTAACATTTTTTTATTAAAAAAAATGTTAAATTATTATAAATGTCTAATTTTTGTATTATAAAAAAAATATCATTTAGTTTTAGTAAAGGTGGCCTAAATTCGTCCAGAAATATTAAAAATTTAGTTTCATTACCGTATATTACAAATCAATCAACTGAAGGACATGTTGATAGTAGAAATAATGAATCATTCGGTTTGTATACATATTGGAATGAATTTGAAACGATTCCTAATAATTATAAAGATATTGATATTACTGAATATAATATTAATTTACAAAGTGGTGATAGGTACCATAATATAGAACCTAATCCATTAAATTTTACTGTTTATTTAAGACCTTATGATACTAAAAATATTAGTTTTTTACCATTAACATTTAAAAATGTTAAATTTTTGCATTTTGAAAATATTATATTTCCTTCATATATACAACTTTCTAAATTTAGCACAACAAGTGATGATAATTATGGACAAATATTAACTGATATTTCTAATTCATTTATATTAAATGATATAACAAATATTAATAAAATAAATACTGATATTTTAAATTATCAAATATGTAATGTTGTACAAAATCTTAATTATGTAGAAGTAAATTTTACATTAAATTTAGTTGATACAGTTGTTTATAATTATATTAATAATAATAATGTTAAAACATTAGTTAAATATAGTGGATTACTTTATTCAGATAGTAAAATTGCATATATATCTATTCAACCGATGAATGATAAATATATATATAGTACTAAAAATATATCTATTTTTAGACCAGTTTTTCCTAGAATGAAAAGTACAACTAGTGTATGTTCAAGTATTCGAAAATCATTTATTGTTTACAAAAATACAGATTTAATAAATATAAATAAATTTAGTATTAAATTATTAGATCAAGATTGTAATCAAATAATTATTAATAATTTAGATTATACAGTTACATCAATATCATGTACATGTTCTAATGTAAAAGATTATTCTTGTAAATGTTATTATTTAAGGCATCCATTAAATACAAATTTTCAAATAGATATTTTTTTAAAAATTGGATGTTTTGAACAAATTATTAGACAAAAAGATTATGCAACAAGATAATTTATGAAATGAGATAATTTTAAAAAATTGATAAATATATATTTAAATATTATATATATATAATATTTAATGAATAATATTATTATATATGAATTACCTCAATTAGATAATTCAATTATTAAGTTAATTAAAAAAAAAGGATTTGGACCTTCATTTAGTCGTTTTCTAGCCCAGCCACAATTTAAAAATGGTTTTAATCATTATATACATAAGGCAAAAGATAAGATGGCATTTCAAGATGATCCAAAATATAAAAATAAACATTTTTATCTAGTTACTAATCCTTTTGAACATACAATTACTAATAATGCAAAAGATAAATTAGATATAGCTTCATATTCAAAGATCTATTTTGATATTACAAATAATAAAGTAAATATAGTTTCACGAGCATTTTATAAATTATGGGAAATATTAATTATGTTTAATAATAAATTATTTTCAAAGAAAAAATCTATTATTTCTGCTCATTTAGCAGAAGCACCTGGTTCATTTGTTCAGTCACTAATATTTTTTAGAGAAAAATTCTATAAATTAGATGAATATAAAAATGATGAACACTATGTTATATCTATTGCTGAGGAAGGTGTTCCTAGTTTTAGAAAAGATTTTAAAAGTGAATATTCAAAAGTCAAAATTTATGAACAAGATGGTGGTGATTTAACATCAATAGCATCAATAAATAAATTTGTAAAATTTAGTAAAAAAGCAGATTTTATTACAGCTGATGGTGGATTTATTTGGAAAGATGAAAATTATCAAGAACAAGAAGCATATAGATTAATTATTGGTGAAATTTTAACAGCAATTAAAATTCAAGCAGAAGATGGATCTTTTATAATTAAATTATTTGAAATATATACTGATATTACTATTAAAATTATTTCAATTTTAGCTTCATGTTATAAAAAAGTTTTTATTACCAAACCATTTACATCTAGACAATCTAATTCTGAAAAATATATTGTTTGTATAGGTTTTCAAAGTTCTAAAGTAGATGAAAGTATTATTATAGAACTAGAAAAATTATTAGAACAAATGAATGATATGGAGAACAAAGAATTATTTGTATCTAATATTTTACCAGAATATGAAATTGATGAAAATATGAAAATAACTATTAATTTTTCATCAATATTATTATCAAATTTACAACATGTTGCAATTAATAAAATGAAAAAATATGTTGATTCTGGTAATTATTATGGTGATCAATATCATCAATATTTAGAAGAACAACAAAAAGCAAATGATTTTTGGACAGCAACATTTTATCCAATAGATTTAAAAGATATGAAAGTTGTTATTAAAAATCTTGATAATATAATTAATACTACATTACAAACATCAGAAGAGCAACTTAAAGATTATAGCAACCGTCTAAAATATTCTGTCTAATTTTACTTTATAATAAAAATTGAAAAAAAAAGTTTATAATCATTACATTATTGTTATATTACTTGCACTTATAAATATCATAGTGCAACAAAAATGTCACAATTTAGCTCTGGTGGTTCTGCTGGTGGTGCCGGTGGTTCTGTTGGCGGTGGCGGTGGTTCTGTTGGTGGTGCCGGTGGTTCTGTTGGCGTTGGCGGTGGTGGTTCTGTTGGTGGTGCCGGTGGTTCTGGTGGCGATGATCTGTCACCTGACGACATCATGAAAAACTTACTAAACTTACTTGGTCTAGTATCTCTAGCATCATTAATTGACAAATTAAAGCCACTGTATCCCAATCAGGTCTTGGTCGGTACCGAAGTTATGAATGTGGCAGCATTTTTAACAATGACTGTTTTGATTCTGCGTAGAGCAAATCAACCAGCACATGTGTTTAATTTGCCTTCGGACCCTGGCCACTTGCTGCACCTCTTGATATCCTTAAAGAAACAAGAGGTGCAGGATGAAACACACTTGCCTAGATTGTGTGCAGCATTGGATACAACCCTTCCACTATTGATGGAAGGAATTATTCACTGGTTTCCAGATCTACCAGCGACAAACTACGACCAAGTTGGCTTGATTCATCGTCTTACACGTTTGATTTGGGAACTTCATCCTGAACGTCGCACCGAGCTATCAGACTTTATCGTGCCACAAATGGCTATCCCGCCGGTCCCAAAGTCATGGCAAGTTCTGAGAAAAATCCAAGAAGAACTTTGGATTATACCAGGATCCGGTCCTGATGATATTACTTCATTGGTGCGTCATATGATGATAAAATCATATTCAGACTCGGTAAAAATGATAAAGCCAATTGGCGAGCTTTTGCAAGCCTACGGCATACATGCAGAGGCCGGAGTACCTGTTAGTGGTTCTGGACAGTGTTTTTTAACAATGACAGCAAATTTTATTGTCCTGACAGATTATTCAAATACATTAACGCTTCGCCAGTTAGCGAATATGTATTATGCTGATTTAGCAAATATGTAATCATTCGGTCATCAAATTAAGAAGAACAACAAATATTTTTAAATTTAAATTTAAAAATATTTACTACATTTTATAATAAAAATAAATTGGATAATTATTCAATATATATTATAAAATACTATAATAAAATGTTTATTCTCACTTTAACAAAATATTTTTAAATTTAAATTTAAAAATATTTTAAATTTATATTATATAAAAATATTTTTATAAAAAATAATTTCATCAATAAGTATTATATATGAATAATTTTAAAATAGCGTGTGTTTTAATTGCAATTATAGTAATATTTTATTTAATTAGTAATTATAGTAATAATGTTTTAGAAAAATTTAAACTTGGAAGATCAGCAAAAAAACCAAAAAAATCAAAAAAATCAAAAAAATCAAAAAAATCAAAAAAATCAAAACAAACAAAACAAAAACATAGTAAATTAAAAACAGTAGGTGCACTAGGTGCACTAGGTGCACTAGGTACAGTAGGTGCACTAGGTGCACTAGGTACAGTAGGTGCACTAGGTGCACTAGGTGCACTAAAAAGACGCCATAAACAAAAAATTCAACCAGCAATGGCACCAGTAATGGCACCAGTAATGGCACCGGTAATTAATACAGAGGAAAGTGCTGCTGATGAAAGTGCTGCTGATGAAAGCGCTGCTGATGAAAGTGTTTTTGATGAAAGCTCTGCTGATGAAAGTGCTGCTGATGAAAGTGCTGCTGATGAAAGTGTTGCTGATGAAACTGCTTCAGATAAAACTGCTTCAGATAAAACTGCTTCAGATAAAACTGCTTCAGATAAAACTGCTTCAGATAAAACCGCTTCAGATAAAACCGCTTCAGATAAAACCGCTTCAGATAAGACTG
>Ga0209499_1001685_pt1 | contig 14935 bp, 15 predicted proteins | sample C_130208_EF_Meta_FD_187306 | JGI IMG/M metagenome (GOLD analysis project Ga0209499, IMG submission 187306) | Freshwater microbial communities from Lake Croche, Canada to study carbon cycling - C_130208_EF_MetaG (SPAdes) (version 2) | ecosystem: Environmental > Aquatic > Freshwater > Lake...
ATTTAATTTTCAATAAATATTATAAACAATTACGAGTTCTATGCGAAATCTAACATTTTAGATTTGTAATGGATTTCTTTATAACACAAATCTAACTAAAATACATTATAAATACATTATATAGAGGAATAATTTATAAATTATTACTATTTAATATCTAAATTAGATAGATTTATAATAGATTTCTTATTGTAATAAATCTATTTAGATTTCTCGCATTAGAGCAACCCATTTTTATATATAGTTTTATTAATCTCTCTAAAATAATAAAAAAAATAGATTTATTTATTTATTTTAGAGAGAATGCTTTAATTAATTAATTAATTACTGACCTTGGGGATGTTGGTGATGAATATATGTCGTCTGTGTCTTCTGTAGTATATGCGTCTTCTGTTTCGTCATCATCATTAATACCATATATTAAATCATTTAACTTCTTACCAAAACACGAAGTCCAAGTAAGATTATATGCTATGTCCCATTCTTTATCTGAATTTAAGTCAAAATTAAAAGTTGCCCTCATAACATCAACTCCTTCTTCGTTTTGTTCCCCAATGTCTTCTAAATCTACATGAACCCTAAAATATAGATTATTCTTAATAGTATGTCTTAAATACTTATATTCAACATTATCAATCAACTCAAGATAATCAGCATCTTCAATACTCATCCAAACATCGTGTTCCGGCATACTTGGTACTTGTATAAATATTTATAAATAATTGATTTCAATTTTTTTTTATAATTAAATATATGTTTTAAAATGCTTATATATGTTTTAAAACGCTTTTATGATTATAAAAAAAAATTGAAATGATTTATTTAAATCTTTTTAGGACACTATAAAAAAATTGAAAGCAATTTATAAAAACCTTAAAAGGACATCCAGACTATAATAATGCCATCAAACTGGAAGACCGCTGTTAGTCCAAAAGAGGTGCTGGACTTGTCTAAAGATGTTACTATGATTATTCAAGGAAAAAATGGGGTGACCGGATTTTATGTTATAACTCTGGGAGACCTTGATAAAGCAACAGCAAAGTCAGAAGGACAAATAAAGTTCTTTGAAATGGTTTTAGACAAAATTGACTCTGGTCTGACAGCAGTAATTCTGGAGAATAAAAGTGATTTAATGAAGGAAATCGCAGTAAAGCAGAAACGTGACGGAAATGTAAAGCGTATATTTGAACTTGAAATACAGAGGGAAAAAGAATATATTGAATTATTTAAAATTAAAAAGTTGATTTATACAAGTTTAATTAAAGAGAAAGACTTATCTAAACTCGGAGATTTATTGCTCACTAAATTGCGTACATCATTCTCTAATAGTTTAGAATTAACAGAAGAATTAGTATCACTGGGACGCACTAAAGAAACAGAATATTTGAAAGATGCTAAGGACGCACGAGATGTGTATGAAACACTGGAAGACCAAATAAAATTGTATAATCACAGAAAAGACATGATTATTTCAAACAAGATAGTGATAAGACGCTAAGATAGTTTTGTTGGGTGGGTTTATCCATGGTTCAATATCAATTAAACTTCAATAAGAGCATTATCAAGCAAAAACTTTTTTTTTCTTAAATATTTGTTATGTATTATGTATATATTGATATTTAGAATTGAAATTGAAGTTAAAAAAATTAAGTTAAGGTAAGAAACACTTAACAGCAAACAAAAGATGTATGTAAGGTTTTTTAATTTTATAAATTGTTGGAAGCAAACTTCAATTGTCCTTTTAAGGAATAACCCCAATCACCCAAATCAACTACTCCTGCTCCTCATACACACTACTTAATCCGTTATAGAACTCTTCTCCGTAGTAAGCAATCCAGCATCTATCAATAAACGCATCGCTGTTATAGTAGTACTTGCCCTTCTGTTTAACAGCATCGTCTAAATATCTAGTTTTGCTAATAATCTCTCTAAGATTTAATAACTTTGTATTAAATCCTTCATAACTTAGAATAAATGATTTAAACTTATTCATATTTAACATAAATTCTTTAATGTCTACTCCCTTCTTAAGATTAACTACCTCTTTAACATCTTCAACAAATCCGCATAGACGTGTTTGGTTCTGGTGTCTCCATAAATGACGAACAAGTCTGTTACACTTACCGCACATTTCATACCCACTTCTAATTTTTTCTTCGTCGCTTAGCACATTTCGTGCTTTACGTGCTTGTTTAGACATTTTTGTATGATGTACTACAATAGGGTTTGAAACAATACGTTCTCGTTCGACTTGAATATATTGAATAATTACTTCTTTTTGATTAACATTAGAATGTGCTAATTTTAACTCATTACAAATTTGAAGATAAATTCCTTCTGGTAGATGCTCTGTGATAGTATCGAGCAGATTCATAATATTTTGAAGCGACTTAACAAGGTCTACAGAGTTAGCGTTATTAACTGCCATTTGTAATTTTATACCTCCTAGAAAGTTAAAAAAAAAGATTTCAATTTTTTTTATAATTGAATAAGCGTTTTAAAACACTTATATATAAAATATATATTTTTAGATTATAAAAAAAAATTGAAAGGATTTATTTATAAACCTTCTAGGGACACCGAAAAAATGCCTACGTATACTGAAATGATGTATAATGCTAAACACCGCCTTAATGATGTTAGTGTTGTCTGGGATAAATACTGCCATGACGACGAAGGCGAAATTGACATCATAGGAGATGAATATTTCTCAACATATAAGGAAGCAAAAAAATGGGTTAATAGATATATTAAGATAAACGGCGATGCTGAATATTTATGGAAGATAGTAGATAATACTACACATAGAACTATTAAAAACAACAAAGACGAGTTTGACGGAGAAAACGAAGGATTAATTGAATGGTATGACGACGACGAAGAATTAATTGAAGAATACGAACAAGAACTAAAAGAAGCAAGAAATAAAGAAGTTATTAGAAACATCGCTGTTAATAAAATAAAACGCAATCGTATTTACAATATGGGTTTAGGTTTAAAGTTGGCAGTCAAGAAGTTTAAGGAAGAGTTCTAAGTAGTTTTTATAAAAAACTACGACAAAAATGGACAAAAAAGGGATAACAAAAGCATGGCATACATGTTTTTTTTTGGAAGTAGAATAAACTTTTAATATTTATAAATATATATAATGGAATATTATGAAAATCTACTGGGAGGTTCACTTCAAGCACCATACGCAAGACTGGGTGGCAAATCTCGTCTTAAAAAAATAGTATTAGGACACTTCCCAAAAGATTATGAGAAGATGACTTATGTAGAACCCTTCTTTGGAGGAGGAAGTGTTTTTTATTATAAAGAACCAAGTGTTAAGGAAGTAATAAACGATTTAGATAAAAATATGTTTACTCTTATGAAGGGATTTAAGAAATACGACGGCGACCAGATTAGTAAGGACATAAATGGTAATCATTCAAGAGCATTCTTTATTAAACTACGAGACTTCGTACCTAAAAATGACTATGCTAAATTTATACGTGTTCTATTATTAACTAGATTAAGTTTTTTTGGTAAGATGACGAGTTATAGTTATTTACACGACGGCAACATTAGTTCTAATTTTGGAGACAAATTTACAACACGATTAAAAGACACTATTATATTAAATAAAGATTACAAAGATGTAATAAAAAAATATGATAGTGTTAATACCTTTTTTTATCTAGACCCTCCTTATAGTATGTCTGAGGATGCTAAATACTATGACGGACAATCTATTAAAATTACAGAGTTATATGATATAGTTAAAAATATAAAAGGCAAGTTCCTAATTAGTTATGACGATGATAAAGCAACAAAAGAGTTATTTAAGGACTTTAAAATTATGAGAGTTAAAACATCATATACACAGACACAACATGTAGACCGCAGAGATGTATATGAGATTTTAATAAGCAACTATTAGCAACCCATCAATCTATCCACATAGATACAAGTTGGTCTGGAGTCAATCCTACTTCCTTATGTGCTTTAATAATCATTCGTGTAAAGTCGTTTAATGGCATGAACATATCTTTTGCTGTTATAATTCTTAATGCGACCCATCGACCACAAGTGTTAGTGTCTCGTCCGTCGTCTTGAAAAGGTATCTTGTTAATTATATACTTATAAGGACTTAATCCTACTAATTTAGTTAATAGATTTTTGCTCTGCCCCATATCAAAATTAACAATACGAGACAACATATTCTTCTGTCTATCTATATCTATACCATAAGAGTTGAAATTTTCAATCGTGTCTCCGTATTTTAATATAACGACCCAGTGTCCTACATTATGTGCTGTTTCAACTAATATAATTCTAAAATCAAAAGGTTTCGGCATTAACTCATCGATGGTCTTATAGTCAGCGAGGTCATTATATTTAATAACCTCACTCTCCTTGCCAGACCCAAAATAGCGTTCCAAATCTGCGTCACTTAAAGGTTGCTTTATTCTCTCGGCAATAACATTTAAATCCAGATTTTTAGGGACTTTAAAGTTCATATTTTATATATATATTACAGAAGATTTTATATTTTATTTATTTTTAAAATATAAAATTGATAGAATTATTATTTATTTAGAGAGATTGACGCTTGACCTAAAAGGTATAACTTATACTATAATATGATTATTGAAGTGTTCTACTAAAATTGGATTAACTCCTGTGTAAGTGACCATATGTTTTTTATTCTGTTTTAATTGTTTAAAAACCTTATTATAAATCTCTCGATTTTCGTTATACATAGCATATAACTCATCATTAAGTCTAACACCATAAATGGTTTCAATCCTATTAATAGTTATTCTTTTTCTCCGTGTCTCATTAATCTTTTCTTTATTCTTCTGGTAATAGTCCTTATAGTATGTTTTAGCATATTCGTCCCTATCAAACCTGTTAATGTTTGTCATAATACTATAATATAATATATAATCTTTATATAAAGATATTATATTATATAATACACAATGAGTATATTTGAACCAATTATAGGATACGAAAAGCATTATAGTATAAACAGACTAGGAGAGGTTATTAACAATAAGACCAAGCATCTATTAAAACCTCGTAGTGATAGACGTGGTTATTTAAGAGTTAATCTATATAAGACTAAAGTTATTAGAACCATTTTTATACATCGTCTATTAGCACTACAATTTCTACCTAATCCCAATAACTATAATATAATAGACCATATAGACCAGAACAAACAAAATAATAGTTTAGAAAATTTAAGATGGACTACCGCATCTGTAAACAATAGAAATTGTAATAGAAAAAATACAAGTGGGTTTCCTAATATACGAATAAATGAATGTGGCAATTTTCGTGTCGTGCTTTATTTAGATAACAAAAGATTATTCGATAAAACATTTAAGACACTAGATGAGGCACTAAGTGAGAGGGACTGGGCGTTCGACAACTATGGTTTAGAGAATAATTGTTATAAGTGCTGAAAGGTCAGCACACCACCTTAAACGAAGTTCCGCGTATGGGGCGGTTCCCCATATCACCGCGTTAGGTGCGAGAAGCGACTGCCACCTGACTGGACACCCATTCCGTATCCAGAACCCATAGCACTACGAGATTTTCCAACACTATTTTTAAACTCTTTTAATAAAGGCATGTCCGAAGACATAGCATTATTTGGCATCATCGCACCTCCAACCATACGTTCAAACTGCGAAGACATGATTGGATTTTCTGACGCTTCCTTTTTAGTATCGAGTACCATCGATTTAGTTAAGATACCAGTATAAATGTTAGACGAACCGGCAATTGTTGTAAATACACCTGAGTTAGCACAGATTACTACGATTTCTGGTTTAATATTAGACGCTGTGACATGGTAATTAGCAACTTCGACGCTAAATTGGAAATTGTATGCCCCAAGACTGCCACTGGAAAGGTAGTCAGGAATACTGAGGTCATACGCTGGGTTTAAGACTAAAACTGAACCAGTAGTGGGGATGTCTTGGAATCCAAATACTCCAGTTGATGTTGGTGCTGATGCTCCTACCGCGAGTGCCGTGCCAGTAGGAGTTAAAGCACGATAGACACGACTTACACCTCTGAAAGCATCCCAAGTTTGTTTAGAATGATTATTACGACTAATACGATAGAGGTCTGCTTGAGATGCTGACGATAAAAGACCACTTGTGTTATTTAAATTAACACTAATTCTAGTAATTGGTAAGAAGTGGGGTGCGAATTCTTGAGGATGTCCTGACCTATTTTGGTATACATTATCTCCGACTTTAGTACGAATAGCAATGATGAAGTAATCTGGAAGTTGATTTAACTGGATACCCTGCGAGATTAAAGTAGCAGTGGTTGGAACTAAACCAAAAGGAGCAGATGTAGCATTATAAGTAGCAGTTTGGACTTGTGTGGATGAAGGGGTAATAAATCTCGGTAAGTCCACAAACGGCACTACGTTTCTCGCAGGAATTAAATCGGTTGGTTGAGAGGATAAGAAATTTACTAATAACTCGGCATTCTGGAATAACTCAGATGTCGCAGTAGTAATACCAGTAGTATCAAGATGTCCAGCATGAATGGTTTTAAAGTTTGTTTGTGGCGACGCAGTGCTTTCCGCAATAGCAGAACACATAAGGCGACTTAATGTGCTGTCAACGTTGAAAACAAAGTTCATATTGTTAATTCCTACTAAACCTGCTTTATTGAACTGATTGTTGCCGTATGTGAATGGACTTAAACCAATAATGGGTTCAACTAATTCGGCAGTTAGAGCAATATGGAACTCATCGGCATCAGCAACTGCTACTGCTCTGTTAGTTGTTGCTGTTGATGTTGTGCGTCTAATTGAAATAACTTTAATTGGGAACGCACCACGAGGACGAGTGCCATCTAGCGACTGCTGATTATATCCAGCAAGAGGAGAATTATCTGCTGGTTTATAATACGCAGACGAAGTAGCGATTGCTGGGTGCTGGGCAATAAGAGCAGTAGATGTAGACGCCATATGAACACCACCAAGACCAACAGCAGATACGAATGTATCAGAAAACTTAGCATAGAATGTATCTAACAACGCAGGACACATATCATTATAGGTAGTTAGTTCTCGCTGGTCGGCAAGTTGTAAGATAATAGGTAGAATGTCAGCAACATTACATGAAACATTTGTATTGTTAATTTGTGCCGAACTTGTAGTAAATAACTGATTAAGAGGGAACGGCGATAGAGCATCCATACCACACAAGTTAAGAGGTTGGACATCTGCTTTTTCTACTTTAATTTTTAATGTGTAATCGATAGTAGCACGAAGTAAGATTTCACGATTAACAATAATATTCTCCGATGGTACTTGAACGTTGAACGATAGTTGAGTGTTCGATTTGGATACTGCTGGGAACGACTGGTAAGTGTTGGATGAAGCACCAGATTGGACAGCATATGTTAATTGGTCGGAAATTCCAGAAATTCTAGCATCTTTCACAAGCACATTCGTAAAGTCTGAGACAGCGGACATAGTTTATATATTTATATAACATTATAAATATATAAGAATTCCAAGAAGCGACCTTTTCCTAAAAGGAACTCAACGCCGACTTCTCGGCATCCTACCGCCCATAATATCTACCACATCTGGTGCTACTTCTTTAAGTCTGTCTGGGTTTCTGTCTTTCTTTTCAAAAAGTAATTTAAGACTAGCACTACCTCCACTTTGTAAGCGGAAAGGTAGAAGTTGTCCAGTCTTGCTACGCCAGAACACATTAATATCAATATTGCGTATACCCATATTACCAGTTAAGGCAAGTCGGCGATACTCGGCGGTTGGATTATAAATCAAGTTAGGTCTATATCCTTGTTGATTAGTCATTAAGTCAGTAATAACAAGTGCGAAACGATTACCAATTGTAGCACTATTAGGGACATTTCCAGTTGTATTAGACGACGAAAATTGACTTGGTATAATAGGTAGTTGATTTGATGTAAATACGATGCTACCAACAGGACACCAAGCATCAATAGTAGATATTTCTTGTTTTAGTAATATAAAATAGTCTTGTAAAGGGTATGACGAAATACTACCTACTGGATATGGTATAGAAAATACTCTGGTAGCGGTATCATAATATGGGTATAAAAATGGGTAGTCTGGAATTAGAGGTAATGCCCTTAAAGGTATAGTTGAATTATCTTGAAGCAAAGGGACTTGGTTGGGAACATTTAATATAAAGAACTTTTCTCCATCTATAATTGTTTCTGTTGCTGGAAAACTACTAAATAAAGAATATAGACTTGCGTTAAATGCTAGTTTTAATCGAAATGGTTGAGTCGCACCACTAGTAGATACTTGTGTAGTACCAGATGTACTGAATGTTCTTGATGGAGCATAATAGTTTCCTAATACAGAGAATAATGTATTTAAATATAAGTTTGCGTCTAATGTAGAGTTCCATACCATATACGGAGGCGTTGAGAAACATCGTGCTACTATATTAATAAATTCTGCTTTAATAAATGTAGCATTATTTACTCCTAATATATTGACCCATTCAACCCATAATCTATTGAAATTAGCAACATACGCCTCCCTAATAGCGTCATTAACTTTATCTATAAAATTGTTATAACTATGGCAGTGATAGTAAGCAAAAGTCGCTGTATTAACTCCGTTTAACTGCGATTTGGTTGGTTGTAATAGGGTAGTATTATCTGGTGTCCAATATACGTTCGCAACACTTGCTGAATTAATTAATGTCGATGGTAAGTTCTCATTGGTTGCTATATCAAGTCTAAATACTCGTGTTCCAGCGTTGATTTGTACACCGGCAAGATATTCTGTTCCATCTGCGTTTGACGCTACTGAATAACCATAATAGGTAGATGTTGCTACGCCTGTTGAAACTGCTTTATAGTTCCAAGTTGAATTGCTATATTGAAATGATTGAACCGCTCCTGTGTTTGTATTCAAGTTTGGTATACCTATATGAATTGTGTTTCCGTCATAACTCAACGCAACAGAATAACCAAATCCGATAGAACCTGTAAATGTTGATGGTGCTATTAAACCACCAGTTTGGTCTGTTATAGCACCAGAAGCATATTGTAATATTCTGACTTTACCAGTAGTATTTTCCAAAGAAGCACCTACCGCAATAAGAGTTCCAGCATTATTTATACTTATTGATTGCCCAAATTGGTCTAATGAACTAGCATAACTATATGTCGAATAAGAACTAACATAATGAGGCGAAGCAGTCGAATGTATAACATTAATAGACCCAGCAGTAGCAGAAATCGTTTTTGTAGCAACCGCAATATTACCAACTCCATTTATAGCAACACTTAAACCCATAAAAATATCAGTTCCAGCAGTCCCAGACACCGAAAGTCTTGTTGTTGATACACCTGTTTCTGGATTAAAAGCAAGAATATCATAACCTCCGTGAAAGTAAATACCTGTAGATTTAGCAGGATACCCCACTATATAGAGTGTTCCATTTGTATTTAATGCTCCGACAGATAAGGAATAACTCACGGACTTGTTGTGTCGGTGTCTAGCACCTGTAAGTCTATTAAAAATCCAATAGTAAGGACAATCAGAACTACTGCCTATAAAAATAATATTACCATCTCCGCTTATAGCGACATTCTGACCCATCTTCCAACCAGATACAACATCTCCGGAGCGATTAATGTTTGGGTAGATAACACCATTTTCAACATTATCAGATGAGTTACGAAATCCAATATCGGTTATTCTTGCCATATTATAAGTCCCACTCTCGTTTCTTACTCCTATATAAACTTGTCCTCTTAATGAAGCAGTTATATAATACCCAGATAATGTGTATAATTCATAAGGAAGCGACGAAGCATCTGGTTCGCCAATCACTATTACTTCTCCATTATCAGACGAAGCGACCGAATAACCGAACCTTCCAGTAGGCATACCATCACCACCAAGTCCATCTGATGATAAAGTATCTACTAAGGTCGTTGATACAGCACCAGCACTATCAATTTGTAAACTAGCACCTTCTGTAATTACTGCTACTCTATGGATTGTCTTACCAGCATCAAACGCCTCAGCACCAGTTATATCTGGTTCTACAACCAATACCGGAAGATTAGCAGTATCTACAGAAAATCGTGTAACACTCATATTATACTCACCGGCATTATCAATAACAGCAATATCACGACTTTCTAAGAATTGTAGTTGTGGTGCTAATCCAGTCTCATTATTATATGTATTAGTGCTTTGTAAATCAAAATAAACAAAGTCTGGATTAATTGCCTTTGCGAACTCATTTGTCTGGGACATAGTTAATATAATATAGTAATATATTTTATATTAATTGTAATTCCAAGCAACCTTTTAAAAAGGTCGCACCAAAGAACTTCGTTTAGGTTGTGATACATTCCTTTTGCTCTGCTGTATATTGCCCTTTTAGGAGGTATGAATAGCATATCCGTAATAGCATATTATAGTACTCTTTATTATCATTAGTGTTCTCGTTGTTTAGTTTCTTTAATTGAGTAATATGAATGATACTCCTTTTGCGTATTTTATATAGAAGGTTTAGTAGATGTGTCCTCTGCTCCTCGCTAATGTTAGTATAACCATTAAATTTAAAAAATTTGAATACTTCAATTAACCCTTTTAGGAGTAATGCTTTTGTAGTTAGTGCCATAGTATAGTTTAACTCAATATCAAAGCAAAACATACTTTTAAGGTGTAAGTTGTGTTCATATTCGTCTTGTAAATTAGAGTAAATTTTTTTAATTTTAAACTCATCCGATTTATGGTAGAGTGACATTATATTATAGTATAATATGTTTTTTAGTATTTAAGTAGTTATATTATAATATATTTGACAGCGAATCATAGTAGGTGAGGATGGTGTTTCTTATAGTAGTAGTCTCTGTTTCGTTCTTTAATTTTATCAGCATTTAGCATTCTGTATACTCGACGTTTCTCTTTAATTAATTCCTTATTTTCTTCGTAGTAGGTACTAGTTGTTTTTTTTCGTTTAACCTTTTTAGGTGTTAGTAATTCTTGTAATACGAGTTTGAATTGATATTTCCAGTATTGTTGCTTTAAAAATTCTTGATGTGGAGAGGTTCTTTGTAAGTATTCTTTTAATTGAGGAGTTATTAAAGACATTATACTATAATATATATTTATGTTTTTAAATAGTTATAACATAAATATAAGGTTCAATATGACGATAAATGCTGTGGTAGTTGGGTGGGTGTGTGGGTTTTTTTTGTTTTATGGTCATATTGAAGTATTGAAAATGAAGTTGTAAATTTTATATACAAAAAACCTTACAAGCAACTTGTGTTTGTTGTTAAGTGTTTCTTACCTTAACTTAACTTTTTAAACTTCAATTTCAATTCTAACTTTCAATATATACATAATAGATAAGACTTTTTTATAAGTTTTTTGTAAATAAGAGCATAATGGTCTTATTGAAGTTTAATTGAAATTGATACCTTAAAAATGAAGATAAACCCACACACCCAGAACAACTATCCCAACCCATTTCCAAATATGGTAATAAGTTTCGTCAAAACCCTAAATAGTATAAAAAACAACTTAAAGGACTATACCTTTTAGTATATTAATTCTTAATCTTTAACTCTTTTAATAACTCCTTAATGTTGATATACCATCTAGACAATCCATCACCACACTTCCTAATATGTTTAAAGTCATAAAAGGTAATCTTCATAGAAAAGGCAGGTTTAGTCATCTCAAACTTAATATGTCTATCTTTAAGGAACTCTAAAAATAATGTATATAAGTCATTAGCACCAATATTGCTCTCAGCATATTCATGAGATAAACAATAATATTCTAAATATTGTAAGACGATGTTGCGTTGCTCTTCCTTAATTATATTATCATAAATAGAATTATTTGGAATATCAAATTCGCCGATTGTAGGTGCTACTCCTTTTAAGGTAATCAAATAGTCATATATTTTTTTAGCAGTCTTTAAACTTTTAGCATATTTGAAACCTTCAATAAAATATTCTCTATCTCCAATCTTACTATCAGAGCATCTTATAAATAGGTCACGACGCTTATTCTTCATAGATGGGTCTGGGTTATTAGTAAAGGTAATAAACCTATGATTACTATTGATTTGATAAGAAGACTTACCTTTATCGTTAATAGTTAAAACCTCATCTGTAATAAGTGCCTTCTTCTTATCATTCTGATTAAAGAAGTTAGACCTATTTGCTTCATTAAATATTACAAGCACACTATCTTTTAAGAGCGTGTTAAACTGACCAAATATATCACGTTGTGGGTCTGTACTTTCAAACACCTTTTTAGAACCCATAATAGTTCGTAGAAATTCTAAGAACAGACCCTTACCAGCACCCTCTGAGGAAATAAAGATAAGTTCAATAGTCTTAATATGGGTATATTGTAGAAATTGTGCTAACCATCTAACTACAAACGCAGTTAAGGTCTCATCAAAATTACATAACAACCTAATATGATTAATAAAGAACTCTAATCCTAAATCATCTACATCTTCTTCTTTATTAATAGTAGCACTATTAATATTCCAATCAACCCATAAGTTATATGTATTACTAGGACACGTATGCTTATTACTATTAGGATACATACCAACATTATCATAGTATCGTAATGACTCATCTAACAACCACTTATTAATAAATAACTTTTGCTTATTGTTCTCATAGTAGAAAAGATTACCATATTTGATACAGAACTCAGCACGACTATATTGATTAGCATTACAATAAAATACACAATCAACTTTACAATTAGTTAGTTCAAACCTCTCTTTAACTTTATCATAATCATCTTTTAGTTTAATACTATAACTAGAAGGCATCTCAATAGAAGTAGTTAGTTCTTTACACTTTAACTTAATGGTCTTCATAATAGGGATTGAATTGCTGATTAGTTCTTCTAATTCTGTGAAGCACTCCTCAATAGGAACATTAGTAGGATGTAGAATAATACTATCAAACATTAATGCCCATGTTTCGCAACCTAGTCCCTCATAGTAAGTCCGCATAACTTGTAATATCTGATTTTCATAGACACATAATATATGATTGATAAAACTGCCATCAAAGTTCTCCTTATTAGCAATCTCTTTTAAATAGTCATAGTCACTAACAGATTGAAGTGCTGTTCTAATTTTTTTAACTTCGCTGATATAAGACTTCAACCATTTATTCTGTGTTGCTAAACGACTATTAGTATTAGTAGCAATTAACACCTTCTTCTTTGCTTCCTCTTTAGTTATATTATCTTCAATACATATAGCATCTAATATGTCCTGTCTATTGTTAATATAATCTGCTAAACAACTACAAGTAATTTTATGATATAGGCAAATGTTATGTAGCACCTGTGGATGCGACGAAACAACGTCGACCTCTACTGCGTCTTGTGGTGCTAGAAAGTTCCTAACATTTTTTAAGATTTGTTGAATACCATCCGTACTAAACATCCTGCCGTCATTACGATTTTTAGCATATTTATATTTAACATAAGGAGTATCTGATTTAAACTTTTGGTCTAAATATTTAATTAGTTTTAGATAGTATTGATGAGCATTACGAGGCATAGCATCCGTATCATTAAGAAATGCTGGTTCATCATAAGTATCTAATAAATATGATAGTTTAGTTTTATCAACATATTCCCTTATATTTAAGTCCGTCATTCTATATATATAGTATTATATTATAATCTTTATATTTTAATTTTATAGTATTATATAAATTAAATTGAGAGATTTATATATAAAACTACTTTTAGAAAAAGTATCACAAAAGAATATAAAGTTATATATAAATGGCAAACATAGTAGATGAGAAGAAGATTAAAGCAAAAGAATACAATCAAGCATATTATAAAGAAAATCGTGAGAGCATATTAGAAGACAAGAAAGCACAAAGACAGAATAAATACGGAGACGAAAGGAAGAAACAAATAGAAGAATGGATTATTGACTTTCATAACCGAGAGAATCCTTTTTATCCTTTTAATTTTAAATATAAACCCAAAGAGGAGTGGATTACTAAACTGCCTCCAAAACCATATTTTAGCGATTAATTATAACAAGGATTTTCAATACCATAATAGTCATACGCCCAATCCCTTTCGCTTAATGCTTCGTCTAATGTTTTAAATGTTTTAGTCCATCTTTGCTCTTTATTTAAACAAAGTCTAACACAATAATTACCAGACTGATTTATGTTTATATTTGGAAAACCACTACTATTGGGTCTATTACGATTTCTACTATTAATAGAACGATTAGACCATCTTAAATTTTCTAAACTATTATTAAGTTTATTCCTATCAATATGGTCTATTTCTAGATAATTATTAGGATTAGGAATAAATTGTAATGCTAATAACCTATGAAGCGACATTCGTTTTTTAAATTTGCCCTCATATAAATCAACTTTTAAATAACCAAAAATATCAGTAGAATATTTTAATACTTTTTTATGTTTATTACCATAAACCTCTCCATTTTTATTAATTCTATAATGCTCTTCATAACCTTTTAGTGGTTCAAAACTATCCATATCCTATTATATTATAATCATAGTTTTAAATCAATTTTATAAATTAAATATTTTTTTAAAGTTTTTAATCCCTCGTTCTACGGATTTAGCATTCCAAAGAATATGAAATGAAAGACTACCAGCATTAAGAGGCGTAGTCCAATCTTCCCTTGCTGTATGTCTTGCTATATACGCATTACGTGTCTGGTCGTCAGCACCTTCTGCGTATGTATGAGAACCATTTTGTCCGAAATGTATCTTCTTAATAACATCATCTACATTAAAGGTTGCTACTAACTTCTTGTCTTTTCGTCTGCTAGGTTTAACATCGACTAACTCTATATTAACCATTATATATTGGAAATATATTTTAAATTTT
>Ga0209499_1001687_pt1 | contig 14933 bp, 19 predicted proteins | sample C_130208_EF_Meta_FD_187306 | JGI IMG/M metagenome (GOLD analysis project Ga0209499, IMG submission 187306) | Freshwater microbial communities from Lake Croche, Canada to study carbon cycling - C_130208_EF_MetaG (SPAdes) (version 2) | ecosystem: Environmental > Aquatic > Freshwater > Lake...
TTTTGACGCGAGAATGCGTTGAACGTCTTAGTAAAAATGGAGGTGCGTTGTTTTATGTGACCGTTGAAGTTGAATTTGATTTTGTATCAGCAGAAGACGGAAGCAAGCACACCGTAAAGACGTTTGGAGAAGCAATGGATAGTGGCGACAAAGCTACCAACAAAGCAATGTCTGCTGCCTATAAATACGCAGCGTTCCAAGCGTTTAGCATTCCAACAGAATCAGACAATGATGCAGATGCTTACACTCATTCGGTGCAACCGGCAAAACTTACGGAAAGCGCCCTTAAAGCACATTTAGCAGACATTGCTGATTGCAAGACCGAAGCAGAACTTAAAAACGCTTATTTTGAAGCCATTAAATCTGCTGGTAGCGACCAAAAAGCCAAAGACCACATCATTGCGGCAAAAGACGCAAAGAAAGCAACACTATGAGCATCCTATTTAGAGCATCAGCATTGTCTGCCATCATGACAGACGGCAAAGGCAAAGACGAACTATCGGTGGGCGCTAAGACTTATGTCACCAAGCTGGCAAAGGAAGCCATTTACGGATACGACGAACGGGTGACTAGCAAGTACATGGACAAAGGGATTCGCGTAGAAGATGCATCTATTGACTTGTACAACGCTGTAATGCTGACTAACCATGTAAAAAACACAGAGCGTGTGCAAAATGCATGGTTAACTGGTGAGGCCGACATTGTTGCTGACGACAAGATTGTGGATATCAAGTCTAGCTGGTGCTTGACCACGTTCCCAGTTATTGCCGACCAGGGTGAAGATAAAGGCTACGAATGGCAGCTACGCGCTTACATGATGCTTTGGGACAAGCCAGCGGCTGAGATAGCGTATTGCCTTGTTTCAACGCCTGACGACCTTATTGGCTGGGAAGCGCCTAGTCTGCACCAGGTTGACCACATCAACCGTGAACTGCGCGTAACGATAGTGCCGTATGAAAGAGATTTGGTCTTAGAAGAAAAGATCAAAGTCAAAGTAGAAGCAGCCCGTGTCTACTATGAGCAAATTGTTCGGGAAATTGCTAAACAACACACGTATTAAGGAAATTATGGCTATCACTAAAGAAATCAGTTGCATCGTCGGTACATACACCAATAAAGACGGTCAAACCAAAAACCGCTACCAACGTATCGGTTCAGTAATGTCTACAAAAAACGGCGAGATGATTAAGCTAGACGTTATCCCACTCAAAGAGGGTGGATGGGACGGATGGGCGTTTATGAACGAACCCCGTGACGTTGTTCCAATCAAACGCGCTCAAGACGACGATATGCCGTTTTAATTTTTGGGGGGAACGTACTCCATGACCAGATGCATTGCGAAAAACTCTGGGCTTAATGAGGCAAGTACCCCCACTTTTTTGGAGATAAACCATGAACTGCTGTGATGGCACGTGTAATCAAGGGCGAGACTGCCCAATTAGAACTAAGAACGAATCTGTGCTTACTTACATTGTCAAGTTCTTTGCCATCATTGGCATTTACACGGTTGCAATGTTTTTTTTGGGCTACGCTTATGCGTCTATTTCCCTATGACCTGGCCATTTCCACCATTCCCAATGCCCGTGCCAGCTAACGCGCCGCCGGTTAAATTTAATCCCGACAACCACGAGGACGCATTGATATGAAGATCACAATCGAATTTAATCTCCCCGAAGACGGGGACAAGTACCGAAGCACAATCAACTCGGGCGCTGCTTGGGATGCCTTGCAGCAAGTCCACTACGAACTTAAGCAGCACCTGAAGCACGATGGCGCATTGAATTTGGAACAGCTACTAACATTTATATCGGAAACTATATCAACATCAGACCAAGGACTAGAACTATGAAACTCTATAACGTGCCAAGAAATAGCAAGATCATGCTAAGTGATGGTGTGGTTCTCTTATTCCACCATATTGATGGGATGTACAGCGTGTGTACAGATGAGAACGGCGACATATACCACATCAGCGCCAGCGAAGAAGTAACTGTGATGACTAAAGACGAAGCATTGAAGCTGGCGCTTGAGGCGCTTGAAGCAGCAGAAATTGATGGGAATTGCGAATACGGGGCAACGGAAATTATCCGTAAAGCCCTAGCACAGCCAGCGCAGGAGCCGGTGGCATATTGGAATGTCAATGGAGGCTTTTCACATTGCATGATTGATAAACTTGACGAAGCCGCAAAGCACAATCCTGCGCCACTTTTCACATCACCACCCCAGCGCCCGTGGGTAGAGCTGACGGATAAGGAAATTTGGGAAACCATTAGTCGCATTGGAACATCGGACTCGGATGTAAACCCTTACGCAAAACTTTTAGATGCCAGAGCCATCGAAGCCAAACTCAAGCAAAAGAACGGCTATGCCAAGGAGAAGAACACATGACACCAGACGACAAAGTTGTTTTGCTAGAGAACAAACTGCTGATGATGCGAGAGTGGATAGTGGAGTTGGAGACCTTGCGCGAGGCCAATACTAAGGAATTGTTGATACTTGCTGGATTGCATCACAAGCTGTTGGGTGAGATGAAAGCAATCAAGAAAATACGCGCCCAAAAGAAAGACAAGAATGATTGAGCGTTACTTTGCCGATGGAAGGGAGTTTCTTTACCCACACGCTGGTGACCCGTCGCCGCCAAAAGACACCAAGGTGCTGGTGCTCACCCGTGGCGGGGTGTGCATTGTCGGCTTCTGGGGCAACGAGTGGTGCCTTGGCTGGCTGCCGCTGCCTAAAAGGAACAAGGAGAAAGAAGCAATTAAGTGAGAAAGTCAACGCAAAACGCAGTAAGAGAAGCATTACGCAAAGCTGAAGATGGAATGACAGCAGTTCAGCTAGAGGGTGTTACAGGAAACCCGTACCGTTCTATAATCGGTTCCCTGAAGTGTATGCCAGACGCTTACATTGACCGATGGGAAACCAAAGGCAAAAAGAAATATGTAAGCGCAGTCTGGTGCGTTGTTATCCCCCCACCCAACTGCCCTAAACCCAATGAATGATTTGCCAAACTTTGCCGCCTGGAGCAACAAAAACCTTGCTGATTTTGCCTGTGAAGCCTATTTGAAAATGCAAGAACAGCAGGAAGCTATTGAACAAGCCCAAAAAGACTTCAGGGACGCAATGGCAGAACTACGCAAGCTGACTAGCGGCAAATTGCACTAAAGCTACCCTGTTTGACCAGCCTTTACCAAAATCAGAGTAGGCAGGAAGGCTTTCCAAAAACTGCAGGCGCTTGTCGTTGTACTGTGCAATTACCTCAAGCGGGCTAAAAGCGGCTACAGCAGCAATTGTCTTAGGGCCGATAGAACCATCAGCCGGTACGCCGACAAGCTCTTGTAGCCACTTTGCGGCCCTCCCAGGGCCACTATTGATGGCGGCATCAAACACAGCGTAGTCAAGGCCAGACGGAAGTTGGTCGCCAGATACTTTGTCCCAGTATTTACGTTTGTATAGCGGAGCCACCATGTCTGGCGTTAACGCTCTCATATCTGCTTCAGATACGGGATGGCCTACGTATTCTTCCCATGTTGCTTTTGTGCAACCTAAATTTGTCATGCCGCCAGGGTCTTTTGGATGGTTTACGAACCCTCCCTCTGAAGCCAAAACGTGGGACAAAGCAGCTTTAAAATTTGAAATCATGGTGGTGTAAGATGTTTTTGCGGCATTTCGCCGCGCTAATTTTGGAGAATTCTATGATGTTTACTGTTACGGTTGACTTTAACAAGTCTGGCTATTTTGAGTTTGCTACAGAGTCAATTTTTGAACTTGCTGAAATGGCAAAAATGTTGGGAAATCTGGAAGTTGTTGATGAAGATGAAGATTTCGCTGATGATGAGTTTGACATTCCAGAGGAGATTGCTCACTACTTTGATGACAGCGAAGATTACATCTACGACGAAGACGCAGAATGCTACTGCTGGTACGACGAGGAGCATGAGGCTTGGTATTGGCTAAACATTGAGACTGGCGACTGGTTGTTGGTTGAAGATATTGAAGGCGTTGAAGTTGAGCAAGAATAAAGCTCTATAAGAACAAAAGGCCGGTATGTGTTACATATATCGGCTTTTTTGTCCTTTAAAGGCCACTTACATCAATCACTTCACCCCTAAATTCCACCTCCCCCTCACTCCACTTGTGTACCAACTCAGGCCAAAGCAACTTGCCATCTTTGAATGTTAGTACGGCAAAGCCAGATCGATGGTTTTGTGGGTTTTCTTCAGCGTAGTCAAATTGTGGCCCGTTAATTTCAGCCAGAGTACCCGTATCAACGCCGAACCTGTTGCCGTTGTAGTCTGCGTAAGGCGTGACCTTCAGACTATGTAAATGACCAGTTACGATGCTTTTACCAGCCCCTACGGTATTGTTGTGGGTGGCATGGATGCCTCCCTTGTATCGGTGCTTAACAATTACATCGTCAGTCACCCAGACTGACATACAAAACTGCCACTCGGGGAAGTGGTCTTCTAGTTTGAAGCCTGGGGTCTGTACGTATTGCGGTGCATTAGCTGCCAAGCGCATCTCAAATCGAGCATCGTGATTGCCCATTGTGTACACAAGACCAACATTGTGGCGTGATTCTTTTGCAGCCACCACAACTTCACCTAGCATTTCCTTGCAAGCCTTTAGTTCGTCAATCACGCTCGGTGTTCTAGTCCAGCCCAGAGGTGGATGGCGAGAGATAGATGCACCGTCAAAAGCATCCCCATTGCAAATAACTGCTTTCGGTTGTAATTTTTCAATCGCCCACAATAAACCTTGAAAAGCAGTAGTCCGTATCCCAGGCCAGAAATGAGCGTCAGAAAAAACAATAACTGTGCCATTTTCAATTCCTAATTCTGTCTTTGGTCTTACAGGAGAGTAGGTGTACCTGGGTTGCTCAAGAGACTGTACGGGTCGATTGGTTTCAAGCTTTATGTTTTGCGAGACTTGAATGGAATTCCGCTTTGCGTAAACGGTTCTCTCGGAGATGCCAGTAATTTTTGCAATCTTCGTTGGAGACTGGTGGGTGTTCCACAACTCAATAAACTCTTGATCCGAAATAACAGCTTTCATGTCAATCCTTTAGAGCAAACTTCAGGAACTTAACATATTTACGTTACTTTGATGCTACGCCGTTTATTTTTTCAATTGTACGAAGTCCACCAAGTCCAAGCATACCCATAAGAACGGGAAGCATTTCGGTAAGATTTGCGGGAGATAAATCAAGAGAATGTCCAGCCAATGCCAATCCAACTTTAGCAATCGGCAAGCCAATCCAGTTCCAGCCACAAGCTGCGCCACAGACCCAGCCGATGAATGGACGCCAGCCTGAGACAAACACGCTTGGGTTTGCTGCCTCTGCTTTATTGGTATCAATTTGTCCCTGCACTACCATTACAGCCGCTGCAAGTTGCTGTTTGTCAGCTTCAGTCTTGTCAGGCCAGATTTTGTTGATGGCAGTGTTAACTAAATCAGATACAGCGCCTAATCCGGTAATGTCCATTATTTATCCTGCTTTGCGTCAATTTTGTCAAAGATTTTGCTCATCATTTCTTTTAGTTCGCGTATATCTTGACGGTAGTCATTTTTAGCAACGTACTCTCTAGGCAAATCTTCACGCAACTTAGCAAGATCAGACTTTAGTTCTTTGACCGCTGCCCACAATTCACGGGCAAACCAGCCAGTAACTGCCATTGCAACACTAAGACCAATGTTTAACAGTTGCTGGTAGTCCATGATGTTACTTTGCTAGGGCGTTTTGATTGGATTGCAAATTACCGGCTTTTGCGCCAAGCAATGCAGCCATTTTAGCTGGGTCATTACCACTTAGTTGTGCAGCTAATTGATTTGCAACTGCCGGTCTTTTAGATAGCAATACTGCCAGAGTATTTTGTCCAGCTTGTGAATATAGCAAAGGAGATGCGGCAAGTGCGGCAATTGCTGTTGATGCCCCTTGAAGACCCGCAGCGCCAGCGCCACCGGAAGCAACAAGAGCCGCAACCAATGCGCGATATGGTGTGCCAGAATCGGGAACTTTACTTGCAAGAGCAGTTTTTGCATTCTCAGACAAATCTTGCATCAATGCTTCGCCTTTGGCGAATTGGCCTTTGTCTTTGCTTCGATCCATTGCTTTAACTGCACTTTGCAATTGAGCAGGCGAGAAAATTCCTTCTTCCGCACCAAGGCTAGAAGCCGCACGCTCTACACGTTTAAAGTTTGCATATCCGGTATCAATAGCTTTTAATTCTGTTGCAAATTGCGGGTTGCTTCTAGTAACCAACTGGCGAACTTGATCTTGCGCTTCTTTTAAAGCATCACCAATTAACCTTTGGTCTGCGTCTGTTGATACACCAAGCCGACTAATTGTTTCTCGCAAATCACTTTGAATCTGTTTTAAAGTTTGCCCCGTGACAGCGCCTTGTCCTTGAAATTTATTTAAGACGTTGTTATCAAGCCATTTATTAAAAAAATCTTTTGAGGCTTGATTGATTGCCCCACCATCAACCATGTTTCTCAAGTTGGAAATTTCAGCTTGAAATGGAGTGTCTTGCACAACAGTCATCTTTGGAAGTAGTTTTCCATACGCATCATCCAGCTTTTCTGATGCAAACTGTACAGCTTCACGACCAACAACGCCTTCTGGAAGTTTTTCACCAATTGGTGTAAGTGCGCGATTAAACGCAGCAGTATTTACTTGTTGCGCTGCTCTTGATTGTGCGTTTTTAATAAAGTCGCCAAGTACAGGAACGCTAGTCAAGGCTTCTTCACCGCGCTTGTAAGCGCCACCAAGAATTTGACCAGCCGTAGGTACAACGCCTTCTTTCATTAAGGCTTGAATTTGTGGAGAAATAGTGGGACTAATAACCGATGCTGCCGGTTTAACAAGGGCATTGATTGGGTTTGTAAGCTGAGATGCTTGTGCAAGTGCATTTCCTGTTTTGCCCAAATTAGCAGCTTTAGCAGCAGCGCCAGCGCCACCCAACAACATGGACACATCTCCAACAACCCTAAAAGGGTCTTCCTGCATTGTTTGCTTAAAACCTTGAGCAGTTCCGTATGTGTTAGCGTAATCTTGACCAACAGCGCCAGCAACATTTTGTGCACGTTGCAATGCAGCGGGATTTCCAAGTGGGTTGTATGGTGATTGTTCAAGCGCAGTCAAACCCCTTTGCACCGAAGCAGGCATTGCCTTGTAAAAACCACCAGCAGCAATGTCACCTAATGCTTGCGCGGTTCCTAAAGGATTTGCCACTACTTCAGAAATGCCACCAATAGTGTTTTTATACAAACTACTTGGAGCATTCATCAACATTTTTATGGGTTCAAATCCCTTTGGCTGCTCAACTTCAGTTGCTTTTGCTTGCTGATAGGCTTTTGCAACCATATCAAAATCAACGGTTCCTTTTTTGTTGCTATTGTCAACAATCCATTGGGCGTATTCGGAAGCAGTAGCCATGTTATTTCCCTTCAAGAATCTTATCGGCTTGATTCATTACATCACTTGAAGAAACAGGTTTAGGTGCGCTTGGAACTAATTTCTCTGATTTTCCAGCGGCAATTTTTGCAGCAGCAATTACGTTTTCTAAACGTGCTTTTTTATCTCTTACTTGTTTTGGTTCATCGCCAACTGAAGGGAAATAAGAATTTCTGTATCCTTCAAGTTGTTCTTTGGTATAAGCTGCTCCAGTTCCAAGGGTCAATGCGGCATCAAGCATATCTAACTGTGCGGATTCCACGCGCTGACGTGCTTCTGGAGTCAATGTGTTTGCCAATGGAGTAGATAATTTACCTATTGCTGATGTAAATACGCCTGGTTTTGCTGCGTTAGGATCATCTAACAAAGCCTGAGTCAATTGACTTTGAGAGAATTGCAAGCGTTGCAACAATGTGGCAGCTTTGCGCTCTCCTTCAGTTCCACTAGCAGACTTTCCAACAAACGGAACACCGCCACCATCAGTAACGCCAACAGAGCCGCGACCAGCGCCAGCGGGTGTTGTATTGCCAACCGTGATTGGAGTAGCTTGCAACGTCTTTTTGTTAATTCCAAAGAAATTGCCGTTTGCATCTTGTTCAAGTTGATAACCTGGGTTGGCTTTATCCCATGCAAACTTTTGTTGGTCAAATGCCAATCGAGCAGAAACATCAGGGCTAACCCCTACTGCAAATCCTTCGCCACCAATTTTTTTACCAAACGTAGGACTTCTTGGATTTTTGTCTACAAAAAATTTAGTTTTTCCATCTGTAACTGCTTCAGGAGCAGGCGCTATGCTTTTTTCAAATTCTGTTTGTCCAAGCGTTGAACGCTGTATAAATTTAGCAATTGCTGCTGGCCCACCCGCAACAGCGGCTTGAATATCGCCCTGAGTTTGTTCTGCTGTAGAACCATTGGCGCGAAGGGTTTCACCCAATAAACCTTGATGATTAGACTGATGCCATGCCAATAATTGTTGACCAACATTAGGGCTATATGGGTCAATTTGATTCAATCGTTCTCTAGACTGTTTTAGTTGCGCGTCTACTGCTTTTGTGGTTGCTTCTGCCAAAGCTACTGGTTGCAACGCAATTTCACCTAACAATTTTTTCTGTTCAAGTGCTGATTTTTCGTACTCAAGTCGTGTTTTTTCAAGGCTAGGAATTTGACTTCCAGCGCCACCAGCAGCCAAAGACCTGCGAACTTTTCCATAATCCATTTCACCTGTGTCTGGATTAACGCCGCTAGCATAAGCCTGATTTAAAGCATTTGCTTGAACATCAGCGCGTTGAGCCTGTGCAAGTTGGTACTGAGCCAAAGCATTTTGGTTTTCGCCAACATTCAATTGCTGCATCTTTGCATATTGAGCAAAGGGATCAACCGGTGCTTGAGGCTGATAGCCTTGTGCAATTAGTGCATTTAAATCTGCCATAATTTATTTTCCTTATGGGAGGTATTGGTATTGATTCATAGCTGAAGTAGGTGGGCCTACTTGACTAGGATCGCTATACATATAGTTTCCACCAGACTGACGCCGATTTAAAAAATCATTGAAGTTTGTTTGGTTTTGATATGCGCTTGCAGTAGAACCAAGAACATTAGCCAACGTATTTGCTTGGCCTAATTGACCAGCGCCAATTGCTTGACCAGCAGCCATGTAAGCGTTGCCAGCATTCGTTCCATAATTTCCTGCGGCAGAACCTTGATTAGAAGCAGCAGATTGACCAGAAGCCATTAAGTTGCCCAAAGGTTGGAGTTGATTAGTTCTATTTTGCTGATAGCGTTGAAACGCATTGTTGTACTCTTGTGACGCCGAGTTTTGGGCATAGTCTTGAATGCCCTTCATTGTCTGACCAGAAATAGCGCCACCACGACCGGCAGCAGAATGGCCTAATTGCTTCATCCCTTCGCTCAATCGAAATGCGTAACCTGGGTCTGCTTGGTAATCAGCCATGCTAAAGTCTCTACCGTACTTGCCATAACCCGCAGAACCGGCATTCCCACCAAGTCCTAACAATTCCATCAATCGGTTTTGCCCCGTAATACCCGCTTGCCTATACGGTTCCTGCAAAGCCATTTGTTGTTCAAATTGTGACTTTTGCAAATCAGCAACACGATTGGCTGCGTCTGCTTGTGTTTGAGCAGCTTGACCAGAAGCCCTAGATGAATTGAGAGCAGAGCCAAGTCCAAGGCCAAGAGTTGCACCCGTTGCCAAACTAAGACCGCCAATTCCAGCAGCACCTAAAGCTGCACCACCCGCTGCAAATAAGAATGTCATGTTAATTCCTTCATTTTGACTTTATTGCCAATGCCAAACATGGATTCAGGATCATGCTCTACCAATTCAGCTTCAGCGTCTTCTACATTATTTGATTCTACTCGGTGAAAAGTCATACATAATGCATCCGTTTCGGCATAAACTGCACGTTTTGTCCCAGGCTTGCTACATAGCAAATGAGGGCCAGTTATGACTTGCACGCCGTCATCAGTTGTAATGGCTACAGTGCCACCAGCAACAAGGTAAAAATGTTCTTTTTTATGAACCTTGCCTACAATTAAAATACCAGCTTCACGAAAAACTTCTCTGCAATACATCCCACCATGAAAAGTATGCTTTGTAATAGGTTCATACTGTGGAAGTTTTAAAAGTTCAGTTTGCAACGCTTCCACTTTAGTCCGCATATCAATTTGCAAATCAGTCATATCACTCCAATAACAAATTATTGTTAGATGCTGCTTGCATAATTACCCAATTAGTTCCGTCAGATACCATTGTCGCCCAGTTTCCTACCACATTCAATAGAATTGCAGTCCCAGCCGTTGTGCTGTCTAACGGTACAACATTGCTTGATGCAGACACCAATAATTGCGCTTGCATATTTTTAAATATCAATTGACGACCAATCCAAGCAGATGCCGTAGGTAAGGTAACAGTACAGGTTGAACCTGATTTATTGTTGATTAGCCAAAGGTCAGTTGCAGCAACCGTAAAATCAGCAGTCTTAGTAACTGGTGCAGCAATAGACTGTTTGTTGTTAAACGTATTCCAATCTGTTGATGTCAAGTATCCATTTACACTTGCACTAGCCGCTGGAATGCTAATGTTAGGGTTTACCCCACCGGATGACACAATTGGTGCGGTAGCCGTTACAGACTGCACTCCACTACTTGATATGGAAATGCTGCCAACACCGTTGGCAATAGAAATTCCCGTACCTGCAAAAAGTGTATTTAAGGAATACCCGCTGCCATTACCAATCAACAACTGACCATTTGTAGGTATTGTACCTAGTCCAGTCCCGCCATTTGTTACTGGGGTAATACCTGAACCAGCACCTGTAATTGTGTACAGATTGTACAAAAACATATACCACTCACGGCGAATCTTGCCAGTGTTCTCATCAATGAGATCAACACGGGGTGCTGTGATTTGGTTGACGTTTTGTGTAGCCATTACGCATTAGTTGGGGAAACTAGCAGTTCAGCGCCCATGATTGCAATCTTTACTGGATCAGTACCGGAAACTTCATAAACACGGTCACGAATCTTCAACGTCATACCAAGCCTGCGCCAGATCGTGCGGTAGCCATACTGTCCAATAGCGCCCATATCTCGCCAATGTTCATTTGACCAAGTGTGACCACCATCGTCAGACCAACGAAGCATTGCTGCTGGCGCAGAACCTTGACCGCTATTTAGTCCGACACCAGTCTCGCAATCAAGCTGCAAGCTATGTTGGGAAGTGCGTTTAAGGTTGTTTTGTCCGGTAGGCAATGCCCTCCATGAGCGCAACCACTTTTGAATTTGTCCGTTGTCAGCGTATACATCTAAATCAAACGTGTAGATGTTGCCGTTTTCAAAGTCACCAACAATGATGTTCCCACCAAAGTTGCATTGGCAGTTGCTACGGTGACGAACAAAATTGCCATACTCAAATCCAGCACGTTCATGCCAAGCCTGAGTTGACACATCGTAAACCCAAGTGGCATTGTCAGATGGGAACGTCAAAACATAAAAAGCATGACCTTCTTGCTGATAAGTGTAGGCAAGGGCATTCTGCAAATTGCCGTATTGTGCGATTGCGTACTCAATAGCGTGCGTAGATACACGCAAAGCACCGTAACCATTGGCCTTGTAAACAATACCTTGTCCACGGGCGTCTGTACCGAGCCAGAACAGGGTATTGTCCAGCTTGGCAACTGAGAATGGGGCTACACAGCCAATCTCATTGAAAGCGCCTTGAACGGGCGTTAATGGAAAGTTGGCAAGTCCAGCGTTGTACCAAACTTCAGTTGAGTCTGTGCCAAACACCCAAAGCTGCCGGTGGTCTGCATTGATTGCAACTACGCCATCGGGCGAACCATCGGCGCTAGAAAAGTAAAGCGGGTCAAATACTAGCGGGTAAATGTAATCACCGTTAGCTGGGTTGATGGTGTCCACGCTCCAAATACGCTGGCTGTTTGGTTCGTTAAAAATAAACTGCGTATCCAAGTAAGCCACCGTCACAGCGCCAACAAAGTTGGCATCCGTAATCTGATTAAACTCACCGGTTGGTTCGTAGTAGGTGTAGCTAGGGCCGTTACAGGCAAAGAAGATTACCGCGCCATTGTCAGCAATTGAAACGGGGCCAGTTCCCGATACATCACCAATCTTGGTGGGCGTTGCGGTCAATCCTGTAAGTTTATAGACTTCTGTACCAGACACAACGTAGAAGTCGCTGCCGTTAGTTTGGTGCGCCCACAATCCGCGAATAGGGCCAGTGCCTACGGTCTGAAGAAAGTTAAGGCCAGGTGCTCGGTTTAGGAATCCAGCCTCTTTGCCGCCCTCTGGGACAATCTCAGGGAACAAGTTGACCATGCGGTTATCCGCAGCATTGATACTGCGTGCAACATACGATGCGCCAAGAATTGGCGTTTTCATCAGTAGTTTCCTGCGTAGATGTTAAACCGCTGGCGAGTTGCAATCAGCGAATACGGCATAGACATAATATCGTCAGGATTGTTGATGCGCTTGAGATTGCGCTTACTAGTCATTGCAATCCGAGACACTTGGGGGCTAGGTTCAACGCCAAACTCAGGGGCAAACTCCATTGCCAAGTTGTAGGTAAACGCACGCAGATAGCCTGGCGGGAAAAGAATCTGAGTAGCTAAAGTAGCAGGCTGGTCTAGTTCCTGCACCGAAATAAAGTGCCATTCCAAATCCCTTGTGGGCTTGGGATAGACCGTCATCTGAATGTTGGGGTACTCCATGTTGATCCACATCACTTGTGGATAAGTAGAAGTTACCGTCTTAACAGCAATACCATCGTACTGTTGTTGGTTAATAAACTTAATGCCGAAAGACACGTTAGTGCCTGGGTCGCGGTAGTAGGTTGAATCGTCTAACAGAACAGGACGAATGCCATTAAAGCCGCCTATGCTTGCACCAGTTGGCCCAAGGTGGCGTTGGATTTCACCGGCAGGCCAAGTAAATGTCTGGTCAATTGTGTTAAATATTGAAAGACGCTCAGTATTCCAACTGTCAATCATTTGGTTTAGAGCAACCAAAGCATCTTGCGATGTTTCCGCTGATGGCGTTTCACCTTCAGCTAGGATGCCAAGAAGTCGGAGCGCCCGATTTATTTGGTCTGCTGCGGTGTAAATTGCCATGTTAAATTTCCTCGGTTACAGCCTTGCGCGTGTATTTGCGTTTGATGTTCAGCGCATTCATTTCTGAATCAGAAATTGGGGCCGGTTCATCGGGATTGTACCGCGACCAACCATTTTGTTCATCTCCATCGGCCTCAAGTTCCATAGTTGCAACTTTTGTACCGTGGACGGGGTGCATTAAATAGATGTTCATACCCAAAAAGGGGGCCGAAGCCCCCCGTTTGTTAAGCAAAGTTTACGATGCGCCGTGAATGATTGAAAAGTTGATGATGACAGCTTCAGAGTATGAAGTAGCCGCAGTCAAATTCCGCAACGTAATCAAGGCAGAGCCGGTAGCCAGATAAGAAACGTATGTGGTGTAAGCCCCAGCAGCACTACCAGTAGTGTTACTAGAAACACATACAACAATTGTGTCATTAGCAGAAATCAAGTTGTTCGTCAAAACAAACGACACAGCAGCACTTCCAGCCAAAGCTGCGTTGCTCATTGTGATGCGACCAGCAGACTTGTTCAGAGTTACCCCTGTAGACTTGTCTGTCAATTGCGTCACAGCACCTTGAGCCGCTGCGCTGTAGCCGAGTTCTTGGCTTGCGTAGCAGGTAGTAAATTCGGGGTCGCTATATGCAACGCCGACAGCTTGTGTATTAGGCATGATTGTTTCCTTTAAAAACAGGGGCCGAAGCCCCCATTTAAATTACTTCAGGAATGCCGAGTAAGCAGCGTCGCCAGTCTTCACAAAACGGTACGTGTAAGAACCGAAACGTGGGACGGTAACAGAACCGAAGATCGTGATGCCAGTACCGGCTGTGACGGTAAGGGTAGACGATGCACCGCTGTTGTTGTTGTTGCAAATTGTCAACTCAAAAGCAGAATTAACTTTTGCGCTTGTGATGTTTGCATCAATCAACGCTGCCGTGGGCAACGTAACGGTCAATGCGGCATCGCTGCCTTTATTGCAAACAACCAAACCAACTGCCACTTGTGCTGCGGTCAACGTGGTGTCGCCGGTCAAAGTTGCGGGAACGGTTTGTACAAACAGTTGTGCTTCAGTCAGATTGCCGTCACCAACTTGATAACCGCCTGCGCCATTAGGTAGAGCCATGATAATTTCCTTTAAAAAATGTTACGAAGAAGGGGCCGAAGCCCCGTTCAATTTAGCCAAAGATACGGCAAGCCATTTGAGGACGGATAGTGTTGAAGCCATACAGAACGTCAATACGGCAAGGCATACGGTCGTTGTTGATGTCGTACTGACGAACGACACGCAAAGAGATGCCGTTATGAACAGCGCGGGCTGCCATATCAACACCCTGAGGCAGCAACAAGTCAGCCGTAGCAAACGTGATGGCGTCCTTGTGGTACACCAAGTTCTGTGCGTAAGCAGTAGAAGCAGCGCCAACGAAGGTCACGGCTTTGCTGTTTTGCGGCAGAACGTCCACGGTAGCCAAGGCGCTGTTAGCCGAGTACATAGGAGCAACGGTCACAGTCCAAGTGCCAGACACGGCGGTAGCGTCAGCCAAAGCCACGAACTGGAACAACGAACCAGTGGTTTCACGGGTTTGTGGGTTCACAGAGAAGCAATCAGCAATCGTAAACACGTCACCAGCCTTGATGGTCGTAGTCACCGAACCTTGAGTCAAGGTCAGGGTAGCAGAACCTTCAGAGGTCACAGCAGCGCCGGTGGTCGTGGAGGCCGTAGCACTGCGCGAACCAGTCGTGAACTGCTTGATGGACTGAGACATATTGATTTCTTCAAAGCCCAATACGCCAGTACCCATCATGCCGTTCTTGAACTGCTTGCTGATAGTGTCGGTGGGGTTGAACAAACCTTTCAT
>Ga0209499_1001689_pt1 | contig 14918 bp, 14 predicted proteins | sample C_130208_EF_Meta_FD_187306 | JGI IMG/M metagenome (GOLD analysis project Ga0209499, IMG submission 187306) | Freshwater microbial communities from Lake Croche, Canada to study carbon cycling - C_130208_EF_MetaG (SPAdes) (version 2) | ecosystem: Environmental > Aquatic > Freshwater > Lake...
AGATATTCTTTCGCTGGAAAACATTTAATATCCACCTGCATCGACTCCGTAGTACTGATCAAGTGTTTTTTTAGAGTCATATATAGATTTTGCTGTGTCTCTACCAATGTAACGTATATGCCAAGGTTCATACTGATAGCCCGTTTCAGCTTCCTTACCCTCCGGATAGCGAATTATAAACCCATATAGCTGTGCGTGTGTGGCAAGCCATCTACCTAAATCTGTGGCGCCAAAGCATATATCTAATTCACACGACCCATCAGCATTGCCGACATCAACCGCCAAGCCGGTTTGATGTTCGCTGTGCCCGGGTCGTGCGCTAATTGTATCAGCTTTTTCTTGCCCGTACTGTGTTACGTAGTAGTTATATGTCGTTATTTGCTTCGAGTATGATCTGTAGCTACTGACTATCTTTGGATGAAGGCTAGTTTTTTCGGCATCTGAAAATAACTCTTCTAAAGCTAGTGATGCTTCAGGGCGTAACTGGCCACTTCGAACACTCGCAAGTTCGGGTATGTAATCCTGGGGAAGAGCATGTTTTTTATTAACTACAGCCGTTAACTCTGCAGCTTGATCAAGCGTGAGTGTTCTCGGTAGGGGCTTAGTAGCGGCTTCAGTGAAGCTATTTTGGGGAGGAGTAGTTGTGGTTGTTGGAGTAGCGGTCTTTGTGGTTGTTGGAGTAGCGGTCTTTGTGGTTGCAGCTGTAGTAGATGAAGTACTAGTCTTAGACTTCTTGTTTACTTGTTTAAAGCCTAGATAGCCTAGTCCTCCTACGAGAATGAGCACTATTACTATTAGACCTTCCACTATAGTGAAGCCTTTATTGTCTTTTATCTTGCCCATCGTAGATATGTTCCTTTTATCTGTATTGTTATCTAGTTATTTCTAAGCATAAGTATATTGAAATAAATTGAAAAGAAAAGACCATCTATTTTCATAGATGGTCATAGTGCTTATGCTTGGCTCCGGGATAGAGTCGGATTTTCGAACTATGGTAGTTGCGTGATTATAGCGAGTGCAGCCTCTAAAAATACTAAATCCCTTGCCTTCACAAATTTAGCATCTAGACTTTCAGGTTTAGCCCTGTCTACTAATTCTGCTGCATCATGGGTGTTATTCGCCCACCTCTGGGCGGTTTCATTAATTTTTCTAAAACTCCTACTTGTGAATTTGTTGAGTTTTATGGGGGGTTTACTTTTAGAGCAATAAAAGACATTAATTCGGGAGAAGAACTTACTGTCGACTATCCTTTATATAAACCTGAATAGTCACGGTCTAATAATTTGAATATTTTCATCTAACCATCCTGGAATATTAATTTGTTTCCAAGTGCTCTGAGAGTTGACCCCTTCATTCAGCTTAGATATTGTTTGCTTCTCTATATTATTTCCGTAAACCCAAAGATCGGCGCATGTTTTGGTTGATAGATAACTTTCCTCGGGTTTATTGGTCAGAATAACTATATATTTATCATTCTCACCGCAATTTAATGCTGCCCTGGCTGCGCTATAACCAATTGAAGACTTACCCTTTAGGGGGTAAAGAGATTTTCTTGCATTAAGTCCTAGTAGCAGTGGCAATAGGACTATTACTAATAAAGAACATAATAGTATGAGTTTTATGGAACTAAATCGTTTTGATCCTAGTCTGATTAATAATGGCACAATAAGTATAAGGCCTATTAGTGAAACTAAAAATGTTATTTTGATACTGTAGTAAAACTGATGACCAAATCTTATTTGTTGATATATGGCAAATGATATAAATTCTAAAGGGAAGATTCCTAAAACAATGAAAAAATGCCTATATTTTTTAGTTAAACCAGATATTTTTGAAAGAATATAAAATATAGTCCAAATTGCCACCGCAGAAATCCAATAAATCGGCGGAACTGCTCCATCAGAATCTATTGCCGCAATTGCTTCATTAACAAAATGAAACTGCAAATAAACTGGCGTAAGAGACATTATTAATAGTATGAAAACACCCAAATTGGACAAAAGTACTCCTAAATTATCTTTTCTAAAGATTTTCGATAAATTTAAATCCTTAATGGCAAGATAAACAACGGGCAGTAGTATTAGGGGGGCTGGTAAAATCCAGGTTAGAGATACCGCCATTCCGAAGGCTGCTAATAATAATAAATAGATATTATTATTTTGCTTGGACTCAAAATATTTTATCAGTATAATCATCCCTGAAGCCATGTAAGCCAACACTCCTATAAATGACTGAAAACCGTATCCAAAAAGAGAAACTAGCAGATATCCAGAAAGACTCAATCCTGCCAAGCCAAGAATTAAATCTTTTGAATTGTTTTTACTTACTCCAAAAAAGAAATCTGACACACTGAATAATAATTCGCAAATGAAAAATGTCGCAATTCCGAGCCATAGAATTTTATAGAGATAGAAACTAACGATCCTGTTTTTTAAATTGTCCTTGCCGAGCAGTTTTATTATTTGAGATTCAATGAAGGCGCCATTTATGTGATAACCCTGCGGGTATGTATTCATTCCTGTATTGATAAATTTTTCTGAATTTTTAAAGCTAGTAAATAGAAAGCCATTTATGCTTCGATCGGCTTCAATCATGGCTGCGTGATTGATGTCGTCCTGTGTTTTAGAAGCCTGCCTTAGCACATTTTCTGCATTTGGATGAACTAATACCGGTAAGGCCACATATAAACATATTAGAATTGCTACAATAATACTTCTCCACGAAAAAATATTGAGACTTTTAGATTTTTCAAAATTTATTTCTTTCTTTTGAACTAGAAATATCGCCAGTATGTCTAGGAAAATTAAAAAGAATATGGGTTTTATTGATATTCCTAAAAACCAAGCTAAGCAGTAGGTCGTGATCAGTCCGACACTAAAAAATGCATAGACCCATAAAGTTTTACCAATCTTAAATTTAGAGATATTAGGTAGGAATAAAGATAAAACCCAAAGTAAGAATATAAAACTAAAAAAAGAATAAGTGGTGAAAATAAGTATAGTAGCCAAAAATAAGCCAAAAAAATATCTACTCTTTTGATTCTTCCAAAATTCCCGCATCAATCTAAGTATATCAGTTCAATCGTGTAACAATGATAAGAAAAGACCATCTATTTTCATAGATGGCCATAGCGCTTATACTTGGCTCGGGATAGAGTCAGATTTTCGAACCATGCCAGTTGCGTGATTGCTGAATAAGTAGAATGCAATACTCCAAAAGCAGCTGCTACTTTCGATTGTTATTGTCGCCCATAGGCTATATGGAAACAACTTAAATATATGCGCGAGAAATGATATGACCGGTAGATATACCGATAAAATTGTCAAGATTACTGAGCCAGTGATGTTATTGAGCCATTTGGATTATTAACCATTTCACCCGAGCTGTTAGAGCATTGCTTAACAAATTCTTCGTAAATAAGACCGCCATTCTTGCTTTTACAAACAGGACCGTTCAGACCTTCTTTATCCCATGTGCCTGCTGGTGTTAGCACCCAAATTACTGGGGCGCCACCGGGATATCCATTTCCAGCTTTATCGACCGGTACCGTACCGCCAGAAATATTTACTTGGCTTATTTTACTAACTGAATACTGCACCGTTTCTACGACTCCTTCACTGTTAGTAAAAGACTTATTATTCTTTAATAGATCCAGCATGTAGGCCTTGAAGCTACTTGGCGTATAATCGGGTAATTTACTGATGTCTGCTTCTGTTTGTAACTTAATATCAACCTCATGAACTGTTGTGTCCAGCTTTGTTGTAGTGGTAGCGTTCGCTTTAGTATTTTGCACCGCACTCTTTTGTGTTGTAGTTGCAGTACTAGTCGTAGACTTCTTGTTTACTTGTTTGTATCCTATATAACCAAGTCCTCCTACCAGAATGAGTACTACTATTAGTAGTAGAACTTCAACGAGTGTGAAACCTTTGTTATTGTTAGTTTTGTTAGATATCTTGCCCATCGTAGATATGTTCCTTCTATTTATATTGTTATTAAGTTAGTTCTAAGCATAAGTATATTAAAATAAATTGAAAAGAAAAGACCATCTATTTTCATAGATGGTCATAGTGCTTATACTTGGCTCCGGGGACTGGATTCGAACCAGCGACCTAGTGGTTAACAGCCACCCGCTCTACCGCTGAGCTACCCCGGAATAAAGTTGGAAGGTACGTCAGTTTTTCACCGAATTACGAAAGCTGATTATAGAGATAAAACTCCTTGACGTCAATAAATCGTCGCTAAAAGTGCACTAAATCGTTGAAAACAAGTAACTATTCAATTATTTTTGGTATTTGGTTTTTCCGAATCCCAAATAGGTATATCCAATTGGTGCAAACACAAGAAGTCCTAGCACTGCAAAAATAGTGCCTTTACCAAACCTTTCAGCTGTACCGAGCGATAACAGTACGGCAGCATAGATATCGAGAAGTGGAATCATGAGCGCCAGCACCCACCAGCCGCTCAATCCTGCGATTTTAAACTGCATATAAGCACTATAAAAAGGTATTAATGCCTTCCACCCACTCTGCCCTGCTTTTACAAAAATACGCCACTCTGCTGCGTACATTAAAAGCACTACAAGTAGGGTAAATAAATAAATCACGAGCACTGCTGTTTTTGAAATCCCACTCGTGGGGCTGCTGCTCGCGAAATGCAAAAAACTACCTGTTAGCAAACCTGCAGTCACTAGTTCTTTTTTCATGTATCCCTCCTATGATTCGTATTCGTTTTTAAGTTTATCTTTCAAAATCGCAAGTTTAGGTAAAAAACCTTGCGCGGCACCATCAATGCCCAGTACCCTTAACGCCCCCACTAAAACGTAAAGTCCGTCTAAATCCTTTTTTGGTGGCTTGGCGAAATCTTCAATGTTTTTAAATTTCGCCTCGACTAAATCAATGAGCCATTTTTCCTCTGACGCCTTAATGGCATTTATCGCCAACGGCTTTGCACTCACTTTAGTAATTACTTCCAGTGATCGAGCAGAATTATCCCTTTTCTCTAGATGGCCACGCTTAATAAGGTTTCCAACATGTAGTGCTACCGTTGCGACAGATGTGTAGTTGCAGCCGGTCATTATCTCCCTATAGCTTGGACTATAGCCATGCTCTTGGATAAAACCATCGATAAAAGTTAACAGTTCCTGCTGTTTTTTAGTTGGACGAATAACGTGGCTGGATTCATCAGACATGATGGCGAATCCTCCTCGGATGAGGTGTTTCTTTAAATATCCAGAATCTATAAAAGAAATAGTTCCAGATGGTGAAGAATGCGGCTGCGATAAACTGACCGATAGCTACCTTTATGCCAAAGTGCACTAAGATTCGTAAAATTACATAATTAAGCAAAAAATTAAATGCCGTAAATACTACGTATTTAGTGCTTACATCAGTAATCTTTCTATTTTTTGAGCCCTTAAACACCCAGCCTCGTTCAAGTAGGAAATTAAGGCTTAGCCCAACACTATTTCCAAGTAGATTCGCCCACCAGAGGCCAATATGTGGCGTCGTAAAGACAATAATAAAGTAGCCACTCCAAAACCACGCTCCTCCGGCTACCATATACTCTGCTAATTGAATAAGTACTTTTTTTGATCTTTTTGTCATTTGTTTTGTTTTTAAATTGTTCTTATTTACACTGTAACATTCTTTGCAGTTTTTGGAATAGTCCTTTTACTTATTACGATTCCGGCAAGCCCCCATAACAGCATGCTGAGCGTTTCATCCCCCCAAGCCGGAAGCAGCATCGCTACGATACTGACCCCAATAAGTCCTGCAAGGAGTGCTTTGGCGACGTTATCCTCTTGAACTTTCCATAATTCATAACCAAGCATTGAGCAGATGGCAATAAAGATTATTCCACCAATAATTCCCGTCTCCACCATAGTAACGAGAAAATAGTTTTCAACTGTGAGCACTTTTGGCCCATAGGTTGATGGCACATTTGTAGTACCGACACCAAGTCCGAGAGGATGTTCCTTAATAATAGTGACTGCGTCCTTAACTGATTGAGCATGCTGCAAATTGGATGTAGTAGCTGTTTTAACCATTGGATCTTGATGAAATACTGTGACTTGCTCAAACCGAGTATTACGGCCTGCAATGAGCGCCAACGAGCCAACCACACCAATCACTAGTGCGGCGATAAGCATCTCTCGCTTTATATTCTTATTTACTACTAAAAAGGTTGTTATAGCGAGGCTTGCCGCGCATGCCAGATATGCTGAGCGCGATCCAGAGCCAAACAGGGTAAGTATCGAAGCTATCCACATAAAGACTGCAACGTATCGATATTTCACTTCTTTTTTCCAGTATTTGAGCGTCAAAATAAGAAGAATTGGAAACCAGAACACCATGTATGCACCGAGCTCATTAGGGCCTCGAAGGGTTGAAATAATGCGCACGAAGTACGTGTTATTAGAAACCGTGTAGTGCGGCATAATCGTGTATTTACTGTAGCCGATATGTTTTAATAAATCCTTTGGAAAAATTGTCATCTGCAAAAACCCAAATACCGTTACAATAATTCCACCGACACAAATAAGCCAAAAAACCGCCTTCTCCATTAGTTCTTTATTAAATAAGCTGGCCATTACTTGAGCGAATAAAAAGAAGGCCAAAAAACGCGTATTAAAAATAAAGCCAGCAGCTTCAGATCTTAAGCCGTAGTGACTTACGCGGAATAGGATCAAATTCATGACAATAAATAAAAGTACCCCAATATTAATTTTTTTCCTCAAAATACCAAGGATTAATTGCGGCTTTTTATAAGCAACCCAAAGTATGAGCGGAAAGGCTGCGCCGTATACAAGAACTTCCTTCCAAGATTTAAAAATATCCTGATGAGCAAAATTACTAGTTGCCCAAGTACTGAAAATTGCATGCACCGGAAGCAGGGCCACGATTAACAGAAATATACCGAGCAATAAGGTATCGGGAGAGAGTTTCTTTTTTTTGAAGAGTTGTTTTATTTCTTGCATATTATCCTTTTTGTATATGACAGTTTTGGTTTTCAGCAATAAACTCGAGACTTGCCGAACCAAGGGAAATAAACGGAATCAAGCTGAGGATAGAGTCTAGTGTATCCATTTTTATAGGGTTTTTGTAATTGAACTTTTTCTTAGGGAGCAGCTGTCTTCTATATATAATAAGTGGTTTTAATCCTGCTCGTTTCAAAAGATACCTAACTTCTTTCTTTGAATACAAACGATCATGATAATTATCGCCCAAGATTTTGCTCAATTGGTGAATGAGGCCCAGTTTAGCGGGCAAATTGAAGCAAAAAAGTAAACCATCATCACTTAGCACTCGCTGTAATTCACCAAGGGAAGCCTGGTCATGCGGGACGTGTTCGAGTACGCCAGCAGAAATTACAATGTCATAAGACTTGGACGAAACAGGAAGTTTCTCATCTTTTTTCAGCACCACTTTCTTTGCATTCATTTTTTTCCATAAAGAAGTGTGTGGGTACCCCTCGATTTCAGCCAGTGATATATGCTTAAAACCTTTTTTATTTAAAAAATAGCTGATCTGACCTTTTCCGGCACCCCAGTCAAGTACCGTGACTTCTCTAGGGTCTTTTTTTAATTTCACTTTGGCCACTTCATAAATAAGGTCTGCCATATATTTATAGGTGAGTTGGCTGGCAGGATGCAACACGACTCCATAATGCGCGGGATCAAGTGTAACCTCTTTAAGGTCATCATACTTGCGCTTCTTTAAAAGCATCCGATTTTTCGTTCTTTGCATACCCTTCATTTCCAACCAATATAACATGGCTCTAAAGTGAAACATAATTTATACTAGAGGTACTATAATGAAAAATAACTTTTCAGTCATCTATGCACTTGGACTCATTTTTGCAGATTTTCTAGCGCTGCTTGCTGCTTTTGGCCTGGCCTATATATTTCGTGTGTCACTAGATGCACGGCCGCTCATAAATAAGATTGGTGCTTATCAGTATCTTAAAATATGGTTTGCACTTACCCCTATATGGATCCTCATTTTTGCTGCACTTGGTCAGTATAGAAAATCTGTCTACGAATACCGCATAAAAGAATTTGCGGGGCTTTTACTTGGCAGCGTACTGGGTATTATGGTCGTCATAAGCTACGATTTTGCATCAAAAACAACTATCTTTCCAGCCCGCCTTGTGCCCGTCTATGCACTTGGGCTTAGTATTGCACTGCTATTAGCTGAACGAACCATAATGCGTGGACTCCGAACTACGCTTTGGCGCTGGGGCTATGGCATAAGTCGCGTGCTTGTTGTTGGTGACGGAAAGCCAGTTAATAGCCTTATTAAAACAATGGATAACCCGAAAAAAACAGGATACAAAATTATGGGTATTGTTTCAGGGAAGACTAACAATCTTTTTAACGGCAAACAATTTACTTCAATTACTGAGGCAGCAAGTAAAATACGTACCCTTAAAATAACGAGCATCATTTTTGTTGCTTCCGAACGAAACACGCAGGAAGCAGAGTATGCACTTGCCCTTGCCCAGTCCAATCATCTTAGCTTCAAGTTCGTTCCAGCACATGAAGGCATTCTTTCTAATAAAGTTGAGGTAGAGTTGTTTCAGGGCTTTCCGGTTGTCTCAATACATCAAACCGCCCTACTTGGCTGGGGACGCATTGCAAAAAGACTTTTCGATATCTTCTTTGCATTCATTATGCTCATCATTTTATCTCCTATCTACTTGTTCATCGCACTTATCATATTCTTTAGTGATTTTGGGAATCCTTTTTTCAAACAGGATCGGCTTAGCCGCTTCAATGCTACTATTTCTATCTATAAGTTTAGGAGCATGAAGAAAAAATATTCTGGCCTTAGTCCCGAACAAGCTTTTGAGAGAATGGGTAAACCAGAGCTTTCCAAAAAATATAGAGAAAATGGCGATATGCTCAAAAACGATCCGAGAGTAACATCAATTGGAAAAATACTTCGCATCACCAGCCTTGATGAATTACCGCAACTCTACAACATTCTTCGCGGCGATATCAGCCTGGTGGGCCCTAGAGCGCTTGTACCGCAGGAGCTAGAGAACTATCCATACAAGAATCTCATACTAAGCGTTAAGTCTGGGCTAACAGGTCTTGCGCAAACCTCAGGACGACGTGATATTAGTTTTGAAGAACGACGAGCACTTGATCTTTATTACGTGCAAAACTGGAGCTTTTGGCTTGATCTAAAAATAATATTTAGAACCTTCAAGGACGTTCTTGGAGGCCGTGGTGCCCGATAAAAAAATCGCCATTGTTTGCGATTGGTTAACAACAATTGGTGGAGCCGAAAAAGTTGTGCTGGCGCTTCATAATCTTTATCCTGAAGCACCTATTTATACAAGTCAGTACGATTCATCAAAAATTGATTGGTTCAAAGATGCCGACGTACGTACTACGTGGCTACAGAAACTTCCAAAAAATGCTACCTTTCGAAAATTCCTACCAGTGCTTCGAAGGTTTGCCTTTGAAAGCCTCGATCTCACGCAGTACGATATCGTCATATCTTCCAGTGGCGCAGAAGCTAAATCTGTTAAGAAACTCAAAAAAGGTGCGACACACATTGCTTATTGTCACTCCCCTACCCATTATTATTGGCAACGATACGATGAGTACATAAAAAACCCTGGGTTCGGACTATTAAACCCACTCGCAAGACTAGGCCTCCGTATTCTTGTAAAACCTATGCGCAGATGGGACTACGACGTCGCTCAGCGTCCTGACATCATGATCGCAAACTCATCTCACATTCATAAAAAAATTAAAGAATATTACGGCCGGGATTCCATCGTCATTTATCCGCCGGTTGATGTCGAACAATTTCAAAAAAATAATATAAATCAAAAAAGAGATGGACTCGTAATCGTAGGACGACAGGTACCCTACAAACGGTTTGATCTAGCGATTAGCGCTGCAATAAAGCTTAATAAAAAGCTGACCGTAATCGGAAACGGGCCTTTGCATAAAGATCTATTAAGGCAAGCAGAAGGTCATAAAAATATATCTTTTAAAACTAATTTAAAGACAACTGAAATCGCAGAGATATTAAGTCAATCTGAACTCTTCCTGTTTCCAGGTATCGAAGATTTTGGGATAGCTCCAGTTGAGGCACTGGCATCAGGCACTCCAGTAGTCGCCTACAATGACGGCGGAGCCCTTGATTACATAAATAAGGACACTGGAATACTTTTCGAAAAACAAACCACCCAGAGCCTAGTTGAGGCAATTGAAAAAGGCCTGACGTTAAAATGGAATCACCAACAAATATCTCGATTTAGTAATAACTTTTCGGTTATAATATTTGATGAAGCTTTCAGAAATTTGATTAAAAGTTAGGGGATCATATGTGCGGAATTGTTGGCTTTGTTGGGGATAAAAATGCAGTTGAACCAGTTTTGTGTGGACTAAGAAACCTGGAGTATAGGGGATATGATTCAGCGGGAGTTGCGTTTTACGATGGAAGTAAAATCAGAAACGTAAAACAAGCTGGACGAGTTGCGGCACTTGAAAATGAACTCGTAGACATAGATATCATAAATACAAAAACCGCAATTGGACATACTCGCTGGGCAACACATGGAACACCTACAAAATTAAATGCGCACCCTCATTATAATAAAGATAAGACCATTTTTGTTGTTCATAACGGCATTATTGAGAATCACCAAGAGCTACGATCGATGCTAGAGGCAAAAGGGTATCATTTCGTTTCGCATACCGACACAGAAGTAGTTCCTCATCTCATAGATTTTTATTATCAAAAAACAAAAGATATAGAACAGGCATTTACATCCGCCATAAATGATCTTAGCGGAGCCTATGCAATTGTTATGATGTCTGAAATTGAGCCAAATAAGATATTTGCCGCTAAACTCTCTAGCCCTCTAGCTATTGGTGTTGGAAGAAAAAATAATATGGTTGGGTCTGATGCTTCTGCGGTTGCTGATGCTGCAGAAAAAATCATTTATCTTGAAGATTATGAAATTGCAGTTGTAGAAAAAAATAAGTATAAGATTCGCAATTTAAAAAATAAAAAAGCTGTCTCACGCGACCCTGAAGACATATTAATCGAAGATGCGCGAGCCTCCAAGGGATCGTTCGAGCACTTTATGCTTAAAGAAATTCATGAAGCCCCAAAAACTATTCAAAATGCAATACTTGGAAGAATTAAAATTGAGACCAACGAAATTAAATTAGGAGGACTGGATTCGGTAGCCAATCAACTTAGGAACATAGATCGAATAATAATCGTATCGTGCGGCACATCTTATATCGCAGGACTGGTTGGAGAATACCTTATTGAAGAGTTAGCTGAAATACCCGTAGAAGTGCAACTTGCTAGCGAATTTAAATATCGAAAAGAACCTTATGGCCCAAATACTGCAATCCTGGCAATATCTCAAAGTGGCGAAACTGCCGACACGATTGCTGCACTAAAAAAGGTAGAGCCACAAGGTCTTCTGACACTTGGAATCGTAAATAGCCCGGGAAGTACAATCTCTCGAATGACAAAAGCAGGGATATATTGTCATGCAGGCCCTGAAATTTCTGTTGCAAGCACAAAGGCATTTACTGCTCAAGTGACTATATTGGTACTACTCGCATTGTCGCTTGGAAAAAATAGGAGCAAACTTTACAAGGATCTTCTCGTAGAACTAGCAAGCTTACCGAAAACTGCAGAAAAGATATTAAGTCTGTCTCCGGCCATTAAAGAAATCGCAATACGCTATTCCCATCATCGAGATTTCATGTTTATAGGTCGCGGCTATGAATATCCCGTTGCGCTTGAGGGATCTTTGAAACTTAAAGAAATTAGCTACATACACGCAGAAGCATATGCGGGTGGCGAACTTAAACACGGCCCCCTTGCTCTCATTGATGAGAACTTCCCTACACTTGCTCTCGCTAGCAGCCCAACGCTTTTCGATAAAACTGCAAGCAATATTCAAGAAATTAAGGCTCGCGGCGGTAAGACTATTGTCGTAACAACCAAGAAACAACAGAAGCACTTTAAAACAATTGCTGATGATTTAATTATTATCCCTGAAGTATCCGACCAATTATCTCCCATACTTGAAGCCATTGTCGTTCAGCTATTCTCCTACTTTATTGCTGCCGAAAAAGGTTGCGACATTGATAAACCCAGAAATCTCGCTAAGTCAGTAACCGTTGAATAGTTATTCACTCGCTTGAATCTTTTTTGATACTTCTCCAACTTTATGGCTTATATCTTTTCTAGCCACCAAAATACCGTCTTCGGTGTTCACTACTACTACATTATCTAGCCCAATAACTACTAAAGGATTATTGGTTTCGTTTCGTATATATGCATTTTCGTTTTCAAGACTATATATATTATTCCCTTTAGTGTGGTTTCCGTTTTCGTCACTTTCATTTGCCTCATGTAAGTCTCTAAAACTGCCTACATCCATCCAGTCAAAGGCCGCCGGCAAAACAAGCAAGTTTTTACTTTTTTCAATTAAAGCTATATCAATAACTTCTGGCTTGAGTGATGCATAAAAACTTTTGTATTCATCGGAATGGAAATCATTTAACTTAACTAAGGATAAGTAATTATCATATAGCTGGGGCGCATTGTCTTTCATTTCTCTCAGGAACACTTCTAAGGATCCAACAAAATAGCCGCAATTCCAAAGGTAATTGCCTGCATTTAAATATTTTTTTGCAGTCGTAAAATCAGGTTTTTCTTTAAAGCTATCAACTGAATAGCTGCCCCGAAAACCCTCTTCTTCTTGGCCTTTTTCTATATATCCAAAACCTGTTGCAGGATTAGTGGGCTCAATACCAATTAATACAATTTTATTCATTGCAGCCGATATCTCTGTTGCAGACTGAAAGGTTCTTACGAAGCCTTTAATATCCCTAATGTGATGGTCTGCATGTATAAATGCTATAGGCTCACTGGCGCCGTGTTTTTTCTGAATATATGCAAGCGAGCCCACAACACAATTGGCCGTCCCTCTTCTTGTTGGCTCAACTATAAACTGCTCATCGCTAAGATCAGGGAGCTGTTTTTTTATGCGAGCAATGTGACTACCGTCTGGAACAACATAAATATCGTCCGAAAGCAGCTTAGCTCTTTCGTACGTATTCTGAACCATAGTAAGCTCATTTGTAAGCTTCAAAAGTTGCTTTGGATAGTTATTAGTACTAAGGGGCCACAGTCTTGAACCTGAGCCTCCTGCGATAATTACAATAATCATATATAAGTAGTATACGTTACAGCTAAAGCCATCCTACTGCCTCAGATTGACTTATCTGTGGAAAAATATACAATTATGGTATCAAACTTAAAAATAAAAGTATGAAAAAAAATCGCAAAAAGAAATTATTATCACGAAAAATTATTCTAATAATAGTCCTTATTTCATTGGCAGCACTTACTCTTGTTTGCGTTTTAAAAATTAACAACTATTATCCCTTTAATAAAAAACAGCCTTCATCTCAGCCGACAGCAGTTACTGAAGTTAATAAAGTTAAATATACCGCAGCCACCCCAAGCGAGCAGCTTACTCCATCACAAAAAACACAAGACACTAACGCCTCCCCGTCCACTACAACTACTGCCAATGTAGTTTCCATTATATTGAATGCTGCGGGACAAGACGCTAAGGGTGGTCCAGTATCCGTTGCTGCAAAAATTTCTGGTGTAACTTCAGGTACATGTGTAATTTCCTTGAGCAAGGATAGTGTGTTAAGAAACTATTCAGCAAACATCGTCTGGGAAGGAAGCTTTTATGGGTGCATTTATAGCATTCCTTTTTCCGATTTATCTGTGGGTACATGGATTTTAAATTTATCAATAAATCAAGGCTCATCGAGTGGATCAGTGAGCAAGAGTATAATAGTGCTATGAGAAACAGAGTATTATACGCAACACTGACGCTTTCATTAATACTTTCTTCAGCACTACCTTTTGTTGCTAGTAAAAATACAAAAGCACTCAGTGGCAATGATTTTAGTGCAGGAAGAATCATAGATGACGACGTATTTAGAAACAAGAACTCGATGTCAGTTCAGCAAATTCAAGATTTTTTGAATGCAAAAGTACCAACTTGCGACAGAAACCACACTGGCTTTACTGGAGCGAGCGGTACCGTATACAGCCCACCCTGGACATGCTTAAAGGAATATAACGAGAACAATAGCAACCTTCAGAACAATATTGGACAATTCAATGCAGATGGAAGCCCCTATCAGGTTCCGGGAGGCATAAGCGCAGCACAAATCATATGGAACGCTGCTCAGCAGTACAATATAAATCCGCAGGTTATTCTGGTGACGCTACAAAAAGAAAGCGGAATCATTACGGATACTTGGGCCGCAAGCTGGCAATATAAAACAGCTATGGGCTACGGTTGCCCTGATACTGGGCCCAATAATTCAGCAAATTGCAGCGCTAACTACTTTGGCTTTTATAATCAAGTAAATAATGCAGCCTGGCAATTCAATCAATATATCATCAATCCTTTATCATATAATTTCAGAGGTGGAGTAACGCGATACATCCAATACAGCCCAGACGTAAACTGCGGAGGGTCTAACGTAGCTATTCAAAATAACGCTACTGCTGCGCTGTATAACTACACACCTTATCAGCCGAATACCGCCTCACTAGCTAACATGTCAGATTCCTCACCAGGAGAAATAGCAGCTTGCGGCGCATACGGCAATAGGAATTTTTATTGGTATTTTTCAGAATGGTTTGGAGACCCTATAGGCCCGCGCACTTCAATAATAGCTAATGTTAATTCAGATGCAGTTGCGACCGGCGCCTACATTACCAGCGACGGTATTCAGCATGTCATTACATTGAAGTCTAATGGTGATGTGTTCGAGACGTGGTGGGGTACGATCGGTGGCCAGTACCGATTAGCCACTAGTAAGGTTGCAAGTA
>Ga0209499_1001690_pt1 | contig 14913 bp, 12 predicted proteins | sample C_130208_EF_Meta_FD_187306 | JGI IMG/M metagenome (GOLD analysis project Ga0209499, IMG submission 187306) | Freshwater microbial communities from Lake Croche, Canada to study carbon cycling - C_130208_EF_MetaG (SPAdes) (version 2) | ecosystem: Environmental > Aquatic > Freshwater > Lake...
TTGCTGCTATTTCTGCTTTAATTTTTTCTGGATTACCTAATCTTTCTAAAGCTCTACTTTGAGTCAATTGATTTACATTATAAGGTGGTTTAATCTTATTTAAAACCGAAATTACAGCTGCCGAAGCATAACAAATTCCTAATCGAATCCCTGCCAAACCATAGGCTTTTGAAAGTGTTTGTGTGATGATTAAATTTGGATATTCATCCAATTTATTCATCCAACTTTCCTTTTCTGAAAAGTCAATATAAGCTTCATCAATTACAACTAATCCTTTGAAATTTTTAAGCAATTGAATCACACTTTCATTAGAAAATGAATTTGCAGTAGGATTATTTGGAGAACACAAAAAGATAATTTTTGTAGTATCCGTTACTTCCGAAAGAATTTTTTCTACCTGTGGTTGAAAATCTTCGGAAAGCAAAATTTCTTTGTTTTCTATCGCATTAATATTGGATAAAACGCCATACATTCCGTAAGTTGGAGGCAAAGTGATTACATTATCGACTTTTGGTTCGCAAAAAGCACGAAATAATAAATCCAAAACTTCATCACTTCCGTTTCCAAGTAAAATTTGATTGGTATTCAAATTTTTTAAATTTCCTAAAACCGTTTTTACACTAATTTGCTGTGGATCCGGATAGCGATTTACGCCATTTTCGAATGGATTTTCATTGGCATCAAGGAAAATCATATCCGCAGTTTCGAAATCTTCAAATTCGTCACGTGCCGAAGAATAAGGCTTCATCAACTTTACGTTTTCTCGAACTAGATTATTTATATTAAAACTCATTTCTTTTTATTTTAAATTTTGAATGATAAATTTTAAATTATTGTTATCCTTTAAAATTCATATTTCAATTTTTTAATCTTTAATTTTTCAAATCTTTCAATCTCAAAGTAACTGCATTTTTATGGGCTTGTAACCCTTCGGCTTCCGCCATAATTTCAATGGCGCTGCCAATATTTTGAATTCCTATTGCAGATATTTTCTGAAAAGTCATTGCTTTAGTAAAACTATCTAAATTTACACCGCTATAATTCTTTGCATAACCATTGGTTGGCAAGGTATGATTCGTTCCTGAAGCATAATCACCCGCGCTTTCTGGTGTATAATTACCAATAAAAATTGAGCCTGCATTTTCGATATTAGCAACATAAAAATCTTCGTTTTTACTGCAAATAATGAAGTGTTCAGGACCATATTCATTGACTAAATCTAATGCAATGGCATCATTTTCGACAAATATAAGCTTTGAATTGGCAATCGCTTTTTCGGCAATGGCTTTTCTTGGCAAAACTTCCATTTGAGACTGTACTTCGTTTTCTACTTCATCCATTAACGTTTTTGAAGTAGAAACTAAAATCACTTGGCTATCTGTTCCATGTTCCGCCTGACTTAACAAATCAGAAGCTATAAATGCAGGAACGGCAGAATCATCGGCAACAATTAACAATTCGCTTGGTCCCGCAGGCATATCGATAGCCACGCCAAACTGAGTTGCTAATTGTTTTGCAACTGTTACAAACTGATTTCCAGGTCCGAAAATTTTAAATACTTTAGGAATTAATTGGGTTCCAAAAGTCATAGCTGCAATGGCTTGGATTCCTCCAACTTTCAAAATTTTCGTTACACCACATAAATTAGCAGCGTATAAAATAGCTGGATTGATATTTCCTTTTTTATCTGGTGGAGAACAAAGCACTATTTCTTTGCAACCAGCAATTTTAGCAGGAACAGCCAGCATTAAAACAGTCGAAAACAAAGGGGCTGTTCCTCCTGGAATATACAAACCAATCTTTTGAATCGGTCGTTTTTCTTGCCAGCAGTTTACGCCTTCAATAGTTTCAACCACTACTTTTTCAGTTTTTTGAGCAGCATGAAATTTTTCAATATTTGATTTTGCCAGTTGTATGGCTTCTTTCAATTCAATAGAAACAGAATCAATTGCTTTATCGATTTCGGCTTTTGAAACTTCATAATTTTCCAAAACAACACCATCAAAAAGAGAAGTGTATTTTGCCACAGCGGCATCACCCTTCTTTTGAACTTCTTTGAAAATTTCCTTAACGGTTACTTCAATATCTTCTATAGTTTGAGTGGGTCTTTTTAAAAGTTCCGACCAACTTTCGGGTTTAGGATTATATATTTTGTTCATTTGCATTTTAATTTAAAGATTGAATGATTCAAAAATTCAAAGATTAAGGTATTAATGTACTCGAATCTCTATTTTTTTAATCATAATTTTAAAGCACCATTTTTTCGATAGGACAAACTAAAATTCCTTCAGCTCCAGCTTCTTTTAATTGGTCAATAACATCCCAAAAACTGTCTTTATCAATTACCGAATGAACGCTACTCCAACCTTCTTCCGCTAATGGCATAACTGTTAAACTTTTTAAAACGGGTAATATTTTTCCAATAGCATCAATTTTATCATTTGGAACATTCATCAAAATATATTTTGATTTTCTTGCTCTTAAAACCGATTGAATTCTGAATTGAAGCGTATCAATTAATTTTTGAACTTCAGGAGTTACATTTGGTGAAACCGCTAAAACCGCTTCACTTTTGAAAATAACTTCTACTTCTTTTAGATTATTTTTGAATAAAGTGCTTCCGCTTGAAACGATATCTACGATACCATCAGCAAGACCAATATTTGGTGCAATTTCTACAGAACCTGAGATTTGGTGAATATCCACCTTCATTCCATTAGCAGCAAAATAATCGTTTACGGTGTTCGGATAAGAAGTAGCAATTCGCATTCCGTCCAAATCTTTTAAAGATTTATAGTTAAACGCTTTTGGAACCGCCACAGAAACTTTGCATTTTGAAAACCCTAACTTTTGAGCTACTTTTATTCCTTTTCCTTTTTCTACAAGAAGATTATCTCCAACAATAGCAGCATCTACAACTCCATCAATCAAATATTGAGGAATATCTGAGTTGCGTAAGAATAAAACTTCTAGAGGAAAATTTGTTGCAGCAGCTTTAAGTTGGTCGTTTCCATTATCGATGGAAATCCCACAATCTTTGAGGATTTGAATGCTTTCTTCGTTTAAACGACCTGATTTTTGAATTGCAATTTTTAAAGTACTCATTTTTTTGTCTTTGCGAGGAACGAAGCAATCTCGTTCTCAATTAATTATTTTTTTGTTGTTTACATTTTTTGTTTGAATACAACATTTAGGCTAATAAAAAAACCCGCTTGATGTACTCAAACGGGTTTATAAATATGATGATCTACATACATATCACTAACACATCGCTTGAGAGCAATAATGAAAATGATGATGATGCATTTGAACTAATAACATAATTTTTTTATTTTGTAATCCTTTTTATTCGTTTGCAAATATACGTTATAATATAATTATAGCGCAATTTTTAATTTAACTTAATATAAATAAATTGTTAAAAAAACAGTTGCTTTGCTAGCTTCTATTTAAGAAACCAAAAAAACAGCTGTTTTTAAACATCCTAAACTAAACTTTAGCAGCTTCTAATTCCACTGTAGGTCCAGCGGTTACTAATCTTTTTCCTTCCTCGGTATTTGTATATTGTTCAAAGTTTTTGATGTAACGAGAAGCTAAATCTTTGGCTTTACGCTCCCATTCTTCTTTTTCTTTATAAGTATCTCTTGGATCAAGAATTCCGTCGCTCACATTTGGTAAAACGGTTGGAATAGTTAAATTCAAAAATGGAATAAATCTAGTTTCTACTTCGCCAATTTCGCTACTGATGATGGCGTCAATAATGGCACGGGTGTTTTTTAGTGAAATTCTTTTTCCTGTTCCGTTCCAACCTGTATTTACTAAATACGCTTTTGCACCGTGTTCTTTCATTTTTCCGATAAGGGTTTTAGAATATCTTGTTGGGTGCAAAGTCAAGAAAGCTTCACCAAAAGCAGGAGAAAATGAAGGTTCTGGTTCGGTAATTCCTCTTTCGGTTCCGGCTAATTTTGAAGTGTATCCACAAAGAAAATGGTATTGAGCCTGGTCATCATTCAAGATAGAAACTGGAGGCAACACGCCAAAAGCATCTGCAGAAAGATAGATTATTTTGCTAGCGTGACCAGCTTTAGACGGCAATACTATTTTATTAATATGATAAATTGGATAAGAAACTCTAGAGTTTTCAGTGATAGAATGATCAGAATAATCAATTTCGCCATATTCATTTACGATCACATTTTCGAGTAAGGCATCTCTTTTAATAGCTCTCCAAATATCGGGTTCGTTGTCTTCGCTTAAGTCGATTACTTTGGCATAACATCCGCCTTCAAAATTAAATACACCATTATCATCCCAACCATGTTCGTCATCGCCAATTAAATATCGTTTTGGATCAGCAGATAAAGTAGTTTTTCCTGTTCCTGAAAGACCAAAGAAAATAGCAACATCTCCTTTTTCACCCACATTTGCTGAACAGTGCATAGAAGCCATTCCCCGAAGTGGTAAATAATAATTCATCATAGAGAACATTCCTTTTTTCATTTCGCCACCATACCAAGTTCCTCCAATAATTTGAACTTTTTCGGTAAGGTTAAATAAGACAAAGTTTTCTGAATTTAATCCTTGTTCTTTCCAATTAGGATTGGTTGTTTTAGACCCATTCATTACTACAAAATCAGGTTCTCCGAAGTTATCCAATTCATAAATAGAAGGTCTAATAAACATATTGGTAACAAAGTGTGCTTGCCAAGCGACTTCCATCACAAAACGAACTTTTAGCCTTGTATCTACATTGGTTCCGCAAAAAGCATCTATTACATAAATCTTTTTTGAAGTAGAAAGTTGTGTTAAAACTAGTTCTTTTAAGTCTTTCCAAACTTCAATTGTTGTTGGAAAATTTACTTTTTTATCCCAATAAATGGTTTCTCTGGTAATGTCATCCTCTACAATATATCTGTCTTTTGGAGAACGACCTGTAAAAACACCTGTTTTAACTGCTACAGCTCCTGTATCTGTGAGTGCTCCTTTTTCAAATCCTTTTCTAAAATGAGAAACTTCGGCTTGATATAATTCTTCATAAGTAGGATTGTAAGAAACCTCATGATATCCTGTAATTCCTAAATCGTGTAATTCCTGAATAATTCTAATATTTTTCATGTTTTATAATTTATTAAATTCTTTAATTTTTCTACTCAAATTTAAGAAATCCTATTTTAAATAAAGTGATAATTATCATAAAATAAATAAATCTACGCAATCGATTTCTTTGATTATGAGGACTTAAGATTGTTATTTATGACAATTATCATATTAATAGAATAATAAATTATTAATTTTGGGAAGATAAATTTAACTAAATTTAATAGTATGTTCGACTGGTTCAACACCTTAATATCTCCAAATCCAACTCCAGATATTACTCAATCTTTAATTGTTTTGCTAATTGCCATCAGTATTGGCTTTTTTGTTGGAAGAATCCGAATAGGAAGTATTTCATTAGGCGTTGCCGCGGTAATGTTTGTGGGACTATTTTTAGGTCATTATGGATATCGAATGGATGAAAGTATTTTAGTTTTCGTTCGAGATTTTGGTTTGATCCTCTTTGTATATGGAATCGGGATTCAAGTAGGCCCTTCCTTTTTTTCTTCCTTTAAAAAGGACGGAATACTATTTAATCTTCTTGCGGTAGGAACCGTTTTATTGGGCGGAATAATTACGTATTTAATTCATGTAATTACAAAAATTGATATCGAAAATGCAGTTGGTTTAATGTCGGGTTCTGTAACAAATACACCAGGATTAGGAGCTGCGAAATCTACTTTACAGGAAATTCAGAATAAATTTCCATCTCGTGTATTCAGCGATCCAACCATTGCTTATGCTATTACCTATCCATTAGGGGTTTTTGGAATAATTAGTTCTATTATTATTTCTAAAGCGGTTTTGAAAATCAATTTATCCAAGGAAAGTTATATCTGCGAAGCCGAATCAGATGGAAGCGATGTCATTATTCACGAAAAATGTAGAGTTACAAAAGAGGCGGTTATTGGAAAAAGTATTTACGAAATTTTCAAAGAGAATGCTATTCATGATATTATAATTTCAAGATTAAAAAATAGTGGTTCTCAGGTGGTTTATTCTCCTTCATTAGATTCAAAAGTCCACAAAAAAGATGTTTTAATGGTTGTTGGAACGCCTAAAAATGTAGCTCATTTTATTGAACTTGTCGGGAAAGTTTCCACGGATTTATTTATCGAATCGGAGCATGATGTTCATTCAAAAAACATATTTGTAACCGAAGAATATGCTACTCATAAAACACTGGCAGAATTAGACTTATACAATAAATTCAATCTAAAAGTGACTCGTGTTTTTCGTTCTGGAATGGAATTATTAGCACAACCCAATTTGCGTTTAAACTATGGTGACCGATTAAGAATTGTTGGGAATAGTGAAGCAATCATTGAAGTAGAAAAAATTATTGGTAATTCTGAAAAACGTCTTTTAGAACCTGATTTTCTTTCCCTTTTTGGAGGTTTAATTATTGGGATTATTATTGGATCAATTCCTATTTTCATACCTTCGTTACCAGTTCCATTAAAATTGGGATTCGCTGCAGGTCCGCTATTAACAGCCTTGTTTATAAGTAGATATGGAGGAATCGGAATTATTCATTCCTACATCAATAATGGTGCAGTACATTTCATGAAGGATTTGGGAATTTGCTTGTTTTTTGCTGCTGTGGGAATCCATGCAGGAGAATCATTTTACAGTAATTTTATTAAGTTTAATGGTTGGCTATGGATATATTATGGTTGTTATATTACTTTGATTCCTTTGACAGTGCTTGTCCTTGTTGGACGATTTATCTTTAAACTTAATTTTTATCAGCTTGTGGGGATTATGAGTGGGGCTTATACCGATCCTGCAGCCTTAGCTTTTAGCACAAAGTATTTAGATTCTGATATTCCAACTCAAGCTTACGCAACGGTTTATCCGATGGTGACCATCTTCAGAATATTTATAGCCCAATTGCTAATACTATTATTGGTTTAAGGTAAATTAGTTAAATAAAAAAGCGGGTATAATCAATTGATTATACCCGCTTTTTTAATTTCAATGTTCCTATTTCAAAGTGAAACTAGTTTTAGAAACCAATTCGTCTTTATCAAAAACATTTACAAAGTAAGTTCCTTTTGCAAAATCTTTACCAGGTAAATCTTCAGAAACCTGAACTGTTTTGTTTTCATATTTAACGTTAGCAATGAAACTATAAGTCAAAGATTTAGCACCAAAAGAAGCTGTTTGTTTATCTCCTAAAACATTGCTTTTGCTATCAATTACTTGAACATAATAGGTTTTGTCACCTGATTTTGCAATTTTGTTTTCAGCGATAGTAAAGCTTATTTTAAGAATATCTGCTCTTCCTGCTCTTTCAGTTTCAATTTGCTTTCCTGAACTTCTAACTTTATAAGCAGACGTTTTCATATTCAAAACAGTCAATTTAGAACCTAGTTCAACCGTTTTTGATAAGTCCGCATTTTGACCAGCTAAAACTTCATTATTCTTTTTTGATTCTACCAAAACCACTACAGTACTATCACGTTGTGTCGTTAAAGTGGTGTTTTGTTTTTTCAAACCTTCGTTTTCAGCTAATAAAATTTTCATATCACCTTGTAGTTTTACAAACTGAGTTTTAAATTTTGCTAACGAAGCAACATCACCTTTAGATTTTTTAAGATCGGCTATTAAATTTACTACTTTATCTCTTTCTTTGATTAATTCTTGAGACATTGATGTGTTTTCTGCAATTGCAGCATCATAAGTCGTTTTTAATGCTTGTAAGTCTTTCATAACGGACTCTTTTTCAGATATCGTAGTTGTCAATTCAGTTTGAACTGCCTTCGCCTCGGAAGTAATTTTGAAAATATAAACTAAACTCCCTACTAATAGAATAGCTAGAATAGCCACTATTACCTTTAAACTTGAACTTGAATTACTTTGTTGATCTTCCATATTTAAATATTTTTTTAACAAATTTAATAATTTAATTTTACATATAAAATTTTACAACATTTATATTATATTTGAGCATTATAAAATTATATGGAAAAACTAATCCTGTTTACTAGCACTGATCTTGCAAAAATCACAAACCACAGAAGTGGAGAAATAAAATTTGGAGAAAAAATGCTAACTATTCCAAAAGGAACCGACGCAATTTCATATATAAAAACCTCGGAAGCTAAATATGTTTTATTTGGAATACCCGAAGACATCGGTGTCAGAGCCAATTTTGGAAGACCAGGAGCAGCATCTGCTTGGGATAGTGCCATACGAAGTATTGCTAATATTCAACACAATCGTTTTTGCAAAGGATACAACCTTCTAATATTAGGACAATTAGATGTTTATGAAGAAATGAAAGAAGTCGAAAACTTGAACTTCTATGATGTAAACGACAGAGAAAAATTAACCAAATTAGTAGAGAAAATTGACAAAGAAGTTTCTCATATTATATTCAACATCATAAAATCTGGAAAAACTCCAATAATAATAGGTGGAGGTCACAACAATTCTTATGGGAATATTAAAGGATCCGCTCTTGCAAAAGGCAAACCTATAAATGCAGTAAATTTTGATGCACATTCCGATTTTAGAATTCTTGAAGGGCGACATAGTGGTAACGGTTTTTCTTATGCTTATGAAGAAGGATTTTTAAAAAAATATTTCATTTTTGGTTTACATGAAAATTATACTTCAAAAAGTGTTTTAGATATTATTAAAAAAATTGAAGATAGAGTTCGTTATAATACCTATGATAGTATTAAAATTAGAAAAGAAAAAGAATTCAATCAAGAATTAATTCAAGCTTTGGAATTTATACAAAACGATCACTTTGGAATTGAGATTGATCTTGACGCCATTCCAAATATAGCTAGTAGTGCAATGACTTTAAGCGGTTTTTCTGTAGAAGAACTTCGACAGTTTATTTCTTATTTTGGCAAAAATAAAAACGCTACTTATTTGCATATTTGCGAAGGAGCACCTGATTTAGGCGAAGAAAAAAACAATCATTTAATTGGTAAACTTATTGGTTATTTAGTGACCGATTTTATAAAATCGAATAGTGAAAAATTGGTTGATTAATTTACAGATTTCTATATTAGAGAGGTAATAAAAAAGATTAACCAAGCCTTCAAATTACCCATTCCACAAATATTCCTATCTTTGCAAAACTATCTTTGTACTAATTACGAGATATCTAACACAAAAAAAATGTTATTCGAAGAATTATCACTTTCAAAAAGTATACAAAGAGCCGTATTTGAAGAAGGCTATTTGAACCCCACTCCTATTCAAGAACAATCCATTCCGTTAGTTTTATCGGGAAGAGATTTAATAGGTTGCGCTCAAACAGGTACTGGAAAAACGGCGGCATTTGCCATTCCAATCATACACCAATTGCATAGAATTGTTGGTTCATCCAAAAAAGCCAAAGAAATTCGCGCTTTGATTGTAACTCCAACACGCGAATTAGCGGTGCAAATTGGACAAAGTTTTGATACTTACGGAAAATATACCAACTTAATACAACTTACCATATTTGGTGGTGTTTCTCAAGTTCCTCAGGTGGAAGCTTTGCGAAAAGGAGTTGATGTGCTAGTAGCAACCCCCGGAAGATTACTTGATTTACACAAACAAGGATTTATAGATTTAGACAGTTTACACACTTTAGTTCTTGATGAAGCAGATCAAATGCTAGATATGGGATTTATAAATGATGTAAAAAAGATTGTAAAGCTTACGCCAAAAAATAGACAAACCCTTTTGTTTTCGGCAACAATGCCCATTGCAATTCGGGAATTGGCCGAAATGTTTCTTAAAGATCCTGCAAAAGTAGAAGTATCACCAGTGTCATCTACTGCCGAAAATGTAGAACAAAGAGTTTATTTTGTTGAAAAAGGGGAAAAAAGAAATCTTTTATATCATTTGATTAAAAATGAAAATTTGTCTGATGTTTTAGTTTTTTCAAGAACAAAACACGGAGCAGACAACGTTGTAAAAGCGTTGCGCAAAAATGACATCGCTGCCGAAGCCATTCATGGTGACAAATCTCAAAATGCAAGACAACGCGTTTTAGATGCTTTCAAAAATAAAGAAGTGGGAGTTTTAGTTGCTACTGACATTGCTGCTCGTGGAATTGATATTGACCAACTACCCATTGTTATTAATTTTGATTTGCCTAATATTCCTGAAACTTATGTTCATAGAATTGGTCGAACTGGTCGAGCTGGTAATGAAGGAGTTGCAATTTCTTTTTGTAGCAAAGACGAACATAAATATTGGAAAGACATTCAAAAATTGATAAAAGTAGATGTTAAAATAGTAAGTGATCATCCTTATCCTTGGCATTCTGGAAGTCCAGAAACAGCTCCGGGATCAAGCCAGAAAAACTCAAACCGAAGTTCTGGTGCTCATAAATCAAGAAAATCAAACGCATCCAAACAAAATAAAAAACGTTGGTATTAGTTATTATACTTTTACAATTTCCATACAATTAACACTTTTAAGCAAATACTAAAAAGTGTTTTTTTTTATAACTAAATCTCTTATTTTCAATAACTTACAAGTTAATTATTTGTTATATTTTTTTGTATTAAAAGCAGATTAACTAATTTTATATCAGTTAATTATAAACAAATAAATATTCAAAATTATGGAAACTTTAGTTAAAAGAGACGGTTTATTCCCGTCATTGATTGGTAAATCAGTTAATAATTTTTTTGATGATTTTCTTACAAAAGATTTATTTGATTGGACCGATAGAAATTTTGCTACTTTAGGCAGTAATTTACCTTCTGTAAATCTTAAAGAAACGGACACTCATTTAAAAGTGGAAATGGCTGCGCCTGGAATGAAAAGAGAAGATTTTAAAGTGGAGATTGACAATAACACTTTAATGATTTCATCTGAAAAAGAAGAAGAAAAAGAAGAAACTAGAAAAAAAGACAATTTTGTTAGAAAGGAATTTAATTATCAATCATTCTATCGTTCTTTTTATCTTCCAGAAAATGTAGATGAAAACAAAATTGAAGCGACCTACAAAGATGGAATTTTACATGTTACGATTGCAAAAAAACCAGGAAGTGAAAAAAAATTATTGAAAAACATTCCTATCAAATAAAATTTGATTTAAAATGTTTTTTATTTAAATAAAAAAAATGCCATTTGAAATTTGTCTGAATTTCAAATGGCCTTTTGTTTTAAAAAAATTATTCCGATATTTCAGAATCCCCTTCCCATTTTCCGACAACAGAAGTAGCTAAGGCATTTCCTAGTACATTTGTAGCACTTCGGAACATATCACAAAAATGATCAATTGGAAGAATCAAAGCGATTCCTTCAATTGGAATTTTAAACATGCCGCAAGTGGCTGCAACAATTACTAAACTCGCTCTAGGAACTCCCGCAATTCCTTTACTAGTAAGCATTAAGACCAAAAGCATCGTCATTTGTGTACCGATATCCATGTGAATTCCATAGGCCTGAGCAATAAAAATACTGGCAAAAGTCATATACATCATACTTCCATCTAGATTGAAGGAATATCCTAAGGGCAACATAAACGAAACTATTTTATCTTTTATTCCAAAACGTTCTAATTCTTCGGTAAGTTTTGGAAAAACGGCTTCGCTACTAGTCGTGCTAAAAGCAATTATCAAAGGACTAATGATATGTTTTAGTAAAATTTTAATTCTTTTTCCAAGAAAAATATAGCCTACTAAGATGAGAAAAATCCACAAGGATGAGATTCCTATTAAAAACGAACTAAAAAATTTGATATAAGTAATTACTAATTCATTCAAATCTTTGATGGCAAAAACACCTGCAATTGCACCAAAAACGCCAAGTGGTGCAAATTTCATTACATAATTTACCATTTTCAAAATGATATGCGATGTTTTGTCTAAAGCATTAACGACAGGTTTTGCAAAACTTCCTATAGAAGCGGCTGCTAATCCAAAAAAGATAGAAAAAATAACAATTTGTAAAATTTCGTTATTGGCCATAGCCTCAAAAATACTTTTTGGAAAAATATGCTCCACAAAGTTTTGAGCAGAAAAGTTCTGTGTTTTTTCGGTTACATCGGATGCAGCAGATAAATCAACATTTGATAAATTTAAACCAACACCTGGTTTAAGAATATTCACCCAAAACAATCCTATCAATAAGGAAACAAATGATGCACTAAAAAACCATCCTAAAGCCTTTCCTCCAACTCTTCCAACAGTTTTTACATCTCCCAATTTTGCAATTCCAACTACTAAAGTTGTAAATACCAAGGGCGAAATAATCATTTGAACCAAGCGAATAAATACGGTGGCTAATATTTTGATTTTATCGCTAAATTCTTTGGCAAAATCTACTTCATAATTAGCATGGATAAAAATACCTACACTTGCTCCGAGTAACATCGCAATTAGGATTTGAACAGTCAGATTCCCTAATAAGGATGTTTTTTTGGTTTCGGTTTGGGTCATTTTTTGGTTGTTATTTAGTATTGATTACTTCACTTATTATCCTTTTTTATTTAATTTTAATTAATTTATTAAAAAAGGATAATGGCAAATATAGACAAATATAGCTACAAAAAATTACGAGCATAGGTTTTGTTAAGTAAAAAGAAATCAGCAATAACAATAGCTGCCATGGCCTCGACTATTGGAACAGCGCGAGGTACAACACAAGGGTCGTGACGTCCTTTTCCTGTCATTTCAGTAATATTCCCTTTATTGTCTAATGAATCTTGTTTTTGCATTATTGTAGCCACTGGTTTAAAAGCCACGCGGAAATAAATATCCATTCCGTTACTAATTCCCCCCTGAATTCCTCCAGAAAGATTGGTTTTTGTAGTTCCATCAGGATTATATAAATCATTATGATCACTTCCCTTCATTTTGGATCCTTCAAAACCGCTTCCAAATTCAAAACCTTTTACGGCATTAATCGAAAGCATAGCTTTACCTAATTCGGCGTGTAATTTATCGAAAACAGGTTCTCCTAATCCAACAGGAACATTTTGAATTACACAACTTATAGTTCCGCCAACAGTATCCCCTTGTTTTTTTATAACACGAATATATTCCTCCATTTTGGTTGCAGATTCTTCATCTGGACAACGAACTGGGTTATTTTCAGTCTTAGAAAAGTCTAATTCTTGGTATGGTTTTTCTAGAAAAATAGGACCTACAGAAGAAACAAAAGCATTAATTTTAATTTCTGGCAACATTTGTTTTGCTATGGCACCAGCCACAACTCTACTGGCAGTTTCTCGAGCTGAACTTCGTCCACCACCACGATAATCACGTACACCATACTTTTTTTCGTAAACATAATCAGCATGACTTGGTCTATAATTATCTTTTATATGGGAGTAATCGTCTGATTTTTGATTGGTATTTGGAATAATAAAACCAATTGGAGTTCCGGTAGTTTTACCTTCGAAAATTCCAGAAAGAAATTGCACATCATCTGGTTCTTTTCGTTGGGTAACTATTGCAGATTGACCTGGTTTTCTTCTTGACATTTCAAATTGAATTGCCTCAAAATCTAAAGTAATTCCCGAAGGACAACCATCAATTATTCCACCTAATGCTTCTCCGTGTGATTCTCCAAAAGTGGTTAATCTAAATAGTGTTCCGTAGCTATTTCCTGCCATTATTGTTAGTTTTTAACAAAAGTACTATTTTAGTTTAAAGTTTAAAAGTTTAATGTACGAAGTTTTAAAAACCACTTCAAATTTTAATAAATTTCAAACCATTTATACTTTTTTTACTCTTTTAAAGTTATACCTTTATATAAAAATTTACTTATGAAAAAAATAATTCTATCGTCAATAATGCTAATTGGATTAGCATTTACGGCACAAGCACAAGACATTTCAAAAAATGCATTAGGATTACGAATAGGCGATAATAGTGGTTTAGGTGCCGAAATCTCCTATCAAAAAGCATTGTCAGGAAATAATCGTTTAGAATTAGATTTAGGGTGGAGAAACTCCAACAATATTGATGCTTTAAAAATAGCTGGTTTGTACCAATGGGTTTGGAATATAGACGGTGCCTTTAATTGGTATGCTGGCGCAGGTGCTGGTTTAGGTAGTTATAGTGTAGCAAACAATTCGAGTGGAACTTTTGCTTTTGCTGCTGGAGATGTTGGAATTGAATATGGTTTTGAAGAAGCACCAATATTAATTTCATTAGATTTTAGACCTGAAATCGGAGGACATGGATATTATACAAATAATTACGGTTCTGATATTGCTTTAGGATTGCGTTATAAATTCTAATTTCAATTTATCAAAAAAGGCGCTTTTTCTTGGAAAAAGAGCCTTTTTTTTTATTTAATAATAATTTCTTTTTTAGAATTTATTTTAACTACACAATAGGGATTTGTATAAACTTGCAACCCATTTTTATTGGGTTTAGGCGTAATTTCTTTAAGAGTGATAATTATATTTTTATCCGTTTCAACCGCACTTTCTATTTCAAATTTATATCCTTCGGTAGTTTTTTCGCCACTATTTAATATTATGAAATTTGAATTTTGAAGATCTTCCGTTTGAATTTTATTCTTAAGTCTAGGATCATTTTGTAACATTTTAATTTCATTTGGTTCGGTAAGTATTTCGAAAAAACGAATACTAGCGCCTCCATCAACCTGTTGGGTCAAAACCTCAAACAAAGGTTTTTGAACAAAACTCTTTTTTGTAGAACAGGAAACTAAAATCAAAATGAATACCGTTAAAACAATTTTTTTCATAAATATTTATTGATAGCTCTTTGGTACAAATCTTCATATTGAGGTAAAATATTTTTTATATCAAATTGTTTTGCAACAGACAATGCATTTTCTTTAAATTTAGCTAAAACCGCATCTTCTTTTAGAATT
>Ga0209499_1001699_pt1 | contig 14869 bp, 12 predicted proteins | sample C_130208_EF_Meta_FD_187306 | JGI IMG/M metagenome (GOLD analysis project Ga0209499, IMG submission 187306) | Freshwater microbial communities from Lake Croche, Canada to study carbon cycling - C_130208_EF_MetaG (SPAdes) (version 2) | ecosystem: Environmental > Aquatic > Freshwater > Lake...
ATAAAACGCAACGCATCTGGTCCTCTACGACTTGGAATTTTTATTACTTTATCAGAAAATCGACCCGTTCCATTTCCTAAATTTCCACCACCCAATAATACTTGTAACGCTGGCGCAACTAATTTCCCTGAATTGATAGACATTCCTTGAAAACCAATTTCTGCCATATTGTGTTGTCCACAAGCATTCATACAACCACTAATTTTAATTGTGATTTCTTGATTATTGGCATATTGTGGATATTCTGCATTTAAAACGCGTTCTAATTCTACTGCAATTCCAGTGCTGCTCGCAATTCCTAAATTACAAGTATCTGTTCCCGGACAAGCTGTAATGTCAGAAATCGAGTTGTATCCCAAAGCAACAAAATTTAATTTGGCCAATTCTTGGTAGAAAAAAGCTAAATTTTCTTCTTTTACATTACGAACTAAAATATCTTGTCTTAAAGTAAAACGCAATTCATTGGCTGCATAATTTTTGATTAATTCTGCCAATAATCTTGCTTTGTCCGTATAAAAATCACCTAATGAAATTTTGATTCCAATGGCAACATAACCCGCTTGTTTTTGTTGAATAACATTTGATTTTTTCCAAGCTTCAAAAGCCGCAGCATCTTCAATAACTACTTTTGGAGCAACCAATAAAGGCTCAGCAATTGGAGCTTCAAAATCAGTTGTGTCAATTTCAACTGTTTGGTAAGCCAAAGCTTTTTTCTCGTCTTCGACCAATCTTAAAAATTCTTCTCTTCCAATCTCTTTAATCAAGAATTTCAAACGGGCTTTCAAACGTTTATTTCTTTCTCCAAAACGATCAAAAATTCTTAAAACACCTTCTGTTGTTGGGATGATTTTATTTGCTGGAATAAATTCAGACAATAATTCGGCGTGATGTGGCTGCGAACCTAATCCTCCACCAAGCATTACTTTAAACCCTTTTTCGCCATTTACAATTTTTGGAATAAAACCTAAATCGTGCAAATAACTCAAGGCGGTATCTTTATCTGAAGAAGAAAATGATATTTTGAATTTACGTCCCATTTCCTGACAAATTGGATTTCTCAAGAAAAACTCAAACATGGCGAACGCATAAGGCGAAACGTCAAATGGTTCCTCTATATCTATTCCCGCTGTTTCACTTGCGGTGATGTTTCTAACGGCATTTCCACAAGCTTCTCTTAGGGTAATATCATTTTTCTCTAATTCTGCCCAAAGTTGTGGCGTTCTGTCCAAACTTACATAGTGAATTTGAATATCCTGACGCGTTGTTATATGTAAACGACCTGTTGAATATTCATCGGAAACTTTTGATATTCTCAACAATTGCTCACTTGTTACTTTTCCAAATGGCAATTTAATCCGAATCATTTGAACGCCTTCTTGACGCTGACCGTAAACCCCACGCGCCAAACGAAGACTACGAAAACGTTCGTCATCAATTTTTCCTTCTTTGAATAAGGCAATTTTTCTTTCTAAATCAATGATGTCTTTTTGCACCAGCGGATTCTCTATTTCTGTTCTAAAACTTTCCATCTTTATTGGTTGTTGGTTGTCGGTTGTCGGTTGTTAGCAGCATTACTATCAACTGAAACCAATAACTATTTTATAAATCCTACTCCTGCTGTTGTATTCGTTGCGGTATCAATTAAAATAAAAGCACCATTTGATTTGTTGTCATTATAAGCGTCAAAATACAAGGCTTTGCTTAATTTAATATTCACTTCTCCTATTTCGTTAATTGCTAACTGACTTGCTTCTTTCGTTCCAGAATAATCAGTAGAAATCGTATTTTTTATATTCTCGATTTTAGCTAAAACTCGGTTCGTATTGTGCTGGATTAAATATTTTGATCCTGCAACAAGCTTTTTGCTATCCATCCAACAAATCGTGGTATTAATGTCTTTTTCGATTCTTGGAAGTTCGTCTGATTTTACAATCATATCGCCTCTTGTTACATTAATGTCATTTTCCAATTCGATTGTAATCGAAGAACCTACTGCTGCTTCATCAAATTGTTGATCGAAAAAGTGAATTTTTGTTACCACAGATTCTGTCAATGAGGGAAGTACCGTTACGGCATCGCCTACTTTAATATTGTCTCCATATAATTTTCCAGCATATCCTCTAAAATCGTGATATTGCTCTGTTTTCGGACGAATTACCGTTTGAACCGGGAAACGTGCTTTCCCTTTTTCATAAACATCTGCAGGCTCCAAAGCTTCAAGATGTTGCAAGATTGTTTGCCCAGTGTACCAAGGCATTCCGCCTAATGATTCCACTACATTATCTCCTGTCAAAGCACTCAACGGAATATAACTTACATTTTGTTCTTTGAAAGTACTTTTAGCATTCAAGGCTTCGAAATCAGCTTTGATTTTGTTATAAACTTCTTCCGAATAATCAACTAAATCCATTTTGTTTACAGCAACAATCACTTCTTTTACACGCAATAAATTATTGATAAAAAAGTGACGGTACGTTTGCTCAATAACTCCTTTTCGAGCATCGATTAAAATAATAGATACTTGTGAAGTTGAAGCTCCTGTAACCATGTTTCTTGTATATTCCACGTGACCTGGAGTATCGGCAATAATGTAACTTTTCTTGGCTGTCGAAAAATAAATATGCGCTACATCAATCGTAATTCCTTGTTCTCTTTCGGCAACTAAACCGTCTGTGGCCAAAGAAAAATCAAGATAATCATATCCTTTTTGCTTGCTGCTTTTTTCGATTGCTTCCAGCTTATCAACCGTTAATGATTGTGTATCGTATAATAATCTTCCGATTAAGGTGCTCTTTCCGTCATCTACACTTCCTGCTGTTGCTATTTTTAAAACTTCCATCAGTTTTTTTTATTATGAATTTTGAATTTGAATTTTATTTTAAATGTTGAATTTTAAATTTTAAATGTCTCGAAACAATTCATAATTTATAATTCATAATTTATAATTGCTTCCTAAAAGTATCCTTGTTGTTTTCTTTTTTCCATTGCGGCTTCCGAACGTTTATCATCAATTCTGGCACCTCTTTCAGAGATTGTCGAAGTTCTAATTTCGCCAACTACTTCTGCAATTGTTGCTGCATAGGAATCAACCGCTGCGGTACAACTCATATCTCCAACGGTTCTAAAACGAACAATTCGTTCTTCGATTTCTTCATCTTCTTCTTGGTAAACAAAAGGAGAATGAGACCAAATCATTCCGTCTCTTAAAAATACTTTACGCTTATGCGAAAAATAAATCGATGGAATTTCGATTTGCTCTTGTTCGATATAACTCCAAACGTCTAATTCTGTCCAGTTTGAAATTGGAAAAACACGTACGTTTTGTCCATTTTCAATTTTTCCGTTCAAAATATCGAACAATTCTGGTCTTTGGTTTTTTTCATCCCATTGACCAAAATCATCACGAACAGAGAAAATACGTTCTTTGGCTCTTGCTTTTTCTTCATCGCGACGAGCGCCACCTATGCAAGCATCAAATTTAAATTCTTCTATTGCATCCAAAAGTGTGGTTGTTTGCAAGCTATTTCTACTAGAATATTTACCAGATTCTTCCACTACTTTTCCTTCGTCGATAGCATCCTGAACATTTCGAACGATTAATTCCAATCCTAATTCGGCAACTAATTTATCTCTAAATGCAATTGTTTCCGGGAAATTATGACCTGTATCAACGTGTAATAATGGGAAAGGAATTTTTGAAGGAAAGAACGCTTTTTGCGCCAAACGCACCAATGTAATTGAATCTTTTCCACCAGAGAAAAGCAAAACTGGTTTGTCAAATTGAGAAATAACTTCTCTAAATATGTAAATCGCTTCGCTTTCTAAAGCATTTGTTTTTAATATGGAACTCATTGTATTTATTTAAAGATTTAAATGATTGAAAAATTTAAAGATTCCAACAATCATTTATAATTTATAATTCATAATTATTTTTGGTGCAACCCACATTCTTTATGGCTTGATTCCCACCACCATCTTCCAGCTCTAATATCTTCGTCAGGCGTGATTGCTCTGGTACATGGTGCGCAACCAATACTTACAAAACCTTGTTTGTGCAATGCGTTTTGTGGCACATTATTGTCGTCAATGTATTTTTGAACTTCTGCTAATGTCCATTTTAGCAATGGATTGAATTTGATAATATCAAAATGCGCATCATATTCAAAAAGGGCTAAGTCATTTCTGTTTTCAGATTGTTCGGCTCTTAAACCCGTAATCCAAATTGTATTTCCTTTCAAAGCTTTGGTCAACGGCGCTACTTTTCGAATAAAACAACATTGTTTTCTGTTCTCCACCGATTCGTAAAAGCTGTTTGGTCCTTTTTCCTCAAGCAATTTTTCTACTGCCGAAGCTTCCGGAAAACAAACTTTGATTTCTTTTTTATACTTTTTCAAGGTCTTATGAAAAACATCATAGGTTTCTTGAAATAACCTACCTGTATCCAAAGTAAAAATGGTAATTGGCAAATCGTTTGTTGCGATTAAAGCCGTAATTACTTGATCTTCCTGACCGAAAGAAGTCGAAAAAACCACTTTACCTTTATATTCATTAGCCAAAAAAGCCAAAGTTTCCTCGATGGAGAAATTAGCTGTTTTTTCTAATACTGTATTAATAATTGATTTCATAATTTGCTTTTACATCCCTTTCAGGCTTTAGAACCCTGAAAGGGATATTTATAATTCAAAAATCTATTACCCTATCGGTAAAGTAGATTATTCCGCAAAAATACTATTTTTTTTAGAAGTACAAAACTTTATTTAAAATATTATTGTTAAAAAGCGATGTCGGCTAGGGAGTTATTTTCTAAAATCTTCAAAGTGTTATCGCGTACTTCCATCATCAGTTTCCGAACGGCACATAAAGATTCATCGGTACAATCGTCGCATTTTTCATAAAAGTTATGGCTGGCGCAAGGCAACAAGGCAATGGGTCCTTCGAGAATACGATAGACATTTGCCATATTTATATCTTTTGGGTCTTTTATTAAATAATAGCCGCCGCCTTTTCCTTTTTTGGCTCCCAAAAAACCAGAATGACGCAGCAACAATAAAATACTTTCGAGAAACTTAATCGAAATATGTTCTGCTTTTGCAATTTCGGCAATAGCAACAGGCGTTTGATCTTCTTGGCGCGCCAAAAAAGTCAAAGCTTTTATTCCGTATTTTGTTTTTTTTGAGAGCATGGTCTGATTTTTGATTGAAGATTGTTGATTTTTGATTTAAAAAGATCTAAAATCAACATTTCTTTTAATAACAACAAAAGTATGTTTTTGTATTGATAAAATGATGATTAACGATTGTTCTTGCATTGGAAATCTGTAATCTAAAATCGTTAATCATCAATCTAAAATCTTAATTCAACGCCTGTTCCAAATCAGCGATTACATCATTCACAGTTTCTAATCCTACAGAAACACGAACCAAACCATCAGTAATACTAACGGCCAAACGTTCTTCGACAGACAATTTACTATGTGTTGTTGATGCTGGATGCGTTACAATAGTTCTGGTATCTCCCAAATTAGGGGACAACGAACATAATTTAATTTTATCCAAGAAAGCTCTTCCTGCTTCGATACCGCCTTTGATTTCGAAAGCAACAATATTACCACCCAATTTCATTTGCTTTTGGGCAATTTCATATTGTGGATGCGATTTCAAGAACGGATATTTTACTTTATTTACATTGGGATGTTGTTCTAAAAATTCGGCTACTTTCATAGCATTTTCGCAATGTCTGTCCAAACGAATGGCCAAAGTTTCTAAACTTTTCGACAAAACCCAAGCATTAAACGGTGATAAAGAAGGTCCAGTTAATCGAGAAAACAAATAGATTTTTTGAATCAATTCAGCATCTCCAACAGTTATTCCGCCCAGAACTCTCCCTTGACCGTCGATTAATTTTGTAGCTGAATGTATTACCAAATGCGCTCCCCATTTTATAGGTTGCTGCAAATAAGGTGTTGCAAAGCAGTTGTCAATAATCAAAATTAAATTGTGTTTTTTGGCAATAGCCCCAAGCAATTCCAAATCAATAATATCAATTGCTGGATTCGTAGGCGATTCGGCAAAAAGAATTTTGGTATTTGGTTTAATGCAACTTTCAATGGTTTCTGGTTTGTTAATATCAAAATAGGTCGTTTCAATTCCCCATTTTGGAAAATAATTAACAAACAAAGAATGTGTTGCGCCAAATACACTTCCAGCCGACACAATGTGATCGCCAGAGTTCAACAAAGCCGCCAAAGTAGAATACACCGCAGCCATTCCAGACGCAAATGCAAAACCAGACTCCGCGCCTTCCATTTGACAAATTTTATCGATAAACTCATTCGTATTCGGATTGCTATAACGAGAATAAATATTTCTATCTTTCTCTTCAGCAAAAGAAGCACGCATATCTTCGGCATCCTCAAATACAAAACTAGAAGTTAAGAATAAAGGCACTGAATGTTCTAAATATTGAGTGCGTTCTAATTGATTGCGTATGGCATTGGTTTCAAAACCGAATTCTTGTTCGTTCATTTTTTTTAATTAAAAAAGTTTAAAGTTTGAGGTTCAAAGTTGTGAAATTATTATTTAGCTAATTCCACTCCGTTCAAAACTACTTTATAATGTATCGTTGCCGTTGGTTCTAATGTTTTAGAAACCGAACAGTATTTTTCGAAAGAAAGTTGTGCTGCTCTTGCTGCTTTTTCTTCATTTATTGGTCCTTCCAAAAAGAATACCACATAAATATCTTTAAATGGTTTTGCATCACCAACTTGAACACGTTCGCCCTCAACCTCAGCTTTGAAAGAGGTAATGTTCTGACGTTGCTTTTTTAATATCGAAATCATATCGATTCCGCTACATCCTGCAACCCCCATTAGGATTAATTCCATTGGGCTTGGCCCCATATCATTACCGCCAAAATCGGGTCTAGCATCTAAATTCACAATATGCCCACGATCATTTTTTAGTTGAAAGTGAAAATTTTCGTTTACTCTGTCTAATGTTATTTTCATTTCTATTTGTTTATTTGGACGCGGATGACACGGGTTTTCAAACGCAGATTCCACGGATTTTTTTAATTTTCCATTTCTAAAATAGTATTCCCGTCTAAATAATTCTTAATTATACTTTCAGCTTGTTCAAAATCGGATTCGTCAACTTGTAACTTCACAGGATTAAAACCTCCCGAAGTAACAACCCACGGCTCAATACTTGACATATATTCATTTTGGGTGAAAACTGTAATTTCTTTTTCTTCCAATAAATTTTTAACATTCATTGCTTCAAAATACGGACCATTAAAGACTACTATCATAAATGTTATAATATTTTATTGTAAAAAAATCTGAAATCAAAAATCGTTAATCTGCAATCTTAAATCTCTACCCTTTCTCTGATAATCTCAAAATGTCTCCAAAAACACCTCTTGCTGTAACTGCCGATCCTGCACCAGCTCCTTGAATTACGATTGGCCTATCTCCATAGGATTCGGTGTAAATTTCGAAGAACGAATCAGAACCTTTCAATCCTCCAAGTGCCGTATCAGAAAGTACAGAAACTAATTTCACTTCTAGATTCCCTTTGTCATTTTGTAAATCGCCAGACAATTCACCTATGTATCTCAAAACGTGATTTGGCGCTTGATCCGCTTTTATTTTAGCATAAATTGGATCAAATTCTTTTAATTTATTCAAGAAATCTGAAGCACTTCCTTCTCTTAAATGTTCTGGAATTAGGTTTTGAATATTGATTTCTTCAAACTCATTTTGCAAGTCTAATTCTCTTGCCAAAATTAGTAATTTTCTACCCACATCGTTCCCACATAAATCTTCTCTTGGATCTGGCTCGGTAAATCCGTTATCAATGGCTTCTTTCAAAATATCGCTAAAAGGAACGTCTTTTGCGGAAAAATTATTGAATAAATAACTCAAGGTTCCTGAGAAAACTCCTTTTATTTTGGTAATATTTTCACCTGAAAGATGCAATAATTTTATAGTATCAATTAATGGCAAACCTGCGCCAACATTGGTTTCATACAAATAACTCTTTTGGTTGTCTGCCAATACTTTTCTCAAGTCTTTGTAAAATTTATAACTCAACGTATTGGCTACTTTATTCGAAGAAATCAAGTCGAAACCGTTTTCGGCTAATTTCACATAATTTTCAACAAATGCAGCACTTGCAGTATTGTCAACCGCAATCAAGTTTTCTAAATTATGCTCATTTGCATAAGCAATAATATCATCAATGGTATAAGAAAAACCGTTATTTTGAATCTCATTAATCCAATTTTGGGAAACACCGTTTTTGTTCAAAAGCACATTTTTAGAATTGGCAATCGCAAAAACATTCAATCGAATATCTTTTCGTTTTTCGATAGCTGATGCCGACTCTAGAATTTGATTTATCAAAGTTCCACCCACCAATCCGTGACCAAAAACGACAATATTTATTTTCTTAGATACTCCAAAAATCTCCCCGTGAATTACGTTTAACGCTTTGTGAAGTTGCGATTTTTTTACCACCAAACTTACGTTTTTTCCTGTAACTGTATTGTTGAAAAGAATTGGAACTACTTTGTTTTTAATCAAAGCAGTGTATGGTTTATGGAAAGTGCTCAAATCCTGACCAATAATCGAAATCACCGAAACATCATCGGTAATCGAAATCTTGTTTACGTCTTTCGAATAGAAATCATTTTCAAATTCTTTCTCCAATTCAATCATCGCTTTTGTTGCTTGATCTGCAGCAACCACAAGACCAATTCCACGCTCTGAAGAACCTTGCGAAATAATACTAACACTAATATCATTGTCGCCCATTACTCTAAAAATTCGAGCATCAACACCTGTTTTTCCTAACAATCCTCTTCCTTCTAGGTTTACCAATGACACATTCTCCAAAACCGAAAGTGTTTTAATCCCTTCTTTATTTGATTTTGATGTAATTAATGTCCCTTGATTTTCATGATTGAAAGTATTCAAAATACGAAGTGGAATGTTTTTTTCCAACAAAGGAATAATCGTTTTGGCGTGCAAAATAGTTGCTCCAAAATTCGCTATTTCATTGGCTTCATTAAAAGACAAACGATCAATTTTCTTAGCATCTGGAACTAAATCTGGGTTAGCGGTATAAATTCCGTCCACATGGGTATAATTCTGAAGTTCCTCAGCATCAATATAATTAGCAATAAGAGAAGCGGTATAATTACTACCATTTCTACCTAAAGTGGTGGTTTCATTATTATTATTCGAACCAATAAAACCAGTAATTATATTTACGGCATCTTCATTATTCTTAAAATATTGAATTACGTTTTTCTTGGAAATTTGTTCTAATGGTTGCGCATCACCAAATTTAGAATCGGTTTTTATCAATTCTCTTGTATCCGCAAAACGAGCATTTATTCCATTTTTAATTAAAATTGCAGTTAACAATTTAGCCGAAATCAACTCTCCTTGCGAAAGAATTTGGTCCTTAATTTTAACGCTATAATCACCAATTAGGCTAACTCCTTCAAAAAGCTTGTCCAATGTTTCGAATTCTCCCGATAAATCTACGTCTTGAAAATCGCCTTTTTGGTAGGTTTTAAAAACTTCGAATGGTGTTTTATAATCTCCGTTTTTAGCGGCAATTCCTAAAATTTCTTCTAATTCATCTGTTGCATTTCCTCTTGCCGAAACCACAACGGCTAATTTTTCGCCACTGCTTATTTTATTAGCAATAATGGCAACCACCTTATTTATTCCGTCTCCATTGGATAAAGATTTACCCCCAAATTTTAATACTTTCATTTGTTCTGTATGTGTAATGCTTAAAAAATATCTTTAAGCAAATTATCTAATTGTTCGTATTCTATCAAAAAGGCGTCGTGTCCGTGGATGGAATCAATCTCATAATAGGACACCCTTTTATTTAATTTTTTTAGTTCTTCAAAGGTTTCCAAATTTTCATTTGCTGTAAAAAACAAATCCGAATTGATGGCTACTATATGAATTTCAGCTTCAATTTTTGCAGCTATTTCTTCGAATGACCCTCTTTTTCTGGTAATATCAATGGTTTTTAGCAATTGATTCATCATTTTATATGCCGAAAGTTGAAAGCGTTTTTGCAATTTCGTTCCGTGATGATTCAACCAACTTTCCACATTAAAAATAGCTAAATCTTCGTTTGTAGTTCGCTGAAATTTCTCTTTAAAAGATTCTGGCGTTCGGTAACACAACATGGCGTGAATTCGAGCGTCTTCAATCGGTTTTCGAGAATTATTCAATATTAATTCTTGCAAAAAACAATTGGCAATAAGCCAATCTGTCGATTTCCAGTCGGTTGCAATCGGGATTAAATGTTGGGTAATTTTTGGTTCCAAAGCAACCATTTCCCAAGCAATTCCTCCGCCAACAGAACCTCCGATAATTGCGTATAATTTCTGGATTTTTAATACTTTAATACCTTCAAGAAAAAGTTTAGCTATATCTCTTGCATTAAAATCAGAATACTTTTCTATTAAAGTATCGTCGTAGCCATTTCCAGGAACGTTAAATGCCAGAATCGTATATTTGTTGGTATCGATGGTTTTGCTTTCGCCAATGAGACTATTCCACCAACCGTTTTCGCCGATAACTTGAGAGTTTCCGGTCAAAGCGTGATTTACCAAAACAATTGGAGCGGTATTTAAAGCAAGTCCAAAAACTTCAAAACTTAAGTTTAGGGATGCGTAAAATCTGCCACTTTCGGTGGTAAAATTATTTATTGTAATAGATGTTGGTTTATTTTCCAATTTTCAAATCTTTTGTAATTTTTGATTTGTGTGGAAATATTAGAAAGAAAGCTAGAAGTAAAACTAGAAGAATTCTCGTTGGTTATCTTTCCACGTTTTGCGTGGTAGAATGCAGCACCTTCTTCGTTTACCGAAGGGTTGCTAAGGCTTCATCGGGTCTAATCCCTCTGCCTTTCTTTATAACATTTCAATACGTTTCTGAACTTAAAGGTACAAATTAACTACAATTTTTTTTAACAACCAAATTTAACGCAAGTTGGTTTTTAGGTTTCTATTCAAAACAGCATCGGAAAGAGCCCATCATCAGACTCTCCCGTTGCTAGTTTTAAAATTAATGGTTTTTTATTTTATTAAATAAATAGGGCGTCGTTTTCTTCAGAATTCATCAAAGACAACAAAGAATTTGAAGTTTTATTAGACTCTGAAGCTGTTTTTGAATTCAAACTTTTGAAAAACCGAATTCCTTTTGAAATATATTTTAGAATTTTCATAATGATCTATTTTTAGATGTTTTACTTTTTTTATTTTAAAACACATTGAAATCAGTTTTCCTAAGTTCAAATATGCTTATTTATTATCCTTTCAAATTTTCGAAAACGGCCTTTAAATCGGCTTTCAAATCTTCGATATCTTCTAATCCAACGGATAGTCTAATTAAATCTTTGGTCACACCTGTTGCGACTTGTTCTGCATCTGACAATTGCTGATGCGTGGTGCTTGCAGGATGAATAATCAATGATTTTGTATCTCCAATATTGGCCAAAAGCGAAAATAATTTTGTTTCGTCGGCTACTTTTTTAGCAGCTTCAAAACCTCCTTTTAATCCGAAAGTTAGCAAACCATTTTGTCCTTTAGGTAAATACTGTGTTGCCAAATCGTAATATTTACTAGACTTTAATCCTGGATAATTTACCCAAGTCACTTGGTCTTGACTTTCTAACCATTGTGCTAATGCTAATCCATTTTCACTATGCTTCTGGACGCGAATTGGTAATGTTTCGAGTCCCTGAATAATCTGAAAAGCATTAAACGGACTCAAAGCTGCACCAAAATCCCGTAAACCTTCGATACGTACTTTGGCAATAAAAGCTGCAGCTCCAAGTGCTTCGTGATACACTAATCCGTGATAACTTGCTGATGGTTCTGTAAATTCAGGAAATCTTCCACTGCTCCAATCGAATGTTCCAGCATCAACAACCACTCCTCCAAGCGATGTTCCATTTCCTGCAATATATTTGGTCAAAGAATGAATTACAATATTGGCTCCGTGTTCAATCGGGTTAAGTAAATAAGGTGATGCGACCGTATTATCAACCATGAAAGGAACTTTAAATGCTTTGGCTTCTGCCGAAATGGCTTTTAAATCCAACACATCTAACTTTGGATTCCCTAGGCTTTCTGCAAAAAATACTTTGGTATTTTCTTTGGCTGCTTTCGTAAAATTGCTTGCATCCGACGGATCCACAAACGTGGTTGTGATTCCTAATCTTGGCAAAGTAACGCTCAATAAATTGTAAGTTCCTCCATATAAACTGTTTGAAGCCACAATATGATCGCCTGTTTTTAGCAAAACCAATAGCGAAGTTGCAATTGCTGCTGTTCCTGATGCGGTAACAACGGCTGCTATTCCCCCTTCGAGAGCCGCCAAACGTTGTTCTAGAATATCATTCGTTGGATTATTTAATCGGGTATATATAAATCCTGCTTCGGCAAGCCCAAACAAATTAGCCGCATGGTCGGAGTTATTAAATACATAAGAACTGGTTTGATAAATAGGCACCGCTCTTGTCCCTGCTGTTTTAGTAACGTCGTGACCTGCGTGTAATGCTTTTGTTGCGAATTTTGTTGTGCTCATAATTATTATTAATTTTAGGTTTTCAAACTGAATTCGTTTCAGCTTTATTATTATTATTTTACTTTTTAAATAATCGGAATTGAAAAACAAAAAACCCTTTTAGACAAATATCCAAAAGGGTTTAAAGTTGTTTTATAAACTTTTACTTTCGGAATCAACAGACACAAATGCACATCATCGATTTGACATTAGAGGTGAGCTTTTGTTGTTTCATTATATTATTCATGATCTGTTTTTATAGTTATTCAAAAAAAAAGCCTCCCGTTTTGTGGGAGGCTTTAGCTATATAATTTTGATTTAAAATTTAAGCAACAAACGACCCACAGGATTTTTCCTGCATGGTTTTTGAAATATTGCAAACATTTAAATTCATTTTCTTTGTTTTGATTTAACAAATATCTAAACTTTTATCGAGATAAGCAAATAATTCTAGAAAAAATATTGATTCTCGACGAAACTGCTAATTATTCTGCAAAAAGACCTCTGAAAATTTTACATCAAAAAAATTCAAAGAATAATTTGCAATTCAATTTGGTTTCATACATTTGCATTCGAATATTAGAGGAAAAATTTGAACTGATTGCAACCTCGTTAAAAAAATGCTAAAGCAGAAACCCTTCTTTAGCACTTTCTAGCAATCCATTTTTCCTCGCTTAATTTAAAAAACTATAATATTATGGCTTATTTATTTACGTCAGAATCTGTAAGTGAAGGACATCCAGACAAAGTTGCCGATCAAATTTCAGACGCTTTAATTGATAATTTTTTAGCATTTGACCCCGAGTCAAAAGTAGCTTGCGAAACGTTGGTAACAACTGGGCAAGTAATTCTTGCTGGTGAGGTTAAATCTGAAACTTATTTAGACGTTCAAACTATTGCGAGAGATGTGATCAAAAAAATTGGTTATACTAAAAGCGAATATATGTTTGAAGCCAATTCTTGTGGCGTTCTTTCTGCCATTCACGAACAATCTGCTGATATAAATCAAGGAGTTGACAGAGCGAGCAAAGAAGAACAAGGTGCTGGAGACCAAGGAATGATGTTTGGTTACGCTACAAACGAAACCATGAATTACATGCCATTGGCTTTGGATTTATCTCATAAATTATTACAGGAATTAGCGGTTTTACGTCGTGAGGATAACGAAATTAAATATTTACGTCCTGATGCAAAATCTCAAGTTACTTTAGAATATAACGACGACAATAAACCTTCCAGAATTGACACTATCGTAATTTCTACACAACACGATGATTTTGATGAAGAAGCTACGATGTTGGCAAAAATTAAAAGTGATTTAGTTGGTATTTTGATTCCTAGAATAATCAAAAGCAATCCACAATATGCACATTTATTCAACGATAAAATTACCTACCATATTAATCCAACAGGGAAATTCGTAATCGGAGGTCCTCATGGAGATACTGGATTAACAGGTAGAAAAATCATTGTGGACACTTATGGTGGAAAAGGAGCTCACGGTGGTGGTGCTTTTTCTGGAAAAGACCCAAGTAAAGTAGATAGAAGTGCTGCTTATGCAACACGTCACATTGCTAAGAACCTTGTTGCAGCTGGAGTTGCTGATGAAATTTTAGTTCAGGTTTCTTACGCTATTGGAGTTGCAAAACCAATGGGGATTTTTATTGAAACTTACGGAACTTCAAAAGTGAATTTAACCAATGGTGAAATTGCCAAAAAAGTAGAAGCTATTTTTGATATGCGTCCTTACTTTATTGAGCAACGTTTGAAATTAAGAAATCCAATTTATAGCGAAACTGCTGCTTATGGCCACATGGGAAGAACACCAGAAACGGTTACTAAAACTTTTTATGCTCCAGGCGGATTATCAAAAACCGTTGAAGTGGAATTATTTACTTGGGAAAAATTAGATTTTGTTGATCAAGTAAAAGCTGCTTTTGGTTTGTAAATTATAACATCAAAGTACAAGATTTATATGCGAAATTCGCAAATAGAAACCCTGACTAAAATAAATAGTCGGGGTTTTCGTTTTAAAGAAGAATACATTAATTCCATTTTCGTATTTTAGCTTTCTATTAAATAGAAGCTTCCCGATTTTTAAAGTTTAGCAAAACAGCATGGTTAAAAAATTGATTTTTCTTGTTTTTATTTTTCAATTTTCGACCCTTCTTGCTCAAGAACGGAATTTGAAAATTTCACCAATTTCGACACAAAAAATTGATGCCGATGTTTTTGTTGGTTTTGATGGTTTAGAAAATTTGTATT
>Ga0209499_1001702_pt1 | contig 14852 bp, 31 predicted proteins | sample C_130208_EF_Meta_FD_187306 | JGI IMG/M metagenome (GOLD analysis project Ga0209499, IMG submission 187306) | Freshwater microbial communities from Lake Croche, Canada to study carbon cycling - C_130208_EF_MetaG (SPAdes) (version 2) | ecosystem: Environmental > Aquatic > Freshwater > Lake...
ATTGGTCAATTGAGGACACTATTCAAAATGGTGTGAAGGAATCTTATAATTACAGTGGGAGTAGGAAGTCCTCTGTAGGTGATGTTATCCAAGACGGTGTGAAGGAAACAAAGAATGCCAAGGGAGCCTATATTGAAGATGTTGATGAGGTAATTAAAGAAGGTGTTAAAGAAACCAACTACGATACAGATAAATATACTGATGATGTTAAAGAGGTGATTAGAGAAGGTGTGAAAAGTTCTACCCCACGCCCACGTCAATATGTGGGTGGAGACATAATTGATAAGGTTATTGACAAAGGTGTTAAAGAAACCCACGATGATGTATATCACCACAAAGGAAGAATTGATGGTGTGATTAATAATGGTGTAAAAAAAACTATGTCAGGACTATATATTCCAGGTGCGGAAATGGATGTTGACCATATAATCAAGAATGGTATTAAGGAAACGATTGATTGTGATTGGGCCGACCCTAATCAAATTGAGGACGTGATTGATGATGGTGTTAAGGAAACAAAACCATCCGGTTATAGTCCTATGGATAAAATAGGTGAAGTAATTGATGAAGGAATAAAAAACCCCACCGATTAAAGTGGGGTTTTTATTTATTCCATATTATTAAAATGTATCCCCGCCTTACCAAATGTGTACGAAGTTAAATCAACACCAATAACTTTTAAATCATCATACATTTCAGGTACAAATGCCCATTGTAACGGGTATTTTAAAGCTCTCTCATTCTTAAAATATTTTTCTTTATACTCATCACAAATAATTTTAGGTACCGGAACCTCAGAATCAATTACAAGTACATAATCATAAGAATTTCTCCAACTATCAGCAAACTTCCAACGTTCCTCACCTGAATATAAATCAACAATCCAAACACTGAAGTTATACTTAGTATCATAACAAACCATTTTATTTATGTGTTTGTTACCTAACGTATTCATATACTTGGTTATTATTTTGGGAACAATTGTGCTATTAATATCCATATTATTTTCTTCTTTTTAATCTAAAACTTACTTTTCTATCATATAGTTTTCCAATATCATCATAGAATAATGGTTTAACGTAATCAAAAAAAGAATTAATATCATTATAATCAATTTCATCATACAGTTGGTGAAGAACTTCCTCAATAAATTCTTCTCTATTATATTCATCAACATCGTAATACTTACCAACTTTTGGTATTTTACTTTTAATCATGTCAATTCTACGTAATAAAGCTGTTGGTATATCGTTAAATATAATTTTCTCGTGTTGTGTCTCTGTTATTATAATTCTCATATCAAATAAATATCCCCCAACCTTATTAAAAATGGGGGATAGTTTTACATTTCAGATTTTAATCTTCTGATGATTTCGTTGTTTTTGTTCATTAACTTTAATCTCTTAACAACATTTACTCTGTTTTTTTTAGGTCTCCCCGGTTTTCTTGATTTTGACATAATAATGATTTAATAATAAATATCAATGTCGTTGATTTTCAAAATATAATCCCGCCTTACCAAAGGTAACGGAGGTTAAATCAATACCCATATATTTCAAATCATCTTCCATTTCAGGTTTAAACGCCCAAGATAATGGGTATTTCAATGCTCTTTCATCCTTAAAATATTTTTCTTTGTATTTGTCACACACGTTCCACGGAACCGGAAACTCGGAATTAATTACAACTACATAATCGTAACTACTTCTCCAACTATCTTCAAAATCCCAACGCTCCTCACCTTTATATAAATTAACAATATGAACACTGAAGTTATACTTCGTGTCGGAACAAGTCATTTCATTTATTTTTTTATTACCAAAAGTATTCATATACTTGGTAATCATTTTGGGAACTATTTCATCTTCTATATCCATTATATCCTTTCAATTGTTTTAACATTATAACCGTATACTTTTTCAAACCAATCTTTTAATAACTCATCAAAGTGATGTCCAAACATTGACTGTTCAGATATAAATGAATAACCATCACCATATCTCAATATTGGTAAATCTTCATCTCTCCCTTCATCACCTGAACTATCTTGATATTGCATAACCCAATCATCATCTTCATAATCATTATCAATGTCTCGATAATAATTTAAAACATCCAAATCAACGTAACCCCCCTTTTCGTGAACCCAATAATCATAAGATTTTATGGTAGAATCTAAATTGGAGTATTCCTCCATCATTTTTTCAAATATGGAAAACAACTTGTCATATTTAATATTAACATTCATAAACATAAATATAATGAAAAAAAAATTAAATTTACCACAATTAACAAGTCCAATAACAAATTTCGTGATATTTATAATAAAGGACTATTATGATAATTTACAAATCAACAAACAAGATTACCGGAAAAATATATATTGGACAGACAACTAAAAATTTAGAACAAAGAATTAAAGGACATATAAAAGAATCTAAAATAGATAAAAACCGACCATTTTTGTCATCAATAAATAAATATGGTGAGGATAATTTTATATTTGAAACAATTGATTCTGCAGATAATTTAAATGAGTTAAACGATAAAGAAATATATTGGATTAATTTTTATAATTCAGTATCTCCAAATGGATATAATGTTACCGGAGGAGGTCAAGGTAAGAAAATGATTAAAACAAAAGAATTAGGTAGAAGAATTTCAGAAGGATTAAAAAATTCTGAAAAATGGCAAACACTATTAAAAGATGAAGAATACTTAAAAAAAAGAGAAACAAATTTTATCAGTTGGAATAAAGGGAAAAAATTCTCTCCTAAACACAAAGAAAAAATTTGGGAAAAAAATAGAGACAGAATATTACAATTTAATAAATCCACATCTAAAAAATGGATTGTTGTTGATAAAGACAATAATATTATTCGTATGACCGGTAGAGAAGAGTATTTTGAAAAATTAGGTATGGATACTGGTGATATATCAAGGATGAGTAAAATATTAAGTCAAGGTAAAAATAGAAAAAGATATTGTGGATATTATTGTTTTATTGATAATGGAGAAACTGATGAAACAATATTAAAGATAGTTTCAAAATTAGATGAGTTTTATAATAAAGAATATAAAATTTATAACAGAATTACCCAAGAAACAAAAATATTAAAAAAAGATGAGGTCTATTCTTTCTGTATAACAGAGAATTATGATTACTCATCTTTTTTAAGAATGATTAAAGGACAATTTAAATCCTATAAGAATTGGGTTATGTAATTTTCATCACCACTGACGGCACGACCAGTACTTGGCGCCGGTCTTTGGTCCAGGGTTTTTACAATTATGTCTCGCCCTAAAAGATTTACGGTGTTTCGGACTATACGCTTTTATTCTCATGTTAGGGTCACCAAAATTTACCTTAACAACATTTCCTTTTTCGTTCTTAACATATACCGAACGTTTTTTAGGCCCTTTTGGTGTTAAAAATGGTTTTCCAAGTTGAACTTTACGTCCCTGATATTCCGCCTCATTTATTAAGTCACCAACAACAAAGTTGGTTTCTTCTACTGAACCATAAAAACTATCATCTAATTCATTGAATAGTTTATTGTACTGAGATTCTGTAATTATTATTTTCATTTTTTTTCGTAATGTGTCATTGTTGGTTTATTTCCGGTTCCCACCTTTGGGTCTTTCCTTTCAGCAGTTCTTTTTTGTTGGGTCATTGCTTTTTTCTCACCTTTATCATACGAGGAAGCTACCTTTGGAGTTTCAGATGAAACTTTTTTTGATGGACGACATTTTGGGTAAGCCTTTCCATCAGCATCCTTTCTTCCACAAGGTGGATGTTTCCCGTCAACTTTTTTGCTCACATCAACCCACTTCTCCTTAAACCATCTTTTCAAATCTTCATTAACAGATTCGTTTTTTGGTTTAATTCCTTTCTTCTTCATATTGATGGCAATTGCCGCTTGTTGTGCCGGACTTGACGCTTCGTTGGTTTCTTCAGATTCGTTTGTGGATTTTTTAACTTTTCTCCATCCACCACCTTTTGATTTATATCTTTTGGCAGCAGCTCCATTACAATAAGCACTTGGACATACTTTATATCTTGACCTTGCCCAAGATAAACATTGCGCCCATAATTCTGGATTGGTTGGTTTATTCTTACCTTCGGTTATTAAACCTTCCAATATTGTTTCCTGTCTTTCTGTTATAATGATTTTCATATAAATAAATATCCCCCAACTTCAAAATAGAATGTGGGGGATTAAATTTATTTAAAGGTGTTTGGTTGGACGGTAGCGTCTTCAAAATTCTCTGTGGAGACAAACTCACTTTTCAGATACTCAATTACGTGTTCAAACATTTCGTAATCTTTGAAGTCACCTCTTTTGTGTCCGGCTTTCATCAATAAAGACATACCTGCGGCCAACATCATTGTTGATTCCTTAATCGATAATAATTCTTGGTCTTTGGGAAATTTAATGTCAAAATAGTTTCTTTTGTTTTCTCGTCTCCACGTTACGGCAACTGTTAATTCATTCATTATTTTTATATTTGGATTGGTAATAATTTCTCAGGTAAATATTGTTCCGGACATACGATGGTAACGGTTACGCCATACCAATTCATTTTTTTTAATTGTTCATCTATGGATAACTCCCGGTCATTTTTATAGTTCAAAACAATATATGGTGTTTTAACACTATTATCAATTTTGATTCTTGCTCTCTCAAAATCAAATTGAATGAAACGATACTCATCATCAATATTACCCATTAACTTAATAACTGTTTCTGTTGTTGATTCACTTGTGATTGACCCAGCAACCAAGAAGAATGACCCGTGTGTGTAAGTTTCAGACACAGTTGTATTAACTAACTGTCTAAGATAAATTTTGTCAGAGTGATAAATTTTTTCCACCGGTTGATTACAACTAATCATACACAACACTACCAATAACCCCAATAATTTTTTCATATTTTTAACTTTTTTTATTTATAAAACCATTAATACTTCTAATTTATACCTATCTCGGAACCAATCACCAAAATATTCTTTAAAATCAGCTCGACCAACACCAAACATACGTTCAATATCGTCCAATAACCCCCCATTATAAAAGAGATAGTTTTTATCAACAGAATACCCAAAAGTATCATTTTTATTAAACGGTTTAACCCAATCAGAGTTTTCCTTATCCTCAATTAGTTCTCCATAACAAAATGTATCAAAATATTTGAATACCAACTTTTTCATTTGACAAAGATAATAAAAAAATCCCCAACTAAAAAATAATTGGGGATTTTTATTTAAATTTCTTCTCCGAAGATGTCGTCAGTCCAATTCTCCGGGACAATGACTATTATATGTCCTTGTCTAACTTCTATTAAGGATTCAGGAACCACACCTTCAAGTTGTTTCATTATATCAGGTTTATCTCTAAAGACAATCCTTAATTTACCGTCGGGAGCGGTGTCAACAACTTTATGATTAAACCCATCCATAATTTCTTTGAATGCGTCAAGTTCCCTCATATCTACAGATTTTTCTTCTTCATCTTCAATATCTACATCACCACCTAAAAATCTGTCAGGAACACTACTTTCCCCACCACTTTTTAAATACTTAATTTCATCATCGGTCATACCCTCAAGTCCAACCTCGTTGTATAAATCCAAAATAATGTCATAGTAATCCATATCAAGTTGTTCGTTGATAACTCTTAATACTATTTTTCGTAAATCTGATTCCGTTAATTTTATAATTCTCTTTTTCATAATATTATTGTTATATATTAATATTTACTAATTTAATTTTACCGGAACTTGGATTACTAAATACAAATTCACACGTTTTAGATTGGTTGTCAATTTTACCTACAGTTCCTTTTGTCCCAACTTTGAACTTTGAATCCGTTATATTTGTTTGAGTTATAACACTATTGTAATAATCACCATATCTCATATTATCACCAAGTTTAATTACGACAAAATTACCAGTTGGTCTTCCACGTTCTCCAGCACTTGTTGATTGTATAAACCCCTTAATTGTTTTAGGAGAACCCTGTTCAGTAATAGTGGTTTCATTAACTATCCTTTTAACAATCCTCATTAAATCTGATTCCGTTAATTTTATAATTCTCTTTTTCATTTTAATTGTTTAATATAAATATATCGATTATGAACATTGTTTATCGTAAAGTTCTTGAAGGTGGTCAGCAAAATTATCAACCATAAAATAATATAAATCATCTTTGGTTTTAGAATCAATCTTTCCACCATTTTCATAATAGTAATCGTCAATCAAATCCAATACCAACATATCACACATCTCACCAATAAAATCTCCTAATGTACTATAATCACAAGGATTATAATTCTCCATAACAAATTCTAAATGACCTTTAAGTTCATCGTAATTAAATCTTCTACGAAGTGCTGTTGGGATGTTCTCTTTCAATAAATTATTCTGTCTCTCAGTTATTATTATTTTCATTTTTATATATAAACTTTTTCAATATGAATTTCGGCATTAGGGAACCACTGCTCAATAACATATTCAATCATAGGTAAAATTATATCAAAATCTTCTCTATCTCTGTTTAAATAAAGATTAACATTAACACTAATACCACCAGTTGTTTTTATTTCATCAACAATAATTTTATCAACCGATGACACCTCATCTATCTCATCCATCTCACCAAGACCCCACTCTTCATCAGCCTCTTGACGTAAGTTATTTAACTCATCATCAAGAATTTCTTGTATTAAAGTTTTTATTTTTCCAACTTTACTCTCAGTAATTATTATTTTCATATTCTCTAAACTTATTCTTTATATATTCCTGATAATAATCATCAATAAATAACATCAATTCGTCCCGGTCAATTTCATCCCAAGATAAATTATCACGATTACCTAAAAATACATTCTTATAAACCAATTCTTTAACATCATCATAAAATTCATCCTCATCATAATAGAGAGATGGATTGTCCGATAGATTGTCAATTAATTTTTTAATAATCCCAAACCTTCTTTTGTAAGTGAGGGTATCATATTGTTGTTCTGTAATTATTATTTTCATTCTTCAACAAATTCATCGATTATTTTTCTTAAACTAATACCCAACATATCAATATTAAGCATTTGTAAAAATTCATAGTAATCTATTTCGCGTCCATTACTTGTGTTCGCAATAAACCATCGTTGACCTTTTTGATTTTGAACCAAAAAATCACCCTTTTCAGTAAAAAATCTATACATTGGACCATAATGGTTAAGATAAAGAACAAAAACATCTTTTCTATCATTAAAAACCGCATATTTTTCAGAACTATCTAAATCATACCAAGTCGTTATCATTTCAATACGATTGGATAAATCATATCCAATCATCTTGGTAACCATACTTTTAAATTTATTCTCTGTTATAATAATCTTCATATAAATAAATATCCCCCAACTTAAAAAGGGGTGTTAACATTTCTCTCTACCATCAAAATAAAACTCGGTACATTCAACATAGAACATATCGGTTAACGTGGCTTGAAATTCTTTATAGTTAAAATTGGTTTCCTCATAGTAGTAAGGGTGAAGACAATCCATAAACACGGAGAAGAAATAATACTCAAAATCCTCATAGGTGTCACGACGACAGATAGCATCCCGGGTGAAGTCCATTGTATCTTTCAACTCCTGTTTAACCAAATCATAGTTACGTCTTAACCAAAGTTTGGAATTAAACATTCTACCATACTGTTCTTCTGTTATAATAATCTTCATATAAATAAATATCCCCCAACTCCAAAAGAATGTGGGGGATTTCAAAACAACTTATTTCTTACTTACACCAAAAATCTCAAAGAATTTATCGTGATTTGTTTTTTGAGGTGGAAAAATAAATGACTGAACATGGAATGTGATAAATTCCATCTCACTACCATAAGTCATTTTAAAATAATCATTAAATTCGTTACCATATTCGTGCTTACTTTTTTTCATACCATTATGTTCATCAAAATAAACATCAACACCAACCAAATACTTGGAGACAGGGTCAAAGGTTGTAGGGTCATACATAATTTGTTCTCTATACCCAACTGATACAATATTCACAATCTCGGGACACATCTTCTTAATAACATCCATTAATTTTTCGGGAACATCAATTCTACTTTCACCCATAAACGTAGGTTCCGGTGGTGAGGGTGGAGCAATACGAGATATTACACCATCACCTCTGGTGTTCGCATAAAAGTCGGCAATATTTAATACAACATCTTCATTTTCCATAATTAAAAATCCCCATTATAGTATGGGGAAACTTCCGTTATCCTCAATTGTTTGTTCTTTCATTTGGTTAAAACTTTCAACCAATTCACTTTTAACATACACATCACCTAATCCGGTGAATGATGACTCGTTTCTAAACTCAGACCCGGGAAATTGGTCTAAAAATCCACCATCACAAATTTGTTGGTAGATTTCCTTCATTGTCTTTCCGACGTTTACTAATTCACTCATAATTTTTATTTATTTAAATATTCTTCAAACTCTTTCTCAATAACTTCTCTACTATCAGATAGGTAATCCTTTTTAGATAACCAATCAAATACCGAACTATAATGTATATGTTCAACTTCACCAAAATATTTCTTTGGAACAATAAGAGGTCTAACCATACCATCAACAACTTTAATTCCCATCTTGGTGGTATATCCCAAATCCTCCTTTGGAAGATATCCATAATCAACTCCGTTTTTATCAACACAATTTTCACATTGGAATCCGCATTGTTCTCCATAATCAACCTCATCTCCACAATAGAAATTCTTTTTTGGTTTCTCGTGTATATTGTAGATGTGATATTTTGTTTCCCACTTATCCTCATAGACATCAAGGAGTTTATTGGTTTTACCAATCTCAACTTCCTCACAGGTAGGATTTAAAACCAACCATTCAAAAAAATTATCACCAATCTCCTGAACTCCGTCCTCAATTAACTTGGGGTCATTGGTCATAACGATTTTTGAGTAGTATCTATAATCATAACCACTATGAAATTTAATAATCTCATTTAGTTTTGACAACCCATATTCACCATATTTAAGTTTTTCTTCAGATGTAATATACACATACTCATTGGAACACTTGGTACATTCATTACTATTGGGTTGTGATAAATTAGAAAACGTCAATTTATTGGAATCCAAATCTCTCCACAATCTACTCTCCTTATCGGTGGGTATTAAAAATATATTTTTCATAACTAATCCTCTAATAAATAATTACCAACAACGTAAATCTCAAAAAACAAAAACAACACTCTACCAACCCAAGATGTAAACACCCACCAATTAAGGGGATTTAAATCCCAAGAAATAAAACTACCTATCAAATAAAAAATCGAATGAACCAATAAAAACTCTACTAACTTTTTCATAATTTTTATTAATTAACAACTAATTCCGTCATGTCCATCTTCTTGTGAAGAGTGGTTTTCACTATATAAACATTCGTTACATTGTTTAAGACATAGTGTATTACTACCTATTAAAAGTCGTTCTTTACAATAAAATGATAGAATAAGACTATCTTCCACAATTTTATCATTAGGATACATCACTTTGAATATTGTATCCAATATTTCTTCTGTTGAAGCGTTTATAGTCCATTTATCATTTTGTTTAAACGCTAATTTTTCTCCTTTATCATTAGTAATCATTACTTGGTAATGAACATCTTCGTTAGTGATTTTTAAATCAGTTTTTTCTTTGTTTTTCATAATCTTACTTATTAAATTGTTTGAATAAATCCGGGAGTATCTCATTAACCAAAATCTCAACATCAATTGAGTTACCCTTATTGTAACCCCATTTAGATAACTCCTTACCAAAGTCAATCCCTTCTTTCATTGTGGCCTTAAAGTTATATTGGATATTACCACTTTCATCTGTTGTTGGTTCTATACCTGTGTTGGCAAACAATTCTTTGAATGTTTTAGGTTCTTCTTTTGGAATGATGATTTCATATCTATCTGTATCAGAATAATGTATTTCCTCAATCTCAACTTCCTCACAACTTGGATTATTCACAATAAATTCTAAAAACTCATCATCAATAGCTTGTACACCAATTAAGTCTTGGTCTGTTGTTAGAATGATTTTTTTATGATAATCTTTAATAGTGTATCCTTTAATATTATGTTGATAGATACCATTACCATATTCATCAGGTACTAATTGATGTATATTTAAAAACCAATCATCAGTATTAATTGTCTCATCAGAAATAATGTATATATTAAATCTTTTATATTCAGCTTTTTTAGTAATCATATCTGCTAAATATAATCCTTTGTGGTATTTTTGTTTAACCAACCTACTTGGTTTATCTGTTGGTAATATGTGTATGTTTTTCATAACTCTAATTTTTTATTTAATTTTCTAAAGACAAATATTAATATTGCAACAACTGCCGTTATAATAAAAAATTCATTATTTATCGGCAAAGCGTTTTTACATTGGGGATTACCGGGATGTTGTTCACACCAACAAGCTGTGAATGGTGTACAAGGTGCGGGAGGGGTATTGTTCATATAGATTTATTTTTGACAAAGATAAAACATACATTTCACATAACCAAATTTATTTTCAAAAAAAAACCCACTCGTTAAAGTGGGGTTATATATTATACTTAAAATTTACTGTTCTCGTTTTTTTTAAAATTGAGGAAAATAATTTGACTCAATTCCAAAATGTTTAAGATTTGGAAATTTTTTATCAAAAAACTCCGAAAATATTTTTTTCAATTTATTTTCACTTATACTATACTCTTCCATAATATCTTCAAAAATAGAATCATTAATAATAAAAAATCTATTGTGATATTGAAAAACTTCCTCACCTTCTTTATTTATCCAACCAGCACTTCCTCTACCATATGATTCTCTTTTTAAACCTTTCATTTTTGTTTTTATATATGAGAGGATTTTTTCTTCTTCATTTTCTATTATAATCATTTTAACAATCCTCATCAAATCAGATTCAGATAATCTTACAACTTTTTTCATATCACTATTTTTATTTATAAATATATCATACTTTCAAAAAAAAAGGGGGCGGGGGGATTTGAAACCGACCGAAGGGAGTTCGGGTGGGGAGAGGTATTTAATCGGAAGACTAAATATCAAATAAACTATCATTCAACATACTCATCAAATGAGCAATACCTTTATCGGTTTTACTAAGAGTTTTCCAATTTTTAATACCTTGTTTAACCCCCAACATAATTTCATTCAAGAATAGTTTTTTATCTTCAACCTTTTCAATTATATCAGGAATAGAATTAATAATTAAATTAAATAATTCAGGGGATTCACTATAAGATACCCCACTTTTATCAACACAAAAATTATAAATAAGTTTTTTAACTCTAATGTTAAAAGTTTTCATATCATCCTGAAATAATTCACCGGTACCACCATAATTAGAATGGAATAATTCAATGTTGTTTCTAATCTCAAACCATATAGTTAACGTGATATACTTAAATATCAATTTCTCGTACTGATTCTCTTTAACAATAATTCTCATATAAATAAATCTTAATTAAAAAGTGGGGGTTTCAACATTAATCAAATCTTATAATCCTATATTCATTTGTATTGGGATAAAATTCAACATTCTCATCATATTGTTCCTGAGTCAATCCCCTACATTTATCCAAAATATCTTTTATCCCACCATTACATATGGTATAACCCTTCTGAATATATTTCTGAACCCTTCTCAAAGAATCAAATACAAACAAATCTTCCAAATGATTTATAACAATCCTCTTATGATGAACATCCAATAAACCGGAGGGGTTACAAATAACCTTCTCACCATCATACATAAACTGACAAACAGTAAAATCAAACGAATCAATAATATCCGTTAGTTTATCATATTCCCTATATATAATTTGAACCTTAATATTACCCTTTCTATATGTTCTCAAATTCTCGTTGAAGTAAACCATCTTATATCCCTGTGATTTGGATAGATTCAACTTAACAAACAAATCCAAATCCTCCTTGGTTAATCCAAAGATATCAATATCACTATATTCAATTCCAAACAAACTATCCCGGATAGCTCCACCAGCAATAACGACATTCATATGTTCCTTTTTCTCATCATCCCTAACATAAATAAAGTTGGGTAACTTGGTTAATAAACCATCCTTAGGTAATTCACAATATTCCATATCTTATTTTTTTACAAAGATATAACATTCCATAATTCCCACCAAATTTTTCCAAAAATTTTTTTTCACTATTTGACCTTCCCACATATAAAGGGGTCGTGTTTTAAAATCCATATCTCATATTCCGATATACGATATGACTTATCCGGAATTTCCGGATACCTCATATATAAAAAAACCCCTCCGTTGAAGAAGGGGGGTAACATCAATCCTTAATAAGATATCTAACACATTCACTTGGACTAATACCAAACATATCACTCAATTCCCTATAAGAAACTTTATTGTTTTTATAAAATTCATTTATAGTTTCCCATAACTTAACCTTCCCCGATTTCCTTATACCTCCAAAATGTTTCATAATTGTTTTAGAAGAAACTGAATACTTTTCAGATATATCACCATATGATAATTTATTCTCAATATAATCTTTCTGAATATCCAACCACTCCTCATTAGTATATTGTTTAATATGAGAAAATCTTCTTTGATTTATTTTCTGAGTACTCTCATCTGCCCATCTACAATTATCCGGTTCATAATTCCCATTAACATCTTTTCTATCCAATGTCATACCCTCAGGTCTATACCCCATATCCTCCAAAAAATTCTTATACCCATTGTCCGGTTCCATCCACCTATCACAAACAACAATACCCCTTCCACCATAATGGGGGTAATTTTCACCCTCAACATAATAACATCTCTTCTTCATTGAAGAATATGAACCATAAGTTCTTTTCCCCTCAGGTGTGTTATCCTTTGAATAAAATGTATGACCCAACGAATTTTTAAGTAAACATCCACAAGACTTTACCCTACCATCTTTGAAATCGTGAAACTTCATATCAAACTCACTCCCACATTCACATCTAACTCTAACCATTCTCCTCCATTGAGTCCCCGATAAAACCGAAGGGATATTCATATCAATAATGGTTAACCGATTATTCGTGTCCCCAACATTAACTTGAAGTGTCTTTAATCCCCGTAACCTCTTATTCACATCTTTCTCGGAAACATCAAACATTTCTTTTATCTTAATAAAAGTCATCCCGTCTTTCATATACTCCGGAATAATTACCTCATCCCAAAACTTATCGTCGTACTTAATGTATACTTTATTCTTTTCCATTTTATAAAAATAATACATACCCCTAATTTTGTCAAATTTTTTCCCAAAAATTTTTCCAGAAATTTTAAAACGATTTTTATATAAACATTTTTTTACCCATAGACGTTGCAGAGAGGATTATCCCCCCTATTTGGACATTCTGAGGGGGAGGGAGGGGAGGGGGGATACACGCACAGACATCAGGGGAGGGGTATGGGGGGTGTTTACCGGGAGGGGGTTAAAAAAAATCCCCCATAAAAGATAGGGGGTGAGGGGGTATATTTGACATATCCAAATAAACTTATCAACATGACAGGGTGTCATATGTTAATAACTTCTGATAACTATATGGGGGAAAGTTATCAACAGACACTATGTCATAATATATCCATTGACCATTAGTCTGACACGGATGATGAGTGGGTTAGTGGTATACTCAGACATATGTTCATAATACAGTTGGTATTCTTCCGGGAGGAATTCATATATGGTATCGAGTAGGTCACCAATCTCTTTCCCCAATAGATATCCGGGATGGTTTGATACATCTCTACTGTATAGTTCATCAGGGAACCTAAGGTAGGACCATATGGCATATACCTTTCTATTCTTGGGGTCTTCTTTAACTAAGGTTTCCCAATAGGGGTTTATCTCTTTCCCCATATACTCAGATAGTTTCTTTAGGTCCACATTTAAATCAATGTAATGTATTGAATCATATTGGGTTGTGACATCATCTTGATATCCGGTTATGAATGGGAATGTCTTCTTTAGTGCACTGACTGCCATACCTATCCCCTTCCTTTTCATTGGGGTTATATCCTTTGGTGTTGTTTCTTCTGCCATACAGATAAATATATTGAAATTTAATTAAGATTTATTTGGTGGTATCATTTCTTTTTCATACCTTTGTACCACATTACCGGTAGACAGTCCGGATGGGGGCGAACCTTGGGGTGGAAGAGTAGACTCCAACCTGCTTTATATTAATATAAATCCCCCATTTTGTTGTGAATATGATAATTGGTATAAGACCTTTTTTTTTATTTCCCCCATTATTCTCAATAGATTGGTTGATTTGGTATAAATAATGTAATTACCCCCACTTTGATGGTTGATATTACCCCGGAATCAATAGTATTCTCAGTAAATAAGGGATTTCATTACGAATAATTGTTTCACCCCACATACTTATTTTATGTTGATAACTATTATTATCATTATATCGGGGGATTTGTTGAGAATGTCATAATTTGTTTATATATTTGTTATATGACGGTGGTTATCACCGGTAACTCTTAATTTATTAAACTATGATTCATATTCTTATTGGATTACTTATCCCCACCGTTATCTTTCTATCTATGGTATTCATTGATATGTATATTATCCCCACGCTATCTCCGGATAGTAGGTTCCTGAAGTGGTGGAACAAACATATTATCGGTGAAGACGATTTATAAACTTGGTGACCTCATTTAAGGAATGGTTCCGGATTTCCATGTTTAAATCCTTATAATCCCCCT
>Ga0209499_1001706_pt1 | contig 14832 bp, 17 predicted proteins | sample C_130208_EF_Meta_FD_187306 | JGI IMG/M metagenome (GOLD analysis project Ga0209499, IMG submission 187306) | Freshwater microbial communities from Lake Croche, Canada to study carbon cycling - C_130208_EF_MetaG (SPAdes) (version 2) | ecosystem: Environmental > Aquatic > Freshwater > Lake...
CCGACAATCTGCCCGTAGCTCAACCGGATAGAGCACCAGCCTTCTAAGCTGGGGGTTACAGGTTCGATTCCTGTCGGGCAGGCCATACAAATCCAGCTTTATGGTGGCTGTAGCTCAGTTGGTAGAGCCCTGGATTGTGATTCCAGTTGTCGTGGGTTCGAGCCCCATCAGCCACCCCAACAAATTTTATCTTTCTATTTTTTCTTGTTCAGTTTTTTCATTTCCATATGAATACAGAGAACGCCAATACATCTGATGAAATTATTTGCCCTTGTAGTGGTACGACTAAGGGAAAAATTCAGGCATTAATCGCGCAAGGATTTGATGCCGATACTATCTCTAGAAAAACCGGGGCGATTTCTGGCTGTGGCGGATGCGAGTGGGATATCGCAGAGTTAATTAAAGAGTCTTTTACTAAAACTAGTTAGTTGTTTTTGATTGGCTGTTCGGTACACACTTGGTAAAATCATTTTAGATGAATGACAATCAACTCCTCCGCTATAGCCGCCACATCCTGCTGCCTTCTATCGCTTATGAAGGTCAAGAAGCACTCACCAAAAGCCATGCATTGATAGTGGGTGCTGGCGGACTAGGCTCGCCAGCAGCTTTATATATGGCTGCTGGGGGTGTTGGTACGCTGACGATTTGTGACTTTGATGAGGTGGATTTAACTAATTTGCAGCGTCAAATCATCCACACCGCATCTTCAGTGGGGATCAATAAAGCCGTCTCTGCGCAGCAAACCATACAGGCAATTAACCCTGAAGTAGTCGTCCATACGGTGCAAGAAAAATCGACAGAGGAAAGCATGGCGGCTTTGATTAAAGCGGCAGATGCGGTGCTCGATTGTTCGGATAACTTTGCGACGCGCTATGCGCTTAATCGACTTTGTCATCAATATAAAAAGCCTTTGGTATCAGGCGCCGCGATTGGATTTGAAGGCCAAATTACCGTGTTTGATTTTAGGCATGAGGGTAGCCCTTGTTACCATTGTCTCTTTCCAGATGATGGCACGGATACCGAAATGCGATGCTCTGAGAATGGCGTATTTGCTCCGCTGGTGGGCATGATAGGCACCGCGCAGGCAGCTGAAGCGATGAAGCTATTAATGAATATTGGTACAAGTTTAGAAGGCCGGTTGCTATTGCTAGATGCACTTGCAATGGAATGGCATTCGATTAAACTCAGCAAGGATACCAAGTGCCAAGTCTGTGGCACAAAATCCGCACCCTAATTTTTGATGACAGCTTTCAAGCTGATATGGCTGATACAAGGCCTTATGTTAAAATTACGGGATGAATACAGACACCCCACAAAACAATACAGCAGCAGGTAGCGAACTTGCTAAGTCCTTTGACCCGAAAACCCTTGAAAGTAAGTGGTATGCATTTTGGGAAAGCCAAGGCTATTACGCAGCTGGTTTAGATACCACCAAGCAAGATAACTTCTGCATCTTGCTTCCACCGCCTAATGTAACGGGCACCCTGCACATGGGGCATGGTTTTAATCAAACCATCATGGATGCATTAACGCGTTACCACCGTATGCGTGGAGATAATACGCTTTGGCAGCCGGGCACCGACCACGCAGGCATTGCCACACAAATCGTTGTTGAGCGTCAATTAGATGCCCAAGGCGTGAGTCGCCATGATTTAGGCCGTGAGAAATTCTTAGAAAAAGTGTGGGAGTGGAAGGAATACTCAGGCGGAACGATCACTAAGCAAATGCGCCGTTTAGGCACATCGCCAGATTGGTCGCGTGAGCGTTTCACGATGGATGCTGGCCTCAATAAAGTAGTTACTGAAAGCTTTGTGCGTTTGTATAACGAAGGCTTGATTTACCGCGGCAAGCGCTTGGTGAATTGGGACCCAAAACTTGGCACAGCCGTTTCAGATTTGGAAGTGATTTCTGAAGAAGAAGATGGCTCAATGTGGCACATCAATTACCCATTGGCGGATGGCTCAGGCCAATTAACGGTTGCGACGACACGTCCAGAAACCATGTTGGGCGACGTTGCGGTGATGGTACATCCTGAAGATGAGCGTTACAAACACCTCATTGGCAATCAAGTGAAGTTGCCTTTATGTGACCGTGAAATCCCGATTATTGCTGACGATTATGTGGATAAAGAGTTCGGCACCGGTGTGGTAAAAGTGACGCCAGCGCATGACTTTAACGACAATATGGTTGGTCAAAGACAGGGTTTGGATAAGATCATTATCTTGAACCTTGAAGGTTTCGTACCAAGCGCGGCAGAAGTCTATGCTGCTAACGGCGAAGCAAAGCCATCGATCGATTTGCCTAAAAATCTCGTTGGGTTGGAGCGTTTTGCGGCACGTAAGCAAATCGTTGCAGATCTAGAAGCGCAAAACTATTTAGTCAAGATTGATAAACACAAACTTAAAGTGCCGCGCGGTGACCGCACTGGCGTTGTGATTGAGCCTATGCTCACTGACCAATGGTTTGTAGCGATGAGCAAACCGTCAGCAGATGGTAAAAGCATTACGCAAAAAGCGATTGATGTGGTGGCCTCTGGTGAGATTAAGTTCTATCCAGAAAACTGGGTCAACACCTACAACCAATGGCTTAATAATATTCAGGATTGGTGTATTTCACGTCAGCTTTGGTGGGGGCATCAAATCCCAGCTTGGTATAGCGAAGATGGCAAAGTTTATGTTGCCCATGATGAAGCTGAAGCTAAATCCCTAGCCGCCAAAGATGGTTATACAGGCAATCTAAAACGTGATGATGACGTACTCGACACTTGGTATTCATCAGCGCTTTGGCCTTTCTCTACCTTAGATTGGACTGGCGACGAGGCGAAAGATGCGGCTAATCTTGCCTTGCAACAGTTCCTGCCTTCATCTGTGCTGGTGACGGGCTTCGATATTATTTTCTTCTGGGTGGCGCGTATGGTCATGATGACCAAGCACATCACAGGCAAAATTCCATTTAAAGACGTTTATGTTCATGGATTAATCCGCGATGCGGAAGGCCAAAAAATGTCTAAATCAAAGGGCAACGTGCTTGATCCGATTGATTTGATTGATGGCATTTCGCTAGAAGATTTATTGAAGAAGCGCACCACTGGCTTGATGAATCCTAAACAAGCGGAAAGCATTGAAAAGAAAACACGCAAAGAATTCCCTGAAGGCATTTCGGCTTTTGGTACAGATGCCTTGCGCTTTACATTTGCGAGCCTTGCGAGCCCTGGTCGTGATATCAAGTTTGATATGCAACGCTGCGAAGGCTACCGTAACTTCTGCAATAAGCTTTGGAATGCAACCCGCTTTGTGCTGATGAATACTGAAGGCCAAGATTGTGGCTTTGAGGAATGCAGCACCCAGCCAGCAGGCTATTTAAGCTTCTCACAAGCGGATCGTTGGATTGTGAGTCTATTGCAACGTGTAGAAGCGGATATTGAAAAAGGGTTTGCAGACTACCGTTTTGATAACGTCGCGCAAAGTATTTATAAGTTTGTGTGGGACGAGTATTGCGATTGGTATTTGGAGATTGCTAAGGTACAAATCCAGCAAGGTTCAGACGCTGAAAAACGGGCAACTCGCCGCACATTGTTGCGTGTTTTAGAAACCATTCTTCGTTTGGCACATCCAGTCATGCCGTTTATCACGGAAGAGATTTGGCAAACGATAGGCAAAATGAGCGGACGTACTGGCCCAAGCATTATGTTGGAAGCCTACCCTAAAGCTCAGCCTGAGAAGATTGATGAGGTTGCAGAAGCTTGGGTGGCCTTGCTAAAAGAATCCGTTGACGCTTGCCGTAGCTTGCGTGGCGAAATGAATATTTCGCCTGCAACTAAAGTGCCTTTGATTGCTGCTGGTGATGTCACTAAGTTACAAGCCTATGCACCGCACTTAAAAGCCTTGGCTAAGTTGGCAGATGTCGAAATTGTGGCTGATTTGCCTGAGGCAGATGCACCAGTGGCATTAGCAGGTGATTTCAGACTGATGCTAAAAATCGAGATTGATGTTGCGGCTGAAAAAGATCGTTTGGGTAAAGAAATCGCACGTTTGTCAGGTGAAATTTCGAAGGCAAGCGGCAAGTTAACCAATGAGAGTTTTGTAGCGCGCGCACCAACAGAGGTTGTGAATCAAGAGAAAGCCCGTGTTGCAGAATTTACAGCGAGCTTAGATAAGCTCAATGCGCAATTGGCAAAACTAGCGAAATAAGTTTGATTCAGTGAACTTCAGAAAGGTGGCCTAGTAAAAAACTAAGCCGCCTTTTTTTGTATGAGAAATACAAATACTGGTGTATCAACTTCTTTAGTTTCTTCTAACGAAAGCATCACGTGGCCCGTTTGTTTGCAAAATGCTTGAAAGTCTTTTACTGCGCCTGGATCAGTCGCATAAGCTTTGAGCACTTGGCCAGCTTCTAGCTCAGAAAGCGCTTTTTTGCAGCGCAAAATGGGGAGCGGGCATTTGAGTCCGCGTGTGTTCAGCTCTTGATCAAAATTCATCATGTGTTTACTTAAGTTCTGTCAATCCAAAGCCAGCATTCGCCCAAGCTAAAACGCCGCCGCGCAAATTATAAATGTTCGCTTCGACTTTTTCCGCTACAAAACCAGCGGCCTGTGCCGAACGCACGCCTGCGTGGCAGTAAAACACCACGGTTTGATTCTCTAGCGGTGATAAATCAACAGAGGGGATCGAGGATAAGGTGATGTAAATGGCGCCTGGAATAACGCCTCGCGTAACTTCATCGTCATTACGTACATCGATCAGATAAATTTTTTGTGTTTCGAGCAGTGAGTGAAGTGCAGCTGCTTCAATATCTTGAAATTTTTTCATAAGTACTTTGTGAGTGTTAAGCGTTTGCGAGCGTTGATCTTCTGATGAGTTTTAATGCGATATTGAAAAATATTAACGTTAATGCAATGCCCATTAAGTCACCCACGAACATTTTAGCGCAGTTTGCCCAGGAGGCTTTAAGTGCTGCCAAATGAAAGTATAAGTGATGGCTTAGGGTATTAAATGCTGCAGAAAATATAGCCATTAAAATCAACTCTTTCGCACCCAGTTTAGAGAGGATATGGTCTACCTTGAGTAAATGTTTGGTGATGTGAACAGCAATGTAAGGATTAAGTGCTGAAATGAGACTAATGACTAAGGTTTCAGTCATGTTGATTGAAAACACATGGCTCGAGATGATCGCGCCAATAAATAGTCCAACCACTGCAAGTTCATCAAACAAAAGCACGCTGACCAAACGAATGCCTGATGGTATAAAAATCCAATTAATAAACTGGGTTTCTTCAAGGAATGAAAAAATAAAGCCATTCAGTCTAAAAAAGCATACCCAAGCCAAAACAACGCCAAATATACAAAGCGTCGCTTTGCTTATATGATTGAAAAACAAGTGCATCGGAAGATCTCAGCAGTTTTTAGCTGGAAGCTTTCATCATAAGCTTGCCCATTTTGCTGAAGTAACTATCCGTCTGTGCGGTGGCGGAAACATATTTTACGCGGTTGTCAAAATCATTTACCACCAACTCAATATAGCCTTTTTGGCGCAACTTTTTGAGGTAGCGAAAAATAGTAGAAGTCGAGATTTCGTTGGTCATGTGCATTGCCTCGACCACAGTGATCTTTTGCTTTCCAGACCAATATTTGCTGAGCAGTGCCAACATTTTTTGCTCAACAGGATCCAACACCGGAAATTCTGAAAGCTCTTCAACTGCGTTAGCTAGGTTTAAAAATTTTTGATAAATCTGCTTGAAATTAGCCATCCAACTTCCTCTTAATTTGGATTGATGAAAAATACAAAAAATGCATTATATGATGATAATGGGGGTCCATTTATATTATTCAACCCTAGTGACTAATTAAATTTAATCTAAAGATGATCATGGCTATCAATTGATTGTTATCAACATTTTGAACTTGCAATGGCAACCTAAGTCGTATTAAATGATTACTTAATCGACGGGAGAAAAGCATGAAAAAAATCCAAACATTATTAATTGCGGCATTGATGACAACAACAAGCGCTGCATTTGCTGATCATGACAGTATGGGCGAGCATTGCAAAATGCATTCAAAGGTTACTTTTGAGCAAGCAGATAAAGACAAAGATGGCACCCTAGATCGTGAAGAGGCCAAAGCGGTTTGCGCTGAGAAATTTGATGTGATGGACACCGATAAAGATGGCACCCTGACGAAAAAAGAACTCAATAGCTGTGGACCCAAACCACACAATGAACATGACAAATTGCATCAAAAACGTTCAAAAGAATTCGCTGCAGCAGATAAAGATGCAGATGGTACTTTGACGAAAGAGGAAGCGAAAGGCTTGAAAAAAGTATATAAAAACTTTGACGCGATTGACGCGGACAAAGACGGTACAGTCACCCGTGATGAGGTGCATACTTTTATGCATAAAGCTAAATAAGTATCTGTTACTTTCAGACTTTTAAGGCAGCGAATGCTGCCTTTTTTATTTGTAACAGGGGAGGTTAAAAATGCTAATATGGATTTTTGGGTTTCTGATATTTTCAAATTCTGCCATGGCCAGTGAAGAACCTAAATTTACCCTTCTTCAAAAAGATGAGTCTTTTGAAGTGCGAGCGTATGCGCCAAAAATCATCGCTGAGGTTGTCGTGGATGGAGATATGCGCGAGGCTTCTGGAAAAGGCTTTAGGCTGATTGCGGACTTTATTTTTGGCAACAATACAGGGCCATCTGGTCAGTCTGAAAAAATTAGCATGACGGTTCCCGTGTCCATGGAACCGCAGTCGAAGAAAATATCAATGACTGCACCTGTGGGTATTCGGCAATCGGGGAATCGTTGGAAAGTGTATTTTGTGATACCGAGTCAATACTCGTTAGAGACTTTGCCAAAGCCAAATAATCCGCTCGTTAATATTCAATTAGTGCCTGCTCAGAAATTTGCACTCATTCGATTTTCTGGCTTGGTTGATGAGGACAAGATGGCCACAAAAGTAGAGAAACTCAAAGCCTGGGTTGCAAGCAAACATCTATTAATGATTGGCAGTCCAGAATTGGCTAGATATAACCCACCTTGGACCTTACCTTTTTTAAGACGTAACGAGGTGATGGTGGAGGTGGAGTAATGGCTGCATCATCTTGGATATTTTGGGCGTTTTTATCGGCAATTTTTGCTGCGCTCACCACTATACTCGCAAAAGTAGGCATTCAAGGGATTGATTCTGATCTAGCTACGCTCATTCGAACGGCAGTGGTCTTGCTTCTTTTAACACTATTTGTATATTTAACTGGCAAGTGGGCTAATCCGTTTAATCTTTCCAAACATACTTGGCTTTTCCTAGGGTTGTCTGGTGTTGCCACAGGCGCCTCTTGGGTTTGTTTTTATCGAGCACTTCAAATCGGCGAGGCATCAAAAGTCCTGGTGATTGATAAATTTAGTATTGTCATTGTTGCTGTACTAGCATTTTTATTTTTAGGCGAAAAACCAATGCTAAAAGATTGGCTAGGGATTGTTTTGGTTGCTTTTGGATTGGTGCTAATTGCCTTTAAGCGATAGGAATCAGTATGTCTTCGAACCGTTTTAAACGTTTTTGGTAGCGACTTTTAAGTTAACAGCGTCGCAAAGTGGTGGTTAACATCACGGTGGTTCATTTCGTCATTTCTGACAGCAATAATCACATCTGACAATCTTGCATCTTCGCCAAGATTCCAATAGGTAATAGCAATCTGGGGTGCTGAAATTTTTTCATACTTGCCATTTTCAATACCATTCAAGTATTCGCTGTAGCTATAAACTGCTTCCTCCTCGAAGTAACCCACTAATCTATGCGCGGTTTTTGCTGAGAATAAATAAAGCAAAAAGAAAAGGTTATAAAACAAGCCCTGTGCCACGACTATCATCAACCGTTCAATTGCATTGGGCTTTGCAATCTCAATAAAGGTCATCAAGTGCATACGCTCGTTTTCGGCTTCGTCTAAAAGAACCTTGGTCCAGCCATCATCACTTTTTATGCTTCTTAAAGATTTGAGATGTTGAAGCGCACCACCCACCATGCTAGGCACGGCGGCAACCGTCTCTAAAACCACAGCTCGATGACCATACCTTCCCGCAAAAAAAGTATCTGCAAAGAACCGTAAGAACTTAGTGCGAGATAATGCGAAATAGTCCGAAAAGTTAACGGCTTGAAAGTGCGATATTTTTTTACATAATATTAATAGAGGCTTTTATGTTAAGAGTTTCATTGTGGACTAGATCGTCATGGTTAATACATAATATTTTAAACTTTGCCCTTAATTGGCAGTCTTAAAAGATCTGATTTGCCAACGACTATAATCAAGGACCCCATATGACTTATAAACTTCCAAGTAAGGCTGATCGAATGAGAGGCTTGTTATGGGGTTTGTTTGTTGGGGATTCGCTCGCCATGCCAGTGCATTGGTATTACGACATCTCTGCATTAGCAAAAGACTTTGGGCAGATACGTGATTATCACGCACCCAAAGCACATCATCCTAACTCGATTATGTCTTTAGCTAACACCGCAAAAGCTGGTCGCGGCTCTCAGGATGGGGATATTGTTGGCGATGTGATTCTTAAAGGTAAAAAACATCACTGGGGTCCAGCCAATCGCCATTATCACCAGGGAATGCATGCTGGTGATAACACCCTCAATTTGTTGTGTGCTCGAGTGTTATTGCGCACACTGAATGGCAAGGGCGCTTATAATCAAACAGATTTCTTGAACGGTTATATTCGTTTTATGACCACGCCGGATCAACATAACGATACCTACGCAGAGTCCTATCATCGTGATTTTTTTGCCAACTACGCCAATGGAGTGGCACCAGAAAATTGCGCGGGTAATGAAGGCCACGACACAGCGTCTATCGGCGGCTTAGTAAGTTTGCCTTTGGTGATTCTAGCAAGCTTGGCAGAAAACAACCTTCAAGCCACCAACGAAGCTGCATTATCGCAACAAAGGCTGACGCATCGATCATCCGTGCTTGAACGGCATACCCTTGAACTGAGCAAGTTACTGTTTAATCTTTTCCAAGAGACGAGTCCGGATTTAGAGCAGCTTGCCTATGCGGCAGCACAAAACTTGGGCTTTCCAGCGGATCAGGTGGTTGAGAATGTGCGCCTTCGCCAAAGATCAGATTTGGAGGTCATTGGCGGGCTGCTAAGCCCCGCTTGTTATGTGGACCAAGCATTCCCTTCAGTACTTTATCTAGCTGCGCGTTACCATGATGACTTTGAGAGTGCTTTGGTAGCGAATACCAATGCCGGTGGTGATAACTGCCATCGTGGGGCTGTGTTGGGTGCAATACTAGGCGCGACTCTGGGGGTAAGCGCCATTTCTGAACGCTGGATTAATGGGCTCACCGCACATGATGAAATTAACGACGAAATTGAACAGTTTGTTGCAAAATATGCATCAGATCGATTGATTGCCTAGGGAACTAGCCACTCCCAATTGTCATTTGTTATCTTGGCGCGCCGATGTCCTTCTCTTGATAATTCAAGCCAATCGATTTTTATTACTGCTGCCGTTAGCACAGCAAATTGATTGTTTTCGGTTGCGGGCGCTTGACCAGTCGTAGCCTTTGCTAAAGCTGTCCCAGGTGCTTGTGCATGCAAGTAATCCATCACACTTGGGCTATCTTTAATGGTTTGCCACAAAGTATTCATCATTGTTAAATCTTTCATCACTGACACTTCAACCTCAACACGTAGCTGCCAATTTAAACGTGGACTCCAAAATGCAAACACTGCTTTGGGTTGCTTGATGATTTCACGCACTTTAAGACTTCGCTGATCTGTGAAAATCATCAAAGATTGATTAAATCGATCCACTTTTCTGAGAACAACCGTTCTAGCATTCACCGAATCATCGCTTGAAGTCGTCGCCATGACTGGTGTTCTCCAAGCATGATGCCGATCAAGACAAGCTTTTTCTAGCTCTCGCCAAACTTGCTGACGAATTTCATTTGGATTATCTAATCTCGGTTTTAACATGATGTGTGCCGACCAGAGCAACGTTTTTGGGCCATCATACAGCTAACTCCGCAATGCAAAAAAGTGACAATCACAGATGACACTAAAGGATGCCATTTCCATTGAAAATTTGATGGCGTTCATTATTGATATCTGCGATGACACACAATTTTACTTCACCGTAATCTGAATGCTTTTTCGCATCACTTCACCATAAGACTGATGTAAACCATTTGCAAACTGCAAAGTCATTGTGTATCTGCCGCTTGGTAAACTCACCAACGTTTCCGTTTGCCCCTTACCAAAATGAATATGCTTTTCATCCGCAGGCACTACCTCGCCAGCAGGAACACCTTCGACATTAATTAACAAATGATGGTGCCCATGATTAGCGTTTGGCTCACCAGCCGGCGCCACGACCATGCCAGTCACTGCAAACTTAACCTTAAATGGGCTGGTCACCACATCCCCATCTTTGAGATCAACAAAATCAACACTCTGTGTATCTGCAAATGTCATTGGCATGTACACAGAAAATAACACAATCAATAACCCTCTTAGCGCCTTTATATTCTCACCTTATTAAATTGATCAAATCAGTATATCTGACTTTCAGCATGGATTAAAAGCTGAAGGCGTTGTTATTCGAGCAATGCAGAAATAGCGCTTTCTTGACAAGATTAGCCAGCTTTAAATTACCTATAAAGTAAAGCTTGTATGTGTGTAGGGATAGAAAGTCCCATCTTTTTGTTGGCCTTTTTAGCTTTAACATTCGTAATTTTCTTGCCTACTATTTCACTATTTTTTTTATTATTTTAGGTGTATATTTTTTTAAATATTTTTCTTTTTGCGCAGTTAAAATTTTTCGGAGTTCATGATGGATGACTTAAAAGACAGCTCAATCAAGACATATCATGGCGGTTGCCCACATGACTGCCCAGATACCTGCTCCATGGTTTTCCACGTCAAGGATGAAAAACTCGTCGCTGTTAAAGGCAACGCTGATCATCCAATGACACGTGGTGGGCTGTGCGTCAAATTGAATGACTTCGAAAAACGACATTACCATCCAGATCGTCTTTTATACCCGATGAAACGCGTTGGGCCTAAAGGCACCAAACAATTCGAGCGCATCTCATGGGACGAAGCACTCGATACCATCGTCGATAAATGGCATACAATTATCAAAGAGCATGGCTCTCAAGCGATTATGCCTAACAGCTATCTGGGCAATCAGGGCTTGGTGCATGGCTTAAATGGGGGTGATGCCTTTTTTGCAAGACTAGGCGCGACAGTTACAGAAAGAACCTTTTGTGGCGAGGGCTCATGCACGGCATGGCTGCTTACTGTTGGCCCAACCGCAGGTGTTGATCCAGAAAGCTTTATCCACGCTAAATTTATTATTATCTGGGCCTGTAACTCGGTGAGTACCAATCTGCATCATTGGCATATTATTAAGGAAGCCCAAAAAAATGGCTCCAAAGTTGTTGTGATTGATGCTTATGCGTCAAAAACAGCGAAAGAAGCCGATTGGCATATCTGCCCTAAACCGGGCACTGACGGCGCATTAGCCATGGCGATGATGAACGTGATTATCGGTGAGGGTTTGGTTGATCAGGACTATGTGGATAACTATACCGTTGGTTTTACTGAGCTGGCAGAAAAAGCTAATGAAAGAACGCCTGAGTGGGCTGAGACAATCACTGGCATCCCCGCGGACGACATTCGTAAATTAGCAAGAGAGTATGCAACAACCCAGCCTTCAGCAATCAGAATCGGCGTTGCCTTAGAAAAAAGCTGGGGGGGTGGTCAGGCAATTCGCGCCGTTACATCGCTTCCAGCATTAACTGGCGCATGGCGTCATGTCGGCGGCGGTATTCTTCAGTTTCCAGTTTGGGAGCACCCATACCGATTTGATGTGATTTGCCGTCCAGATTTAATTCCAAAAGGCACTCAGGTCGTCAATAACTTGCAATTGGGTCGAGTGCTAACTGGGGAGCAGAAGCTTAATGTTCCTATTAAGTCCATGATGTGTTGGAACACCAATCCCATTACTCAAGCGACCGAATCTGAGAAGATCATAGAAGGACTTAGTCGTGAGGATTTGTTCCTCGTCTCGGCAGAGCATTTTATTTCTGACACCGCTGCCTACGCAGATATATTGCTGCCAGCATCAATGGGGGCAGAGCAAGAGGACATTATTCTTTCATGGGGTCATTTGTACCTAACATACAACACCAAATGTATTGAGTCCCCAGGTGAGGCCATACCAAATAATGAAATTTTTAGACGGCTAGCCAAGCGTTTAGGGTTCGAGGAAGAGAATTTTAAATGGAATGACACAGAATGCCTCGAGCATTATGTTGATTGGAGCTCTCCTGCCTGTAATGGCATTGACTTAAATTATCTAAAAGAACACGGCTACTTTAGGTTAAATGTCGGTACAAAAGATAATCGTGCACCCCACAAGGAAGGTAACTTTCCAACGCCTTCGGGTAAATGTGAATTCAGGGTTGTCGGTGCGAAGAATTTTGTCGCTGGGCCATTTAGGCAGATGTATGAAGACTTTCAGCCTGGGGAAGATATTCCTGAGCTCCCTGACTACGTTCCATCAAAGGAAACTGCATTAGCGAATCCCGAACTCGCCAAAAAGTATCCCCTAAACATTCTCGCGCCAAAGAGCCATGGCTTCATTAACTCATCCTACGCCAACTTTGAGAGCAAGATTAAAGGCCAGGGCGAACAGTTTGTAATGATACATCCTGCGGATGCCATGGATAGGGGACTAATTGATGGAGGCCGGGCAAAGGTTCTCAACAATCGCGGCTCTTTCGAAGCGGTCGCTAAGGTAACCACCGACGTAAACAAGGGCATTGTGGTAACGACGCTTGGGTATTGGCGACAGCTTAATAATGGGGTCGTGAATTCTGTGAGCTCAAACGCCTTTGGGGACATGGGTCACTCACCTACCTCACATGATTGTCTGGTTGAAGTTATTGCCTTATAAGATATTTTTAATTTAAGCGTCGCGTAACACGACGCTTTTGAGATTGTTGTTAAAAAACATCAATATGATCAGATAGTATCGAGCAGGTAGGACAGATTTGATCATCCCCACTTAAAGGATTGCCAAGCCATTTGATCTGTTTTGAACAGTGGAAATATTGTAGAAGTTCTAGACGTAAAAAAAGCCCACATTTCTGTGAGCTTAATTAGTGGTGGGGGCTGAATAGAACCGAGGACCGTCATGATTCATGACTGTATTAACAGTTTTGTTTTGCATATTTCGATGACAATGAAAATGTATGGCTGAATTATGACAAGCATTTCAGGATGCTCCAAATGATTAAATGTATTTTTTACTGTTAGGATTTAACTTGGAACAAATCAACTTATTTGCTATCGAAATAAAATATTTAATTATTTAATATTGTTATGAAATCACTTAACTTAATACTATTCAGCCTTTTTTTAACAATGGTTACCAGTAAAGTCGTTGCGCAAACAATTTTCGATAAGAACTTTACTGGGGTTCAAAAACAGCAATATGTTGATGGAAAGCCCAAATACGAAGTCAACGTTGTGAAAGGTCAAAGGCAGGGCCTTGAGACATTTTGGTATCCCAGCGGAGCCATATATATTCAAACTAATTATGTGGATGACAAAGAGGATGGTGTTTGGAAACAATGGTATGAGAATGGCCAGCTTAAGCTAGAAGCTAATTATAAAGATGGACGCGAACACGGAAGTTTCACACAGTGGTACGAAAATGGGCAAACGCGAGTGCAAAGCCACTTTGTCAAGGGCAACAAAGAAGGCGTAGAAACTGCATGGAATAAAGATGGAAGTGTTAAGTACCAAAGCACTTACAAGGACGGCCAAGAACTTAAGCAGTAGAATTTTCAGACATAAAAAAGCCCACATTTCTGTGAGCCTTTAGTAAGTGGTGGTGGGGGCACAATCGAAAATAGCTATTAACTACATGATAAATAGATAATTTTATATGAATTTTATATTAGGTTACCCCCAAAGTTACCCCAAAATATATAATCATAGACTGTCTAAACTGGCTTAAATACCATCCAGTAAATATTGATTAGTGGCAGCAAAACAGCAAGACTGCCGAATATATTCCAGCGTTTACTTAATTTCCAATACTCATCAGGAATTGCTTTACCATGTGCAAAGTTACGTGCCATGCGTGATTGTTTTATTTGTGTTGGGATTAAAATGGTAACCCAAATAATTCCTGATGCGATGAAAAGACAACGTCCCCAAGTTATCCATTGAATGTCCCAAGAATTAGCCATAAATCCATAAGACATTGAGTCTCCAGCTATGACAGCCATTAAAACCCCCGGGACTGTAAATACAAAATCTGTAAGTGTTACTTGCCTTTGCGCAAAGGATATAACGCTAGGGTCTTTTGTTTTATTCGCCATAAACTTCCACCACGCTGTCACGATGATATTGCCCATTAGCAAAATGACACCGAAAATATGAATCGATTTTAATACTAAATATGAATTCCCCATTTATAAAATCCCCCTGTAGTGATTTATTTGCTGAATATGACTTCTTATCAGTAATGCATTTGTAGAGTAACTTTTAACGTTTTCTCATTTAGTAATACTTTAGATTCTTCAAAAGTTGGTGGTCTGAAAGTATGGGTGATATTTTTGGATGATGCCCAACCCTCTTTCGGAATACCAAGTGCGCTGGTATCAATTTGACGATTATTATTAGTATCATGCACCACAGAAATTGCATAAAACTTATCCGTTGGGACTTCAAGGCTACATATAGCAACATCTTTATCAACTCTTGCATCTTTGATTTGCAATGCTTTGGATGAGTCCATAGGGAAGCCAT